>Ga0163150_10006794_pt1 | contig 13805 bp, 9 predicted proteins | sample OliLakLV19P2IB_FD_148628 | JGI IMG/M metagenome (GOLD analysis project Ga0163150, IMG submission 148628) | Freshwater microbial mat bacterial communities from Lake Vanda, McMurdo Dry Valleys, Antarctica - Oligotrophic Lake LV.19.P2.IB | ecosystem: Environmental > Aquatic > Freshwater > Lake >...
GCATGGAGCAGGGACCCACCTTCCGGTGTGCGATGCCCAAGTACCCGACCCAGGACCCCAATCACCGCATCTTGGCCGCTCAACGGAGCCGGTTCACGCATTACTACTTCTACATTCGCGACGAGGCATTAGGCGCGCTGGCGATGCGTGTGGCCTCCTTCTTTCCCTTTCAGACGACCTATTATCTCAACGGCCACGGGTTCATCGAACGGGAACTCCAGCGTAACCAGATTGGCTTCCGCAAGAACGACAATGCGTTTTTGGCCGTGGACGATCTGGCCAAGTTACAGGCAGCGGCCGACCGGTTCAGCCCCAAGATCATCCGGCAACGGCTCGACTACTGGACGTTCCTGTTGGGACCGAAGTTCTCTGCCAAGGAACGCCAACAGATGAACCTGCGCCGCTTCTATGCGGTCGCCCAGATCGAGTACTGCCGGAACTTCATCTTCAAGCGCCACTTCCCCATTCACCGGATTTTCGAGCGCAGTTGCGAGATCGGACTCTGGCGTCTGACGGCCCACAAAATCTCGGAGATCTTTGGCAGCCGCATCACCAAAAAGCTGAAGGGCAAATTCAACACCACCCTCGAACAGGTCGAGCACGGCCATCATGTCTTCCGCGCCTACTGGAAACACGCTTTTGTCAAACAGTACGAGAAGTTCTCCACCTTCCTTCGCAATGAGGTTTGCTCGAACAATCTGGCCGACTTCGGCCTCAAGAAGGGCCTGGACCACTTGGCCCCCGTGCGCGAGAAGTTTCTGGCGGTGACCGACCGCTTCGCCGCCTTCCAGGCTCAGAGCTTGAACGTGCATGTCGAGTTTCCGCTCTTACAGCGGCTGGCCCTGCCCATCACGGTCGGAACCGCCCGACTGCCGGGAATCAAGATCCATGACACGCGGATGATCCGCCTGATGGAAATTCTGCTGCACGGCGGCACTCAACTCGCTGGCTGGCGCGCCAAACAGATTCATCAGGCCCTCCTCACCGCCTACGGTCTGTCCGACCAGCGCTACAGCCTGAACCAGCTGCGCTACGATCTCCGCAAAATGAAAGCCCACGGCCTGATCCAGCGTGACGGCAAACGTTACGCCTATCGGCTTACTGACAAAGGAACCAAAGTCGCTTTGCTCTTCGTGCTGTTCCACAAGCAACTGTGCGGCCCCTTAGCCAACAGTCTCTTTCATCACCAGCCAAACGAGCAACTCCGGCCGCAGAGTAAACTTGAAACCGCCTATTACAAAGCCGACGCTTCCATCCGCAACATCATTCAACTCCTGGAGGCTGCCTGACTTTGTTGAACTGTTCTTGTTTATGATTGAAGAGGTAAGAATCTAATGACTAAGCACGAATGACTAAAGAAATCCAAATGACGAAGAGTGTAATTTTAGACATTCGGACTTCGTCATTCTTTCGTCATTAGAGCTTCGTCATTCATCATTTCCTCACGGCAGGCTGCAACCTTCTAGCACCTTCCAAACCGGGATGCACTCGGCTATCCTCGCCCACTAAAAATTCACTCTCATTCCCAACTGAAACGCTCTTGGTCCGCCGGAGCCGAAGATCTGATTGAACCTCTCGCCAGCTTGGCCGAACTGCGCCGGGTTCGCGATGTTGCTGCCATAGCCAACCAGGTTGGCAACGTTGAGCAGATTGAAGACTTCGCCGAATAGGACAAGGCGCACTTGCTCGCTGCCGAGCGAGAACGTCCGGCTGAGACGGAAGTCCTGGGTGAAGAACGCATCTTGGAAGGAATAGTTGGCGGGCAGGTTCAAAATCGGAGCCGTCTGGCCACCCAGGGTTGGTTTGTTGGCGAACTGCTGGTTATACCGCTCCACCAGTGCAGCGAGGCCGTCTTTGCCCAGCCCACGGTTGAATTGGTTCACCTTGCTGCCGGGCAGGAGATCTTCCTGCGTTCCGTCACCATTGAAATCCATTCCGTTTACATAAGCCATGAACGGAGGCCGGCTATATGCGGACACGGTGAAGGAAGCCTGAAGCCGCCAGGGCAGGTCCACAAAGCCGGAGAGGTTTAGCACATGACGCCGGTCGGTCGGCAGCGGCCCGTAGTTTTCAAACCAGTTGTCGTTGTTGAATCCGGAAGCCAGTTGGTTGGGGCCACGGGGCCCGATGGCTCCGGTGTAGCTGGCCAGCGCATAAGAAGCAAGAAACTGCATCCCTCGGGAGAAACGCTTTTCGAGGCGTACGATCAACCCCTTGTAGGTTGCGATTCCAGACGTGCTATCAAATGTGATGGGTCCAGTGGAACACATCGCCGTCAGATCGTTTCTTTGAGCGTTCGTGCAACGGGGTATCACCGGTCCCTGCGGCCGCCTGTTGAAACGGTTGTAATCAATCCCAAAGAGGGGTGTATGAAGAAACCGGCGTACGGCGAAATCGGTTGACAGAACCAGGTCCGGGGCCAGTTCTTGTTGCAAGCCCAGATTGAAGTGCAGGGCGTAGGCCGCTTCATAGGACGGGTCCGACAAGTTCAGTGCGGTCTTGTTGAGGCCGAGATTGCGGAAAGTGAAATCCCGGTTGTCCGGATTTAGTTGCCTCTCCAAATCCGCGCGAATGCCGGGGAGGAGGACAATCAGGTCCGCGGCCGTAAAGGCGGTGGGGCGCTGGTTAAAATCCAGCGCGCGGCCCTCGTACACTATGCTCGAGCTCGGAATATTCGACCGGCGGCCGGTGCCGGCCGGGGACAGAGCGTGGCGTTCGTTGACGATGCTGCCTAGCTCGACAATGATCGGGTCGAAATAGCGGCCTGCGCCGCCGCGAATCACCGTCTTTCCGTCGCGAGTCGCCCAGGCGAATCCGAAGTGGGGCGAGAGGTTGGCCTTTTGAGCCGGAGGAGGATTCAAGGCGTCGGGACCCAGAAGCGCCATCAGGAATGTGGGCTTGCTGAGATCCGCACGAAAACTATTTGGCTCGTAAGACCACGCCAGACCATAGTTGACAGTCAAACGCTGGCCAATGCGCCAGGTGTCAGAGGCAAAGAGGCGATAGGCATCCAAGACGCGGTGTTTCCGAAAGCCTCGCGCCACGAGCGCGCCAGGACCTACGCTGGTCTGAAAACTCCTCAACGGAAGCCGAAGAATATCGTCCAATGCGAGGAATGACGAAGGCAAAGAGATCTGCTCAGCCGCAGACGCCTGCGTATTGAACTGCCGAACCTCTCTAGGAGAATAGAGGTTGATCGCGGCGGGCTCCTGATTCACTTGCTGGGCTGAGTTCGTGGTGTGTTCCCAGTCGAAGCCAAAGCGCAAGCGGTGACTGTCCCTTTGCCACACCAGGCTGTCGGTCAATTGATACCGGCGCCCGACAAAGGAGACTTGGCGCGCCATGCCGAACATGACACCAGCATCCGGAATGTTGATGCGGGGAGCGCCGACGCCCAGACAGCCCGGACAGTCTGCGGCAGTGGCGGGGGTTTCCGGAGCACTGATGAAGGAGTAAGAAAAACGCAGTTCGTTAACCAGGCGGGGAGACAGCTCGCTGGTGAGCCCGGCCAGGCTTTGATCCACCCAATTGGTGACACGCGACCATCCTGAAGGCAGAACATTGATGGCGGCAAGAGCAGGCCCGAAGGCACGGTTTCCGTCGTGCGTGTAGCGGAGAAAGACATTGTGTCTGGCCGGAAGGCGCGTATCGAAGCGCAGGTTGAACAGATTGCCCAGAAAGGGAGTAGGGAAGACTCCTCCGAGTGGAGCGACCTCGGGAGTGCCGGGCTGAATCGAGAGGACGCCCCGCTGATCGTTATGCTCGTAACTGGTGAAGAAGAAGGCGCGATCTTTGCGAATCGGTCCACCGAACTGATAGCCGAACTGCCGTCGCTGGAAGAACGGGTCCGGATTGCTGGCGTCACGTTGTAAGCCCGGGTAGGCGGCCAGGTTGTGGTCGCGATACAGAAAGAATCCACTGCCGTGGTAATGGTTGCCGCCGGAGCGGGTCACGATATTGAGGGCGCCGCTGCTGCCGAGGCCAGTGGAGAGGTCCATATTGACGCTCGAGAGTTGGAACTCCTGGACGACCTCCTGAGACACATTCAGTGCAGCGCCCGGCGCGCCGATTCTCATAATACTGGCGCCGTCTACAGTCATGCGGGTGTAGCCGATGCGCGGGAAAAACTCGAGGCCAGAGCCCAGCACGGCTACGAAGGTGCGGTTGCTCGTACCTCGAAACTCGGTTCCGCCCGGCTCCAGCTTCGCCAGTTCAAGGAAGTTGCGCCCGTTCAGCGGCAGGTTCTCGATTTGTGCCCGGCTGACCAGGCCCCCTACTTGGTGGGAGTCGTAACGAATCTGAGGCGATGCCTCGGTTTCAGCGTTGACCTGTTGTGCAACTTCGCCGATGCGCAGGGAAAGGTCGACTGTCGTTGTGGAGCCCGCTGCAACGGAAGCCTGCTGCACCAGCGTGCTGAAACCCACGGCCCCCGCCCTGATCTCGTAGAATCCCACCGGAAGCGCCGGCACGGCGTAGCTTCCGTCCGGATTCGTTGTGGAAGTGCGAGTGAGTCCGGTGGCTCTGTTGACAATCGTGATTGCAGCGCTGGAGATCACGGCCCCAGTTGGATCGGTGACGGTCCCGACGATCATTCCTGTGGGGGTCTGCGCCAGCAGGGTTACTTCTGCGAGGAATAGAATCAATAACAGACGTTTCATGACTCGCAATCAGGAAAGGGAGAAAACGCGGACGCCACAACCAGGAAGCACCGTCGAACTGCACCTTGTTTGGCTTGATGTTGGGCTTCCATCATACACCTAGCCCCGCCGCTCATCTCATGTTCTGCGCCACCGAACAATCCCAGAAAAACTTCGAATGGGATTGAGCAACGATTATGATCAGGGGTACCGTCGCGAGTTGCGACGCCTCCGCTCTAACTGGCCCAATGGATGGCAAGCCCCGGCTTGCTCTGGAGGTTCTACATTTGTCCCCCTTTTCCAAGGGAATCGAAGCTTTTGAGAAAGCTTCGCCCCCTTTTCTGCGGCAGGGGGTTGAAGAGGAAACGACCCCCTCTTGATCTCCCCCTTTTGCGCTTCGCAAGGGGGAGAAATCTTTCCTCCCCTTGGTCAGGCTGAAAGCCTGCCAGGGCAGAGACGACCCTGTAACACTATTCCGTCGTCAAGTTCATGCGACGGAGCAACTCCCGCCAGCGGGGATCTGAATGAAGGGCGGTGAACTGCGGATCTGACTTCAGTGAGAGGACGTGAGGCTCGTGCTCTTCAACCATGCTGAACAGCAGCCTGAACGCTTCATCTCTGTCGCCAAGGTACGCGTGGGCGGCTGCTGCCGGTGAGGTCTTAATCCCCGCCAGCATGCGCTTCGCCGCGCTTCGCTTGCCCATCCGAGCGTAGACGCCTGCCTGTATGGCGAGAAAGCGTGGGTTATCCGGCGGGTTGCCCCGCAAAACCCGCGCCTTATCGTAGATAGCCAGCGCCTCGCTGTACTTGCCCATCTGCTCGTAAATTTGGGCGAGATGGTGGTGTGCCTCGGCGCTGCGGGGATGGCGTTCAATCGCTCGCTTCAGACGCAGGATTGCCGCATCAGGTTTGCCCGCGTTAAATAGAATCTTTCCAAAAATGGATTGGACTGGCTGAGAGAGCGGGTGCAGTTGTTCCGCAATTTGGATTTCGTCGAGGGCTTCGGGAAAACGTCCTTGCGCCATCAGTAAGACCGCGGAGTTGTAGCGGGCATCCAGATTGTTGGGATCCAGTTCGAGAGCCCGTCTCATTGCGTTCTCCCCACCCTTCCAGTCCCAGTCATGGACGCACCGGAGGAACTCGTGGGCGACGTCGCTCCTCAGGGAGCTGGTCATAAAGCTCTGGGAGGTCGTGATAAAAATCGCTCCAATTCCTATTTGAAAACTCGGATCATCCGTCCCATTTTCAATTTTGCTAGCCCAGGCGATGATGGGCTGACTCGAATTGATTCTTAAGTATCCGCGAGTCGTCGGAGTCGCCCCCCGAAGTTGCTGAACAATGCCGTCGAGCTGAGTCAAGCCGTTACCCGCTAGAGTCGTCGACATTGATTTCACCCATTGCCCAGAATCGTTGTACAGATCAATGGTCACATTGGTGGATCCTGGCCCGACTGCGTTCAATCCCAGATTGGTGCGATAGGTTGTGGGAGTTCCTCGAGGTCCATCGTCAATTACATCGAGTATCACTAAGGAGTTCCAGGCGCTGTCGACGTTCAGTCCCGAAAAAAATCCGGCGAATCCTTGGTTGCTCCGAACCTCAGACACTGCGGAGAGCAATCGATTGCTTGCGGATTCGACTTTGATCGGACCAAAGGAGCCAAATGGAGCTCCCAAGTCCTTCAATATATTGTTACTCCGGAATTGCTTCCCATACAGAAGAGTGATCGTTAGAGGGGTCCCAAGAGGGTCACCGCTGGTATCGTAGGCGCTGATGATCAAGGTGTTGGGTCCGAGCTCCTGGTTCATGATGACCAACGAGGATGTGAATGTGTCTGAATAAGCCGAGGAAGGAATGAGGAGTCGAATTCCCATATCCTGGCGAACTTGTCGCGGGGATGGGGATGGAATTGGGAAGCCTGAAGCCAATCCGACTCCTTTTTGAAAATCGCTCGAAACGACCCCAAGAAACACAAGCAGTGTCCTGAGTACCAGCGCAAGCTTGTATTTTGCAGCGTTCGTTTTCATCGGTGTGTCCCCTTATCTTGAATTCCGAAGTTGAACCAACTTGCCGGAACGCGAAAAACGAGCACTTTGCTGCGTCGCATCTGGAAGCTCACTTGGCGCGTCGGAGGTGGTTGTCGAGGTTCCATTGGGCGACGGATTTACCCTGGTGCTCCGCCGCGTCCTGATCGATGCGGAAGTGGATTCCGCCGTAGACGCGGGCGTTGGAGACGTCCTTCTCGATGTCAAGCAAATCGTCGTAAGTGAGGACGACGCCCGGCACGCTCGGATGGGAGTTGGTGACCGTGTGGTGGCGACCGTAGGCCTTCCAGAGGATGCGGGCGGCCGCCCGCGCGCCGGCGCCGTGGGCCGACGGGTAACCCGGGAAGCAGGGCGTAACGATGAAGGGCGTGAACGTGCTCGGCTGGGTGACGGGATTGCCGTCCTCGTTGGCACGGGGGATCGCTGTCTCGGGGCGCCACGTCCGGTAGAAGTACTTGGACTCGAAGACGGTGATGTGGGCGTCGCTCAGCGACATGTTCATGAGCGCGAGGGTGCGCGCGGTGTCGGTGATGTCGTCGTCGCGCGTGTTGATGATCTGGCGCGCCACGGAGTTCCAGCCCTGGTGCGGCGGCTGGGCCGCGTAGATGCGGGCGACGTTTGCGTCTTGTTGTAACCGATTCGGGCTGTTGATGTCACCGAGCGCCAGCACCTCGTTGAGGTCCTTGGCGTATTCATCGCTGGTGAGCGCGGGGGGTGGGTCGGCGCGGAACTGAGACGAGCTCTGGACGCCGAAGGGGTTGACGTTGCGCCAGTGCAAGAAGGCACCACCTGCCGGCGGGCAGCTCGGGGTCCGCTGCCATTCGTAGGGATCGGAGTTTGGCGGAACGTGAAACTGGGGCGGCGCAGATCCGTCGCCGGTTCGCTCCGCGACCATCGCGAATGCAGCCGCTTCGCCGACTGCGATGCCATCGGTCTTGGCTTGTCCGTCCGGAATTAACGCAAGGGAATCGGCGCGCTGCTGATCGAGCGTGGCCGCAGCGGCCGGGAAGAACGCCTTCAACACGCCGTGTGCTGCTGTGATCGCCGCTGCCTGCGTCGAGGCGCCTGCGGGCGCAGCGATGGTTCCGAGGTACGGCTCGTACTTGCCGCTGATCGCGTTGACGGCCTCGAACACCGCGACCTGTACCGTCGCCATAAAGCGGGTCGACGGGAAGGGGGGTTGCGCACCGATCGTGGTGACAGCGATCTCGTTCCACTGCAGTACAACGTCATCGCTGGTCACATAGCCCAGAATTTTTCCCTTGGCCACCTGCGCAGTGCCTGTTTCGTAAATCAGCAACCAGCTCAAAGCGATCAGCGTGCCTGCCAGCCAATATTTGTTGATGCTTCTCATGGAGGTAACTCCTTTCTTTTGGAATGAATTGTGGTCTAACGACCACCATTGTTTCGAAACTTGAAGGTGCGAACGTGCCGTCTGAGAACCCCTCGTCGGACGCTCGACTGCCGTTCGTTCTTGCCCGCCGCCGCCCCAAGGGATAAAATCTCGGCATCATCTTTGAATCTCAAGTTCAGCCGGAGACTACGGTGCGACAGCCTGAAAGTCCCTCGGAAAAGCCCCGGATAATCCCTGGAAAGGCTTCGGAAGAAGAAGGGTCAGGGGGTATGAATAGTCGGCGTCAACAACGGTACGAATTCGGACCCTTTCGGTTGGACACATCTGAGCACTCCTTGCTGCGCGACGGGCAGGTTGTGCCGTTGGAGCCAAAGGTTTTTAACCTCTTAAGGGTGCTGGTGCAGAACGATGGCCGTCTTCTTCAGAAGGAGGAGTTGATCAAGGAGGTCTGGCCTGACAGTTTCGTGGAGGAGGGAAACCTCAACCGGAATATTGCAATTCTCAGGAAAGCTTTGGGTGAGCAGTCTTCCGGGAAACCCTATATCGAGACAGTTCCGAAGCGCGGCTATCGGTTCGTCGCCAGTGTGAAAGAGATCGCTGGTAATGGCTCTGGGACAATGAATACCGAGCCGGTTGACCAAGAGTCTCAAGCCAAGGGTTCCGACCTGTTGCAGGCCGGTCTGGAAAGGGACCTCGGACCAAGAAAGGCTCGTTCGGCTCGCTGGCTGGTTCTGGGTGGATTAGTGGCAGTCGCCCTCGGGACCTTGCTGTACGTCTTAGCCCGAAGGCAGTCAACGGTTGCCACGAGGCCTGAAATCAAATCGCTAGCGGTTCTTCCCTTACAAAATCTGTCCGGTGACCCAACGCAAGAATATTTTGCCGATGGGATGACCGAAGCGTTGATCAGCAGTCTCGCCCAGATCCGGGCCCTCAGGGTCATCTCACGAACCTCCGTAATGAGCTTCAAGGGCACCCAGAAGCCGCTCCCGCCGCTTCCGGAGATTGCGCGAGCGCTAAAAGTGGATGGTGTGATTGAAGGTTCGGTGCAACGCGAGAACGGACGGGTTAAGATTTCGATTCAATTGATTCATGGGCCGACTGATGCCCATCTGTGGGCCCGCGATTACGAGCGCGCACTGACCGATGTCCTGAAGTTACAGCGCGAAATGGCGCGGGCTATTACGGACGAAATCCGGATTCAAGTCACGCCGGAGGAGCGAGCCCAGTTGGCTTCGGCCACCACCGTTAACCCGGCCGCTCATGAAGCCTACCTGCTCGGGCGTTATCATTTCTGGAAGCACATCGTCGATGACCATAAGCGCGCCATAGACCACTTCGAGCGGGCCATCCAGATTGAGCCGAGTTATGCCGCCGCTCATGCGGGTCTATCGATGGCGTGGCAGAAGTGGGGAAGTCAACGGCCGGCACCGCTGAAGGAGTTTGAACCCCAGGCACGCGCAGCGACCCGCAAGGCTTTGGAACTGGATGGTCAGCTCTCTGAAGCCCACGCCGCCCAGGGCTTTCTCCAGTTTTCCTATGACTGGGATTGGAAAGGCGGGGAAAATTCGATCAAGCGGGCTCTCGAACTGGATCCCAACAATCTGGATGCCCACTACAACTATGCGGTCTTACTGATGGCGCTGGGACGTTTTCCGGAAGCCCTCACCGAAATCCAATCCGCTGAACAACTGGACCCGCTCTCTCACCAGGTTCAAGTGCTCTTCGGCCATGTGCTCTACCGAGCTGGGAAATATGATGAGGCAGTCCTGCGTTTGAAGCAGGCAATCGAACGCGAGCCACGCAGCGCCCAGGCACATCACCTCCTGGGCTGGGTTTACGAGCAGAAGGGCAGGTACACTGAGGCTATAGAATTCCATGATAAGAACCGAGTCTTGAGGGGCAAGCGATCTGATAACCCGCCCTTCGTCGCCATACTCGCGCGCGTCTACGTCCTCATGGGCAAGCGAAACAAGGCTAAGCGCCTCCTCGCAGGCCTTGGGCACGATGGGCCAGCGCCTGCTTTCTCGGCGGGCGCTTACGCTGCGCTTGGCGATACGGATGAAGCCTTCAGGTTGCTGTTCAGGATGGTTGAGAAGCATGAGGATTCGCAGGTTGTTTTCATTAAGACAAATCCCCACTACGCCAGCCTTCATTCCGATCCGCGCTGGCGGGAACTGATCCGCCGCATGAACTTTCCGCAGGAATGACTAATGTCGCAGCACGAATGACTAAAGAAGCCCAAACGACGACGAGTCTAAGCGCAGCGAACAACCTCATAGAATCTAACCACAGAGACACAGAGGCGCAGAGAGTTCATCGAACATCCGAGGGCACGGCCACCCTGTCGGCTCGCTTTGGACAACTTGGTATCCGATAACCTCTCCGTGCCTCTGTGTCTCTGTGGTTCAAACAGCGTCGGCTAGCACAGCAAATCTTGATTGATCGGGAACTGTGTCGGTAGAAGTGAAACCAGACATTCGGACTTCGTCATTCTTTCGTCATTAGCGCTTCGTCATTCCTTGGATGGTGCCTCCACCGGCCAGCCAACCCTAAAAATTCACCCTCATTCCCAACTGAAACGCTCTCGGGCCGCCGGAGCCGAAAACCTGTGTGAACCGTGCCCCGGGCTGGGCGAATCCCGCCGGGTTTGCAATGTTGCCGTCGTACTGAACCAGGTTGGCCGTGTTGAGCACGTTAAAGACTTCGCCGAACATAACCAGGCGCACGCGCTCGCTGCCGAGCGAGAACGTCCGGCTGAGGCGCAAGTCCTGGGTGAAGAAGGCATCATTGAAGCCAAGGTTGGAGGGCAGAGCCAGTGGTGGCGCGGTTTGGCCTCCCAGGGTCCTCGTGTTGGCGAACTGCTGGTTATAACGTTCTACCCAGAGAAGCCAAATCGGCTTTGTCGAGGCCGCGATTGAACTGATTCACCGTGGCGCCGGGCAACAAATCATTCAGGGTGCCGTCGCCGTTGAAGTCCACGCCATTCACATAGGGTGAAAACGGTGGCCGGCTATACGCGGAGACACTAAAAGAAGCCTGAAACCTCAAGGGCAGGTCCACAGAGCCGGATAGATTCAGCACGTGACGCCGGTCGGTCGGAAGCGGGCCATAGTTCTCAAACCAGTTGTCGATATTGAATCCGTTGCCAGGGAATTCCGTGCCGTTGCTTCCCTTGATGCTACCCAGCGCATAGGAGGCCAAAAACTGCATTCCGCGCGACAGGCGCTTTTCCAGGCGCACGATTAGTCCGTGGTACTCGGCGATGCCTGAGCTGTTGTCGAACGTGATCGGTCCTGTGGAGCAGACGGCCGTCAAGTCGCTGCTCTGAGTCCCCGTGCAACGCGGGATGACCGGTCCGGACGGTTGCCGGTTGAAGCGGTTGTAGTCGATTCCAAAAAGAAGACTGTGAAGGAAGCGGCGCCAGGCGAAGTCAGCCGAGACTACCAAGTCTGCGGCTAACTCCCGCTGCACTCCCACACCGAAATGCATGGCGTATGGGGCCTCAAAAAACGGATCGGACAAATTTGCTGCGCCGTTCTTGTTGAGGTCGAGATTACGAAATGTAAAATCGCGGTTCTCAGGATTGAGCCGTCCCATCAAGTCCGAACGAATGCCAGGGAGGATCGCGAGCAGGTTCGCCGCAGTAAACGGCGTCGGTCTCTGGTTAAACTCCAGTGAGACACCCTGATAAGAGATGCTGGATCCCGGAATGTTGGTCCTCCGGCCCGTGCCCGCAGGGGATAGCGCCATCCGCTCGTTGCCGATACTGGAGTTGCTTAAGCTGACCGGGTCAAAGTATCGACCTGCACCGCCACGGATTACTGTCTTCCCATCGGCTGTCGCCGCCCAAGCAAATCCAACGGCGGGCGAGAAGTTAGCGTTCTGAGCAGCCGGGGCACTCAACCCGTCCGAACCGAGAATGGGCTCCAAAAGCTTGGGCTTGGAAAGGTCCGTATTGAGGCTTCTCGGCTCGTAAGCCCAGGCTAGGCCATAGTTCACGGTCAACCGCGGGGTGATTCGCCACGTGTCGGAGGCATAGAGCCGGTAGAGATCCTGGCGGCGGTACTTCAGAAAGTCGCGTTGAGGGATCAATCCAGGTCCTACGCTGGTCAGGAAGCTCCGCAAGGGAAGCCTCAGAATGTCGTTCAGGGTGAGAAGCGACGATGGGAGAGGAATCGGATTTGCCGTCGGACTTTGATTGAACTGCCGAACCTGCCGGGGAGAGTAAAGGTTGATGGTTGCGGGCTCCTGGTCGATTCTCTGGTTGGACGCCCTCGCGTGCTCCCAATCGAATCCAAACCTGAGTCGGTGACTGCCCTTCTGCCAGGCAAGGTTCTCCGTGAGCTGGTAGCGGCGGCCTACAAAGGAACCGCTTTGCTGGCCTCCAAACGCGACGCCGGCATCGGTAATGTTGATGCGCGGAGCGCCAACACCCAGGCAGCCGGGACAATCCTCCGTCCTGGCAGGTGTTTCCGGTGCGCTGAAAAAAAAGTAGGAGAATCGCAGGTCGCTGACGACGCGCGTAGACAGCACGCTCGTCAGAGCAACCAGGCTCTGGTCGCCCCAATTTGTGACCCGGGACCAGCCTGAAGGCAAAGGATTGTTGCGGACATCGTTGGGACCAAAGAAGCGGCTCCCATCGTGCGTGTAGCGGAGGAAGGCGTTGTGCTTCGCATGAAGGCGGCCGTCGATTCGCAGATTGATCTGATTCCCAACCGACGGGCTCGGGAATACGCCTCCCAGCGGAGCAAACTCCGGCGTGCCGGGCTGAATCGAGAGGACACCCTGCTGGTCGTTGCGCTCGTAGCTGGTGAAGAAGAAGGCGCGATCCTTGCGAATGGGTCCGCCTAATTGATAACCGAACTGTTGCCGCTGGAAGAACTGGTCGACAGATCCATGTTGACGGTCGAGATTTGGAACTCCTGGACCACGTCCTGCGACACACTGAGAGCAGCGCCTATCGCGCTGATGGCCATAATGCTCGCGCCGTCGATGCTCACACGGGTGTATCCGACACGCGGGGACCCTTGAATCCCGGCGCCCAGCGTCGACACGATGATGCGGTTGTTGGAAGCGCGGACTGGATTCGTGACGCCGGGTTCCAGCTTTGCCAGTTCCAGAAAATTGCGGCCGTTAAGGGGCAGGTTTTCGATCTGTGCTCGCGTGATGAGCCCACCCACCTGGTGGGAATCGTATTGAAGTTGAGGCGAAGCCTCGGTTGCTGCGTTGACCTGTTGTGCGACTTCGCCAACGCGCAGAGAGAGATCGACTGTCGTTGTGGAGCCTGCTGCGACAGAAGCCTGCCGCACCAGCATACTGAAGCCCGCGGCTTGCGCTCGGATCTCATAGAATCCCACTGGAAGGGACGGCGCCGTGTAAGTTCCATCCGGATCAGTGGTGGAAGTGCGACTGAGTCCGGTATTTCTGTTGGCAATCGTGATTGCTGCACTGGAGATCACGGCCCCAGTCGGGTCAGTCACGGTCCCGACGAATCGTTCCTGTGGGTGTTTGCGCCAGGAGCGTTGCTTCTGCGAGCAACACAACCGACAGAAGGCATTTCAAGATGCCTAACCCCTGACCTCCTCCTATTTCGTCTCGACTCATGCAACCTCGCGATGGTCTGATTCTGGTCATCAGTGCTCGTGATCAAGACTTATTCTAATGAGCGTTCAAGTTGAGACTAATTATCCAAGGCCAAGCCGTGAGGCTGCGAAGGCGTTGGGAATCGTTGGCCAGCCGCGGCAATCCTTGCTCCAGCTGCCTGACGACAGC
>Ga0163150_10006797_pt1 | contig 13799 bp, 5 predicted proteins | sample OliLakLV19P2IB_FD_148628 | JGI IMG/M metagenome (GOLD analysis project Ga0163150, IMG submission 148628) | Freshwater microbial mat bacterial communities from Lake Vanda, McMurdo Dry Valleys, Antarctica - Oligotrophic Lake LV.19.P2.IB | ecosystem: Environmental > Aquatic > Freshwater > Lake >...
TTTAAATTTTAATTATCCCAAAATACTTTTTGAAATAAAGTAGTTTTTTGTACTGCATTTGGATTAGAATTAATCTCACTTTGCGGATAAAAGTAAATGGTAGGGATGCCGCCGGTTAAAACAGATGTTGGCGATGGTGTTAGTACAGGGTAGCCTGTTCTTCTGTAATCATTATATGGCTCAAGAGATACCCCGTAATTAGCAATATACTTTTCTTCGATAATACGTTGTAATTGTTGCGCCGGAGTACCACTTAATGTGCCGTTTGCTGCAATGTAGGTAGCAATGTCAGCAGATAATACGCCTGCATTTTCCATTGAAGCAGTTATTGCTGCAGTAAAAAAAGTTTGTGCTGAACCTGGAGAAGCAAACCGGAGTGCTGCTTCAGCCCTGATAAAATTATATTCAGCAAAAGTAAGCATTCTGATTGGGGCATCACCTGTATAAGTTGCAGCATTTGCTCCTGAAGAAGGAATGCCACCAGTATTTGGAGCACCTGTGGACATTACAGGTGTCTTTGTTTGTGCTCCTCTCAGGAAAGTATGTAATCTGCTGTAAGCCCATGATTGGATTTCGCCGGGTAAGGCACCCCGGTATGTAGCAGGAGAGGAGTTATAAGGAAAAGGAGTAAAATAAAAAGGCCTGCGGGGGTCTAGCCTGCCGTTCATCATATCCACCAGATTTTTATGCGGGAAAAATTGATCTAAACGACGTACCTCAAATTGGTCAATTGGGTTTTGAGCGTTAGTTGCATTTACAAATGGCATTTGAAAATTATCTGCATTAGCAAGGATAAAATTTGTACCAGCCGATGCAATTAAAGCATCAATATTTGTTTTAGCCTGGGCGGGATTAATTTCACTGTATCGTAAAAACAAACGTAGCTTAAATGTATTGGCAAATTTTATCCATTTTGTTCTGTTGCCACCATATATTGTTTCGTTAGTACCGGGAGATATTGCTGAAGTGGCCTGACCAAGTTCTGTAATACCATCATTAATAAGTGTTATCAGCTGAGGATATATAGCTGCATCATCATCATATTTAGGAGCAGTAATAGCGGTGCCTTTTAAAGCTTCACTATAAGGGGCATCGCCCCACATGTCAACTACCTTGCTGAAAACATAAGCTTTTATTACTTTAGCAAGACCGCTGTAATGAGGGCTACCTGGACTGTTTGCGATGATATAATCACAATCTGGAAGTATGGTTGCATAATAGGTACTCCAAAGATTGTTTACGTCAGTGCTTTGAATATTATAGCGTTCATATTCCAGATTTTGTGTACCGGCAGCACCTTGCCCCGCAAATTGCTGTACCCATAGGGCAGTGAAACGATGTATATCACTGCCATCAGTAAATCCAACGTTAACGGTAATATTTGTTAACACATTTTGAATAGGCGCAGCAGTTAATGCGTTGGGACTTGTATTAATATCAAGGTTTTTATCACAACTGCTCAGGGTAAAAAAAGTTCCCAGAAGCCCCAGTTGAATAAATTTTATATATGATTTCATATTTAATAGATTTAGATGAGTTATAAGTTTAATTTAAGGAATACTCCAACGTTTCTCACACTTGGCAATCCGTTAAATTCAAGACCTTGCGCATTACTTACCCCAAGCACATTATTTTCAGGATCAAAATGGGGGAAATTGGGTGCATGCAGGAAAAGGTTTCTTCCGGTAATTCCAAACTCTGCTCCTCCTAGTATAGTCTTAGCAAATACTTTGGAAGGTAATTTATATCCAATTGATAATTCACGAAGGCGAACCCAACTTGCGTCAAAAATATAGCTCTCTCCAGTGCCAAATGCAAAAAATGTTCCCCAATATTGATTTGCTGTTACAGCTATATTATTTTTAGACCCATTGGGCAATATTCCCGGAATAACATACGGAGTTGCGGGTGTTCCATTGGCATTAAACCTCGGAAACTCTGCTGTTTCAGCAGCCACACCTGAACGACGAATGTCACCAATATTTCTGCTGAATACATCTCCACCCTGCCTGATATCAAGGAGGAAGGATAATGTAATGCCTTTAAAACTAAACTCATTATTTATACCCATTGTCCAGTCTGGGTTGGGATCGCCAATCTGGGCATTATCTGCAGCCAGTTGTGGCAGACCGGCAGCAGTTAATGCATACTCGCCAGTGGCCGTTCTTCTAAAAACAGAACCATACAAAATACCATAAGGTTTGCCCTCTTCAAGCCTAGCATTGGGTGTAACAAATCCTGCCAGCACAATATTAGGAACTCCCTGTGCCAGTTTCTTTGTAATGGTTCGGATACGGCTATAGTTCATGCTGATATCCCAAGTAAACTTCGGCGATTTAAAAACAGAAATGTTTAATAACGATTCAAATCCTTTTGTTTCCAATTCTCCGGCGTTGGTAGTAAAGCCGGTAATGCCGGATGATGGAGATGATGGTACGCTGAAAATGATATCGGTACTATTACTTTTGTACCAGGTAAGTTCCAGCCCTATTCTGTTTTTAATAAGACGTAATTCTGTTCCCCACTCAATGCTTCTGGTAAACTCAGGAGAAAGATTAGCATCTCCCGCTGTATTGCCATAGGTAAAACCATTTTGGCCATTATAGGGGAAAGAAATTGTTGGGCCAAATCCATCAGCTGCACCTCCGCCAACAAAAAAAGTATTTGTAGCATATGCACCTGCCTCTTTGCCCACTTTAGCGTAGTTGCCATATATTTTCCAGAAGCTGATTAAATTTTTATTTCGTAGTCCGGGTATAGCCTGCGTAATATCAATTGTTCCTGCAAATGCAGGGTAAAAGAAGGAACGCTGATTTTCAGAAAATGTAGATGAATGGTCATTTCTGCCACTTACCTGAAGTGTGGCGATCCCTTTATAACCAACGGAAAAATCACCATAAACGCCAACCAGTAATTGCTTGGCCCTGAAATTGGAAGGATTAAATACGGAGGCGTTTGTTAGGTTTCGGAAACCACGTACTGAAAGAGTACGGCCAATGACCCGTGTAAAGCGAGCCCCTCTCCAGGCAGCTTCATTACCCACTACCAGGCTCATGTCAAAATCTTTAATTTTCTTTTTAAAATTAAGATTCAGGTAAGAGAAATAATTGAAGGTATTATCATTATCCTCCAATATTGCTCCTGCACCACCCGAGGCTGTATTAGCCTGACCTAAGGCACCGATTTCATCATATGCCTGCACTGTTCTGTTATAAAAATCACCACCAAGTTTGTAGGTGATATTCATCCAGGATGTGACGTCAAGTTTAAAATTAACATTACCAATAAAGCGACTTACAAAATCATCATTTTTGATTGCTTTTATTGCCCACAATGGATTGTCCGTTGCATCAAAGTAAGGAGCCTTAGATCCGTCAGGATTAAAGGCGGGAAAATTATTCAAGCTGATATTTTTGGGTAAAAACCAGCCTCTGAAAAGAGGATTTGAAAGCTGATTACCTTGTTGAGTTCTTTTTGAACGGCTGTTAATGTACTGGCCATTAAACCCAACATTAAATTTATCGGTAACTTTTGTGTTTGCGATAAAAGAAAAATTATTTCTAACGAGTAGGTTATTATCAATTACACCAGTTTCGTAAAGATTGCCTAGGCTAAGACGGAAAGTAGTGTTATTACCCCCTCCGGAAAAACTGATATTATTTTGAATATTCATTCCGGTCTGAAACATATCTGTAACATTACTAGGGTAAGCGGTCAATTGTTCTGGCCTGCCAAGAAAATTGGTTACGGTTTGCCCTGTAATCTCAGGCCCCCATGACAAGTTTGAGTTTGGGTTAAAAGCACCGCCCTGAACACCACCTTGTGCATATTGATTTTGATAATCGGGTGTTCTATTTACCGTAACCCATTGAGTTGAGTTACTGAATTGGATATTGTTCTTTGTTTTCGCCTTCCCCTTTTTCATTGTAATAATTATCGCTCCGGAAGCAGCCCTTGAACCATATAAAACAGCTGCTGCAGGTCCCTTCAGGATACTGATACTTTCAATATCATCCTGATTGAGGTCAACAGCCCTGTTACTATTTGAAGTACCTGTTTGTAATGCATTACCACCGCCACCATTGTCAATAGGAATTCCATCAACTACAAATAGAGGCTGGTTACTTCCGGAAATGGTATTAAAACCACGAATAAAAATAGATGATCCCGAACCTACCATTCCATTGGAACCGGCTACTCTTACACCTGCTACTTTAGCGGCAAGGGCATTTACAATATTGGTAGTTCTTGCTGTAATTAAATCTTCAGAGCTAATAACGCCAACCGAATAGCCTAGACTTTTCTTGGTACGTTGAATACCCACGGCCGTTACCACCACTTCAGACATTGTTTTGTCTTCGTTTTTGAGTGTGGCATTAACCTGGGTTTGTGTACCGATAGCCATTTCTACAGGACTCATATCCACTGAAGAAAAGACTAGTGCTTTGCCATTGGCAGGTACCATCAATGAATAAGTACCATCAGCTTTGGTAGTAGTTCCAATAGTGGTTCCTCTTACAATTATCGAAACATTGGGGAGAGGATTACCCGTTTCATCAGTAACCTTTCCGGTGACGGTGCGTTGTGCTAATGCCTGTGTGGCAAAGAACACAACCCCCATCAGGAGTAAAAACAGTTTTCTCATGTGCGTTTAGTTTTAGTATATAAAAAAAATCAAAGCCAACTGTTTCCTACACTTTTTGGAAAGCTTAGAATAACAGAAAAATTTGAAGTTAATAAACTAGGAGCAAAAAACTCAAAAAATTCACTTTTTAGATAAAATCGCTTATAGACATCAAAGCTCAATTTTATAAAAAAAGAACATTTTTTTTATTATAAAGGCACTGATTTTAAAGCATTTAGCCTGCTAAGTACCTATACTTTAAAAAAATTAGCCATTTTTATTTTTTGATAGACCATTTTAATAGACATGATTTTTTTTACTTCCGCTGCTTTATTCTGCAAAAGAGCTAACGTAAAAAAGCCACCCACTTGTTGGCGGATGGCTTTTAAAAAGTAAGAAAAAAATATGTTCCTTATGGATTTTGCGTTACCAATGGGTTAGCATTAATCTCTGCTATTGGAATAGCATATTGCCAGTTGAGTGACCCAGCAGCCATATTCATGGTTAGTGCCAAAGCAGTGTTATGATTAGCTCCATTACGGTCAAGCGAGATATCCAATCGCTTTAAATCAAGGAAACGAAAGCCTTCGCCCCAAAGCTCAACCCTGCGGCTGTTCATTATCTCTGCTAATAAAGCAGCACCTGTATTAGCAGAGAGTACAGAGCCTGGTACACGGTTAGCCATCAGCACAAATAAAGCAGCAGCGGCTAATCCATCCTGACCATTTCTGGCTCTTGCTTCAGCTTCTATCAAAATCATTTCAGCAACTCTCATGTTTGGAATATCGCCAACCGAATTGGCGAAGTCTTTGGCCTTGAATTTTTGGTTCATAAAGGGGTTTCTAAGGCCACCGGGAGGTGTTATGCTATTAGTTGTTGTTGGAGCAGGAACCCATAAAGGCCTGCGAACATCAGTAGCAGCCATTGTATTATACAAAGTATTATTAATACATTTTGGGTTGGTGCGAATATTAGTTGAGTTGAAATTGTAACTGATATAAGCAAGATAGGCTGTAAAGAATTCAGTTTGATCGTCTATTTGACGGCTGCCCCACATCCATTCAGGATTGTCATACAAATTGTATCCTTCCAGTTGTTGTGCTGCGGTCATCAGGGTAAAACCTGATCTTGCTGATGCAGCTTTTGTAGCAGCCCGGTCCCAATCCTGTTGTGTTAAAGCTACTCTGGCCTGCAATCCACGAACCACATTTACATTGAAATTGGTTTTATCAGCTCTTGTTGTTGTCAATAATGCTTCCGCTGCATTTAAGTCTGCATTTACCTGGGTGTAAACCTGTGCAACAGTTGACCTCGGTTGCCCTACAATTGTATTGGTTAATAGTAAAGGAACACCTGGGTTGGCGTTAGCAGTATTTTTATCAAATCGTATTCCATATAACTGTACAAGATTGAAATATGCCCAGGCCCTGTAAGCAAGTGACTGCCCTTTGATGTTGTTTTTTTCTGCAACTGTTCCGGAAGCTCCATCTACTCCATTGATTAGAACATTTGAGTTGGAAATGATACGATAGAAAAACCTCCAGGGAAACTCACAGTTACCAGAGTTGGAATTACGATGATCCACCCAACGGTAAAAACCAAGCCACCAACCATTGGATTGTCCTGATAAAACATAGTCTTCACCAAGGGTTTCATTATTAAGCATGATAGTACCATAGCCAAATTCCCCCTGATTATTATATCTCATAAACATAGAACGGTGGATACCATTGAGAGCTGTTTTAGCATTTTCTGTAGTGGTAAGCACCGAAGAAGCATCAATTTGGTCTGTGGGTCTTGTCTCCAGATATTCTTTTTTACAAGAGCTAAGGGAAAGTCCTGCTATTGCGCCAAGTAGAAGAAGTTTATTAATATTTTTCATTGTTCGTTTTTTTTAATATTACAAATTCATGTTTACGCCTACATTGAAGACCCGGGCAGGAATATAACCAATGGAGGTTACACCTGCAAAAGACTGACCGGGGTTCATACCAGAACGCTTAGTAAACATTTTTACATTCTCAATAGAAATGAAAAAACGGGCGGTATTAATTCCGGCTTTCTTCAGGTATTGATTGTTGGCTAAATCGTAGGATAAAGTAACATTCTGCAGATTCAGGAATGATGCATCTGTAAGCCAACGGGAACTGGTAGCGCCAAAAATAGATGTCTGTGCATTATCCATTCTAGGTATGTTGGTGATATCACCAGGTTTTTGCCATCTTTTCTGCATGTCTGTATGTAAAGAGGCTCCATAGGTACCGGCATGCATATAAGCCGCATAAGTGTCATCATATGTAAGACCGCCTACTTGCCAGTTTGCCAATGCGGAAAGAGTAATGTTTTTGTATTGGAAACTTGTTTGTAGTCCGCCATACCAGTCAGGAATAGCAGAACCTGAATAGTCAAATTTGGCATTATTAATATCTGTTGTTACACTATCTCCCTTAGAATTGATACGAACACCAGCTCCCAGGCCATTAGCGGCTTTGAATAAAGCTGCGCCATCTGTAGGGTCAACTCCATACCACTGGCGAAGCCAGTAATCATTGATTGATTTACCAACCATTAGTTTTTTTGTGCCACTGATAATTTCTTTTTGTGGTAACGCTGTAATTTGGTTTGTAAAGGTTGTTGCGTTAAATGAAATATTCCAGGTAAAATCTTTTTTCTTTATAACATCAGCACTCAGGGCTATTTCAACTCCCTTATTATACATTGACCCGATATTTGTTAGGATAGAAGTAAATCCACTAGACAACGGAAGCGGTACCCTGAATATCAAATTATCGGTTTCCCTTTTGAAATATTCTATAGAACCTGTTATTCGGCTTTTGAATAATTCAAACTCGAGGCCAATATCAAATTGCTTATTAGCTTCCCAGGTAATTGAAGTGTCTCCCAAAGTTGCTTGTAATACACCTGGGATAAGGCCGTTATTTCTTCCCAAGTCATACAAGGTCTGGTAAGAATAATAACCTATTCCTGCATCGTTGCCGGTTGTTCCATAGGAAGATCTAAGTTTCAGGAAGTTGATAAACTTTGAATTCCTCATAAAGTTTTCTTTGGTAATAACCCAGGCAGCACTCGTACTCCAGAATTTACCCCATCTTACATCATTATCAAAACGGCTGTTACCATCAGATCTTCCGCCAAGTGTAAAAAAAAGTTTTTTACCAAAATCATACTTGATGTTTCCGAAATAACTTTCGATCGTCTGGTTTTCTTCTGTTGATGAAAGGTTAGTGGTAGTTGTAAAATTTATTAACTGTACATTATTATCTACGATCTGTCCCTGACGGGTGCCAGTCAAATAATCTTCATTTACACGATAGTTTTCATGTCCTGCAAGTGCTTCAAAACTATGACGTTTAACAGTTTTGGTGTAGTTAAGTAATTGATTCAGGGTAAGGCCAGTCACAGTCTGGTAGTCTTTAGATACACGGCCTGCAGGGGCGCCATCTCCAATTATTTTATTTTGAAATGTAACATCAAATCGGCTGGTGATATCAGATGCAAAATTTGTTGTGAACTTAAGTCCTTCTGCTAGTTTTAATTCTGCATAAGCACGGCCATTGAATACGTTTCTTTTGAAAAATTCACGACTCAATTCGTTTTCTGCAATAGTGTGACGTCCGCCATATGCGCCTGCGGGTCTTGCTGGTAAGCCAGGAAGGGTGGCATTACCAAAATCATATTGGCGGTTTCCGTTGGCATCCAGAAAATATGCTCCCGGAGTAGTAGGGCTATAAGCATATACCGGGAAAATTGGTCCCATTCTAGCAGCAAAAAAGAAAGGGTTTACAATATTATTGCTTCCCCCGGTAGAAGCAAAATTTCCACCAGAACGTATGAAAGCCAGGTTCATACCTACTTTTAACCAATCCTTGATTTGAGAATTAATATTAGCTCTGGCATTAAATCTTTCAAAATCGGAACGCTTGATATAACCTTCTTCTTTTGTATAAGCAAACGAAAGAAAGTAATCAGTTTTATCTGCGCCGCCGCTCAGGTTAACACTATATTCATTTCGGGCTCCTTGTCTGGTAATTGGGTCAAACCAGTTTAGGTCAGCACGGTTATAAATCATCTGAGCTGCAGGATTCAACGTTCCGTCAGGTAACATAACCTGTGCCTTAGGGAGGTTAAAAGGATTATAAGCTAACAAATCAACGATACCGTTTTGTCCAGTTGTTAAGCCAGAAGCGGTATTGCTGGCGGTAGCCAATGGTATAGGGTTTGTAGCTCTGTAAGCAAGTGAATTACGATAAGACTCCCACATTAAGGGATAATATTCTTCTGCACTTACCCTGCTATAATCTGGTATAGCTCTGGAAGTGATACTACGGTTATATTTAAAATTAATATTGTTTTTTCCTTTCCTGCCTTTTTTAGTTGTAATTATAATAACTCCGTTAGCAGCACGGGAACCATACAAAGACGTAGTGGCCGCATCTTTTAGTACAGACAGACTCTCTACATCATCCATATTAATATTTGCAAGTGCTGAACCAAGGGGAACGCCATCCACTACATAAAGCGGTTCATTAGAAGCATTAATCGATCCGAAGCCTCTGATGCGTACACCTGGGGTAGAACCAGGCTGTCCGTTAGGGGTGGTAGTAGCCAGACCAGCAGAGGTGCCTATAAGTGCTGCAGTAACATTTGTTAATGGTCGGTTCTGAATTTCTTTTGCCGAAATTTTAGTAGCACTTCCAGTAAAGGTTTCTTTCTGGGCAGTACCATATGCAGTCACCACTACTTCATCAAGTGCTTTTTCTACCGATTTTAAAGTAGTGTTTACAACATTTTGGTTTCCAATACCGATTTCCTGTGTGGCCATGTCTACAGAAGAAATTAATAACACTTTTCCATTGGCAGGAACAGTAATTGAATAAGTGCCATCATCTTTAGTCACCGTTCCTGTATTGGTGCCTTTTACTTGTACTGAAACTTTAGGAAGGGGAGCTCCTTTTTCATCAGTAACCTTACCAGTTACGGTTCGTTGTGCCAATGCCTGACATGCAAAGAACACAACTCCCATCAGGAGTAAAAATAATTTTCTCATGTGCGTTTAGTTTTAGTATATAAAAGAAATCAAAGCCTCCCTGAACCAATTAATAGATCAAAGGCGATGTTGAAATTAAATAACCTTGAACGAAAAAATCAAAAAATTGTTGATTTTTTGAAATACAACAGATTGGGCGGTATTTTCATCAACCCTCTCATACATTAGCAGAAAAACAAACCTCTGGTGATGCTGCTTATTTTTGACCTGCGTTAACTAGTAAAAAATAATAACCCTGAACTGTTTCGGGAAAACGGTTTTTTTTGCTAATTGTGGCTACTTAGCCAAAAAAAATCGGACTGTTTTAACAGCCCGATTTTTCAAAAATAACTTATAACTAATTACCAACCAGCATTTTGAACCAGATTTGGGTTAGTAGTAAGATCTCTTGTTGGAACGCCCCAGGTGATTTTATCAGATCCTGCAGGAACTGATAATGTATTATAATTTGCTCCTACATTGATAAAGTTGAGATTTTGCGGCGCAGAACGGGTGAATCCTTCGTTCCACCTCTTTAAATCCCAGAGACGGAAACCTTCAAAAGCCAATTCTCTAAACCTCTCATCTTTTATTGCATCAATCAGCGGTGTTCCGGAAAGAGCTCCTAAAGCTGGCAAGCCTCTTGAAACCCGTAAAGTATTTAGCCTTGTTAATGCAGCTGCTTCAGTTGAAGCCCCGGCTCTTGCACCGGATTCCGCAGAAATCAGGTATAATTCTGCTACTCTGAAAACTTTAGGTGCATGAGCATAGTTAGTTGCTGCTGTTGTAAACAGTGCAACATTACCCGGATATTTATTAACCGTCCATATATTAGGATAGTCAACTCCCTGAATAGTTAATAATTTCCTTTCAAAATAAGCTGCTTTTCGAATGTCAGCATTTTCAAACCTATCTATTACCCACTGAGATGGAACAAAATCCGGGGCGAACTTACCAGTAGCCGGAATAAAGCCAAGGTAAATACTGTTTACATTTGGTAACTCAATTGGCTTGCTTACAAAACACTGCATGATTACCTCCCTTGCCAGGTCAGTTCTCCACATAGCATTCATATCGGTCTGGTTTGTTACCAGCGGATAAGTTCCTGAAGCAATAACTGTTTCAGCTGCAACAACTGCTCCTGCATAATCTCTTGTTTCTAATTTTACTCTTGCTTCTAATGCCAATGCTGAGTGAAGAGTAAAAGCTTTTGAACCTTGTGTACCAACAAAAGCAGTGAGTAGTGTTTTTGCCTTTGTAATGTCCGATAAAATCTGCGTATAAACCTGTGCAACAGTAGCCCGAGCAGGTTTGTCATTAAGATCATATACAGTTATTAAAGGCACTCCAAGGTCTGTAGCGGCTGATGAAGGATTATAAGCTTTTGCATATCGTTTAACGAGGTCACTATAATAATATGCTCTGGCCAGGTATGCATCTCCTTTGTACCGGTCTAGTTCTGTTTTTTCAGTGGCATTAGCAGTAGGAATTTTTTCAAACCCGTCAATCGCTACGTTAATGTTTTTTATAGCACTATAGTACGAGGCCCACAAACCGCTCAATGCACCATCTTCGGCAAGAAAACTGATACCCCAACGATGCGGGTTACCATTTCTGTTTCCAAAATCAAGAGTGGCGTTTAACTGGTCGGCCTGCACATCGGGAATAAACATAGTGCTGCCATATACATTACCACGGAAGGAGTTATAAAACCCCACATCCCATGCTTTCGCATCTTTTAATGAAACAAAAGATTGCGATACTTCTATTGAGCTAAATGGAAAAAGGTCAAGCTCATCTTTTTTGCAGGAGCTAAGTGCCAGTATTGACAGAAGGCCTGCTGTAAAAATTTTATTTATACGTTTCATTTTTTTATTTTTTTGTACTCTATAGTTTAATTAAAACTGGAAATCCAAACCAAACGCAAATTGTTTGGTATTCGGGTTTGCTCCCAGTGTAACGTTTGTATCAACCTCCGGATCGGGACCTGAATAACCTGTGAATGTAAGCAGGTTTCTTCCTGTTATATAAGCCCTGACACCATTGATAAACTTGGTTTTACTGAGTATCTTTTTAGGTACACTGTAGCCCACCGTAAGGTTCTTCATCCGCATAAATGATGCGTCTTCAATCAACCTTGTATCAAACTGAGTGAACTGCACACCGTATCTTGGAAACAATGCATTATCGCCAACTTTCTTCCAGTAATTCTGAACAGTTTTTGCCTGATTGAAACCAGGGAACTGATTTGGGTTTTCAAAGAAAAAACGATCATTATTGATCATATACTTACCTGAAACAAATGAGAAATCAACTTGTAGGGAGAAACCTTTCCAACCTCCGTTTAGGCCAAAGCCACCGGCAAACGGTGCATACCTGTTGATATTTGTATTTTGTTGCAAAGCAGCAGTGCTAAAAACAGAAGTAACTTTTGTTGGATCCTGCTGGCTATTAATAATCAAATTAGGATCGCTGTTTGGTAAATACCACATAGGGTCTCCGTTATCAGGGTTTATCCTGTTGAAAATAGGATAGAAATAAGAAACAGGTTTGCCTACTACCCAGGTAACCCCTGTATTAGGGATATTCCAGAATGTTCTGCCCTGGAAAAGTTCTGTTACTTCCTGATTGTTATGGTTAAAATTTACATACGGAGTCAGAAAGGCATCTTTAGATCTGATAACATCTCCGTTAATGGTAACGTTGATTCCACTGTTTTTCAATGTGCCTACATTAGTTAAAACATCTGAGAAGCCGGATGTAAAAGGAAACGGAACACTTAATAACATGTCAGAGGTTAGCTTGTTATAATATTCAACTTCAATATTAACTCTTCTGAAAAGACCAATGTTTACACCAATAGTAGTGAGCTTTTGCTTTTCCCAGGCTAATTCTGGATTACCTGCTGTGTTAAAACCAAAACCTGGTTGTGCATCATATTGGCTCGTTCCTACCAGTCCTAACGCATCATAGTTTCCAATAGAAGAGTTACCGCTGGTTCCGATACTACCTCTTAACACCAGTTCAGATAACCAGTTAACATTTTCCAAAAACTTTTCTTGTTTGGCATTCCATCTTCCTCCCACTGACCAGAACGTGGCCTGGCGGTTATCTTTACCAAACCTTGAAGCCTCATCTTGCCGTAACGAAAGATCTAAGAAATATCTCTTCTTATAATCATAGTTAATTCTTCCAAAGTAAGACAGGTATGAATATTCTGAAATTGATGAACTTGAATTTCTGTTGCTTGGACCAGCAGAAACAGTAACAAGTCTGTCATCAGTTTGACCTGTTGATGATCCGCTAAAACTCTTTGCCCGATCTTTAATAAACTCCTGACCTGCTAATAAAGTAATTCCATGATTTTTAGCCGGTGTAAATTTATATTCAGCAGTATTGGTAATGGTTTTAGTTACTTGTCTTGTAATAGACTCAGAAGCCGAACCATTATTCAGAGAGCCAAGGAAGGATGGAAGAGTTACGGCACTTGTATTAAAATCATAAGCTTCCATACCTGCCTGCATTTTAATTATCAGGTTTTTTATTGGTGTAATTTGTATAGAAGCGTTTGGATTAAATTGAAGGTTCTCGGACAAACTTTTTACTTTATCAGCCAGGTAGTTGGGATGATATCTGCCCCAACCAGGTATAAATTCATAATTCTTTCCTGTACTGTCTGTTGGAGAATAGAAAGGAGGAGCCAAAAATGCTAACCCTCTGTTGGTGCTGTTAGAACCATAAGGATTTGTTTGCCTTACATCATACCCGCCACTTAAATTTAGGGCCATGGTTAACCAGCTATTTACAGCTGAAGTCACATTAGAACGGAGGGTGTATCTTTTAAAATCAGACCTGTAAGTCAAACCTTCCTGCTTAAAGTATCCACCAGAAACATAATAAGTCGTTTTGCCAGCACCACCAGACATATTTAAATTGAGCTGGTATGCAGGGATGTCTTTTTTGTAATAAACATCACCCCATTTTGTATCTGCTTTATATTGAGCCAGTGTAGCATCTATCTGAGTCTGGGTTCTGTAGCCAGTTTCTACCCAATATTTAGTAAGCTCACTTGTGTTCATAAACCCATTAAAGTAATCTATCGTATTTTTAATCAGATTAGAGTTACTA
>Ga0163150_10006798_pt1 | contig 13799 bp, 13 predicted proteins | sample OliLakLV19P2IB_FD_148628 | JGI IMG/M metagenome (GOLD analysis project Ga0163150, IMG submission 148628) | Freshwater microbial mat bacterial communities from Lake Vanda, McMurdo Dry Valleys, Antarctica - Oligotrophic Lake LV.19.P2.IB | ecosystem: Environmental > Aquatic > Freshwater > Lake >...
CCACGGGCATCCATAATTGACTGCGTGATGGCATTGAATGTCAGTTCATCGGGGCCGCCGATATCAATCATTGCTCCCGCTATCTCCGGTATCTGTATGGCGCGAACAATCACCTTCGCAAGATCATCGCGGTGCATCGGACGGTACGTTACCATGCCTAAGCCGAAGAGGGGGATGCATGGAAGTCCGCTGAAGCGCACAATGGTGCCGAACACGCCGCTGAGCTCCGATGCGTAGATGAGACTGCATCGCAATGTCACGACCGGAACCGACGATGCGTGCAGCAGGAGATCGGATTGTTCTTTTGTTGAACCGTACATCCCTTTGCGTTTGAGCTTCGCCGATTGGGTACTGATATTCACAATACGTTTCACACCGACGATACGGCATGCCTCTACCATGTTCTTCGCTCCGCCCACATTGATCGCTTTGCTGTCTCGTTCATCGTTTTTCGCCGCTGCAAGATGAATGACATATTCCACTCCTGCCATCGCCGCTTCCAAGGACTTCAAATCGCGCACGTCGCCGATGGCGTACGTCAGGTTGGAGTGATCCGCCGATAATGCAGGTGCAGTCCGTACGAACGAGCGGACACGGTAGCCTTCCTGAAGAAGTTCCTTGATGACGGCGTGGCCGATGAAGCCGCTACCCCCCGTAACGAGGACGAGCTGATGTGACATGCCGTCATTCTACCCTTTTTGTATACTGTATGCTTCTTCTTGTTTTCGGCTATCTCTAGCTGTTTATTCTGGTATTCTGGCCACCATGAAGGTCAGTATCGTCATTCCGGCATATAACGAGGAAGGAGCTATCGGTCCTGTGCTCGAAGCGTTAAAAGGACTCGGACTCGATTCTGAGATCATTGTCGTCGATGACGGTTCAAGTGATCGTACCGGAGAAATCGCGCACTCCCACGGTGCGCGAGTCATCCGTCATCCCGCAAACCGCGGGTACGGACGCAGTGTCAAAGACGCGGTGAGAGCTGCGAGGAGCGATGTGATTATTATCAGCGATGCGGATGGCACGTACCCCATCGACCAGATCCCCGTGCTTCTGAAGGAATTTGAAAAGGGGTTCGACATGGTGGTGGGTGCACGTCAGGGCGAGGCCTATCGCGGATCGTTCATGAAAATGATCGGGCGTGCGATTTTGCAGATGATCGTCGAGTACGCGACGGGCCAAAACATCCCCGATGTGAACTCCGGTCTGCGTGTCTTTCGCAAGAGCACCTCCGAGCCTTACTTCTCTGATATCTGCGAAGGGTTTAGCTTCACCACCACAATCACGTTGGTCTATATCCTTACACATCACTGCGTGCACTACGTCCAAGTGCCGTACCACAAGCGTGTCGGGCATTCGAAAGTTAAAATGCTGAAGGACACGCTGCGTACTTTGCAGTACATTACCGAATGCATCGTTCGCTACAACCCGCTCAAGCTGTTTCTGCCACTAGGAATCTTTGCGCTGTTTATCGGCGCAGCAGGGTATTCAATTGCAGGGTGGTCATCCGTGATCTTCAGTATCTTCACTGCAATCATCGTCTTCGCCATCGGGCTCATTGCCGAAACCATGCGCAAACCACGTCAGGCTGGCGCAGATTTGTCACGCGAAGCGTAACTTCACCATCATCTTCAACCCTTTCCACGCGTCGCGTGCGTTGATTTTTTTACCTTCCGCAATCGTGCGGGGTTTGTAGCTGATTGGGATCTCGCGGATGGGTATTTTTCTCTTGATGCACTTGGCGCAGATCTCCGCCTCAAGTTCAAAACCGCGAGCTTGCAAATTGAGGGATTGAAATAGCTCTGTTGGCAGTAATTTGTAACACGTGTAGCTGTCTGTCAGATGCGAACCATAGAGCATGTTCAACACGAACGTTAGTGTTTTGTTACCCAATAAAAAACGTTTGTAAATGTGAGGGTTGGGCCGCAGGAAGCGCGAACCGAAGATGGCCGAACCGTGGTGCGCTTTCGCTGCGTCGACGAGCAGTTTGATTTCGGACGGGTCATATTCGAGGTCTGCATCTTGTATGACTGTGTATCTGCCCGAGGCTAACTCAAGCCCTTTGCGAATGGCGGAGCCTTTGCCGCCGTTCTCTTTGTGCACGACCGTATCCGATTCGCGTGCGCCGGATTGGAGCATAAGCAGCGAAGCATCGCGTGAGCCATCATCCACATAAATAATCTGTGCCTCCGGACATTTGGCACCGAGTGCGGTTATAATCGACGTCAGCGTTCGTTCTTCGTTGTAGACGGGGACGATGATGGTGAGGTTGGTACTCATGCGAGGTGGAACGGATGGATAACCGAGGCCAAGCTCAGGCCTGCGCCCAGTCCGATACTGAGCATAGCAGCAATCAGTAGTTTCGCCGTTACGGTGTTCTGGCGGATGCAGGTCAGAATCAGCAGGGGATACACGGGGGTAATCACACGACCGATAGATGTTATGGATCCCCAGATGTGGTCGGGCATGGTCGTCATCAGCAGCAGAAACACGAACGATCCGATTGCTGCGAACGACCGGTCGCGGTTGCGGAGAATCAAGTTCCCCGTCCAGAACAGGGCGGGGATGACGACGAAGAGTGCAAAGGGAATCGATGTCAGCGTCAGGCGGTTGTACCCGTAACTTCCGATGATCAACTCTCCCATCGCTTCAAAGGGGAGTGTGCGTTTGTCCGCGCTCATAATAAACGGCATCTCCTGAAAGACTTGATACATCCATCCGTGTAACAGCAGGAACGTTGCGAGCGGAATTAGGCATAAAAATGCATCGCGCCAGTTGCGACGGCAGAGCAGATACACTCCCAGTAACCCGCAGAAGAGAATATTCACTTCGCGGGAGAGTGGAAGCAGTGCGAGCACGAGCACATCCAGCCATCCCAGTTTTTCGTTATTGCGGATGAAACGCGTGAGAAATACTGTCAGCATCAGAATCGTCAGCGGCTCGGCGATCATGAAATGCAGGCCGACCATTGCCGCAGGAGAAAGGGCGATTGCGAGCGTCCCTAGCTTGGATTTCGTTGCGCTCCACAGAATCACCGACGCGGCGATGAGCGATACGATGTTGATGAGCACAAATGCGTAGGGCAGGAGCGGTGTTTGCCCCGCAGCGAGAAGCCATGCACAGAGCGGCAGCAGGAAGCGTTGATAGGCGTAGGACGTGGGAAGCGTTGCGGGTAATTCATTCCAACGTGAGGGGCTGAAAATCACCGGCATATTGCGCGCAATGCCGTAGTACTGCGCTCCGTCGTAACTCGGCACATCCAGCACCACAAATCCGTTTGATGGCGCATGGGCCGTGCTCATGACTGCGTCAACGTGGAACAAAGCAGAGGGTCGCATGCCGTAGGGCGCCAATGTCAGCGTTAGAATAACGGCGATTGCGGCAGTAACCGCGATAATCGGCCAGTGGGGAAAAGTAGAGTATTTCATGCGATTGCTATCGTACACGGGTGTATGATAATGCTCCATGGAGACATTGTTCGACCAATGCGGCTGGAAGGTGACAATCGAAGAAGTGACACTTCCGAATGGTAAAATCAAGAAAGCTGCGCGCGTACAGCGAGCCGATACCGTTACAATGATTGCAGAAATCCGCCCGGGTACGATTTTTCTCCTCCGCGAATATCGTCCGTATTACGGTCAGTACATCTGGATGCTTCCAAGTGGGCGCATCGATAAAGAATCCGATATGACTGTTGCTGCACAGCGCGAACTCCAGGAAGAAACAGGTTATCGCGCCGCTAACCTGCGATATCTCTGGGAAGCCAATATTTCGGAGTCATTATTGCTGACAAACTACTTCTTCTACGCATCCGACCTGACGCCCGATCCTTTGCCCCAGGATGACGACGAATTAATGGAAGTGCACGAAGTGGAAATCAATGACGCACTGAATCGCATTGAATCATCGGTGAAAGTACATCTGCCCAGCGCGTATGCGTTGCAGCGGTGGTTGAGAGAGAACAGATAATTTACAGCCCTACATACGTCCTCCCCGACGCCCTCACCGCCGCTTCATCGACGATTCCCTTCAGGTCATAAATCACCCCATCCGGCTTTGTCGCGTTGATGATCGTCTGCACGGGAAGATTTTTGTACTGCTTATGAGGAACCAGCACCAGCACTGCGTCGTAGGGGCCTTTGTCCAATGACCCTGACGTCACCTGCATATGATCTAATGCTGCGTCGGTGAGGAATGGGTCATGAGCTTCTACATTCGCGCCGCGGGCTTTCAGGGATTTGATGACATCCTGCACTTTGCTGTTGCGCGTGTCGGGCACATCTTCTTTGAATGTCAGTCCGAGGACGAGAATGCGTGCATTGTCCGGCCGGACCTTTAATGCCGTGCTGACCTGATTCGCAATAAACGCTGCCATGCCGTCATTAATCGCACGGCCGGAGGTAATGACCTGCGTGTCCATGCCCAGCATCCTCGCTTTTTCCACGAGATAGAACGGGTCGACGCCGATGCAGTGGCCACCTACCAACCCCGGCTGATATTGCAGAAAGTTCCATTTGGTGCCGGCCGCTTTTAGTACATCTTTGCTGCGAATGCCGAGTTTGCTGCAGAGCATCGCAATTTCGTTGATGTAAGCAATGTTGATGTCGCGCTGTGCGTTCTCGATGGCCTTGGCCATCTCCGCGACTTTCAGCGACTCTGCGCGGTGGATGCCCGCTTTGACGACTGATCCGTAGAGTTCGCAGAGAATGTCTGTGGTGCGCTCGTCCTGCCCCGAGACGATTTTGATAATGGTTTCAACAGTGTGCACTTTGTCACCCGGGTTGATGCGCTCCGGCGAGTAGCCAAGCGTGAAGTCTTTGCCGCAGACCAAGCCCGATTCGCGCTCCAGAATGGGTCCGCAGATATCTTCCGTGACGCCGGGGTACACGGTCGATTCGTACACGATAATCATTCCTTGCTTCAGGTGCTGCCCGACGGTCTTCGTGCCCGCTTCCAAAATCGTCATATCCGGCTTGTTGTTGTCGTCGACGGGTGTGGGCAGGGCGATAATCACGATTTGTGCGTTGCTGATGACTGACGGATCGGTGCTGAACGTCATGGAGGCGCTCTGCATCTGTTCGTCTGTGAGTTCGTTGGTGCGGTCATGCCCTGCCTGTAATTCGCTGATGCGGCTTTCGTTGATATCGAACCCGAACACGGGGTAGCCGTTCTTTGCGAATGCGTGCGCTAGGGGAAGACCTACATATCCTAAGCCGACGATGCAGAGGGGGGTCTTTTCCATGGAAGAAGTATACGGGAGAGGAGTACTAGAATAATAGACTAATAGGGATGATCGTCATCTCTGTTCGTAAATTCCTATTATTCTAGTATTCTAATCCCTATTATTCTTTCATATGTCATACGATTGGAAAAATCGCCGTGTCCTCGTTACCGGCGGCACCGGCTTTATCGGCAGTTTCTTGGTAGAACACCTACTTGAACGGGGTGCTGAGGTTCGTGTGCCTATCCGCGCCCAGAACTATCGTGCCTTGTCCCATCGTCGGGCCGAAATTGAATGGATCGAAGGCGATTTACGCGATAGCGCGTATTGTGAAGAGTTGGTCGATGGTGTTGATGAAATCTTTCATTTGGCCGCCAGCAGGCGTAATGCCGAGTTTCACCGCAAGCGGCCCAGCGACGTTGCCAATGACAACGTGCGGATGTCGTTGGCTCTTTTGGATGCATTAAAAGAAAAAGAACTCTCAATCCCCGTCACTTTCTTTAGTACCGCAAATATTCCGCAGTCCATTGATGTAATCGCTCTGGCTCAACAGGAAAAGACAGACGGATATGTGCTTGGGAAGGCACTCTGTGAAACATTGTGGTTTGCCGCCGCCCGTCAGCGCACATTCCCCTTACTCATTGTTCGGTCGGTCGGAGCCTACGGTCCGCGCGATACGTTTGCGGACGATGCGAACATTATTCCCAAGCTCATGGTCAAGGCTCGTGAAGCTGAAGAGGCGCTCCACGTCTGGGGCGATGGCACAGATGAACGGGCATTCCTCTACATCGAAGACCTGATCAACGCAATGTTCATGCTTATGGATGTCGGTGCCGATGGGGTGCAATATGTGACATCCGGCAATGTTGTCACGGTCGGCGATCTTTCCGCCATGATCCGTGATATCGTTCGATCGGATTTGCCCGTTCACTTTGACCCAACCCGCGTCATCGGCGACCGGTCAATTCCGACCTTGCCCGTTCATCCGGCATTGGAAGCAATGAAGTGGACATCGATAAAAGAAGGTTTGAAGAAAACGTATGAATCATGGAACAATGTCTGAATCTCTATTTTTCTGTTTGCCCCTTATGTCGCTTCTCTCTCTCCCATCAGTCAAAAATCACGCTTCTCAACTCTGGCGTTTCATCGTGTGCGGCGGGTTCGGTTCCATCCTCGACCTTGGCTCACTGACTTTGTTTGTGCAGTATGCGGGGATTGATCAACGCATCGCCGTCATCTTCTCGTCGATTGTCGGCGCGTCGTTTGTCTTCGTCGCCAACAAATTCTTCACGTTCAACAACTGCGAGAGGAAAACCGGTAGCCAGGCATTGAAGTTTATCCTTGTCTACGGTGTGTCGTTTATTGCGAATATCCTTATCTCCAATCTTCTGATTGCCGTCGGTTTACATTTCCTCATCGCAAAAGTAGGAGCTATTGGCTTTGGGGCATTTTGGAACTATGCGCTGTCGCATGGCTTCATTTTCAAGAAGAAAGAGGATATTGATGTGGTGATTGTTTAGCGTGGTTCGACACGCTCGCTATGACGGGCTTCTTCTTTAATTGTCCGCCATCCTGAGCTTATCGAAGGATCGATCATTTGCATTCCACCACCGTCACTCGTGCAGTCGGCTCGTTTTCCGATGTAAACAGCACCGATCCACTGAATTCCCTCATCTGTGTCAGGTCATAGTACGGGCACTGCGCATTCGATCTAGTAATAATCTGCAGGTCAGGTCGGAATGTGGATTCCAGCACCGCGATCTCCACATCATCCAATCCTGTAGCGACCATAGAGTCGTTCGGGACCTGCGCGTTCACGTAGTTTTTGGCCTCGTTCCACGACGTCATTCCTTCCGGCGACACACCGAGGAACGGTGGAAGGATGCCGATATGGTTGTCCATCCATGCATTGCACGAGCCGTAGGAATACGCGCAGAGTACTGGTACGTGAGTCAGCACGATCAGCGCGGTCATTGAAATAATCATGAGATTTTTATGGTTCACACGTTCCAGTAGATCTATAAAACCTATGACTGAGAAACCAAGCAGGATGGGGAGAATCGGGACCATGTACCGCACGCCGTGCGACCACCAAATCAATGCCAGTGCCGTTGCTCCCAGCGCGAAGAAGATCAGGAAGGTCTGTTTGCTTCCGGATCGTCTTACTCCCCACAAGGCGAGTAAAAAGAGGACGGGCAGAACGGAATGAAGGGGGTCGGCGTAGTAGAAGCTGTTATTGATGATCTGCGTCACAATCGACGATGAACTGCCTGCCTGCACGGTGACATACTCGGTATGCAGTGCGTTGCCGAAGACAAGGAAGTTGCGCAGAAACCACAATCCGAGAATCGCGATGCCGACAATGCCGCCCGCCCAGCTCCATATGTGTCGCAGGTCATGCGGTCGTTTCCATAGGAGATACAATCCGTAGATGCCGAAAATCGGTATGCCGTTGTAGCGTGTCAGACAGGCAAGACCGAGTAGTACCCCTGACCACAGATAGAATGTCGGTTGCCGGTCTGCTTGTACGAAAAAGATGGCAGATGTCAGGATGAGTGCTGTAAAGAGCAAGTCTGCTGAGCCCAGCATCGTGCTGAGGATAAATCCCGGTTGCAGTAATAGTAGTGTCGCGACAATTAGCCATGTGCTGCGCGACACTGTTTCTTTAAGAAGCACATACGATGCGAGAATGACGCTGCACCCCGCGACCAATGTCGACACTTTCATGCCGATGCCATAACCGAAGAGTACTGTGAACGGATAGGCGTAGAACGCATGCAACGGCAGAAATTTTGCATGCGGCACTCCATCCAATGCATAGGCCCCTGTGGTCCAGATACTTTTCCCGAGTAACGCGTAGTACGCGGTATCGGCCCAGGTGGGGTAGGCGAGTGCGGGAAGCCAAAATATCAATAACAGTATGCAACAAATGCCAAGCCACAGTGTTACCTGTCGGAATGAAAAATGGTCGAGACGTGTAAAGAAAGACATCTATAGAAGCATATCAGGCCTTTATTGTGCTGTCTCCCGCTCGCCGATCCTGTACCATTGTGTCACCCTGCGCTCGACGAAGGGTCATGCATTAGCAATGTCATGGTTCGTCGGGCTCACTATGACACCTATGTCTCAAAAACTTGCCATCATCGCCGGAGCAGGCCCCGCTGGCTTAACTGCTGCTTATGAACTCCTCAAGCGCTCGGATGTTCGCGTGCTTGTCTGCGAATCAACGAATGCCATCGGTGGCATCGCCCAAACCTATAATTACAAAGGTAACCGCATCGACATCGGCGGACACCGTTTCTTCAGCAAAGAGAAACGCGTGATGGATTGGTGGTTTAACATTCTGCCGCTGCAGGGCGCTCCATCCAAAGACACCATCGAAAAGCATCACGATATCGACTACGCGCCTCAGCCCGCGCCAGACCCCGAAAAAGAAGACAAAGTGATGCTGCAGCGTCCACGGCTCAGCCGCATTTTCTATCGCAAGCACTTCTTTCCGTATCCCATTGGTATCACATTGTCCGTGGCACAACGCCTTGGGTTCTGGAACACGTTCCTCATTGGCGTCAGCTACATCCGCCGCCAAGTATTCCCTATCAAAGACGAAACATACCTCGATGCGTTCTACAAAAATCGCTTTGGTGACCGCCTGTACGCAACCTTCTTCGAGGCTTACACCGAGAAAGTCTGGGGTGTACCGGTTAACCAGATCCGCGCTGACTGGGGAGCACAGCGCGTGAAAGGACTCAGTCTCAAGCGTGCATTGATGCATGCCATCAAAGATCTGTTCTCCAGCGATTTCAAAAAGGCACAGGCCGAGCGTGAAACAAGCCTCATCACCCGCTTCTATTACCCCAAGTTCGGTCCGGGGCAAATGTGGGAGACGGTCACGGAATTGGTAAAAGAGATGGGTGGAGAAGTCCGCATGAAGACGAGAGTGTCAGGTGTCAGGAGTCAGGAGGGCAGGGTTGTGAGCGTCACACTTGAGGATATCGAAACCGGTGCATGCGAAGAGGTTGCATGTGACTATTTCTTCTCAACCATGCCTATCAAGCATCTTGTCGGCATGATGCACCCGCGTCCGCCCGAGTCGGTGGTGGAAGTGGCAGAAGGCTTGTCGTACCGTGACTTTTTGACTGTCGGCTTGCTCTTGAAAAAACTGCATGTGCAGGAAGGCAGAAAGAAGCCATCTGCAGATGCGCCGGATAACTGGATTTACGTCCAAGAGGGCGGCGTGCGTGTCGGACGCATTCAATTGTTCCACAACTGGAGCCCCTACATGGTTGCTGATTACGGCAAGAGCGTATGGATTGGCTTGGAGTACTTCGTAAGTGAAGGCGGTGATTTGTGGGTCATGCCCGATCAGCAGCTTATTGATCTTGGTATTTCCGAAATGAAGAAAATTGGTTTCTGTAAGCGGGAGGATCTGCTCGATGCATGCGTACTGCGTATGCCCAAAGCGTACCCTGCCTACATCGGTAGCTATACACAGCTACACGTCGTCCGTGACTTCGTCGAACAGATGCCGAACCTGTACTTAATTGGACGTAACGGTATGCACCGCTACAACAACCAAGATCACAGTATGCTGACCGCGATGATGGCAGTCGATAATATTATTGCGGGTAAGACAGACAAATCGAATCTGTGGGATGTAAACCTCGATATGGTGTATCACGAAGAAAAAAAATCAGAAGAGGCCACCAGTCCTGAGCAGAGTCGAGGGGTTCCTGGCCGCAAATCAACAATATCCTGATATGTTCGTCGAGGGCATTCTGCTGCTGGCAGGACTCATCGTCATCTGGTTCACCGGTTCTGCACCACTGCCATTGCTGATTGTATTGGGGCTGATCATCGTGATATGTGTGCCCACACTCCCGCTGGTCATGCAAAAGGCTCCGCCCTTTATTCCGACTCCCAAAGCTATTGTCGATGACATGATTGCATTGGCAGTTATCAAGAAAGGGGACCGTGTCTACGACCTTGGATGCGGGGACGGACGGCTGCTCCTCGCAGCTGCCAAACAAGGGGCGATTGCGACCGGCTACGAACTCTCTATTCCCGCCTTGCTCATTGCGAAGTGGCGTACGCGAAAATATCCGCAGATCGACGTGCGATACGGGGATTTCTGGAAGCGCGAGTACAGCGATGCGGATGTGATTTTTTGTTATCTGCTCAAAGAGAAAATGAAGATGTTCGAAGAGACAATTTGGCTGCAAATGAAGCCGGGAACACGCGTGGTATCTCATGCGTTCAAGATGCCGACGGTGGCGGTGACGGCGAAGCGGGGAGGGGCGGTGATGTATACAAAGCCTCGGTGAAGTAGTAACGGAGCCGGGTGAAGGCATAAGAAAGCCGCCGTCTACTCCAAGGGGAGCAGGGGCGGTCGGTTTGTTGTCGCGGGACGGAAGCACTATTGCTTCGCCTGCGGTCCCTACATTGGGTCCGCCATCAGCGCGACAGCCATTGCCTGATCCGCAAGAAATTTGTGGATCGGACGGTGTACGTCCGGAATGTATTCAAACGCGAGCGCAGCCGGCCAACTCAATGAATCGGGGAGTTTACTCCGCCAGTGCTCATACGATGCGGTGGCAAGGCACTCGCCGAAAATCTTGTCCAGAGGGATCTTCGCCTCGATGGCAGTCACGACGCCAAAGAAGATCGCATCTGCCTGGCCCCCTAGTGCGTCTTGCAGATCCCCGACATTACCGCTGCAAAACGGTTGGAAATCAATCCCGCCTTTTCCCCCCATCTTTTGGGGGCAACTCGCCAATATACTCCTCGCAACAATCAATTGAGTCGCTAATTTAAAGTTCATCGTATGCTCCTTTTTTAAGTTGTCCGTTACTCGATGTGAGCCCCGCGACCCTCTATTTCGTAATAAACGAGACAGAGGAACGGGGGCTCGCGATGGTGCGAAAGAAATATGTCATAATACAATTATACTTAAAATTGTCAATATCATTAAAACAGCTTAAAAGTACGATATTTCTATCAAATTCGTCTTAGGTGTATTTCAAATACCACTCCACCGACTTCTCAATACCCCTATCAAATGGCGTCTGGGGGTCATACCCCAGCACTCGCTTCGCTTTTGTAATGTCCGCGATGTAGTGCGTCACCTCCCCCGTGCGTGCCGTACCGATGTTGATGGTTGACTCGCTGTTCAGCAGTTCTTTCATGCGTTCGGCCAAGTGCAGGATGGTCGTGCCCTGTCCGTAGGCAAGGTTGTAGGTGTCGTTCTTCGCCGTCTCCCATTTTTCGATGCCGAGGACAATGCCGCTGACGCAGTCGTCGATATAGGTGAAGTCCAGCAGTTTGTCTTTCCCGAAAACATTCATCGGCTCGCTGGTCTTCGCTTGGCGGAAGTACAGGGGGACGACGCGCACGGAATCGTCGTACATGCCGTAGACGTTGCTGAATCGCCAGATAATCGTCTCTATACCATAGCAACGCTTGTATGATTCAAAGAGTGCCTCTCCGCTGATTTTGCTGGCGGCGTACGGGCTTTCGCACGTCATGAAATGAGCTTTGTCTTCGCTGTATTTCTCTCCGTCCGGCAGAGCGATGTTTCCGTAGGTCTCGCGGGACGACGCGAACATCATTTTCCCAATGCCGTTCTTTCGTGCAAATTCCAGCAGATTGAAGGTGTCGACAATGTTGTCCATCGCACGCTCGGGGTGTTCGACGAGTTCGTAGACGCGCGCATTTGCTGCAAGATGAATAATCAGTTCCACGTCTGTGGGGAGTTTGCTGAATTCTGCTGCGTGACGAAGGTCGATATCTACCCGCAGCGCCTCCACTGCCGTGTTCCACTTACATGGTTCCCAATCGGCGCCCACGACCTCATGGCCGCGTTCTAAGAGCGTTTCGCAGAGGCGAGTGCCAATGGTGCCGGAGGAACCGGTTACGAGAATCTTCATGTGTGCCGTAGCCTAACAGATAGAGGTGCGACAGTATAACAAAGCTTTGAATTAGAGATCAGAATAACAGGACGTGGGGCTCGTCCTCGTCCCGATCCCTGATCCCTGTTATTCTTCGTAGGTGCTGTCCATTGTTCTCCCCACCTATAACGAGGCTAAGAATCTCCCCGAACTTCTGGATTGCATCGCAGATGTGCTCGAAAAGAGGGCTTATGAGGTAATTGTGGTCGATGACGATTCGCCTGACCGGACCTGGGAAGTGGCCGATTCACTCCAGAAAACACACTCGATGCTCCGTGTCATCCGTAGGGTCGGGCGGCGGGGTTTGTCGTCTGCAGTCGTCGAGGGGTTCGATGCGGCGAAGGGGGATGTATTACTCGTAATGGATAGCGACCTGCAGCATGATTCGTCTCTTATTCTGCAACTATCTGATGCTATTACAAAAGGCGCGGATATCGCCGTTGCATCACGCTACATGAAAGGCGGCAGCGTAGGGGAGTGGGTGCGCGGCAGACGGTTACTCAGTAACACTGCGACATGGTTGGCCAAGAGTATCCCCGCCGTCCACGTCAGTGATCCTATGAGTGGATTTTTTGCGATCAAGCGATCCACGTACGAAGGTATCCGTCCGATGCTGCGTCCCGCGGGTTTCAAGATCCTGTTTGAAATCCTCGGACACTTGCCGCGACGCACAACGACAGCCGAAGTGCCGTTGGTCTTCCAGATGCGTAAGCACGGCGAAAGCAAGTTATCGGTGACTGTCGAATTACAGTTCATCGTCCAACTGCTGCGCATCGCACTGATACGCCTCCAGAAGATTCTGTTCTGGAGCGTTTGCATAACTATCGCATTGATTCTGTTTGTGCGGTTGATGCCGCTGCTCCCGCTCTATACCAATCCGATTGCTCGATCACAGGTTCAACACACGCTCCAATTTGTTGCTGCACAGAACGGTTGGCTGCTTTCCGATATCTCGCTGCGTTCGGTGGGAATGAAGCGTATGACCGTCCTTCACCGTGAGCACCGATTCGGACCGGACCCCGTGCCCGTGTGCTATGACATTGAGTATGTCGATCTCGTTCTGCGTAAAACCTCATGCGGCGACTGATCACGGTTATCGGCTTTGAACTGTATGCCCTGCTTCTTGCGGGCTATCAGATGTCTATAGGCATCCGTACCGATGAAGCCAAGTATCTGCTCGATATCCCGTACCCCCACCCACCTCTCGCACGCTTCATCTTAAATCTGCTTGATGGATGGCAGTATCAGGAGTTCTTCTGGCGCGTCGTCCTCGCAACGCTGATGATTCAAGCAGTGTGGCTTGTGATCGATCTCGTAAAAGATGCCAAGCCCCAAGTGTGCATTGCAGCTGCCGCATGTTGGCTTCTGTCTGCAGCTGTCGTGCTGCAAGCCGGTACAGTCATGATGGTCGTCGTGACTGCGCTGCAGGCGCTGATGCTCGTGTGGCTGATTCTCCGCGAACGTCAGACCCAACCCTATCTTCTCGCACTCGTCTGGCTGGCATGTCTTTTTAGCGCCTATCAAGCCGTGCTCTTTTTGCCACTTGTCTTCTTTCTGTTCCGCAAGATGAAAATGGGCATGGGGCAGGCGCTGATGCTCACAGGTGCACCGATTGCGTTGCTCGCACTTTATAC
>Ga0163150_10006799_pt1 | contig 13799 bp, 9 predicted proteins | sample OliLakLV19P2IB_FD_148628 | JGI IMG/M metagenome (GOLD analysis project Ga0163150, IMG submission 148628) | Freshwater microbial mat bacterial communities from Lake Vanda, McMurdo Dry Valleys, Antarctica - Oligotrophic Lake LV.19.P2.IB | ecosystem: Environmental > Aquatic > Freshwater > Lake >...
ACGGTGTCGCGGGCGGCGTACAACGCCGCGGTCCGGGGGGAAGGGAAGAGCAGAGGCTGCCTTTATCCCCGCTCTGCGGGGTGGCGAGGCTTGGCGAGACGGGGCTCTCAGATGAGGACTACGGCAGGTACTGCCAGCACCAGTCGTTGACGAGGTCGGGTTGGTCCATGGGATTTACGTTGTGGAGCCAGCAGAAGATGAACGCGGTGTCGGCGCTGATACTCGGGCTGAGCGTCGTGTTTTCAGTGTAGTAGGACATCAGGTTGTTGTTGAGCGCGATCACCGGCGTTGTGATGCGGATGTGCGGGAGATACATCACGTGCCCGAGCTCGTGCGCGACAGTCTTCACATCGGAGATGGTCGCATCCGGGATCGCGTAGCACCCGCGTTGCACGTTGTTGGGATTGCAGCTGGCATCGCCGGCCACGCCGCCCAGGTTCGGGTACCACGGCGCGGAATTGACGAAGTAGAGATTCAGCTTGTCGGCGGGCTCGTCATAAATGTTCGCCATCACCCAGTTGTGCTCGGTGCCGGTGTCGACGTTGAAGATCGCCGGATACTCGAAGGTCGCGTAGGTGAACAGCGACTGATCGAATTGCACGCCGGAGGACACATAGATCGGGTTGACGTACGTATTGATCCAGTTCCAGGCGTTGGTCGCGTTCCAGGCGCCCAGGTTGTAGAGGAGTCCCGGGAGCGTGCCACCACTGGTGACCACTTTCATGCGCAAGCCGAGCAGCTTGTTGTTCACTGTCAACGTGAAAGGGAATGGAGCGCTGGAGCCGAAGGCGTTGGTGGCGGTGACCGTCGCGTTGTAGGTCCCCGCGAGTCCCAGCGTGATTGTGGGAGATTCCAGGGTCGAGACATTGGGCACCGCGCCGCCGCCAAAATTCCACGACCAGCTGGTGGGAGTCCCGTTGATGGTCGTGAGGCCCAGCGTGTGCGAACGTCGCGCGAAGCCCGAGGTGGGCGACACGTTGGTGATCGTCGGCACCAGGGGCGGGGTCACTGTGAGCGTGAAGGGGTAGACATCGCTGCCGGTCGCGTTAGTTGCGGTGACACTCGCGCTGTAGGAGCCGACTGCATTCAGTGTGATGCTCGGAGTCGCGCTGATGCTCGTGTTGGGGGTTGCGCCGCCGCCGAAATTCCACGACCAGCTGGTGGCCGGTCCGCCGATGTTCGTGGCGACCGGCGCGATGACGCTGCCGGTCGCGCCGCCGCTCGGGGCGACGATCAGAATCTCCGGTGCCTCGATGCCCTCCGCGACATGAACAGTCAACGCCTGATAGCGCGTGGACGGCTCGTAATTCACCGGCGCAGTCTGGGGGATGAGCGCTTCATCGAGGATGATCTGGGCCGGATTGGTGCCATCCTGCGTATCGCGGATGCGCAGGATGCCGGGGACTTCGATGCCGCTGGAATCGGGGGGGATCACCGTTTTGTCCACATTGGAGATACCGAAGAGGACATCGATCGATTCCTTGATCACGCCGGTGGGAGTGGAGACGACAGTCCCCGCGAAAGTCCCGGCCGCCTTGAGGAGCGGAAAGCTCGCCTCGCATTGCGTCGGCTTTGAGACCTCCGCGACCTGCGTGAGCTCGGCTGCGTTGGGGAAGGTCGCGGCTTTAGTGGAGGCGTTGTCCCAGTCGAGCACAGTCGCAGTGACTGTCACCAACTCCGTGGATGTCGTATGGGTGAGAGTCCCCACTTGGGCGAGGGTGATGCGTGAGAGGTCGCCGCAGGCTTCGGGTAAGAAGTAGCGGAGCTTGGTCGGATCGGTCGCACTCGGGAGCCGGCTGGCGCGCTTCTCGACCGTCGTGGTGCCCTTGCGGGGATCCATGTACTTCGCGAGGACCACGATCGGAAGCGGCGAGGGGATCGCGTTGGCGATGCGCATCGTGGCGTTCACGGAGGCGCCCTGCGGGACCACATCGTAGCCAGTGGGCGCGAGCCACTCATTGCCGAGCCATCCGTTGGTCTTGTCGTAGTTCCCCGCAGGGGTGGTCGCATTGATCGACGCCACCAGCTGATAAGGGAAGACATTGGTGCCGTTGGAGATGCCGAAGGGGGCGAGGTCGAAGAGCGGTCCGATCTGACGATAGCCGCTCGGGCTCGGCATCGCGGTCACGTTCGTTTTGATGGTGTTGCTGAAGTACGTGTCGGAGCCGCTGACCGCCAGGAGGAGATTCACATCGAAGAGGAAGAGGTCCATACGCTTGGTCGAGGTCGATGGCGGCGTGAAATTCGCCGGGATCGCGTAGGGATGGCGAAAGCGGAGGGTGTAATCAGTGGTGCTCCCGGGCCCGGGGGTACTGCTGAGGAGGGTGAGCGAGGTCGCGTTGAGGAACGGACGAATGGAGAGTGCGTAGAGGTCTCCCTGCGCTTCACCCGATCGTGCGAAATCGAGGGTCGCTTGTGTGGGCGAGTCGGGGTCGCGGGTAAGCCAGAAGACGCCGAGTGCGCCTTCGGTCATCCCATCATCGACTGTCGCGCTGAGCAGTTCGGGGTGTAAGTCGAGATCGGTCAGCGAGGGGCTGACCGGTGAGGGATCCGAGTGCTGAGAGCAGCTGAGGAGGAAGAGCGAGGAGGAGAGCAGCAGGCAGGCTGCGAAGCAGGAGCGAAAGGACATGGGTCCGGCCTCATGAGGCGTGCAGAATTACAGCGTGAGAGGTGTCGCTATCCATACTCTCTGTCAGGGGAAGGCCGGACCGAACGCTGGGAGTATAGCTGACTTTGGCTTAAGCAAACCTAAGTACAATCGGACACTCTGGAGCCAGGTGCGGGTCTCGCTCACTCACCAGCGCAAACCCTCACCTGACACGTCAGGGAGGCCATCACGGTGTGGGATAGATTTTCGAAGCGACTAAAGCGGGCGATTAAGCATGCGAGTGAGCTGGCCCAGGAGTTGGGGACGGCCTATATCGAGCCGGAGCACCTCCTCATTGGATTACTGCAGGGTTCCGAAAGCACCGCCTACCGGATGATTTCCCGCCTCGGAGTGGCGCCAGAAAAGATCGTGCGCCATGCAGGCATGGAGCTCCCCCGCAGTTCCACGACCCCGACTAATATGGCCTTCAGCGACGCTGCCAAATCGCTGTTGGAACAGTCTTTCGTTCATGCCAGGCGACTTTCTCATGACCACATCGGGACCGGGCATATGCTGCTCGCGATCGCGTGTGCCAGGGGCACCAGTTTGAGCCAGATGCTCCGCGGCTTTGAGATCGAGTACGAGCAGTTGCGCGAGGTCCTCACACAGCAGCTCTGGGTCGGCGGGAGCGCCACGCAGCCGTTGGCGCTCCAGGTCGCGCTTCATCCGCGGCTCACACGCGCCATCGCACTCGCTAAGTGCGCGGAGATCACGACCCTGATGTCTCACATCGAATTCGCGGACTTCGAGACTGACGAAAGTTGGATCCACCGCTGCAAGTTGATGCTGCGCGAGCTGCTCGCGTTCATGCCAGAGGGCCCACAGGAGTTGTTCGCAGAATTACAGCTCGCCAGTCCGGTTGATCTGCGCTCTCTGGAACAATTGATAGGTGAGGATAAGGTTCTCGGTCTCGAAAATCTTCTCTGGCAGCTGGCGAAAGAGACTATCCCCGCGTGGGCGATCATTCTTGAAGCAGATTTCCGCAGAATGACGCCGGGGTAGTGATCAATGTCTGCGGCGTTATACTTGCTGTACTGCTCTTGGGGCCAGTGACGGCCACACTTTGGGAGGCTCCAGCCGTGTCTATGAGATGGTCCATCTGCATTTCGCTGCTACTCGTGCTATTCGCGGGCTGTCAGTCGGAGGACCCCGCGAACATTGCGAGCCCGGAAGCGACAATGGAGCCCGATCGCGAGGCGGCGGCGTTCACCTTTGGCTCGGTGACGCTGAATGGGACTGTGACGACGGATCCGGGGTACAAGAATGCACCTTTCAGTGTCGCCATCAAGGATACGCAGGCCAATTACATCATCCTCGGCAAGCTGACACCGCAAGCGATTCCGGCTGTGACGCATCCGGTGATTGCGCGGATGCAGGGTCCGCTACAGGGCTATGGCGGGTCCATCTTTTCGACCACGGGGCTGGCGCAGTACTGGCCGGTGATGATCGATCAGACAGACGCTGTGACGCTGCAACTGAACAATGGAATGGTGCGTGCCTACGCCGAAGCGTGCAAATGGACCTGGGATATCCGGACCCGTTCGGTCGAAGATACTCACGAGCCTGATGACGATGACACGGCCGCGACCTATACGGATCGCACGATGGGACGAAGCCTGCAGGCGGACAGGTCCTCCCCGTGGTCGCTCTTCACCCGCGATGCAACGCGCCGCGATGTCGAGGAGTGGTATCGATTCGATACCGGCGCTGCGTTGTCGATCAAGGTCGATCTGACGACCACCGATGGTACCTGGGGCGACTGGACGTATTCCCTCAGGGTGGTCAATCAAAGCGGCCAGATTGTGAAGCAATGGCTCAATTTTCGTGGAGGTACACAGAGCGTCACGTTCCCCAGCACGGGGACTGGCGCGCAGCGGTACTACCTGCAGCTCACAGGAACACCATTGCGCAAGGACCGCGGGAATGTCGACTGGCTGAGCGGGACGATCAAAGTTTCCACCATCACCGAGCCGCAGTGGGCGAGTCATAAGGTCACGGGCGGCAATTTCTTTGGTTCCATTGGCAACGTAATGCCCTTTGTGATCAACTCGCGCCCCCTGATTATCTTCACGGATACGCATACTCCCGATCCATACCTGCGGGTGGCCAAGGCGAAAGTGCCGGTGCCGATGAGCGCTGCCGACTGGGATGTCTACGACATGGGCATCACCAATTTCTACAGCGATACGCTGAGTACCGTCGTGCACAACAATCGCATCGCGATCGCCTACAAAGATGCAGGCGAAGGGTGGCCCCCCGGACCCATGCAACTGCTGCGTCAGATAACCACCGATCCCGACGGTCCCGAGGATTGGGCGGTCTCGACCATTCGGGAGGACGAGATCGGGAGTTCGCTGGTCGCTTGCGCGACCGGGTACGCGATCTACCATCCCGGGAATGCTTTTGAAGATGATGTACTCGTGTCGTCCTCATTCGCGCCAACGGGGCCAGCCGACTGGTCGCAGGTGATCGAGTTGCCGGAGAATCGCGGGACGGTGCCATTGCATGTCTTCGAGGATCGCTTGACCGTAATTTATCGGGACTACGCGCCGCTCGGAGGGCCCGAGAACATCATCTTCATGCGGGCTACCACTACCGATCCCTTCGGCACCTACGTCAGCCATGACGCCCTCATTGATCCGGACCCCTGGCGGATTGATATTACGATTCGCCTCTGTCAGTCAGGCGGTCGTATAGGCATGCTGTACACCGAGTCGCTCTTTGTTAGCTCTCCGTGCACAGCGGGTGGAGGACAAGAAACCACCGATATTCCGCGGATGGTAGTGAGCAAGGTTGCGGAGCCGCAAAGCAGTAGTGACTGGCAGACCGTCATGGTCTTCCAGGGAATCACCACCTGCGATAATTTTCTATCTGCTCCACAGGTCGCCATGGTCGATGGTCGCGCCTTCCTGATCGAAGACTCTGGTTACTTCAATGCCATGCATCGGGCACCGTCGTCCAATCCGGCCTTCACTCCGTACGATACCCGTGCGCTCCCCGCAGGCGTGTTCGACGGATTCTCGGTAGCCCCCTTCGATTTGAATGGGCACATCACCGTGGCGCACGCGGATTGGTACGGCGTGTACTTCGTCACGGAGACCGCTGGCTGGTAAGGGGACCGCTTCTACTCCGCTTCGATGTAGACCTCTGAGCCCTTCGCGCGGAATTCGGCGGACTTGGCGGCCATGCCGGCGGCGAGGGCGGCGTCGTCATCGGTGCCGAGGGAGTCGGCGTAGTCGCGGACATCCTGCGTGATCTTCATCGAGCAGAAGTTGGGCCCGCACATGGAACAGAAGTGCGCGAGTTTGGCACCCTCGGCGGGGAGGGTCTCATCGTGGAATTCCTGCGCCTTTTCGGGATCGAGTCCGAGATTGAACTGATCGACCCAGCGGAATTCGAAGCGGGCGCGGGAGAGGGCGTTGTCGCGTTCCTGTGCGCTGGGATGCCCCTTCGCGAGGTCGGCGGCGTGCGCGGCGATCTTGTACGCGATCACGCCATCGCGGACATCATCGCGATCCGGCAGGCCCAGGTGTTCCTTCGGCGTGACGTAGCACAACATCGCGGTGCCGTACCAGCCGATCATCGCCGCACCGATCGCGGAGGTGATGTGGTCGTACCCCGGCGCGATGTCGGTGACCAGCGGCCCCAGCGTGTAGAACGGCGCCTCATGACAGATCTCCAGCTGCAGGTCCATGTTCTCCTTGATCTTGTGCATCGGGACATGCCCCGGCCCTTCGATCATCACCTGACAGTCGTACTCCCACGCGATTTTGGTCAGCTCGCCGAGGGTGCGCAGCTCCGCGAATTGCGCCTCATCGTTGGCATCGGCGATGCACCCGGGACGCAGGCCATCGCCCAGTGAGAAGGCGACATCGTAGGCGGCGCAAATCTCGCAGATGTCGCGGAAATGCGTGTACAGGAAATTCTCCTTGTGATGCGACAGGCACCACTTGGCGAGGATCGATCCGCCGCGCGACACAATGCCGGTCGTGCGCTTCGCGGTGAGCGGCACGTAGCGCAGCAGGACGCCGGCGTGGATCGTGAAGTAGTCGACCCCCTGTTCGGCCTGTTCGATGAGCGTGTCGCGGAAGATTTCCCAGGTGAGGTCCTCGGCCTTGCCATTCACTTTTTCGAGCGCCTGATAAATCGGGACGGTCCCGATCGGTACCGGCGAATTGCGGATGATCCACTCCCGGGTCGCGTGGATGTCCTTGCCCGTCGACAGATCCATCACCGTATCAGCGCCCCATTTGATCGACCAGATGAGTTTCTCGACTTCCTCTTCGATCGATGACGACACCGCTGAGTTGCCGATGTTGGCGTTGATCTTCACCAGGAAGTTGCGTCCGATGATCATCGGCTCAGATTCGGGATGGTTGATGTTGTTGGGAATGATGGCGCGTCCACGGGCCACCTCATCGCGGACAAACTCCGGATCCAGCCCCTCGCGATGGGCGATGAAATGCATCTCGGGAGTGATGATGCCCTTGCGCGCGTAGTGCAGCTGCGTGACACATTTCCCCGGCTTTGCCTTGAGCACCGTCGGCTTCGCCGTCAACCGCTTGTCGATCGGGACATCGATGATCGCGGGGTTGGTCGCGACCTCGACATCGCCGCGGGCCATGATCCAGTCGATGCGGTGCGCGGGGAGGCCGGCGTGGAGGTCGACGGTGTACGACGGGTCGGAGTAGAGGCCGCTGGTGTCATAGAGATAGACGGGCGACTCGGCCGGTCCGCCGTGACGATCGGGCGACAGCGTCACTTCCTTGAGCGGAATGCGGAGCCCATCGGGGGTCGTGTGGTACGCCTTGCGGATCCCGGCGGTCGTCGCGGGGGCGGTTGCAGAATCAGGATGGATGATGGAAACAGCCATGAGGGGCCTCCCTGCGCTGGCATTACCCAGGTCAGGTGATTGACGGTCGATGGCCGATGTCGCCATCCTCTCAGCCCGTACCGAACGAGCTCCCGTTGACTGAAGGAAAGCGTAACAGATAGAACCCCCCCATCCCCCCTTTCGCTCGCAAAGCCTCGCGGAAGGGGGGAGCCAGAAAGAGAGGGAGGGAGAAGGATTAGAGGCTTACAAGAAGAACAGGAGGGGCGACGCCCTCGTCGCCCGGACCCTCGACGCCCCCGTCGATGGGATCCGGGACGCCTCGTCCCGGCGACTAAAGTCACCGCTCCTGGTCGCGAGGCCGCGCCGGGTCCGGGCGAGGAGGCCCTCGCCCCTCCAGTTGGAATCGCCAGTTGGGATAGTTTTGTTTTTTGCCTCGCCCCTTCAGTTGGGAGCCCAAAGTTTGAAGGTCTGGCTCCCCCTCGCGCGAGGAACGAGCGTGAGGGGGCTGGGGGGTGAATCTGCGGACCGCGGCAGTCCGTGCCGCTCCGGATTTCTGCCATAATCCGATTCGCGGGAATGTGTCCACCGTGACACACCTGCAAGGAGCCACTCGCGCCATGAAGGGCCTAGTCTTAATCGTCGAAGACGACCGCAACATCTCCCGGACCCTCTCCACCATCCTGCAATCTGAGGACTACGAAGTCCTGACCGCGCCGGATTTCGCCGAAGGCCGACGCCTCGCCGATAACCCAGGAGTCGAGGTGGTCCTCCTCGATGTGAAGCTCCCCGATCGCGATGGCATCCAGCTGCTCCAGCACTTCACCAAGACGCGCCCGGATGTGACTGTGGTCATGATGTCCGGCCACGGCAGCATCGAGGATGCAGTCCGCGCCACCCAGCATGGCGCATACGACTTCCTCGAAAAGCCGATCTCGCTCGAAAAGCTGCTGATCACAGTTGAGAACGCGCGCAAGCTCAAGCGCGTCACGCAGGAAAATACGCAGCTCAAATTGCAGATTGGCGACTCGCCGGATTTCCTGTGGAAGAGTCCCGCGATGGCGGAGCTGATGGGGCAGGTGGGACGAGTCGCCCCGACCGCAGGGCGTGTGCTGGTGACCGGTGAGAACGGCACCGGCAAGGAACGCGTCGCGCATGCGATCCACACGGGGTCGCCCAGGTCGTCGCATCCGTTCATTCGCGTCAACTGCGCTGCGATTCCCAGCGAGCTGATCGAAAGCGAATTGTTCGGGCATGTGAAGGGCGCGTTCACCGATGCGCAGCAGGACAAGCCGGGGAAATTCGAGCTCGCGCATCGCGGCAGCATCCTGCTCGATGAGATCGGCGACATGGCGCTGCAGACGCAAGCCAAAGTGCTGCGCGTACTGGAACAGCAGGAATTCGAGCGGGTCGGCGGGGCGGAAACAATCCGGGTCGATGTCCGTGTGATCGCCGCGACGAACAAGAATTTGCCGCTGCTGGTCGAGCAGGGCCAGTTCAGACAAGACCTCTACTATCGCCTCAATGTGGTGCCGTTGCGTGTGCCGTCATTGCGCGAACGCCGGGAAGACATCCCCTTGCTGGCGGAGTACTACGGGCAGTATCTGGCGCGTCAGATGGGGCTGCCATCGCGCAAATTCACGCCAGCGGCGATGGAGCTGCTCGCAGCCTATGACTGGCCGGGGAATGTCCGCGAACTGAAGAACATGATCGAGCGGGTCTGCATCATGATCGCGGGCGAGCAGGTCGAAGTCGAGGATGTCCGCGCGATGTTCCGTCAGGATCTGCCGGGGTCGAGCGCGGTACGCACCGTGGTCGATGACGTGCCCGGCGCAGTGAAGCTCGCGGTGCCAGCGGGGCTCACGTTCCGCGAAGCAGAGGAGCATTTCGGCGGGGAGTACATCAAGGCATGTCTGCTCGCGCAAGGCGGGAATGTCGCGGCGACCGCGCGCGAATTGGGCCTTGAGCGGAGTCATCTGTACAAGAAGATGAGGGCGCTGGGGATCGAGCGCGAAGAGGCCGAAGTCGGGTAGGCAGGCCGTGGAAATCAATCCGCCGGAGTGACGCCATGACCGAGCAGGCAACGGGATCACACCAACCAACCGGCGCGCGAAAAACGGGAATCGCGCTGCAGGTCACGATGTGGCTGGCGGCCCTGTGTCTGGTGGCAGGGCTCGCCTATGCGCTTGTGGGTCCGGAACCTGATCCAAGACCCACTGTCGAGAAAGCCGGTCGACTGTTTCCCGACGTGCAACTGGCGGATGTCTCGAAGATTCGTGTTTTCGACCCCGATGGCGGCTATGAGTTCTCACGGACGTCGCCTACCGGCCCCTGGATCGTGAAGACCCTCAGGTGGTCGAAGGAGGCGACCTACGACAGCGCGCTGCGCCTGGATACGGTCCCCTGCGCGCTCGATGAAGACTTGTTCAATGCGTTCATGGAGGGGTTACTTAAATCTGAAAGCCGGAAGGTGCACGAGACGGACATTTCACGCGCCTTGATCGACAAAACCATCCCCGATGGGCCACGCTTCGTGCTCACTGACAAGGATGGACGGGAACTGGGGCACGTTGTGGTGGGAGCGGGCTCAAGACAGACCGGTGGAACCTTTCTCATCGTCTTTCCCCCCGATGGAGGCGACGGAGCGTTGCACGAAGTCGCAATGCTGCATCGGCCTGACTTCGAGGTCGATCAGTACATCAGGCGGACTGACGCTGCGGAGGCGGACCCGGCAATGGTGCCCTCCCGACCACAATCACCCACCCTTCACGATCCCGGCTGGACCCGTGAAGATAGTGAAATCGCGCGCGTGCAGGACAGCGGTTTGCGTATCGCGATCAGGAAGGCGGGGCAGGGACGAGAAGTGAAGGAGACCGACAGCCTCGTCATGCATTACACGGCCTGGCTCGAGGATGGGACTGTCTTCAATGCGACCAGAGGCCCGGGCTTTGAAAAAAGGAAAGCCTTTCGTCTTGCTTCCCCATGGCATGGAATAGAGGGCTGGCAAAAGGGCTTACTAGGCATGCAGGTCGGGGAGGTTCGCAAATTGTGGATTCCTCCTGAGCTCGCGTATGGTGATTCCGGATACCCCCCGAAGGTCCCCCCGATGGCCGCCATGATCTTTGAGATCGAGCTACTCGAAATTAAGAACCAGGGCAGCTAGGTTTTTTGTTGGCGAACCTGGCGGACCTCCCCCACGGTTTGTCTGGTAGCGAGTGAGATGACAACACACTCCTCCTCGACACGAACATCGCTTTTTTCGTGGTGGCCCAGGCGTCGCAAGACTGAGGCTGCTATCCCACAGAGCCGCGCACTTCCGGTGTATGAAGCGCACGGACCCACCGCCTCCGATGCTGGGTGGCACTCGCTCACGGCAAGTGCTGCGATGCTGGATGTGCCGTCGTTGCAGCGACAGGTGGAACGTCTGTGGCTCACGCATCCGCTGGTCGGGCAGATCGTGGGGATCCTCTGCGATTTCTCGATCGGGGCTGGCTTGACGGTCACTTCCACGGATTCCTCCTCGCAACAGGTAATCGATGCGGTCATCGCCAATCAATCCGATTGGGAGGCACTTCAGCGTGGAGTCGCGACGCATCTCGCTGTTTACGGCGAAGCGATCGTGCATCTGGAACAACGTCCGGGCAAAAACAATCCGGGCAAAAGCAATCCGGGCGAAAAATCGCCGCGCTGCGTACTGCTGACGCCGACCGAGATCGTGCAGGTGCTGTTCGATAACGATGGGCATCTGGCGGCACTGGTCCATGAGCGCATAGTCGCAGGACGGGTGCAACGTCGGGAGCTGCTGGCGAGCGAAGTGGTGTATGTCCGATCGCAGGCGGGATTGCCGCTGTCGCGCGGACTGCCGGAGCTGGCGCGGATCCTGCCCTGGGTGTCGAAGTACGACCAGTGGCTCGAGGATCGGGTCCGCATCAACAAATCACGGGGCGCGTTCGCGTTCCTGCGCAAAGTACCCGGTTGGGGTATCGCTCCCAATGGGTCGCTCTCGCACGGGAACGCGGAAACGACGATCCCGCGACCGGGCTCGGTGCTCGTGGTCAATGAGCAGGAGTCATGGGAAGTGCTGGCGCCGCAGATCGGGGCGGAAGACGCCTCTGCGGATGGGAGGTCGCTGAAGCTCATGATCCTGGCGGGTGCCGGGATCGCGGAGCACTATGTCGGTGACCTCGCGCAGTCGAATCTCGCGACGGCTACCGCGGCGGAGCTCCCGATGCTCAAGCGCTTCGAGGCGCATCAACGCCGGGTGATCGGGGTGTTCCGTCAAATCTTCGAGCGCATCATGCCGGGGATCGATGGCCTCGAGCTGACGCTGCCATCGCCGGGCTTGCGCGATGCGGCGACGCTCACCGCGACCCTCGCGCAGCAACTCGAATTGGGATTGATTTCACGACGTACCGCGCAAAGTCTGATCCCCTGGATTCCCGATGTCGGGAGCGAGGCGGCACGGATCGCGCTGGAACGCGCGGAAAGGACATCGCATGGCGACACGCACATTGCAGATCAGTCATCCGAGTGAGGCACTGACACTGCAACCGGGCGGACTGGTATTGGAAGCGACGCTGTTGCGCGCCGGTCCGAGTCTGAACGGCACCTACTACCCCATCAGCACGATTCAGCAGGCGGCCCCGCACTTTCGCGGGGTCCGCTGCTATCTGGATCACAGCGCGGATGCCGTGCGGTCGGTGACCGAGATCGCCGGTGCGATCGAATCCGCCTGGTTCGATGGGGATCGCATCCGCGGACGCATTCGCTTAAGCGAGGCGCATCCTGCACTCACGACGCTGGTCCGCGAGGGCCTGGCGGGTGAGCTGTCGATCACGGCCGCAGGGGTCACACGACTCGCCGAACGCGAGGGGCGTCTGTTTCGCGTGGTCGAGTCGCTGACGGAGATCCAGTCGGTGGATTTCGTGACCGCGGCGGCGGCGGGCGGACGGGTCGAGCGGATTCTCCAGGAGAGTCGCATCTGGGATGACGCGCTTGAGGAGCTGCAGCAAATCCAGCAGGAACGCGACTTGACCTGGGCGCTTTTGCTTGGGACATAGCGGCAACAACACCGATCACAGGTTCCATTTTCATTGCCGGGCCATGCGCCCAAGGAGGAATTACGTGGCACAGAACTATGCGGGCAGCGGCCGGGTGGTGACGCTGACAGCGACTGCGACGACGACCAGCGGACAGGCGCTGCGTCTGAGTGGACTCAACGGAGTGGCGCTGATTAACGCGGCGAACGGTGAGCCGTTCACGTTTCAGGTCGAGGGCATCTTCACGCTCACACTCGCGAGTGTGACGGCCGGTGCGGCGATCTACATCGATACCGTGCTCGGGACGCTGGGGCTCTCCGGCGGCGCGGGCAAGGTGTTCTTCGGACGGGCGCTCACGGCGAGCGACAGTGCGAACAAGTTTGCCTGTCGCCTGCAGCAGACGACCGACGCTTAGGCGTCAGCCGCCATCAACATTCTGCGGCAGCACTCTGATCCCAGCCCCAAGCGTCAGCGCGGGGTTTCTGCCCTGCTTCACGTTCGACGACCTCACCGGAAACCCCGCGCTGACGCTTGGGGCTGGGATCAGAACTGGACGACCTCACCGGAAACCCCGCGCTGACGCTTGGGGCTGGGATCAGAACCGTTGGATTTGAGACAGTCACAACCTTCCTTTTCTTTCGCGATTTCACACGAGCAGGCGCAGGCCGCCTGCCAGGAGTGCATGCATGGGACTCTTGCAGGAGTGGGCGCGTCGCGCTCACGACCAGGGCCGGCGTGGCCGGCTCATCGAGCGGATCCTCATCGATCCCGATTTCGAACGCCACAGCATCGAGCTGTTCCAGCGTCAGGCGGAGGCGCGCGCCGGACGGGTACAGGAAGCGACCACTTCCGATTTCCCGGAGCTGGTCGGGGCGCAGAGCGCGGTCGAGCGGGCGCTGATCGACTTCGCCGCGCTGACGCCGCCCGCATACCGCAAGTACGCGCGGATCGCATCGCTGCCGGACATGAAGCCCGTGAAGCGGCTCCGTCGCAGCGACACCGATCGTTTCGGCAAGGTGCTGGAAGCGGCGGAAGCTGGGCAGGGGAATTTCTCCAGCTACGCGGTTGATTACACGCCCGCAAAGTACGAACTGATCCTGGAATTCACCTGGGAGATGCTCATCAACGACGACCTCGGAGCGTTCCAGCACATCGGCAACGACCTGGCGCAGGGGTCGATGAACACGGTCGGCGACTTCGTCATCAATCTGCTCACGAGCGGCGATGACATCTACGACGGCGCGCCGCTGTTCGATGCGACGCGCACCAATCACTCCGAGGA
>Ga0163150_10006802_pt1 | contig 13790 bp, 10 predicted proteins | sample OliLakLV19P2IB_FD_148628 | JGI IMG/M metagenome (GOLD analysis project Ga0163150, IMG submission 148628) | Freshwater microbial mat bacterial communities from Lake Vanda, McMurdo Dry Valleys, Antarctica - Oligotrophic Lake LV.19.P2.IB | ecosystem: Environmental > Aquatic > Freshwater > Lake >...
GTGATAGACTACGGATATTTTATGTAATCAACGGAAACTTACCTGCCTCGACTGCAAATAATGTAATTCAATTAAATAACCAAGAAATATATAATCATCAATTTAATGGAAATTTTTGGACTAACAGTGCATTAGCAGGTTCCCAGGCAATGGCAAAAGCTCTTTTGTGTGAAAAATCTAATGGCGGGGACTTCTATTTACAAGTATGGGCAAGCAGGTTACTGAGTATTTCTGGTAAGATCGTTTATGTATATCTCATTGATGATTCTTCTAACCCTATAACCAATTGGAATAATGCATGGACACATTATGGAGCCTGTCAGGGTCCTAATGGTTGTTGGCCTTGTGCCATCGGTTATGCTGCGAATCCTTCATCTTCTGATGCCCAATTGGCATTGGCTGCCGGACAGCTGGCCATGGGAAACTTCTATTTTACTAAAGCTGATGACGGAGGCTCTGTAGGAATCAATGAATTCAAAAAAGGGGTATTTCTTCATGAGCTTACACATACTCAAGACAATAGTAATGCAAGGGATCATTTGTTTTTGATTGGTAGTAAATACTATAATTATGGATCGGATGGCACCCATTATTATGCAGAGGTATTACCAAATTTAGCATCTGGATTTAAAGAATCTCTTGCAAATTTCCCTCAAATGGGGTATAATAGATATGGAAAACATAGCCCATATGTGGTTTCATTCAATTCATTCGCATCGGATGGTGGATTATTGGTTGAAGCAGCACCTGTAGGAATTACAAGTGGGGATGTAGCATTTGCCAATGAACTCATTGCATTAAAGATACCAAAAAAGGATGTTACAATGAACGGAAATAAATATTTTCAATTTGATTATAAAAATTTACCTGTCAAATATATAATTAGAAATGAAATGGTAATGGGTATGATTTTTTATAACTGTAGATTCTATATGAAAGCCGATGTATTTTGGACTGCAATTAACTCTAGCAATCATCAATTTTATCGAGCCTCGTCTTGGCCAGTAGATATTACATTTTTGGAATTATGCAGAGCAGCTAAACCCTCCGAAATGGCTGAAACTGCTATAGGACTTGGAGTTTCTCGTTCAGAAGGTAATCCCTATTTTTTTCCGTTAGCGCTATGTGATTTTTTTACTAGTTTCAGGGCTAAAGATGAGGCAGAATTTGGTACTATATTCGAAAATACAAGTTTATTAAAGCCTTACATTGATGCCTATTGGGTATTGAGACCTACTATTAAAGAAAAGGTAGGGAATAAAAAAACACAAGCTGCTATAGAAAGCATTAAGCAAGAATTAGGGTTTAATTGAATATGTCTTCCTCTGTAACTATTTTTCCAAGGATTATAATAAAGTAAGCTGTTTTATGAAAGTAGATTTACTGATTGGTCTATATTTACTTATTTGCATGACTGCTAAAGCGCAACGCACTTTGAATCCCATTTCAGATTTAGCAGATGATATTGAGTCAATACTGGGTAAGAGTGCTAAAAGCAAAATGAAAGTCACTGTACAATCCGAGACAGGAGTCGGTATGGAACTAAACTGCGAATACGAAGGTTTCACCGAAAAAAAATACAGCATCAAATTTGAAGTGCTGAGCAAATTAAAAACCACGTTAAAAGAAATTACACCAGTGACCTTGGAATTAAATACAAGAGCTAAATCCATAGATGTTAATCTTCAGTTTAAACCTCTGGCTTCACAGATTTATCAAAACAATTTGGTGGAATCTTCTTTTTTAAGACTCACGGTAATCGAAGAAGGACTTTCCGAACTGGAGAAGCTATTGAGAGAAAACCGTTCGTATCTGTTCGATTGCAAAAAAGCATGGTCAGTAAAAACAATAGCAAACAATAATACTGTCGTGGAAATACGATTGATGCCCCTTCCGGCAGCAGCGGCACTTAAACCTTCCAATTAAATGAAATCAGGCATTTGTTTTTTCGTGGCTGTTTTGGGTTATTCTATCCTGATGGCTCAATCATCCAATCGAGGGACTCTTGTCACCATAGAACCCGAAGGGCCTTCCAATATTCGGATTGAATTGAATAGCCTGATTAAAAGTGAATTCGATTTCCAATTCGATTATTTTGATTTCCTCAATGTCACCGGCAGGGTATATGAAGATAAAAACCCCAAATCAGGCATATATTATTTTTTACCCAAACAATATTATCTCGAATGGACTCCTGAAAATGGATATAATTTTCATATCAATTATTTATCTACCGGTAAAGGTATTATCATCACTGGTCGTTTGCTTCCTAATATCAGCCAGCAACAACTTGATTTGGTGGAGATGCTGGTAGAAAATGAAGTAAGAAAAGATATAAAACTTCAATCCATGCCTGTCTCTACCGAATGCAAATTGATATTCTCCGGTGCCTGGGGTAGTTTGTTTGACCCTAAAAGTCTTGAAGTAAAAGTACCGGCCAATTTTTTAGAACCCCTCACCTTTGCCCTTCGGGCAAATGATGCCATCGATGTTGCCAATATCTGTAATTTTCTTTTCGGCGATAATGGAATAAAAGGTGAAATGATGATTACCCCAAGTGGGAGTGCACCCGCAGAACCTATCTCCGTTATCCTGAAACTCGATGACCGAAAAACTTTTGGTACGGCTGAATTAACAAAAGATAACTGGAGAAATAATACCTGGCAAAACATATACCCTTATCCCATCATTGTAAAAAATCTGCACTTGCTTCGAATAGTGAATAAAAAACCGACAGTATATACCTGGCAGATGGGAGATGTAGAAATAGCGGAAGCCACTAAAATAAAATTTGATGCAGGACTAGTGCCGGATTGGATCGATCGCGATTTAAAAACTAATAAAATCTGGATCGATTATGTAGTCAAAAAATGCAAGGAATGTGACAACGAAATCATCGAACGATTGACTAAAGGCACAGGCGGCTCTGTCCTTAAACCAATGACTATCGAAATTCTCGACCCCATCGCTTATACCGGCGCAGCTAAAATAAAAATCCAGGTTCAGTCTTTTCAATTGGATCCTAATGGCAGAACCAAAATATTAAAAGACCCCATCAATATCATTGAGGATGGGGGCACCATTAAAGACATCCAACTGTATGTACCGGTAGGAAAAAACCCTCAATTTGAATATACTATTTTACTCATCATGCCAGATGGTAAAAGTTATGATTCCGGATGGCAAAAAAACAATGGCGCTAACATCATTGTTTTTGGCAGGGAACAAATCAAGGCCATATTTCCAGATTTTCCTAAAAAATGAATTCGGATATTGTGTTAACTCCATGAAGTACAATCTAAAAAGCAACTCACTTGTCCTTCCTGTACTGCCATTTATTTTATGCGGTCTGCTTAGTGTAAGAAATTTTTCTTTCGGACAACCTGCATGGGAATCAAGAAGTATGAAAGAGGATTTTATACTCTTTGGAGATTTTCACAATCCCAACCTTAAATATTATGCACCCGGCAAATTAAAATTGAAAATGAAGGAGAATGGTAAACCGGATTTTGTGCTGACCCAATTGAGATATACCGGCGTTTCATTATCCGGCGATCAGGGAGATAAAAGGTTTACGAATATTCTCCAAATGAATATTGAAATGGAAAGCATGGATCAGGCAGGCCTCGATAATCTACGAGCCTTATTCCAACTGAGTCCACGGATAAAATTAGTGCCCCTCCCAATTCGCAATCTTGAATCGGCTTTGACGTATCTGGGAACATCCATGGAATCTTCAGCCGATCAAAATATAAAAAAATTAACCGGATATTTACAGGGAAATAGCAGTACGGGTGGCGTATATTGGACCGAACGCAATTTTACCCTTGCCCTGGACAACAACGAATCTCAACTCATCGAAAATCAACTTAAAAATAACCGGTTGGCCTTTAGTTTTTCCTATGCATTTTATGCCGATGTCATGGTCCGTTCATACCGTGAATTAATTTCGGGTGGTGATCCGCAATTTAAAAAATCATTTCAGGCAAATAATTCGGAGATCAATGAACCGGATACGTCCATAACTCAGTTGGTGGTTAGAGCCAATAGTTTTTCGGTATCCATTGATCTGATTCAATTTCCCAATTGCATCAAAAAAATAGATATCAATCAAAATAATACCCCGCCGGCTTATGCTTATGTAGAAATAAGATGCCATGACTTCAGTAATAAAATGCGTCCGGATCTTTATTTTAAAACTTTCCAACTCGAAGCACAGGGCGTGAGTGGCAACCCGGTCACCGGAGAGTTAAAATTTTCTGCAGCCAGACCGGACGAACATACCATGACGGTTAATTTTCCTTATGCCGTAAAAATGAATAAACCACCCAGATACCGGATTATTGAAACCAATGATTCCGGAGAACGAATTACCATGCCCTGGAATTACCTTACTGCCTGGAAGCCGATGATTGATATCACCAGTACCCTGGAGCAATTGGACCTCATTGAAAAAAGTCTGGATGTTGAACTGGATCCTGCCTGGCTGGAAAAAAATAAACCGGAACGTGTTGAAATCTGGACCCGGTACTCCTTTCTGCGTAATCCCCGTGTGCAACTGCTGGCGTTTAATAAAGATGATCTGAATGCACTCAAAAACATAATTCTGAAGTTGGATAAAAACTCGAAGATTCAATACCGGGTTATTTTATTGCCTTCAACGATTGACAATTCGGAATCCTGGCGTACAATGGATGAAGATTATTTGTTGATTAAATAATATGAAAATTAAGATGAAATATATTATGCTGTTCTGCTTGGGGGTCTGGATAAGTTGTAACCTGGAAAGGATAGAAGAAGGTACCAGTGTCGGGGGCTTAGGTGCAAAGTTTTCAGTGAAATTGGGTGGCGGCAAGGATGATATGGCACACGATATTCTGGTCACCAAAAACGGAGCTTATCTCATTACCGGTGAATCGGAAAGTTTTGTGACCAGCAATAAACAAGCTTATCTGGTAAAGATAGACGTCAATGGGAAATTTCTAAAGGAGAAAGCGTATGGCGGTGCTTTTAGTGATGAAGCGCATAGTGCTTTGGAAACATCCGACGGGGGATTTATTATATGCGGTTCTTATGGGAGGTCCAATGGAAGGAGTGATGTGTACATATTGCGTGTAAATTCGGATCTGGATACCCTTTGGACCAAAGTTGTAGGATCAGTCGATAGCACAGAAAGAGGTGTAGGGGTGGTTTTGTTTAACGATACCAGTTTTGTTCTTGGATATACCAGCCAACCTCCGACAGGCAGTAATACTGTAATTATAAATGCCCGGTATAGTATCAATGGCAAATTGCTCAGTACGAATCGCATCTTCAAAGTGGAATCCGTCTATTTATACCGGATGAAAAAAACAGTGGACAATAAAATTGTTTTTATTGGCGGTATATCGACCAATGATTATTGCAGTTATATTTTAAAATGCAAGGAAGATGGCAGTTATCAATGGGAGCAGAATTTTTGTACCGGTTCTAACTTTATTCCAGGCTATGGGGTGACCGAAATGAACAACGGTGATTTGATCCTTGCCGGAAGTACTTTGTTGAATAACGATAGCCATAATTTTAACCTGGCGGCATACAACGATATTGGAGGTAACCTGTGGAACTACAATTGGGGCGGAGCCAATGCAGATGAATTATGGTCAATAGTTAAAAGCAATGATAATGAAATTGTGGTTGCCGGATATACTCAAAGCTTTAGTGCCATGCCTGAAGTCTATATTTCAAAAAGAAGATTAAGCGATCGAAGCAAGATCTGGGAAAATCATTTTAGTAATATAACTGTCAATCTTCAGGATATGAAAGCTACTAAAGATGGCGGCTATATTATTGTAGCTGAAGAAAATTCATTTATCGGAAATAGTGAAATTCTTGTTTTTAAAATGGATTCGCAGGGTAATTATCAATAAATCTTAAGCACATGAAATTTTTTCTCCTATTCGTATTGATCATCTGGGGGGGCTCCTGCAGCCTGGAAAAAATAGACGACACTATTATTACTACTCTGCCCAATTTCGAAACTCATTTTGTCGCTGAAGCCAATAAAACCGTTTCCGTTGAAAGCGTGGTCGAAGCTATCGACGGAGGTTATATTATCAGCGGACAGATGTATGATGTCAATTTTTTTTCAACTATTTTTATAATCAAAACATCTAAAACAGGAAGTTTTGAAAAAAAAATTACCAGCTTTGGAAACAACTTTGGTGAAATCCTTGGAGGCAAATTAATTCGTATTTCAGATGGATATCTCATTGAAGGGTCTGAAGGAGGAGGAGGTGCTTCACAAATTTTTGCTGCAAAACTCCGGCCCGATCTGACGATTGCCTGGGCGAAGACCTATGGTATCGCCAGCAGAGACGAAAAAGGGGGCGATCTGATTTTAAGTTCAAAAGGAGAATTGATCGTAGCAGGAAACAATGGCACATTTACATCCAATTTCCCCTTCTTGTTGCGGATCAATACGGACAATGGTAACTTACTGGACAGTGCAACCATTACCAATCCAATTTTTGGCAGATATTTCCCGGTATCCATGATATTAAACGGGACATCCATTGGTATCATGGGTTACAATTTTGGTATCAGCATACCTATCCCTTTCTTTATGAAAATTGATGAAATGCTTAAACCCTTAATTGCTTATAAGCGCCTGGAGGATATCGGAGGAGGCACAGGTGTCTTAGTACCGGGTGCAGGAGATGGTTTTGTCATCATAGACGGAATAGTAACCCAACTAAAACGTCAAGCCTATGTGACCAGTATCAATGGCAATGGAGATAAGATCGGTAAATTTGATCAGTTCCCCTTGTTGGCTGAAAGTGGATTTTTGGGTGGGGCCAGGCATACTAATGGCAAATATATTGCCTGTGGATGGGGGGGTCAGACCCTCGGTGTAGACTATTTTGGTGAAGTCGCCCTATTAACGGCCTCCTTGTCCGTGGAAACTACTTATGAGTTTAAAGAATCAAATAAATCCATTGAATTCACAGCCGCAAATTCGGTTTCGGACGGTGGATACCTTTTGGCCGGAAGTTATAATAATGCCAAAGAGATAATTCTGGTAAAACTTAACAATCAATTTAAATTACAATGAGGAATATATAATTCACAACATTCTACTAAGACTTATGCATCGAATCGCAGTTTTTATTTGTTTGCTCTCGTTGGTTGCCTGTAGTCCTATTCCGCAGGTTAGCCAAACCAGTCCTTCAATAGCAAAAGGATCAAACACAACCAGCATTACCTTGAAACCCAAATCCGTTCCGGATACCAAAACCAACTTACCTCAGGTATCTATTGAGTGGTTGTCTCCAGTGGATACGGACAGTTTAAAAGCAGGCGGAGATAAAATCCTAATTAAAATACGTATCAAAAGCGATAAACCAATCACTAAAGATCAGATAGAAGTGCTCATCAACGGCCAGTCTCCCGGCAATAAAGCAGGAGAGGTGTCCCTGACTTCAAGACCGGAATATAAAGACAATATATATTCTTCGCTCGTCCCGGTCAGCCTGGGAAGAAATGAAGTTCAGGTCATGGTAACATTAAGTGCAGAACAGCGATATGCCAATGAAAAAATTCTGGAACGGGACGCACAGAAGATTCGGGTCATATCCAATCAGACGAATTCGACCACCCGGATACTGTGGTCTTTCCCCGATGTTTTTGCCCTTCGATCCAATGAAATATATTCCACAAAAAACAATGAACAGGAAATTAAGTTAAACATCAGCAGTCCAGATAAAATCAATTTAAGTAAAATAAAATTGTTGCTCAACAGAGTCTATAAAGCCCCCAGTCTTACTGCTGAATTCAGAGACCTGGGTGCAGGCAATTATGCGTTCAGAGATATAGTTACCTTGAATGAAAAAGAGACCGTAAATGAAATTACTCTGGTAGTAGAAGCAAGTTCAGGAAAAGCAAGTTCACAAAAACTCAAAGTAAATTATTCTCCATTAAGACCCAATTTATATGTATTGGCAATTGGGACCAAAACAACATTGAAATATACGACGAAGGATGCCAGGGATTTCGCTCAAATATATACTCAACAAGGTAACCAGGTATACCGGTTATTCAATACCGTAACTATTGATACGTTGATTGGAGCAGCAGCTTCAACCGCTAAAATACGTTTTGCTATTGAAGCCATACGAAACAAAATTAACGTAGGTTCATTGACACCAGATGATATTGTCTTTCTGTTTTTCTCTTCACACGGGTTCATTGATGAAAACAAAGATTTTAGGATACAAGGCGACGATTTTGACCCATTAGGGAAAAGCAGTACCAGTGTATCCTACAAAAGTGACATTCTTGCCCAAATTCAAAACTTACCCTGTAAAAAAATATTGTTTATTGATGCTTGCCGTAGCGGAGGGGCCAAAGCAAATAATTTTGAAATCATTCAGGCAATACATGATTTGAAAAACGCGCCTAATGGCCTGACGGTAATGACGTCCAGCAGCGAACAGGAAGATTCACATGAAGACGTAAGATGGCAAAATGGCGCTTTTACAGAAGCACTTATTTCCGGATTAAGGGATGGCAAAGCAGATACCAATGGAAATGGCATTATTACCATAAATGAAATAAGCTCTTATGTGATGCGGGAAGTGCCTATTATGGTGCAGGCCGTCAAGCGGCAACCGCAACACCCAAAACTTAATCGCAATGAATTAAATGATATCCCGGTGTTTATCCTAAAAAATAATTAATGTTGAAAACCAATACTCCATGAAATATTCTCTAACCCTCTCCATATTCCTGATTTTCCAAATCAGCCTGCTGTCACAAGATCCGGCTCAATTGGCAATTTCCAACACACAGATCAAAGTGAGCGAACATCAGGATAAGGTTACCATTACGTATGATCTGGCCCGCACTAAAAAAATTCCTTTTTACAATATCTTTCTTCGCATTACCATTGATGGGGAGGAAATTCAAGCAAAAGGCCTAAGCGGGGATATTGGAAATACTGTATATCCGGGCACTGAGCGTAAAGTAATCTGGGACGCCCTGACGGATGTATCCGAACTGAGTGGCGAATTGAAAATCGAAGTGCTCACCAATACTCAAGTGAGTGCAAGCGAGATCAATGCCCCCAGTGAAGTCAAAATTGTACCGGCCTATGCGGGATTGGGCGGTGTGGTGGTAACCGGCGGTACACTTGCTTTTTTGGGATTCAAGGCTTTCGGAGACTATAAACCACTTTATTCAGTATATAAATTGAATACCAATCCATCTTCGTCGATATTTAATCAACTCAGCCGGGAAGAATACTATGACGATGCCAATTCCAAATATAAAAAAGGTCAATATATGCTTATTGCAGGAGTTACTATCCTGGCGGCAGGTGGATATATGATGATCAGCAGAATAATAAAAATAAAAAAATATAAAAAAAAGATGTCTGCTAAACAACCTAATTCTGCTTTTAAATCCTTTGAAGTAAAACCGTCTTTCGCCGCTTATTCAATGAGTTTGCAACCGGGATTATCTCTTAAAATCAGTTTCTAATTATACGCTCCTATGAAAAGTATTTCCCTGGTCTTTTTTGTTTTATTCGTTGTTCAATCTGCCGGAGCGCAGTGTCCGGGTTCCTCTCCGTATTGGGGTTTAAATTGTTTTCTCAATACAGACTTTCTGAAACAATTTGAAGAGGCCCGGAACAGGGCAGAACAGTCCGTTCGTGATTTTAAAAGAATTCAAAGTGAATATGATGAGAAACAGATAGAACGGGTTATGTCGGCTTATAACAACAGCGCAGACCGGTTTAATCAGGTATTATTAAAAATCAAAGGTGACTTGTTGAATAAGGCTACGCGGAAATACCTGGTCAAAAACCCGGATGATTATGCCAAACAAATTTCCTATGACTTGAACCTGGCAAAAGATTTTTATGCCAACAATTATCAAAAAACCCTGGTAGAAGTCACCAACGGTCAGATTACCGGCGCAGCGCTGCTCGCATTGTTGCCTAAAATTATTCAATACGGTAAATTAGCATTTCAATTGTTTCAGCAATTGCAGACGGAATTAAAAAAATACAATCAAACTTTGCTGGATACCCATTTGATCAGTCATCATAAATTTCATTCATGGGAAGAGATCAAATAATTTCAGTTTTAAAACACCTCCTGCTGTTTAATTTTTTTATACCCGCAGCAGATTTATCATCACTACAGGCGCAGGGCCTGATCCTGGATGAGGACGATGAAACCAAACAGGCATATGTATTTAAAGCTGGAAGAAAATCAGCTACTGAAAGTTTAAAAGGTATATATAAAATTGATCTAAAACCGTATGCCCCGTTACCTCAAAACCAGGGGGCCATTAGTTCGTGTACCGGTTGGGCAACTGGTTACGGAGCTATGAGCATTATGCAGGCTGTAAAACAAAACTGGAAAGACTCGGTAAATAAAATAAAAAATAACGCCTTCTCTGCCTTATTTATATACAATCAGATTTGGAAAGGAGGCTGTGATTATGGAGGAAGTAATATACTGGATGCCGGTAAATTATTGGTAGAAAAAGGAAACGTCAGTTCGAAAGAATTCGACCGGTTTAAAAACAAATGCGACCGGTTGCCCAATGAAGCTGAATTAAGACTGGCCTCAAAATCAAAAATTCAGGAATTTGCAAAAGTATTTTCACCGGATGAACCGGCTTTGAATAAAATAGATAAAACCAAACTGAGCCTTGCCAAAAAACTACCCGTCGTCATAGGAATCAATCTCCGGAAAAACTTTAAAGAAATAAAAAGCAATGAGTTGTTCTGGAAACCACAATATGGAGATACTACCTTTTATTGTGCCCACGCTATGGTAGTTGTTGGATTTGATGATGACCGGCAAGCCTTCGAAGTAATGAACAGTTGGGGTACTGAATGGGCCAATGGTGGTTTTGTATGGATTAAGTATAAAGATTATGCAGAGTATGCCAAACACGCCTATCATTTTATTCCGTTCAATTATCACTTAAAAGACGAGGACATTGAAGTACAGGTTGAATTGGAATCTCCTTACTTTTCCAATGATGGGGTATTGGGTTTCAGGGTTATCCCTGCACTGAATGAAGGGGACATTTACCAGCCTGCTGCGGAGACTCATCCGGGAGACCAGCTCAGAATTAATGTATTTACCTCTAAAAGCAACTGTTATATTTATTGTTTTTCCATTGATTCTAAAAAATTCATTAAGCTCCATTGGCCCCGGGATTTGGTTTTGGACTCAAAATTCAGTGGCAATCATGAATCCGGCCGGGTTACTGGATCCTATTCCCCTGTATATATTCCCGGAGAATATAAAGCCCTGCAATTTGAACTGAGCGGAACGGAGCACCTGTTTATTCTTACTTCTCCAAATCCCATTCTGAAAATCAATGATTATTTAACGACCATCAAAACCTTAAATCTGTCTGATCCTTATGCAGCTTTATACAAAGCTTTTGGAAAACAACTCATTAATAGGGATAAATTGAATAAATCGACGGATAAGATCCGGGTAACCACTGAATTTTCGAATAAGCTTATTTTGCCGGTGATCATAAAATTAGATTTGTCCTAATACTCCAGAAAAACATATTTATTTTTGTTCTGAACATCCCATATTTGGAAATCGAATGCATATTAATTTTTCCTCTAGTGCGGGTTATTTACAATGCACCTCATTTTATGTGCAATGACTATTGTTTAAGGTAAAAAGGTAAAAAATACTAGTAAGCATTATTTTTATGAATGATGTTTTCCCCGGTACCTGGTTTAATTCTCATTTGTTTTTCCACTCAGATAGTTTAAATTTGCACTTCAATTCCCAATTTCATCATGAATAGACTTGTACTAGCCCTCTGTTTGATCGTGACCGTTATGGTCTCCTGTAAAAAAGAGCATCCCGATCTGATATCTGCCTATGATCTCTTTAAAGAATCCCTGACCATACATAATACCCTGATCGCGTCGAGTGCTGACCTTAAAAACCAGGCTAAAATCCTCGACAGCAAAATAAGGAATGAAGACAAAGAAAATGTATTCGCCATCTCTGAAGCTTACAACCACCTGGATGTAGTCGATGCCGCTCTAAAAAAATTGCCTACCATGGAAGCGGTACCTGGCCATGAAAAACAGCATCCGGGGGCCATCGTGCGCAACGAAAAGCTCGAACCACCCCAGATATTGATGGTGCAAAAAGAACGCCGGGATAAGTTGCTTGAGATAAAAGGGGATATGGATGCGGCGGCTACTATACTGAATGCCCTGAAGACCAAACTCAATTAATCACTGGTTTGAGGCGGTGGATAGGTCTGATCCTATATAGTTGGTGTCTATGCACCTGTCAGGATTCCCAGGATATGGACCTGTATATTCCCGAAGTATTTGTCAACAATCGAAACGAAGTATACCTCATTTTAAAAAACCTGGGGAATAGCCGCATCACCCCTCGTCATATCGATCTGACCGTTTATTGGGATGATCGGGAAATAGCCCGCTTTGATCTCGATACGCTTGACCCGCATTTTCGTCATCCCCAGGATAGCAGCATTCTCAGGCTTCCCTTTGTGCCCAACGGGTCTTCACACCGGGTCATGGCCAGGATCGATAGTCTCGACCTGGTGCCCGAATCAGATGAGCAGCATAATGTATACCTGAAGACGATATCTCCGGACTTTGTTTTTCACCCCACCCCTTTTTATTATCCATCTGTTCCGCATTCATTTGACCAGAAGGCATATATTGACCTGATTTCGTCACCGCCTTTTGCCAGCCAGGTGCTTTGGTTTGAGGATCATAAAGTTTTTCCACTGGCCTACTGGCGTAAAATCTGGAAAGACCAATTGTTACTGGAAATCAGCAAGATTTACCAGCCAAATCCGGTATGGGCTCCCGACAGTCTACCCCAGGCCTACTCGCACGAAGCTGCATTTACGATATTCCTTCAATATGTGGCCCACAGTTTATACCTGGAAAAAGAGAAGCTGGTCCCCTGGAGTGTTCGCGATTTTACCCCGGAAGACATTTCCTCGCTCTGGGACGGCAGGCAATATTTCGAATGGGATAGCTTGTCACAGGTTTATCACCTTGGTTACCAAAATAGCGGAGCAACCCAGGTTCATCATCCATTGATTCTTTACAGGTTTGCCCGTTTTTTACAGGAAAGACCTGACCATATTCCGGGAAGTATTGCCCGGTTTATGAATTGGGGCAGGGCTTATTTATTGCATACTGAAAAATCAAATCATGCTATTTTCCAATCACCGGCTGAGATTTTATTCCCCGGTCCGGGACAATTGCATGCCGTGTATTCCTGTTGGGCTACCAGCGGTTTATTGCTCGACTATTGCCGCGCTTTAAACATTCCAGTCAAGCGGCACAATATTGAATTGTATAATGGCCTTCACAGCCAGATTGAGTTTCCAACTGAAGGATGGTACCTGGTGCACGCTGACGATTTGTATGACCCTTTGTTTTATCCGGTCAATGCGCCTATTGCGCCAACGGCTTCGTTGTTTAATAAATCAGAGTTTAATCTTCTGCTTCGAAACAAACCCATCTGTGTAGGAGATAGCTGCCACACCCGGGGCACACAGAATTCTTTTGACCGGAGAAAGGCCTTACTCGAGCAGTCGGCCGGTCTCGTTTCAGGATATTATATACTACAATACGATAAAGGGCGGTCCAATTTCAGGGAGTTTATCCGCGGTGACCAGTTTGAAACCTTCCTCGCTCCTTTATATAACAGTGAGGAAGAAAAAGTTAAAATGGATTATATTAAAAACCTTCATACGGACTATAA
>Ga0163150_10006803_pt1 | contig 13789 bp, 9 predicted proteins | sample OliLakLV19P2IB_FD_148628 | JGI IMG/M metagenome (GOLD analysis project Ga0163150, IMG submission 148628) | Freshwater microbial mat bacterial communities from Lake Vanda, McMurdo Dry Valleys, Antarctica - Oligotrophic Lake LV.19.P2.IB | ecosystem: Environmental > Aquatic > Freshwater > Lake >...
GGGGGCAGTGTTTCGGGGCCGGCACTCGGAGCGGCGGGGTCCGAACGAGGAGAGTCGGCGGGCGGGCGGCAATACTCTCAAGCTGCCGAATATCGAGGCATCAAAAAACATACCGTCTGCCCAAAATTTGGCAGGGGGTCAAAACTGTGCTCAATTATCCCCAGTTCGGGTTTGGGGTAAAGGGCTGTAAGTTCATGCACAGCAGCCTATTTTGCTTATAGTAGCCGCCTTTTCGTTAGGCCTCACGCACGGGGCGCGGACGGTAGATCTCAGTGGCCGAGCCCAAAAATGCCTCGGCCGCAAAACCCAGCGTCTCGCTCAGCGTCGGGTGTGGGTGGATCGTTTCGCCCAGGTCGCGAGCCGTCGCGCCCATTTCGATCGCCAGCACTCCCTCAGTCAGAATGTCGCCGGCATTGACGCCCACAATGCCGACTCCCAAAATTCGCTCGCTGTCAGGATCGATCAAGAGCTTGGTAAACCCTTCGGTGCGGCCCAGCGCCACGGCTCGACCGCTGGCGGCCCAAGGATACTTGATCACCTCGATCGCAATGTTCTCCGCCTTGGCTTGCTCTTCGGTCAGTCCGGCCCAGGCAATTTCGGGATCGGTGAATACGATCGCCGGAATCGCCGCGGGATGGAACGCAGCCGGCTCGTCGAGCAAGGCCTCGACAGCCACCTTGCCCTGATGGCTCGCCTTGTGCGCGAGCATCGGCTCGCCGGCGACGTCGCCGATGGCCGAGATGTGTGGATCGGCCGTCTGCTGGCGATCGTCGGTGATGACGAAGCCTTTTTCGTCCAACTCGACTTCCGTGTTCTCCAGGCCCAGCCCGGTGCTATTGGGCCGGCGTCCGACCGACACCAGCACGCGGCTGAATTTTTCGCTGCGACGCCCCTTGGCATCTTCGAAGCCGACTTCGATCGCGTTGCCCAAGTCCGATAGCCCGGTGACTTTGGTTTCCAGATAGATGCCGGCAAACAGTTTGTTCAAACGATCTTGCAGCGGCTTGACCAAGTCGCGATCAGCCAGCGGCAGCAACGTGGGCGTGAGCTCGACGACGGTGACCTTGGTGCCCAGCTCGGCATAAACGGTGGCCATTTCCAACCCTATATAGCCGCCGCCGATGACCAGCAAGCTTTCGGGCACATCGGCCAGTTCCAAGGCTCCGGTCGAGTCCATCACGCGATCGGTTGGCAACTTGAAAGCCGAAGGCATGGCGGGAATCGAGCCGCTGGCCAGAATGCAATGTTCGAAGGTCAAGCGATCCGCAGAGTAGGTGGCCGGGTCGCCTCCTTCGAGTTTGAGCGTTTGCGAGTTTTCGAAGGTCGCGCGTGCCTGGACGACGGTCACTTTGCGCTTCTTGGCGAGTTGCTTGAGCCCGCCGGACAGGTTCTGGATGACTTTGTCTTTGCGAGCGCGCAGCGTGGCGACGTCGATCGACGGAGCGCCGTATTTGACGCCCCACTCGTTGACCTCGCGAGCTTCGGCGACGACGCGGGCCACGTGCAGCAGGGCTTTCGACGGAATGCAGCCCTTGAGCAAGCAGGTGCCGCCGAGGCGCGGCTCGGCTTCGACCAGCGTGACTTGCATTCCCATGTCGGCGGCCAAAAATGCGGCCGCATATCCGCCCGGACCGCCCCCGAGCACAACCAGTTGACTCTCCATGCGATTCCTTCAAACAGGCCGCGAGTGTTAGGCAGGGTGATTATACGCAGGCGGGCGAAAAGACGGCTGCCGGCTGGACCAAACAGCCCATCATACCCGGGGTGAGCAAACGCTCAAGGCTGGTTTTACGGCGATTCAAGCCGGTTGCCCCCGCGGATTGGCCCTGTCAGTAGACAGAGTTTGACGCGACAAAAACTCGGCGGACTCGGGCCGACTCAGCCGCCGTTTTGTTGCTTGAACTCGAGCATGAAGTCGCGAAGCGCCACGACGCCCTCGCGCGGCATGGCGTTGTAGATCGAGGCTCGAATGCCGCCGACCGAGCGATGGCCTTTCAAGTCGACCAGCGAGCGCGACTGTGCTTGCTTGACAAACGCTTGCTCCAGCTCCTCGCTGGGCAGCCGCCAGGTCACGTTCATCATCGAGCGGCTGTCGGCCCGTGCGTGGCCTCGATAGAAGTCGGGATTGGCGTCCAATACGTCATAGAGCAGCTTGGCTTTCTCCTGATTGATCTCGGCCATTTTCTTGAGGCCCCCAATATCGTGCTTCAACCAGCGGGCGATGAGCATCAGCACGTAAATGCCAAACACGGGCGGCGTGTTGTAGAGCGAGTCGTTGGCCGCTTGCAGTTGATAGTCGAGCATCGCGGGCAGGCCCTTGGGCGTGCGTTTGAGCAGGTCGTCGCGAATAATGACGGCTGTAACGCCCGAAATGCCAGCATTCTTCTGCGCGCAGGCATAGATCAATCCATAGCGCTCGACCGCCACCGGGCGCGAGAGGAAATTGGACGAGGCATCGCACACCAACGAAATCGAGCCGGTATCGGGCTCCGCGGGAAACTCGACGCCCTGAATCGTTTCGTTCGAAGTGATGTGGACGTATGCCGCGTCGGGGCTAAATTTCAATTCGTTTTGCGCCGGCAGATAGGCATAGTTGTGCGACTTGCCGTCCCAAGCCGCTCGGGCCGTGCCCTCGCGCTGTGCCTCCTGAAACGCCTTGGTGCCCCAGGTGCCGGTCAAAACATAGTCGGCCGTCTTGCCTGTTCCGCGGAGCAGATTCATGGCGACCATCGAAAACTGCAAGCTCGATCCGCCCTGCAGAAACAAAATGCTGTAGCCGGCCGGAATGCCCAGCAGTTCCGTCAGCAGCGACTTGGCTTCGGTCATCACGGCGTCGAACGGCTTGGAGCGATGGCTGATTTCGAGAATCGACATGCCCACACCGGGCAATTCGAGCACGGCCTGCTGGGCCTCCTCCAAAACCTTGACGGGCAGCACGGCCGGACCGGGCGAAAAGTTGAAAACGCGTTTGGACATAAGGTTTCTCCCAGGCTGGCGTGGCCGGCTGTCTAGTGCTTAGATGTCGCATCGGCCACCAGGGTTCGCACGCGAATGCCCCCGGCCCGAATCACGAAACGTCCCAAGCACCAAGGTTCGTTGTATCTTTCAGGTATTAAGGAAACGAAGAATATCGCATTCCCGGCCGGAATCGACAACCGCCGATTGGCGCAAGACCGGTGCTATCGGCTCAAAGCCAGGGTAGGTCACGCACTCCCGTGCGTGACGGCCGGTGCCAACACGGGTGACCCAGACGACCCGGTCGTCTGGGTCCCGCAGGGACAAGAGGCGAACGCACCTTAACGACAGCGATTGCTGAGAACGAGGACCACTTGTTGCTACGCAACTCAGACAACTGCGTTGTCTGAGCTACGCGATGATGCGTCCCAGACCACTCCTTGGGGCGTAACCCGGTATAATCTGGTTGAATTGCTGGTCCAACGATCCTCGATCCCCTCTACAAAAAGGCAACCGTCATGAAGATCCTCGTTTCGGGGGCGTCGGGTCTTATTGGATCGGCTTTGATTCCGGCGCTGACGGCGGCCGGGCATGGCGTTCAGCGGTTGGTGCGCGATCGCTCGCGGGCTGGCGGCGGCGATCTGTATTGGAACCCGGATGGCGGCCAGCTCGATCCCGAGGGTTTGGAACCGTTCGATGCGGTCGTGCATTTGGCGGGCGAAAACATTGCCGCCGGACGCTGGACCGCCAAGCAGAAGGACCGCATTCTCCAGAGCCGCGCGCAAGGCACACGCACGATTGCCGAGGCGCTGGCAAAGCTGCCCGCAAAGTCGCGCACACTGGTCAGCGCGTCGGCGATTGGTTTTTATGGCAATCGGGGCGACGAGCTGCTCGATGAATCGAGCCGGCCAGGCCACGATTTTCTGGCCGAAGTTTGCCAGGCCTGGGAAGCCGCCACCCAACCGGCAGCGGCCGCGGGCGTGCGCGTTGTCAACACGCGGTTTGGCGTCGTGCTGAGCAAGCAGGGCGGGGCACTCAAGAAAATGCTGCTGCCGTTTCAACTTGGCTTGGGTGGCAAGATCGGCAGCGGGCAACAATATATGAGCTGGGTCGTGTTGGACGACGTCGTCGGGGCGATCGTGCATTGCCTCAGCGACCCATCGTTGAGCGGCCCGTTCAACGTTGTCGCGCCTCACCCAGTGACGAATCTCGACTTCACCAAGACTTTTGGAAAGGTGCTCGCTCGGCCGACGATGTTCCCCATGCCAGCCTTCGCGGCCAAACTCGCCTTCGGCCAAATGGCCGATGAGTTGTTGCTAGCCAGCCAGCGCGTTCAGCCGGCCAGGTTGCAGGCGGCGGGCTTTACGTTCAAGTACCCTGCGCTCGAGCAGGGTTTGCGGCACGTTTTGGGGACGTAGTGATTACCCATAACTCGAAGCTAACTAAACATCGTCTCGCGAGATCGCGTCTCGTGCGCTGTGCCAAACGCGCAGAATGACCACCGTCCTATCCTGAATTTGAAAAAGCAGACGACGCTTTCCCTGCCGTCGGCCGATTGCAAGTTCACGGATTGCCAGCTTAAGGTCGTCGGCTTCCGCCGCCAATGCGCATCGCTCGGGATGAGATTCAAGCGTCGCGATCCGTGTCATCAGTTGGGCGATCCAACTAGCGCCGGCGACACCGGCGGACTGACCCTGAAACCAACCGAGAATACACTCGATATCCTCTTCGGCCTTGGCAGTCAGGCGGACTTGATATTTCACATTACTTGCCAGCGACGGAAATGTTGTACTTCTTGGCCAAGGCCTTCAGCGCGGCCCTTGCCGGTTTCGTGCGTCCGGCGGCGATATCGGCCAGACCTTCGCGGATCGCCGCCACGGTTTCGTCGCGATCGGCCTTCGCCGCCGCTTCGACGAGCTTTTGATAGGCGCCTGCATCTTGAACGACGACTTGCGCCTTGCCGTTGACGGTCAACACGACCGGCTCACCAGTCTTATGGAGTTGCTCCAGATACTCCGCCGTCTGTCGCTTGAAATTGGTGAGTGAGTCGATTCCGTGTTCAAGATTAAGCATGTCATCCCTTCGCACTTAATTAGATGCCAATTAAATACTAGCATATCGGGGGCGCGGCGTACAAACAACGCTCTGCCCGCCCGTTGCGAAGGCTTCTTGACCCGCCGAGCGGGGACGGAGGATACTCATCCGGCTTGTCCGGTCGTCTCAAAGGCCCGGCCATCGAAAAAGAAAGTCAAATGAGCGCTGCTGGCCGAGCAAGGCTTGCGACACGTTTTGGACGCGCGCTGAATTTGGAAGAGCACTGAGCTGGGTCACCCGGTCGGCAGGCAGCGATGTCCAAAATATCCGCACGAATACCCGCACTTCGCATCCGGTGTGCCAACGATCGGCCGCTGGCCGAGCAGGGCGAGTACGTGCTGTATTGGATGACGATGGCGCGGCGCACGCAGTGGAACTTTGCGCTCGACCGAGCGGTGGAGTTGGCCGAGCAGTTGCAGAAGCCGCTGGTCGTGTTCGAAGCGCTGCGATGCGGCTATCGCTGGGCCAGCGACCGGCTGCACCGGTCTATTATCGAGGGCATGGCCGACAACGCTCGTCAATTGGAATCGAGCGACGTGCTCTATTATCCTTACGTCGAGCCGCAGCCCGACGCCGACAAGGGGCTGCTCGCGGCGCTTGCCGAGCGAGCCTGCGCCGTCGTGACCGACGATTTTCCCGCGTTCTTCCTGCCGCGGATGCTGGCCGCGGCCGCCAGGCAATTGACCATGCCGCTGGAAGTCATCGACTCCAACGGCATTCTGCCATTGCGCGCGACAGACGAGGTTTTTCCCACCGCGTTTGCCTTCAGACGCTTCCTGCAGAAAAACCTGCCGCCCCATTTCGAGGTGTCGCCGAGTGCCGACCCATTGAAACGGGCGAAGCTGCCCGCCAAACCGAAATTGCCTGCGACGATTCTCAAGCGCTGGCCGATGGCGGACCTGGCGATGTTGCTTGGCGAGCATGGATTGGCGAGGTTGCCGATCGACCATGGCGTGCTTCCCGCCACGTTCGCGGGCGGATCGAACGCTGCTAACGTCACACTCAAGCATTTCTTGAGCAAGCAGCTGGCTCGTTACGTCGAAGATCGCAACGATCCGGAACAGGACGCGACCAGCGGTCTCTCGCCTTACTTGCACTTTGGGCACATCTCGGCGCACGAGGTTTTTCATCGCCTGATGGACCGCGAACATTGGTCGCCCGAGAAGCTTGCCGAAAAAACGGCAGGCCGGCGAACCGGCTGGTGGAACGTGAGCGAAAACGCCGAAGCGTTTCTCGACCAACTCATCACCTGGCGCGAGCTGGGCTATAACCTGTGCGCGCACCGCGACGATTACGATCAATACGAATCGCTGCCCGATTGGGCGAAGCTGACTTTGGAACAGCACGCGCGCGATCCTCGGCCCGTTTTATATTCGCTCGCGGAGCTAGAGCAGGCGAAGACCCATGACCCGTTGTGGAACGCCGCGCAAACGCAACTGGTGCGCGAGGGCCGGATGCACAATTATCTGCGCATGCTGTGGGGCAAGAAAATCCTCGAGTGGTCGGCCTCGCCGCGCGAGGCCTTGACCAGCATGATCGAAATGAACAACAAGTACGCCGTCGACGGCCGCAACCCGAACTCGTACTCGGGCATTTTCTGGTGCTTGGGCCGTTACGATCGAGCCTGGGGCCCCGAGCGCCCCATCTTCGGCAAGATTCGCTACATGAGCTCCGAGAACACGGCGAGAAAGCTCGCGGTGAAAGGGTATGTGGAGCGGTATCGTTGACGATTGGGGCGATTGCACTGCTGCAGTGGAGAGATTTGATCGATCGGCGTGGCCCAAACCAATCGAAACTTGGTCGGATCGGCCGGGTTTGATATGATAGATGCTTCGGCCCTGCCTCTGTTGCCTGCCTTTTGCGTTTTCGGTCGTCACCAGGATTCTTCATGCGTTGGACCTTTTCGCTCCTCGGACTTCTCGTTGCGATTGCCGGGCCGGCTGGATTGGCGTGCTGCGCGGAGCCGGAGGCCAATCAAGCGGCTAGCGATGCGGCGGCGTATCGCGAGAAAGTGCAGCCGCTGCTCGTCACTCACTGTCAAAAGTGTCACAGCGGGGCCGAGCCGAAGGGCGAGTTGAACCTTGAGGGTTTTTTGGCTCGTGGCTCGGTTGTGCCCGACCGGCAGACTTGGGAAAAGATTTCCGAGAAACTCCACGCGCGCGAAATGCCGCCGGAAGATGACCCGCAGCCGACGCCTGAACAGAGAGACCAGATCACGGCTTGGATCGACGCCGGTTTGGCGCGGTTCGATTGCGGGCAAGAGCGAGACCCGGGCCGAGTGACGATGCGCCGGCTCAACCGCAACGAATACAACAACACGATTCGCGATCTGGTCGGAATCGATTTCCAACCGGCCGACGATTTTCCCTCCGACGACGTCGGTTATGGCTTCGACAACATCGGCGACGTGCTTTCGATGCCGCCGATCCTGCTGGAAAAATATCTGGCCGCTGCCCAGAAAGTGGCTGAACGGGCTTTGGGCACCGAGCAGGTCAACCTGGTCACGGGCGAGATTGAAGGCGGACAGATCATCGAAGGGGGCGCTCGCATTTTGCCCTCGAAGCTCGAAGTGCGCACCAAGGTGCGCTTGTTCGGCCAGGGCGACTACATGTTTCGCGTCCGCGCCTACGGCGAGCAGGCCGGGCCCGAGCCGGCCAAGATGGAGATGTATCTCGACGACAAGCTGCTGCGCACGTTCGACGTCAACGCGGTCGCTGCCGACCCGCAACTTTATGAAGTCTGGGTGACATCGAAAGGCGGCCAGCACACGCTCTCGGTCGTGTTCACCAATGATTACTACATACCAGATCAGCAGGGTCCGCACGATCGCAACCTGGTGGTGCGCGATTTCGAGTTCATGGGCCCGTATCCGCCGACATTCAAACGGCTGATCGCGCGCGAGCACAGTCCCGACGACAAAATGCTGCTGGCTCGCGAGGTGATTCACGGGTTCATGCTGCGTGCGTTTCGCCGGCCGCCCAACACCGGCGAGGTCGACCGGCTGCTCAAGCTGGTCGAACTGGCCAGCCGCGAGGGTGAGAACTTTAACATGGCCATTGGCCTGGCGATGCAGGCCATCCTGGTTTCGCCCCATTTTCTGTTTCGCGTCGAAGTCGATCCGCAGCCGAACGAACCGACCGCGGTGCGCACGATCAACGATTGGGAGCTGGCCAGCCGACTGTCGTATTTTCTATGGAGCAGCATGCCCGACGACGAGCTGTTTTCCACGGCACGGCTGGGCACGCTTCGTAAAGGCGACAACCTGGCGCTTCAGATCAAGCGGATGCTGGCCGATCCGAAAGCGCAATCGCTGGTCGAGAATTTCGCAGGGCAGTGGCTGCAATTGCGCAACCTGAAAATTGCCACGCCCGACAAGCAGCAGTATCCGGCGTTCGACGAACCGCTGCGCCGCGCGATGCAAAGAGAGACCGAGCTGTTCTTCACGGCGATTATGACCGAGGATCGCAGCGTGCTGGATTTTCTCGACGCCGACTATACCTTCGTCAACGAACGCTTGGCGCGGCACTATGGAATTGCCGACGTGAAAGGCAAGGAGTTTCGTCGCGTGAAGTTGGAAGGTGATCAGCGCGGCGGCGTGCTTTCGCAGGCAAGCGTGCTGACGGTCACTTCGAATCCGACGCGCACTTCGCCGGTCAAGCGCGGTAAATGGGTGCTGGAAAATCTGCTGGGCACTCCACCTCCGCCGCCGCCGGCCGAGGTGCCTCCGCTCGAAGAAGCGGCCGAGGCCCAGCTCACCGGTTCGCTGCGCGAGCGCATGGAGCAGCATCGCGCGAAAGCCGACTGTGCCATTTGTCACAATCGCATGGACCCGTTGGGTTTCGGATTGGAAAACTATGACGGCATTGGCGGTTGGCGCGTGGACGATGGCAAGTTCAAGATCGATCCGTCGGGCGTGCTGCCCAACGGCCAATCGTTCGCCGGGCCGCGGGAGTTAAAGGCGGTGCTCAAGCTCAGGCAGGACGATTTTGTTCGCTGCCTGGCTGAAAAGATGCTCACCTATGGCTTGGGTCGGGGTGTCGAGTATAGTGACAAGTGCACGGTGGCCGAAATTGCCAAGGCCATGAAGCAGCAAGACTTCAAGTTCTCGAGTTTGATTCTGGCGATCGCGAGTAGCGACCCGTTTCAGAAGCGCAGAGGAAAAGGAAGCGAACCATGACGCAACCGTGGCAAATTTCGCGACGAACCGTGCTGCGGGGCCTGGGCACCGCGATGGCCTTGCCGGTGCTCGACGTCATGTCAGGCCCGCTGGCCCTGGCGGCGGATGAAAAGAAGCTCACGCCGGTGCGCATGGCGTTTGTCTATGTCCCCAACGGCATGCACATGCAGGATTGGACGCCGGCGGCCGAAGGCGCGGCATTCGACTTGCCCTATATTCTCGAACCGCTCAAGACGCACAAAGACGACTTCATGATTCTGAGCGGACTGGCTCAGGAGCATGGTTTTGCTAATGGCGACGGGCCGGGCGATCATGCCCGAGCGCTGGCGAGCTTTTTGACCGGCCAGCAAGCCAAGAAGACGCACGGCGCCGATATCAAGGTGGGCGTGTCGGTCGATCAGGTGGCGGCTCGCAAGGTGGGCCAGCAAACCAAATTCTCATCGCTCGAATTGGGTTGCGATCGCGGCGCGCAAGCCGGCAATTGCGACTCGGGCTATAGCTGCTCGTACTCGACCAACATCTCCTGGAGAACCGACACCACGCCGCAAGCCAAGGAAATCGATCCGAAGCTGGCGTTCGAGCGGTTGTTCACCGGCGGCGGCACGGCCGAATCGCGCTCGAAGCGCGAAAAATATCGGCAAAGCATTTTGGATTTCGTGATCGAGGACGCCCACGATCTACAGGCGCGGCTCGGCGCGAAAGACCGCCGCAAGCTCGATGAATACCTGACGTCGGTGCGCGAGCTCGAAGTGCGCATTCGCAACGCCGGCAAGAACCCCGAGCAAACCGCGAAGCTGCCCGACTACCCGATGCCGTCCGGCATTCCCGCGGATTATGCCGAGCACATTCGCTTGATGTACGATTTGCTGGCGCTGTCGTTTCAAGCCGACCTGACGCGCGTCTCGACGTTCGTCGTGGCCAACGAAGGGAGCAATCGGGCTTATCCGTTCATCGACGTGCCCGACGGCCATCACGACCTGTCGCACCATGGCGGCGATGCCGCAAAGCACGCCAGGATTCGCAAGATCAACCATTTCCACGTCGAGCAGTTCGAGTATTTCTTGGGCAAGCTCAAGAGCATTACCGAAGGCGAAGGCACGCTGCTCGACAACTCGATGATTCTGTATGGCAGCGGCATCGGCGACGGCAACCGCCACAACCACGATGACCTGCCGATTCTGCTGGCCGGCCGCGGCGGCAAGACGATTCAGACCGGGCGCCACGTGCGCTATGAAAAGCGGACGCCGCTCAACAATCTGTTCCTGTCGATGTTGGATCGCGTCGATTCGTCGGTCGAGTCGCTGGGCGACAGCACCGGGCGGCTGGAATCGCTGTCGTAGAAACATTTTCCCGACGCACGGCGGCCATGCATCTCTCGCGACGAACTCGCCTTTCGGCCATCCTGGCTTTCACCTCGGCCGCGGTCTGTTGCGCCGTCTTGATCGGTTGCGGCCCCGGCGGTTCAAGCTCCTCGAAAAGTGGCGCGCTGCGGATGGGGCTGATGCCCAAGCTGATCGGCATCAGTTACTTCACGGCTTCGGAAAAAGGGGCCCGGGCGGCGGCTGAAGAGTTGGGCATCGATCTGGACTATGATGGCCCGGCGGTCGATAGCGCTGAAGAGCAAGTCAAGATGATCGACCGCTGGATCGCGCTCGGCTATGACATGATCGCCGTCGCGCCGAACGATCCCGAGTTGATCGCGCCGGCGCTCAAGCGAGCGAAGCAGGCTGGCATCGTCACGCTCACTTGGGACGCCGACGCGAATCCCCAGTCGTCCGAGCGCGAGACTTTCGTCAATCAAGCGCCGGTCGACGAGATCGGTAAGACGTTGGTCGACTTGCTGGGCGAAGCCATGCAGGGCACGGGCAAGGCCGTGATCGTGACCGGCTCGGCCACATCGCCCAACCAGAACGCCTGGATCAAAGCGATGCACGCGCGGCTGGCCGAAAAATATCCGAAGATCGAACTGCTCGAAACGCTGGTCAGCGATGAGGACCAGTCGAAAGCCTATCAGCGCACCCGGGACGTGATTAACGCCCACGGCGATCTCAAAGGCATCTGGGCGATCACCTCGGTCTCGCTGCCGGGCGCGGCCAAGGCCGTGCGCGACGCCGGCAAGGCCGATCAGATCGCCGTCACCGGGTTGAGCCTGCCCAACACGATGCGCGAATACGTGGCCGACGGCACGATCAAGCAATTCGTGCTCTGGAGTCCGGTCGACCTGGGATATCTGACGGTCCACGTCGCCAAGCTGCTGCACGACAAAAGGCTACAGGACGGCGAGCAGACGATCGGCAAGCTCGAAAAGATTCGCGTGACACCCGGCGAAGTGCTGTTGGGCCCGCCGGTGGTGTTCGATCGAGCGAATATCGACAAGTACGATTTCTAATTCAACTTCGTGCATCTGGGCATTGGCTTGGACTCCTGCAGCATCAAGTAGGGTTGCCAATCGAAATCGGAAACCAAATCTGACGCCGCTTTCATCATTTTTTCTGCGAAACTTCGGCACTCGCCCGCGGCTTGATGGTCGAATAAAACCCGAACATCATTTCCTCCCAGTTTTGTTGGCCCCACGTCACGGTCTTTGACGGGTCCGGATTGACGGGATTTTCTTCAGAGTTGTCGAAAGTGGCGGTGCAAGTCAAGCGGCTACCCTTGGGCACCAGCTTCGGTTCTTTCAACAGATACCAAAGCTGCCAATTGAAGTCATAGCGCGGCACGTCGAGCAGGACTTCGCGCGTTCCGTTGGGCAGTTCGAGCTCGTATCGGAACGACTTGCCACGATAGTGCATGTGTGGAAACAAGCCGACGAGAACCGTGTCTTTGAGAAACGATTTTCGGGCGGTGATGCTGTGCTTCGGTTCGTGTGGGGGAATCTTGAAAGCCATGTCACCACAAAAGCCGCCCAGCAGTTCGTGTGTAACCTCCTTAGGGTCGGCATACACGAATCCGACGTAGCTGCGATCCTGCTGCTTCGTGCCATTCGTCATGTAGTGACATTGAAACACCAATTTCGATCCGGCGGGAACCGGAAATGCCAAACCTTTCTCCAATCGCAACGGAGTCATGCCAGGCTCGTATGCAATTTGCGGAGCGCTCAAGTAGTCGCCGACGGGCGGTTGGATAAAGACGATCACGTGGTGAACCACAGCGGGACTGCCCACCTTAACCTCGGCTTGCTTGATCCAGCGATCTTCGGTGAACCCGGGGTCGACCGTGTAAGTTTGGTAGGGCACGACCCCTTCGGCCGGAACCGAGAAGGGCTTGTCGCTCATATAGAAGATCTGGTCGGGCTCCGTAATGCCCCAGCCTTTGGCGACTTCCACGACCGGCGGCAGGTCTGCCGGATTCCCCTCGAGACAACCGTTTTCGACCCAGCGGTCGATGATCGCAATCTCTGCCTTCGCCAACGACGGGTTGTTCTTGAAGTCGCCGTGAGTGGGGGCCGCCAACCACGGCGGCATCCGGCGCTCGTGGATCACTTCGCGCATCATTTCCGCCCAACCCACAACTTCATCGTAGCTGGTCAAAGCGAAGGGACCGATTTGTCCCTCTTGATGACATTTGACGCATCGATTTTGCAAGACGCGGGCCACCTGGTTGGAGTAAGTCACGTCGCCCGACGGGAGCGGTCGCTTGACGCGCCCGATCAAGCAGCCGACCGCCTCGGTGGTTGGCTCGGTCACTGGTTTTCCGTCCAGGAGCTCACCAAGTGCAAGTTCCAAGTCGTCACGGTTGACCTTGGGCTTTTCATATCCGAGGCCAACCGCGCGCGCACGTGTACGCTCGTATTGATTGTCGATACGTCCGCAGTAGCGCACTACCCGGGTGCTATCCAGCACGAAGATCTCGGGCGTGCGGACAGCGCCGAAACGGTCCGCGATTTTATTAGCTGGGTCTTTAAGAACCGGAAACGGAATGCCTTCACGAGTCGCGTGAGCAGCCACTTCGGCGACCGAGTCCTGCTGATTGGAGTTGATGGCGACGAACGCCACCCCTTTGGACGACCAGCGCCCGGCAATTTCAGCCAGGCGCGGCACATAGAGACTCGCCAGCGGGCACTCAGTGCCGAGAAACGCGACGACCACGAGCTTGGAATCGGCCCAATCCTTGAGCGATTTCGCGCCCCCGCGAGCATCGTTGAGCGCAAAGTCCTCGATCTTTCGCCCCACGCGAGGTTCTTCGGCCAATGCCGATCGTGTGAGAAGCGTGGCCCACGACAGGGAACCGCAGCAAGCGACCAAGGCCGCCAGTGTCACTCTCCGAGATTTCTCAATCATCTTACCCCCAGTTTCCTTACCGGATCCAATTAGTTTAGCGACAGGTCTGGGGGATACCTGTGCAAAAAGCGGCCGCACTACGATGACTACCCGAAGTGAGCGCACGTTGTTTCAAAATATTAGAATAGGCGTTCTAAATCATGAGAACATCTGTAGCCCGCATTTCCCAGATGAGTTCCCGATCTTCGGTATGCGATTTGCGCTACACCCTTGAAAAACAGGGGTATTCTGCCAATTCGTGCCATGCTGACGGGGGAACCCAATGGGTGACTGCCAAAAGGGC
>Ga0163150_10006804_pt1 | contig 13788 bp, 10 predicted proteins | sample OliLakLV19P2IB_FD_148628 | JGI IMG/M metagenome (GOLD analysis project Ga0163150, IMG submission 148628) | Freshwater microbial mat bacterial communities from Lake Vanda, McMurdo Dry Valleys, Antarctica - Oligotrophic Lake LV.19.P2.IB | ecosystem: Environmental > Aquatic > Freshwater > Lake >...
TTATAGAACTCCCCATAAGTGTTTAATAGATTTCCATTTTTATCAGTATTAATTGGTTTGAAACTATATGATACAACTGGACCCTGGGGTGTCATTGTAATAGTTTTTGTAGTTATTTCACCATTTCCAACTAGGATAACTGGTTGTTGTGAATTGTTCTCAACACTAAATCCGCCGTTAATGTCTAACCCTAAATAATCTACATATAAAATTGGACTGTTGCTAGCAAATGAATATGGACTCCTCCAAAAAGTCTTCAACCCAAGCGGATCTACTGATAAAAATCGCCCCAATCTCGAATCATATACCCTTGAACTAAAGTCTAAAAAGTTATCATTTCCATACGTTTCTGAATCACTCTCTTTGCCATTGAACCCAAACCTATACTCACTTCCAGCACTCCAATACCTCCCCACCGTTAACATCCCGAAGGAATCAGAGTCTAACCTGCCCGAAACATTTGTGGTGTATGGTTCTTTCACGATTTAACAGTAACGAAAAAATTGCAGATTTTGAATGTTTTGGATGTTTTGGGGAGAATTATTTGATGATATATTATTCAGCATTTAAATTATGCATCTTATGTTGAATCGATTCACGGAAAAATTAATGATGGTAAAACTGTATAGGATTTTTATCTTGTAACTGAACAAACCCACTGTTTGATGCAAAGTTGTTCATTTACCACCTTTCAACTTTTTTAATTTTCCAATTATTATTTTCCTTTACATAAATATAAATGAAGAAATACGGGTCACATATATTTTTTATTTCATACCAGTTTCCTTTTATAAACTTAAGTGGTAAAATGTCGTAGCTATTTTTGGGTTCAAAAGGGATAAAAAATGCCCATTCGTAATCAGCATTAGGTTTATTGAAATAAATGTTTCTTGAAGGTTTAAAATTACATGTATCTATAAATACTGAATTTTCACCATTAATCGCCTTATACTCAAGTTCTGATGCGTATTCGTAACAATAAGGAAAACATCTAATAGTCGTATCCATTGTAAAATTTAATGGTATTTCATTTGAAGTAAATGAATCAACTGTAATTTTACTTATTTGAAATCCGGTTTCGATTTTATGAACCGAATGGAGTTTTGTTTTACTCACTTGAATGCTGCAATAACACCCTGAAAGTAAAGTTAAATAAACTAAAATTACTAATATTTTCATAATTTGTTTATTGTGTGGGTAAGTTGGCATTTTGTTGTTTAGTTTCCTCTACCTTTTGCTTCCAAGTACCATAATCGGCATCACTTACTTTTCCGAAAAAATGTTTCATATTCATTTGCCTTTCCTTTTTATTAATTTGTCTGTTAAAGAAACTTACCTGACGCTGAGCAGCTATTTGAGCTTCTTCGCTAACTGTACCTGTAGCAGAAAATGGATCTTCATAGCCGGGGGATGAAGATTCATTTAGGTAAAGTTCTGCCTGTTTAACTATTGAGATATCAGCAAAAATATTCTCTGGATTTTTCCAATCACCTGGTTGGTAATCTTCAACATCCATTGCCAAATCATGCTCACGAGCAATTGCATCCGGTATGTCTATTGGAGTTTCTCCCCATTTATATGTGTTTGTTCCTGCACCATTGTCAATTTGAAATAAAGGACCAGCTGTAGATATTGCTCCTTTGCCATTAAACAATCCGTGATAGATATATTTTCCAATGCCTACTGAATTCCAGCCTCCCTGTTTTTGAGCCCATTCAGTCTCAGAAGGCCCTGTGGGGGTACTGTTTTCATCAACATAATTATAAATATATTTTACACCTCTCCCCCCAGGACCGTATGATTGCGAATATTTTTCATAATTAAAACTCTCAGCATCTCGATAGTCAATTGTTTCAATTTTAGTAACTCCCGTATTATTTTCCACAGTGATGATGTAGGTTATATATTCTAACCCGTCTAAATCAATACCATCAATCGGGCGATTACTTGCAAACTGATATGGGGTTAATTCCGCATAGGATTTAAATATTGGGTCAACACTTAAAAACTTCCCTAAACGTGGATTATAAATCCTAAACCCATAATCATAAATATTACCCTCACCATAGGTTTCAGAATCCCTCTCTTTGCCGTTAAACCCATATCTATACTCACTCCCCCCACTCCAACTCCTCCCCACCATCATCATCCCAAAGGAATCATAATCCCATTGGCTTGAAGTATTTGTAGGGCTTGAGTATTTCATGTATTAAAAGTAACGAAAAAAGGGCATTTTCAAATTACACCTAAGTTTGTTAATAACCAATAAGGGTAAAACTCATCCCTAAAAATCTACATCAACCATATTATCGTATATGGTTTAGTGAAGGAAACTAATACCATACAAGCCAAACGAGAGAGTACATCCATACTCCTGCTGCTTATTGTGTTGCTTTCCTTGTTCCGACCCGTTTCACCGTTTATTGCTGATGCTATCGGACATACCTTTTTCAGTGAAAATCACCATACCAAATTGCACCAGAACGGATATGACCATATAGATGCCGAATTGCAAAAATTGGCGGAAACAGAAGGTTCTCTATCCGGAAAAGTTCCGGTATCTACCTTTTCAATAGAAACTGCCCTTACATTTTTTGCAGAAATACCGCAATTTTTAATATTTGAAAATGGCAGTGATATTATTTTTCAAAAGCCCTTATTTAACTTAAGCGGACGCACTGCCAAACCAGAAATTCAACCTCCCGATTTTTCATTCGTTTCTTTGTCCTTGTACGCTTCTTAGTTTTATGTGATAGCATAACAAAAGGTTAGAAAAGCGGGCGAAGAAACATAACTTCTATTATAATATTTTCAGACTGTAATAAAACATTACAGTCTGATCTTTTTCTTTCTTTTTCAAATCCATGTTATGAAACCTTTTAACCACTATAAATTAATTATATTATTTACATTTTTATTATTAACTAAATTTTCAAACGCACATAACGGAACCATTCAGGGTTATGTAAACGACAGTGAAAATTCCTCAGCAATTGAAGGTGCATTGATTGAATTAATAGAAACGCACACAACAACTATTACCAACCAATTCGGATTATATACATTTACGGATCTTCCGGAAGGAAATTATACAATATCCATAAGTTCACTTGGATTCAAAACAATTACCGAAAAAGTAATAGTGAGTAACACACAAACAACAACTCTACGGTCATTACTTGACCAAACACCAATTGAATTAAATGCTATTACTATTCAAAACAAAAACCAAAGTGGCAATAATACAGTAACAGCCCTTGACATAAAATTAAGGCCGATGGAAAATGCCCAAGATATGCTTCGGCTTGTACCGGGATTATTTATTGCACAACATGCAGGCGGTGGAAAAGCAGAACAAATATTTTTGCGTGGATTTGATATTGATCACGGAACGGATATTAGTGTGAACGTGGATGGAATTCCGGTGAACATGGTGAGTCATGCACACGGTCAGGGTTATGCAGATCTGCATTTTGTTATTCCGGAAACTATTAATTCCTTCGATTTCGAAAAAGGGCCTTACAATGCCCAATACGGCGACTTTACCACTGCTGCTTATGTCAACTTCAAAACTGCAAATACCATAGATAAGAGTATGTTGAAAGTAAGTGCCGGACAATTTAATACAGCTCGTACTCTATTAATGCTTGACCTAATAAGTAACGATAAAGCACAATCCGCTTATGTTGCAGGTGAATATAACATTTCTGACGGACCTTTTACAAGTCCACAGGATTTTGTTCGATTAAACCTTTTTGGGAAATATCATACAAAAATTGGTGACGATAAAATGTTGTCTGTTACCTTATCCACCTTTAAAAGCCAATGGAATGCATCCGGACAAATTCCGTTAAGAGCAATTGAATCAGGGGAGATCGGGAGATTTGATGCAATTGACGATACAGAGGGGGGATTTACCGGAAGAACAAATGTTAATTTCGAATTTACGAAATTGCTGAATAACAAAAGCAGTTTTAGAAATCAATTTTATTACAGTCGATATAATTTTGAATTGTATTCCAATTTTACTTTCTTTTTGGAAGACAGTATAAACGGTGACATGATAAAACAAAAAGAAAAACGCAATATTTATGGATACAACAGTATTTACAATAACGAATCGAGATTGGGTTCCGTTAATGTAAATTCAAAAATTGGTTTTGGATTGCGTTACGATCAGGTATTGGAAAATGAATTATCGCATGTGGCAGAAAGAACAATATTATTGGATCGGTTGGCATATGGAAATATTTATCAGACCAATGCAAATGTATTTATAAGTGAAACATTTCAACTCACTAAAAAATTCGCATTAAATGCAGCAGCAAGAATTGACTTTTTCAATTTTGCATACGACAACCTTCTAGACAGCACCTATAAATACACAAGCGTAGATGACAATATCCCCACTTTCAAAATAAATTTTGATTATCAGTTAAATCAAAATGTTTTGCTTTACTCACACAATGGCAAGGGATTTCACTCCAACGATACCAGGGTTGTAACAGCTCAAAATGCCATACAAACCTTACCGGCAGCTTATGGCTCCGATCTGGGAATTAAATTCAAACCTTATAAAAACCTGATACTAAATCCCGCTGTTTGGATCTTATATCTCGAACAGGAATTTGTATATGTTGGTGATGCTGCGGTTGTAGAAGCGGGAGGAAAAACATTAAGAAAAGGTTTTGATTTAAGTGCAAGATTGCAAATAACAAATTGGTTATTTTTGGATGCGGATATTAACTACACTTTAGCCGAAGCAATTGGAGAGCCGGAATTTGCAAATTTTATTCCGCTTGCGCCGGATCTAACTTCCATTGGTGGATTGACCTTCAAATTAAAATCGGGAATTAACGGAAGTTTACGTTATCGTTATATGGACGACAGACCTGCAAATGAAGATGGTTCTGTAATTGCGGAAGGATATTTTGTGAACGATCTGGTTTTGAATTATACACAGAAAAAATATGAATTTGGAATTGAAATTCAAAATCTTTTTAATGTAGATTGGAACGAAGCACAATTTGATACCGAATCGAGGTTACAATTTGAACCGGAACCAATAAGTGAATTACATTTTACACCGGGAACACCGTTTTTTGTTAAAGGGAGCTTTAGTTTTTATTTTTAATTTATGGGAAGCGAACACTATTAGAATAAAAACAAAAACCGGTAGTGCCGGTTTTTGTTTTGTTAAAAATTACATTTTGTATTAGGCTTTGTTTTTAAATAGACGCATTGCAATTAAAGTTGTCATACCTGTAGTAAAGGAAACAATGGTGATCGTACTCAACGGCATTAAAATTGCTGCAACAACAGGGGATAACAGACCTTGCAGGGCAAAATAGAGTCCGAAAATATTGTATACGATTGATAAAATAAAACTGCCGATTATTATTTGTTTACTTCGTTTTGCAAAGGCGAATAATTTATGAAGATTAATGAGCTGATCAGCATCTAACACGATATCACTTGCCGGAGTAAAATTTAATCCTTGTGAAACTGCAACACCGGTATCACTTTGTTGAAGTGCACCCGCATCATTTAATCCGTCGCCAAGCATCATTACATTATTGTGGTGTTGGCGGAGATTTTTTATAAATTTTAATTTGTCGTGTGGCGATTGATTGAAATACAAATTTTCTTCCGCGAAATATTTTTTTAGCATGTTAACATCACCATTATTATCTCCACTCAGCACATAAATTTTAAATTTTGACTTTAATTTATTTATAAAAGGTTCTAAGCCGCTGCGGTATTTGTTTTGGAAATTAAATTTTCCAATTACACTATCATTGATAGAAATATAAGAAACTCCACGATCGGCATCGGAAATCTTTTTAACGCCATTAAAATATGCCGATCCGATCTTTATCTTTTGTCCATTCACAATTCCCTGTGCTCCTTTTCCAACAATTTCTTCAAAACCGGAGACAGAAAAAATTGTATTTTTTCCAAAATAATTTTTTATAGCCTTACTATATGGATGCACCGATTGAGCAGCCAAAGAAACTATCATATCCTTTTCTTCTTCAGTCAACAACTCCCCTTCAAATGCCGTGGAAGCGGTATTCGATTTGGTGAGTGTTCCTGTTTTATCAAAAACAATTGTATTTACCTTGGTAAGTTTCTCAATTACAAATGCATTTTTTAAATAAATACCAAATTTTCCAAAATATCGTATTGCATTGCCGTTTGTAAAGGTAGCCGACAATAATAATGCACAGGGGCAGGCGACTATCATTGGGGTAATTAATGCATCCATTGCCCTGTGTGCTTCGCCTTGAATTAACCAATAAATAAATGCAATGGATGATAATACTAAAACGATAACAGCAAAATACCGACTTAAAATATGTACAAAAGACTTTTTATCACTGGTTTTATCGTTGTTATCCGCATTGTTCCACAATTGTGTAAGGTAACTTTGAGAAACTTCTTTAATTACTCTTAATTTAATTGCAGCACCTATTTGTTTTCCTCCTGCATAAATGAGTTCGCTTATTTTTTTTGCCACGGGTTCCGCTTCACCCGTGACGAAACTGTAATCAATATTGCCATTTCCATTAATTAAAATTGCATCGGCAGGTATCAGTTCATGATTTCTAACCAATATTATATCACCTTCCTTTAGCTCTGAAAGTGGCATCTGCTCTTCTTTGTCTTGATTAATAACAGAAACGGAAAGCGGAAAATAAGATTTATAATTCCTTTCAAATGAAATGGTTTTATAGGTCATGTTCTGAAAATATCTTCCCACCAACATAAAAAACACAATACCCGTCATGGAATCAAAATAACCGGCCTGCTTTTCAATAAAAACAGCATATAAACTTCTTGCAAAGGTTAAAATGATAGCAATGGCAATTGGCACATCAATATTTAAGAATTTATTTTTCAGACTTTTTACTGAAGAAATATAAAATTCGTTGGCGCAATAAAAAAATACCGGTAATGCAAGAAAAAGTGATAAATATCTCAAGGTCAGATTTAGCTTTTCATCCTGCACCTCCCCTCCCGCAAAATACTCGGGAAATGCCATTAACATAATATTGCCAAATGCAAAACCTGCTATTCCAATTTTAATAAGTGCGGTCTTGTTGTTTTTTTTGTCGGTCTTTTTTTCAGCATCCTGCAGACTTAACAGAGGTTCATACCCAACGGCATCTAATAATTCAGCAACCTTGCTCAATGGTATTTCCTGTTCATCATAAATGATACTGATCTCCTTTTTAGGAAAATCTACCCTCGATTGTATTATTGCGGCATTTAATTTGTGTAAATGTTCCAATAACCAAATACAGGAACTACAATGCATAACAGGTAAATAAAAAGTAACATGCGTCTGTTGTCCGTCAGTAAAACGGATGAATGAATTTTTAGTTTCTGCTCTATCCAACACTGCATATTTATTAAAAACTACTCTATTTCTTTGCGTGATACCGGGATGTTTGGAAATATCATAATAAGTGCAGAGATCATTTTCATTTAATATTTCGTACACTGTTTTACAGCCGAAACAACAGAAATATTTATCTGCTATGTTAAATTCCTCATCGGGGCAAACATCGCCACAATGATAACAATGGATTTTTGCAGATATATTTTTTGCAACCGGCATGCCAACTTTAGATTGCAGCCAAAGTTAGATGGGGTAGGGTTTACAGAATATGACTTTAATCACCAAATAATGGAGGTAAAGGTCACTTAATTTCCCAAATTGAATTTTTTGATTATCAATGTACGATGCTAATTCTACAATAATACTTTTGGTTATTGATCTCCGCGGTGACAATATAATTTCCGGAGGGCAGATTGCTCATATCGCAAGTTCCGGAATGCGCAGATACCGATCTTATTGCAACTAAATTACCGGTGCTATTAAACACCGTTAAATTGACCTTATCAGATAAATCTGTTATGTCGTATTGAACAATTCCGGCAGAAATAGTAGGATAGATATTAAATTGTAAAGGATTGAATTCAACAATATCCACCCCATCATTATCTGTTATATCTACTACAATATCAGGAATACTGAATGTTGTATAATTTGTATCACTTGTTGTAATAGTACATTCAATTATACCGATGTGTAAACCTTCATAAAATGGATCATCGTAAATAAAAACATCAACTGTTCTTGCAATTAAGGCGCTGTCGTTTCTAAATTTATGAGAAACGATATTACCGTGTCCTTTTCCAAGGTCCAATTGATCGTCAGGGTCAAAATTAATGGTCACCGTTAACTGTGGTATGCTTGTTAAAACCACATTAAAAAATAAAATACTGTCGCCCTCCGTTCCTGCTAATCCTGTTGTATCTTCAATTACAATACCTGGCATAAGATCGTTGTCGAATATTATAATATCAAATGGATCTAAAGAAAATGCTGAATAATCAGGGTCCGCAGTAATTATTTCAAAACTTACCGAACCTGCATGTGTGCCTTCAAAAATAACATCATCGTAGGCTTTTACAATTGCGATATGTGGATTCAAAGCAGTTCCATTCGGCGGAAATACCAGTTGCAACAGCTCTCCCGGAGCACCAGCCAAACGCAATTGCAGGTCGGGAATTACATTAATAAAAACCGTATCTGTTGGAACAGATGCTAAATAAATTTCAACAGGAATTTCACCATCTCCTTCAATTACTTCCAGTATTGCAGGAATAGAAAAATGTATTTCCGGAGTACTGTCGTTATCATATATTGCATAAATTACATCATCAATTATCAAATCTGCATAATTAGTATCTAAAGAAATAATGGCAAATTGGATTAATCCGGAATGCACTCCTTCAAATTCGGTATCGTCAAATGCGCGAATGGAAATTCCTTCAAAATTCAAACTCGATGCATTGGGTTCAAATATTAATTCCACTGCTTCGCCTGGAATTCCGGTAATTCGCATTTGGTCATCGGGATCCACAATTATTTTCACAGTATCGTAGGGAATGGATTTTAATGCAAATAAAAGATCAACTCCCGTAAGTCCTTCCGTTAAAAAGGTGTCCAGATTAATTACAGCATTAATTGCAGGAACACTGTCGTTATCATAAATAATATAGGTAAGATCAGGAATAATAAATCCTGCATAAATGATATCATCTGTAGTTACAGTATAATTTACTGTACCACTGTGCAAGTCTTCAAAAATAGCATCATCTGCTGCGCGGATATTAACTCCGTTTAAGTTCAAACTCGATGCATTTGGAGGGAAAATAAGCTCCACAGCTTCACCGGGAGTTCCGGTTATTCGCATTTGATCATCAGGATCTATGGTGATAATAACCGTGTCGCTCGGAATAGAATTCATGGAAAATAATAATTCAACACCGCTTAGACCTTCTGTTAAAAAAGTATCTGTATTTACGATATAATTTATTCCGGGCATCAGATCATTATCTTCAATTAAATATTGAATATCGTTCATCACAAGTTCATTAAATCCCGAACCGGCGGTATCTAATAAAAAGGTAATATTTCCATAATGCCAATCTTCAAAAATAATATCATCCACGGGTTTTACTTTTATCTCCTGCGGCAAGAGTGCCATAGGATAAGGTGCAAAATATAGAGTGACCGGCACGCCCGCGCCGAGTCCGAGGTTTAATTGTGCATCAGGAATAGCAGTTATTGCCACTGTATCAGAAGGAATACTGTCAAGAGCAATGGTAAGGGAAGAAAAAATTGCTATAAAATCCTCCCGGAGTGTATCCGGAGTTGAAACAACTACAAATTCAGGGATCGTATCCTCTGCTAGGGGCAAAGGGTAAAAATTTTTGCCTGATAAATTATTCGCCGGCGCTGAAAATAGTATGAAGGGCAACAAAATGAGCAGTATAAAAAAGAGTACCACCCGCCAATCGATATTCACCTTTCTGAAAAGTGTCATGAGGTTTTGATTATTCCTTAAAGTTAGTTGTACTCCCATTGGATTATGGCTTGTTTTTAGCAAAGTTCATGTTTTTTAGTGTGAATCACCCAATCTGTTTAGTAAAGCATTTCAATAAGGAACGATAATTGTGGATTTATGACATTTGCTTTACATAAAATATCTAATTTTACACAGGGAAAATCCGTTAAACAGCTATGCAAATTAAGATTCGAATATTGTTTTTGTCATTCCTATGCTATTTTGTTGCCGCACAGAGTTTTGCGCAAACACAAACCATAGAACCGGAAGAGAAAGATCCCGAGGCAGAAGAATTTACCGAAAAAAAATGGAAGGATAAAATTATTGTCGGCGGAAACGTAAGTGCCCAGTTTGGTAATGCCACTTTTATAGAAATTTCTCCATTGGTAGGTTATAGAATTACGGAAGATTTAACTTCCGGTGTAGGTTTCACCTATCAATATTTGAGTGAGAATTACAACATTTATAATTTTTACGACTACAAGGCAACAGTAATGGGTGCCCGCATATTTTCACAATACGATCTCCTTTTCGGAATTTTCGCGCATGCAGAATATGAATATTCCTGGTACAAATTCACCTATGAAGATGTCAATTTCGGCGAATATTCAGGTGCTGTTCCGGCTTTTTTTGTCGGTGGCGGGTATAGTTATCAAATAAGCGACAATGCCCGTTTTCAAATAATGGCATTATATGATGTGTTGCATTCTGCGAAATCAATTTATATTAATCCCTGGTCGATAAGGATGGGGTTTAACATTGGGTTGTGAAATTGTTTCCTTTTCTGAGTTCTGTGTTCTGAGCCTGCCTGCCAACTACGACAGCATCAGGCAGGTTCTGAGTTCTGGGTTAGCAAATTGACACTGCCAACTTCGACTTGTTTTAAATGGGTCAGTATTAAAAGTTGGGGATTAAGCGCAATAAAAGGATAGATTTGCTTAAAAAAGCTATCGAAACAAGAGATAATAATTTACTACATGAATTTTTCCCATCGGAGTTGATGGATTACTTCAATATTACGCAATATCAAACCCTTTGCAGTGTTCAAAACAAGAGCGAGTATTGGCTAATAGATTTTGAAGAAAGGAATGATTTGCCGGTTGGTTATTCTGCTTCCGACTATGAATCGAAAGGATTTATGGCTGGTAAACTGATACAAGACTTTCCACTTCGCGGCAAGGCTGTATTTTTAAGGATCAAGAAACGAAGGTGGCGCCATAAGCAATCTGGGGTGATCATAAAACGAGATTTCTCTTTCATAGCCGATGGTTCTAAATTCACAAAGGAACTATTGGATTTTTTAAAAGATGCAAGTGGATACACGCCCCGATACGATCAGCAACATAGCCAGTTATTTCCAGGTTAATAGTCAAACACTACATCGGCATTACAAGCATTTGGTAAGTGGTTTTAAACAATGGAGCCAACGGGATCATGCAGAAGATTATATTTTATACCCTGAAAACATTCGTGAAAACATCAGCATAGATGAAGTAAGTTTATCTAAAGGAGAACTCTACACGATAGTAACTAACAAGGAAGTGAATGTTAAAAACAAACAATCTATAGTAGCAATCATTAATGGCACAGAAGCAAAAACGATACAATCGGTATTAGAAAAAATACCAATCGAGAAAAGAAAAAAAGTAAAGGAAGTAAGTATGGATATGGCTCGGAATATGGGCTTAGCGGCAGAAAATTGTTTTCCCCTGAGTGTAAAAGTAATAGATCGTTTTCATGTGGTAAGGCTTGTTATGGATGCCCTTCAGCACCTCCGAGTGAAACTGCGATGGAAAGCGATAGAAGATGAAAATATAGCCATTAAACAAGCAAAAGAAAGAGGCGACAAATATCATCCTGAGATACTTGCCAATGGGGATACTTTAAAAGAATTGTTGGTGAGGAGTAAATATTTATTTTATAAATACGAAGAGGACTGGACATTAAATCAGAGTAAGAGGGCAAGACTACTTTTTGAGAAATATCCAATATTACATCAAGTATATAACCTGACTTTAACGTTTAGAAATATTTACAAAACAGTGCACAAAGCAGATGCAATTACAAAGTTCCATGATTGGAAAAAAGCAGTAATCCAAATGAAAATAGATGAACTGAATTCCGTTGTGCATTCTTTAGAATATCATCTCGATAGCATTTTAAACTTTTTTGATAAACGAAGCACAAATGCATATGCGGAATCATTTAACTCAAAAATAAAAGGATTTAGAGCTAATCTAAGAGGTGTTACTGATGTCAAATTCTTCCTCTTCAGACTTGAAAAACTTTTTGCCTAAATTGACTTACTCCCCAGAAAATAAAGTTGACCCAAATAATATTAAGCGATGATACTTATAATCAAAATGCAACAGATTATAAAGGTGTGGAAATAACTGTAAGCGTTGAATAAATAAAAGAGGTTGGCATCCGCCAGCCTCTTTTATTTAAATCCCTTTCAGCTTCGCCGCTGTAATCAGCCTACTATTAGTTTAAAAAATATGTTCCAGATCTTTATCAGAAGATTTTTAAATATCCTTTAAAATAATAATACATGAATATTTTCTGTGAAATTTTTATCGGCGCGCCTCCCCCGCCGATATTTTATTCTCACACCCCCAACCTCTCCTTCAAATCCTCCTTCAAAATAAACGCACTCAGCAAATCTTTCACCGTTTCCTTTTGCCGGTTATTGAGTAGTTGAGTTCTTCTAAAAAGCCCCGCCAGTTCCCGGTCGTCAATCATCTGGTCAAGATTATTTTCTTTACCATACACCAGCGTGTCAATGCTAACTTCAAAAGCTTCCGCGATGCGTTGTACTACTTCAATAGAAGGTTGAGCGACATCGCGTTCGTAGCGGGAAAGATGGTTGGGATGCACTTTTATCAGCTTTGCAAAAGTGTCCTGCGAAATATTCTTTTGGGTTCTCAGGGCTTTAATGTTTTGTCCGAAACTCATGGCCTAAACGGTTGAGGTTGTAAACAAATGTAACGGATTAATGTAACCACACGGTAAACTGCACTCCAAAAACATCAAATAATTTCCTTAACTGCAGGTTTCCAACTTTGCTTGAGTAGTTCGCTTATTTGGGAGAGCATAATATCATTTATTCTTGGTAGTACATCTGCCAGCCATTCTTGTGGATTAATATTATTTAATTTGCAGGTTCCAAAAAAGGAATACATCATGGCTGCGCGTTTTGCACCTTCATGTGATCCGGCAAACATGTAGTTTTTTCTTCCAATAGCAACCGGTCGAATCGCATTTTCTACAAGATTGTTATCTATTTGCAGATATGCATTCTCTGTATAGCGACTTAATTTATCCCATCGTGTTAATGCATATTGTATGGCCTTACCAATGGGTGATTTAGGGATTACCTGTGACTGGTTTTCTTTAAACCATTCTTCTAGTCCTTTTAATATTGGTTTTGATTTTAATTTCCGCTTTGATACTATTTGTTCGGCTGTAAGGCTAGATAAATTATCGCGGATTTCTCTTTCAATACCATAAAGCTCCTGGATGCGTAATAATACATATTCTGCACGTGTGGCATCATTGTCTTTTGCTTCTTCAAATTTGCGTCGTGCATGTGCCATACATCCCAATAAGGTAATGCCCGGTTTTATATTAAAAGCGTCATAAACGCCATAACCATCCGTTTGTAAATGACCTTGAAAATTTTTTAATACTTTTGCTGGTCCTTCCATCCCTCGCCCAGGTCGATAGTCAAAAAAAACCAACTTCTTTTTTCCATCCAGATATACCCAATAATAACCCAAATGTGTTTTTCCTTTCTTTTTGGGATCTGCTTTTTTCGTGTGATCCAATACCTTTATTGTTGTTTCATCCACATTTAAATAATCAG
>Ga0163150_10006806_pt1 | contig 13786 bp, 8 predicted proteins | sample OliLakLV19P2IB_FD_148628 | JGI IMG/M metagenome (GOLD analysis project Ga0163150, IMG submission 148628) | Freshwater microbial mat bacterial communities from Lake Vanda, McMurdo Dry Valleys, Antarctica - Oligotrophic Lake LV.19.P2.IB | ecosystem: Environmental > Aquatic > Freshwater > Lake >...
GGCCACCCACGCGCCGGCCTTCGACACGGCCATGCGCGTCCTGCCCGCCGCCGGGCCGGTCCCCCTGGCGTGGTTCGGCGTGTTCGACGGACCACTGGCTGCGCCCGCCGCGAGTTCGCCCGCGCCCGCCCTCGACTGGACCACAGGCACGGGCCGCGAGGACTACGACTCGGCCATCGACCGCATTCGGGAGGCAATAGCTACCGGGGACGTCTACCAGGTCAACCACACACTGCGCTTCCGCGCCCGCGCTGAAATCGACCCGTTCGCTTTGTACGACGCGCTCGCCGCGCCGCGCCACGGCCGCTATCACGCACTGATCCGGACCCCGGAATGGTCCGTCGTGTCCGCCTCGCCGGAGCTGTTCCTGGACATCCGGGAGGGTCGCATCACCACCCGTCCAATGAAGGGGACGATCCGGCGCGGGCGCTGGCTCGAGGATGATCGCGCGGCACACCAACGGCTGGCGGCATCAGCCAAGGATCGGGCCGAGAACCTCATGATCGTCGACCTGCTGCGCAACGACCTCGGCCGGGTCGCACGGTACGGGTCGGTTGACGTTCCGGCGCTGTTCGCGATCGAGACGTATCCCACGGTGTATCAGATGACATCGACCATTGCGGCGCAGCTTCGCGACGACGTCTCGCTTGACGACGTCTTCGCAGCAACGTTCCCGTGCGGCTCGATCACCGGCGCACCGAAGATCGCTGCCATGCAGATGATTGCGGAGCTCGAGCAGGAGCCGCGCGGCGCGTACTGCGGAGCCATCGGCATCATGCGCCCCGATGGCAGCGCGACGTTCAACGTTGCGATACGCACAGTGACGCTCGACCACACCGCGCACGTTGCGGAATTCGGTGCGGGCGGTGGCATCACATGGGACTCGATTGCCGATGCCGAGTACGACGAAGTCCTCGCCAAGGCACTCCTGCTGGATGAGCCGCTGCCTGCATTCGACCTTCTCGAAACCATGCGGCTCGACGACGGCGTGATCCGCCGGCTGCATCTGCATCTTCAACGACTGCGTGCGTCCGCAGAGTATTTCGGCTGGCCTGCATCGGTCGGTAATGCTGCGGAAGACGCGCTCGGTGCGCTGTGCGAAACGTGCCCTACCGGATCGTGGCGCGTGCGACTCACCGTATCACGCGCCGGCGAGTGCACGATCTCACACACACCGCTCGAATCCGGTGACGGAGGCGTGAAGACCGTGACGTTTGCGTCACTCCCGGTGTCGAGTAGCGACGTGCTGCTCTTTCACAAGACCACTGCACGCGATGTGTATCTTGCGATGCGCGCGGAGCATCCCAATGCGTTCGACGTGCTGCTCCGCAACGAGCACGGCTTCATCACGGAATTCACGAATGGCAATGTCGTGTTCGAGATCGACGGACAGCTCGTGACCCCCGCACGCAGGCACGGACTTCTTGCAGGATGCTTCCGTGAAGAACTACTGCGTGAGAGCACGGCTCGCGAAGACGATGTTCGCGTCGTCGATGTCGCGCGCGCGGCGAGGATATGGCTGATCAACAGCGTGCGCGAATGGGTCGAGGTGATACCGCAGGCGAACGCGTAGCGCTTCTACCACAAAGGAAAAGGGCAGGCCCTTTTTGGGGGGTCTGCCCTTTACGAGCGACCGAACATTCTTATCGTGGCTTGGGGACCACATTTGGAGGGGGTGTCCGGCCCGCCTGCGACATGTAAGTGCAGATCGCGTGCCACGTTGGAGGACCTCGCGTATCGGGCCGCCGACGTCATATTGAGTACAAATGAATCTGCGCCGCCCAGAGTTGCGGGCGGAGGAAAACCGCATGGGCCCAACGAGACTCGATATTCACGCCGACGGCGCCCGCCAGACCGATCCGTTATTTGACGGACCCGGGGAGATGCGCGCGCTCTGTCGCGCGTACGACTGGTCTGCCACCCCGCTGGGCGACTCCCTGAAGTGGCCGGTGAGCCTTCGTACGACGGTGGGCATCGTGCTTGGCTCCCTGAATCCGATGTTCCTGTGGTATGGTCCGGAGCTGACCCAGATCTACAACGATGCGTACCGGCCGAGTCTGGGGGGCGGAAGCGTGGAAGAGAGCCGCCATCCCCGTGCGCTCGGCTCGGCAGGCGCAGAGTTCTGGACGGACATCTGGGAGGCGATCGGGCCTCAGATCGAGCAGGTCCTGTCGACGGGTGCCGCTACATGGCACGAAGACCAGTACCTGCCCATCGAACGGAACGGCAGGCTGGAGGATGTGTGGTGGACGTACAGCTACAGCCCTGCGTTCGATGATGCCGGCGAGGTCAGCGGCGTACTCGTGGTATGCCAGGAAACGACGAAACGCGTCCAGTCAGAAGTGGAACGGGAGCGTCTGCTGGAAGATGTCGCTCGCGCAAAGCAGCGTGCAGAAACGATCCTCGACCAGGTTGCCGATGAACACATGACAATGGACCGCGAGATGCGGATCCTTACTGTGAATCGTGCCGCACTGCAGGCATTGGGCAAGCCGCGTGAGTCTCTAGTCGGATTGACGCACGGGGAGGCGTTTCCGGCGTCTGTTGGTTCTGCGGTCGAGCGACAATACCAGCGGGTGATTGCCGAACGCACGGAAGTGCACATTACGCATCACTACCTGGGCGATGGATACGATCGTCACCTGGAGATTGATGCGTACCCGACTCTGGAAGACGGTGTCGCGGTATTCTGGCGGGATATATCCGACCGCAAGAAAGCGGAAGCGGCGCTTCGTGAAAGCGAGTCGCGTTACCACGCGCTGTTCGAGTCCATTGACGAAGGCCTGTGCATCATTGAAGTCATGTTCGACGAGCAGGACAGGCCGGTCGATTACCGGTTCCTGCAGACGAATCCGGCTTTCGAGATTCAGACGGGCCTCGTCAATGCGATCGGACGAACGGCGCGAGAGATGGTGCCTGACCTCGAGCAACACTGGTTCGAGATCTACGGCAGCGTTGCGAGCACAGGTGAGACCGTGCGACTGGAGCAGGGATCGGAGCCAATGGGCCGGTGGTTCGACCTGAATGCGTTCCGCATCGGGACGCCGGAAGACCGCCGGGTCGCCATCCTGTTCAAGGACGTCAGCGCCACGCGCTCTGCGGCGCTCGAACGGGAGAAGCTTCTGCGCGCACTGGATGTCGAGCGTTCGCGACTCTTCGAGGTGTTCCAGCAGTCACCGACCTTCCTCGCGGTGCTGCGAGGGCCGGACCATGTGTTCGAGCTTGTGAACGAAGCATACAATGGTCTTACCGGACATCGTCCGCTCGTCGGGAAGTCGCTGCTGGACGCGATGCCGGAAATCGAGGGGCAGGGCTTCACCGAGCTGCTCGATCACGTCCTTGCCTCACGCGAGCCGTTCGTCGGCCGGGAGCTGCCGGTCCTGCTTGCGCGCACGCCCGGTGCGGAGCCCGAGGAACGTTTCATCGACTTCGTCTACCTGCCCCTCGAGGATGACGAACAGGTGGTCGTTGCGCACGGTCACGATGTCACCGAGCAGGTGCGTTCGCGACGTGAGATCGAACGGCTGTTGAAGGAAAGCGAAAGCGCACGCGCGGAAGCGGAAGCCGCGAATCGCGTGAAGGCGCAGTTCCTCACCAACATGAGCCACGAGCTGCGGACGCCGTTGAACGCGATCGCGGGTTACACGCAGCTGCTGCAAATGGCGGTGCGTGGGCCGGTGACGGACGAGCAACAGGAATTCCTCGAGCGCATCCAGCAGAGCCAGCAGCATTTGCTCGGATTGATCAACGAGGTGCTGAATTTTGCGAAGCTCGAGACCGGCTCGGTACACTTCGACATGACCGATGTGAGCGTGCATTCGGTGTTGTCGGAAGCCGAAGCAATGGTTGCGCCGCAGGCGCAGTCACGCGGGATCACGTTTCACCCCCTTGCGTGTGACGAGTCGTTGCGCGCACGCGCGGATGCGGAGAAGCTGCGCCAGGTCATGGTTAACCTGCTGTCGAATGCCGTGAAATTTACGGAGGCCGGTGGCTCCATCACCGTGAACGCGCGAGCCGATGGCGATGCGGTTCGCATCAGTGTGACGGACACCGGCATTGGAATTCCCGAAGAAAGGCTCGACGACATCTTCGATCCGTTTGTGCAGGTTCGCTCGGACCTGAAGCGGCCCTACGAGGGAACGGGGCTGGGACTGGCGATCAGCCGCGAACTTGCCCGCGCTATGGGCGGTGAGCTGCGTGTAGAGAGCCGGCTGGGGATTGGGAGTACGTTTACTTTGGTGCTTGGGGGAATTACGTAACAGATCGGGTCCGGGGTGCCGGGTGCCGGGTGCCGGGTCTCGCACACGCACACGCACACGCACACGCACACTTGCACGCACACTTGCACGCACCGCACACTTGCACGCACACGCAACCGGGTAAAGCACAAAAGGGCCCGCTCGTCTACCGAGCGGACCCTTTTGTTTTTGCGACCCTGCCGGTCGCGTTCTAGTCGAGCATCGGCTCGATGATCTGCGCGAAGTTGTTGCGCGCGCGATTCAGCCTGCTCTTTACGGTGCCGAGGTTGACGCCGGTGATCTCGCTGATCTCCTCGTACGTCTTGCCCTGCTGCTCGCGGAGCACGAACACCAGGCGGTGATGCTCGGGTAGCTGCGCGACTGCGTTGTCCACCATCGCCTTCAGGTGGCGCTTCCGGTAGAGATCGTCCGGACGGTACGTGTTGTCTTCCCACTCGAGCGGACGATGGTCCGCGTCCCAGTTCTTCTTGATCGTCTGGAACAGCACCAGCGGATTGCGCGAGCGGTTGCGCAGCTCGTTCTTCGCCAGGTTGCCCGCGATCGTGTATGCCCAGGTCGAGAACTTCTTGGTCTGGTCGAAACGGTGCAGGTGGCGATACACCCGCACGAACGTCTCCTGGACCAGGTCCTCGGCGCGCTCACGGTCGCCGATCGTGCGGTATATGAAGTTGAGCAGGCGCACATGGTACCGCGCCACGAGCTCATTGAATGCGCGCTTTTCGCCCGCCAGGAAAGATGCCACCAGTCCGCTGTCATCCAGCTCCTTCCAGGGCTGGACCTTCACGGGCTCCATCAGCTTCACGCGGGCTTTCGCAAAGTCGGCCATCGTATCCCCCTTGGGGCACCTCAACGGTGCCAGGCAGCCCGTCCGTCGCGCCATCCCGGTCGCGTCTTCCAGCGGGCTCGGCCTCTGTAAGGGCAGGTTCCATACCCTGTTCCATGCATGGTCAATTATCCCTACAAATGACCTAGCCGCAACGATTTATCGCTTTTTTTCTCCTCGCCATTCAGCCAGCCAATGTCTCTTTTAACGGACAGTACACCCCTCAGTGCTGACCTATTTATGACGCAATTGTTCCCCGGTTGGTTGCATCGCCAGGCCAAGCGCCCGAAGATCGCGAGGAAAGAGCCCGAAATTACGGATTCGCCACCGTCCCAGTGGGAGCAATCTCATGAGTCCCACGCGTGGCCGTGGCAACAGTCAAGATCACTCCGATGGCGAGATCCTTTCGACGACGCACTCGGCCACACCGTGGCCATGGACGGCAGTCACCACGAAGCGGACCTCTTCGTGGGCGACGGTATCGCCGACAGCCGGCGGCCGCTTGAGGACGGCGAGGACGAGACCGCTGACCGAATCGGCGTCTTCGAACTCCAGCACGACACCGAGCGCCTTGCCGACTTCCTCGATACGCGCCGTCCCGTGTGCGCGCTGGCGTCCTTCGCCGTCGACGTAGATCTCCGTCTGCTCTGAAGCGTCATCGGTATACTCGCCGATGACTTCCTCGAAGAGATCTTCGAGGGTGATGATGCCGGCCGTGCCGCCATGCTCATCCATGACGACAGCGAGTTGCGAGCGGGTCTCCCGCATCGCGGCCAGGATGTCATCGACCGAGGCGGATTCGGGCAGGAACGCAACGGGTCGCACCGTTGCCTGTTCGAGGGGGATGCCCCGGACATGGAGGCGAAGCAGGTCCTTGACGTGAACCATGCCGGTGATGTGGTCCAGACTGTCGGCGTAGATGGGATAACGGGCGTGCGGTTCGCGGCGGAAGATGTCCGCGATCGTTTCGTCGGATGCGCCCGCGGGGATCCCGCCAATGAGGACGCGCGGTACCATCAACTCCACGGCCGTACGATCTTCGAGCGCCAGCAGTTCGCCGATGACATTGGCAGCCTCCCCGCGCAGCATGCCGCCCTCCTGGCTTTCGCGCACGATGAACGCGAGTTCCTCCGGCGTGCGGTACTGCTCGGAGTTCCCCGCCGAGCGATCGATGCCCGCGACGCGCAGCAGCGCGTTGCCGAATCCGTTGAGTGCGGCGACGAGGGGGAAGGCCACGAACTGGAATGCGCGCATCAGCGGTGTGATGTAGAACGCTGTCTGGCCTGGCATCTGGAGGGCGAGCGCCTTGGGGACCATCTCGCCGATCACGATATGCAGGTAGGTAAGCAGCGCCACGGACGTGAGGGTCGCGACGGTGTGCGCAGCGATCCAACGCCCGACGCCCCAGCCCTCGAGCCAAACCGCGATCCAGGCCGCGACGACATGCTCGCCATACATGCCGAGTCCGAGGCTGGCCGCGGTGATGCCGAGCTGAGCCGTCGCAATGAATCGATCCTGAAGCCGGGGATTGTCGAGAATCGCCTGAACGCGCAGTGCCGTGCGGTTGCCGCGCCGGACGGCCTGCTCGACCTCCGCGCGCGACACGCCCACAATCGCGAACTCTGCGGCAACAAACACGCCGTTCAGGACGACCAGCACCAGGATGATGAAGATGGGCAGGAGTACGCTAACCAACGCGATCCTCCCGTCGTCGAGCCGGCACGATCAGGATGGATTCTATAACGTGACGGCTGACACGCTCCACCTCGACGGCCACGCCATCGATGTCGAGCGTGTCGCCAGCAATCGGGATCCGACCGAGCACAGCGAGCACCAGACCGCCTGCGGTGTAGGCATCGCCCTGCCACCACACGCCCGTCCAGGCCGCAGCGGCCGTCAGGCTCATGCTTCCCGGCAGGCGGATGCGACCGTCCGGAAGCCGCTGGCCCGCCGGTGCGTCCTGCTTGAACTCATCGGCCATGGCTCCAAAAATCTCGCTCAGCACATCCCCGATCGTCACCAGGCCTGCAGTCCCGCCGAAATCATCGACGACAATGGCCATGTGCTGCCGGGCCTCGCGAAGGCGGACGAGTACCCGTTCGAGCGACATCGTTTCCGGTACGACCACAATCGGCAGCAGCATCGACCGCAGATCGCGCACGTCGCTGCCGCCAATTCGCACACTGGCGATACTCTCGACATGCACGATGCCCAGGATCTCATCCACCGACCCGGAATAGACGGGCATGCGCGTGAACGGACTCTCCGTCATCGTTCGCAGGATTTCGTCGAACGTCGAGTCGACATCCAGTGCCTGCACGCGGGTGCGCGGCACCATCACCTCACCGACCTGGCGTGTGGTCAGGTGGAGGGCGTCGCGCAAACGCTGGTGTTCATCCTTGCGCAGGTAGCCACCCTTCCGGCTCTCCGCGATCAGGTACTCGATCTCTTCGGGCGAGTGAATGTGACGGTGCCCGACTTCCTTCACGCCGAGCACGCGCAGGATCGCAAGGCCGCTGCCATTCAGCACGAAGATGAACCATCTCAACAAACGCAGTGACCAGCGCATCGGAATGACGGTGTACCGTGCAACGGCAGTCGGGAACTGGAGTGCCAGCGATTTCGGCACCAACTCCCCGATCACCATCTGAAACACGGTAAGAAAGATCAGCACGAGGATGGCAGCGGTAGACTGCGCTGCGACGTCCTGCATGCCGCCGAGGTTTGCAAGCAACGGCGACAGTCGTGTCGCGAGGGCGGCCTGGCCGTAGGCGCCGAGCACAAGGCTGGATACCGTGATGCCGATCTGGCAGGCGGCGATGTAACGGTCGAGGCGCGCTGCATCCGACAGAATAGGCAGGAGCATCCGCGATAACGCATCGCCCTCTTCGGCACGCTGCTGAATGCGGCTGCGCCGGACACTGACGGCAGCGAACTCAGCCGCTACGTACAGTGCATTGATCATGATGAGTAATGTGATGATTGCGGCGGTAATCATTCGCTACGCCCGGACCAGGTTCATGGATATGCGCGGCGCGGCGACGGGTCACGCAACCCGTCGCACCACGACACGACGACTCGTGGTCAGGCCTGAGGAGGCGGGCGAGGCGTGAAAGGTGGGTGACTGCCGTCCCGTGCCAGCAACACCACCGCTGCGATCGACACAGGGGGTGCGTTCAGCAGCGTGGCAACGAGGAGGTGCTCGAGCGTACGCCAGAGCAGTACGAGCATGGGCATGAGAGCAAGATACCGGAACGTCGCACGCAGCGCCAAACGGAACGCTGCGCGCCACGCAAGCCCGCCGGAAGCGCCGGATCCTGCAGAATCGGGCTCCGGCCGCGACGACTGGATCGGAACGCACGTCCTTCTTGTCCGGCCAGCCGCGGCCGGGACATATTGGCCCGACCATTCGGGCGTGTAACGCCACTCCGTCTCACATCACGATTACGGCCGCCGGAGGCCAGTTTGGACGTATCCGCCCAGCTGCGCGACGCGCTATCCGAGCGGTACCGCATCGATCGTGAGATCGGCGCGGGCGGCATGGCGACGGTATACCTCGCCGAGGACGTGCGGCACCGGCGTCGCGTAGCGCTGAAGGTCCTGCGCCCCGAACTGGCCGCGGTGCTCGGTCCCGAGCGCTTCCTGTCCGAGATCAACGTCACGGCAAACCTGCAGCATCCACATCTGCTGCCGTTGTTCGACAGCGGCGAAGTGAATGGACTGCTGTGGTATGTGATGCCGTACGTGGAGGGCGAATCGCTGCGCGATCGTCTCGAGCGCGAGCGGCAGCTGCCGGTCGACGAAGCCGTGCGCATCGCCGTTTCGATCGCGAGTGCGCTCGACTACGCGCACCGTCATGGCGTCATCCATCGCGACCTGAAGCCGGAGAACATCCTGCTGCACGATGGACAGCCGCTGGTTGCGGACTTCGGCATTGCGCTCGCGATCAGCAATGCGGGCGGCGCGCGCGTGACACAGACGGGACTGTCGCTCGGGACGCCGCAGTACATGTCACCGGAACAGGCGACGGGCGACCGCGTGATCGACGCGCGCAGCGATGTCTATTCGCTCGCGGCGGTGTTGTACGAGATGCTCGCGGGCGATCCTCCGCATGCGTCGGGCACGACACAGGGCATCATTGCGAAGCTGCTGACGGAGCGGCCGGTGAGCGTGCGCACGTACCGCAGTAATGTGCCCGAGCATGTCGATGCGGCGGTGATGTGTGCGCTGGAGAAGCTACCGGCAGACCGGTTCGCGAGTGCGGGCGAGTTCGCGGAAGCACTCACCGGCGCACGCACGGTGACGCGACGTGGGATTTCGCCTGCGGTTGTTGCCGTGCGCACGCGCAGGGAGCGTGTCGTTGCAGCAGTGCCGTGGGTCGTTGCCATCGGCGCATTGCTCACGGCAGGCTGGATCGCGCGACCGAACGCGAAAGTCGAGCAGCCAGGAGTGGTGACGCGTTTCACGCTGCTGCCGCCGGAGGGCGTGACGATTCCGCCGCGCACTGCGTTCACGGTGTCTCCCGATGGCCGCCATATCGCCTACATCGGCGTCGAGAGCGGAGGGCGGGCGCTGTACGTGCGGTCCGTGGACGACCTGGAAGCGCGGAAGTTCGACGTAGTCATCCTGGCAGCGGGCATGGGGTTTTTTTCGGCGGATGGCGAGTCGCTCGTGTTCTCGGATGGCGCACAGCTGCGCAGGATCGGATTGTCGGGAGGCGCGTCCACACCCTTGCTCACAATGCAAGGCGGTGCCACCGGTGACTGGTCTTCGGAAGGGCGCATCGTGATCGCGCGCGAGCGAGGTCTCTGGCTGCTCGACGAGAACGGCGGCGAACCGGTGCGACTGACCCAACCCGACACCACGGGGCCCGAGCGCCACGCGTTGCCGAGATTCCTTCCTGACGGCAGCGCCGTGCTGTTCTCGGTCTACCGCGGCACGGATGGCGAGCCGGACCTCGAGCTGATCACGCTGAGCGGCGAGAGGACGGTCATCGCGAAGAACATCGGCTCCCGACCGACGTATGTGCACTCGGGACACATCATCACGTCGACGCGTGAAGGGTCGGTCATTGCGCTGCCATTCGACCTGCGTCGTCGCCGCGCCACAGGACCCTCGTTCACGGTGCTGGACGGTGTTGCGGTGCGTCGGGGTGGACTTGCGCAGGTGGATGTCTCGTCGAACGGAACGCTCGCCTACATCGCCGGCGCGAACCTGTCGCGGCTGGTGCTGGTCGATCGCAACGGGAAGGCGCAGGTGCTCACGCCGGAGGAGCGCGGATACCGGCGGCCGCGCGCATCGCCGGACGGAAACCGCATCGTCGTCGAGGTGAAATCCGGTGGCGTCGACACGACCGACCTGTGGATGTACGACCGTGCTGGCGCGACCTTCTCGCGCTTCACGTTCGGCGGCGGCGAGGATCCGGCGTGGACGCGGGACGGGTTGCGCGTCGCGTTCGCGGTGCGGGATCCCGATGAACGAATCGGCATGGACATCCATTGGCAGCGCGCGGACGGCAGTGCGGCCGCTGAGGTGCTGCTGTCGCAGCCCGGCCGGCAATATCCGTATGCGTTCACGCCCGGCGACACGTCGTTGATCTACGACGATATTCTCGGAACGAATGGAACCGATGTCCGCGACGTGAACATTGCCACGGACAGCACGCGCGGCGTGCTCACGACACCTTTCATGGAACGTCTGCCCGCGCTCTCACCGAATGGACGCTGGCTCACATACACGTCCGACGAGTCCGGCACCGTACAGGTGTACGCACGGCCGTTCCCTGGACCGGGCGCCAAGATCGCGATCTCGAGCGGGTTCGGCGACGAGCCGACGTGGTCCACGGATGGCAGCGAGATCTTCTATCGCGACGCGTCGAGCATGATCGCTGTGCGCGTGCGCACGACGCCGCAGTTCACGATCGAGTCGCGGCGCACGTTGTTCGTGGATCGTTTCGTCCGCGCCTCCACGCTCTCCTACGATGTGCATCCGGACGGGCAGCATTTCGTCATGCTCGAGAGTGCCACGCGCGCCGAACGGTTCGTCATCGTCACCAACTGGGCCGAGGAACTGCGCGCGGCTGCGCGTCCGAAGCGGTGACGCACCACTACGGCGCCGTTATTTGACAACGGCCGCACTTTCCCTGCTCGAACGAGATCGGCGATCTTCCCGTAATCCAGCGCGAGATACAGCTCGTACAACCTTCCTGCGGCCAGGCTCTCGGTCACCGTGATCGGCCGGGTGTCATCCGAAACGCAGCGTGATCAGCTGTACGGTGCTGCGCGGCAGCGTGTCGTCGAAATAGTCCGGGTTGAATCGCATCAGTGCGACGGCGCCAGGATCATCCTTCGGCACGAGCCGCGTCAGGGTGCCGGAGTTTCCGACGAACGCCTGCGCGCGGTCCGCGACCGGCAGTGCGTTGAGTTCGTCGAGCATCATGCGCCGGATCATGGCGTACTGTTCCCGTTCGGCGGCATGTACGGATGCGGCCGCGAGGCTGTCGGGTCTGTGCGACCGCCGGCGTTGTACCGGCGACGCACATTGCCATCGTGACGACGGCCCGAACCGTAGTCCCTTGCAACTCGCTGCGCGCGTGGCGTCGAAGTCGCCCTTTGCAGATACGGGCGGAAGCGTCGTCGATGGATACTTCGGCGTCGCACTGAAATCAAAGCTGCCCTTAATGTGCTCGCGATCGGCGGACGTGATCGTAACCGTGCCGGTTGCGCCGTCGTGTGGCCGGAGAGGGAGCGTGCGATGAAACGAATTACGGCGCTGCGTGCAGCAGGCGTGCGGCTCTAGCCGTTCACCCAGGGATCGTTCTCGAGCCAGCGCGTATCGTTCGGCGAGTTTGCTCGCTGAGCCGTGATTTGCGCTCGGTCGGAACAGACGCGTGTCAGAATCGCTCGAAGCGGCCTTCCAGATAGGTGCGGAACTGTTCGGGAACGCCGGCTTCGGCGGAGTATCGAGGCCACGCGTCGAGGCTGGCTGACACGGCGTCGATGATCATCCTGCCATCGGCCGGTGCATCGTAGCGTTGCGCGACGGTTGTCACGTCATGCCGTGTAATGCCGCTGAACTTCCCGTTGATGGACATCTGGTGCTGACGCGTCCATGCGTTGTTCTCCGCATACGCGACGTCGTATGCCGGCGACAGACGCCATGTCCCATCGGGATTCATCAGGAACGAAAAGTTCTTGAGGTGATCGTCGAAGTTGATTGTCGCGACGCTGAACACCATGCGGCGGAAGGCCTCGTTCACGGCGTCCTGGCCAAGGCCGAGCGCGCGAATCGTGTCGAAGTAGCCCTCGTAGCTGAACGTGTATTGATCGTTGTGATCGAGATGCAGCGCACCGCCGAGGCTGTGCATGTGGATGCGCGCGAAATCGCCACCGGCCGCAGCAACCCGATCGAAACGACGTGTCATGAAATGTCCGAGTTCGCCATCGATCATGAGGTGCGTGTCGGACATGGCGATACCGGCGTCGCGTGCCATCCGCGCATACACATACTCGATCCTGCCCCATGGGCCCGGCCTCCGGTCCGCATGCATCTCCTGCCCTCCGGACTCACGATTGACACCGTCGAACTTGATGATCCAGGGCTCTTCACCGCGCCCTGCCTTCGCGTAACCGGAACGAACGACGTCCGTCTCGCGATTCCACAGGATCAACGCCTTCGCGCGCGCACCACCCACTGTCGATCCAACCTGCATGATTTCCGGGATCGCCGTCGAGGTATCACCTTCAATCACGCGACGCGCCTGATCCACGAGCACGCACACGTCCAGGACTTCTTCCGTGCCGGGATTGCGTTCAATCACCGGCCGAAACTCGAGCGCACCGAGCGCGCGCCCGCCGACATACAGCAGCCGCTGTACAGGCGACAATGCCGCGGATGCGCGCCCCTTCTCCTCGAAGTAGCGACGGATGATCGCGTTGCCGAACGCGTCCGGCAGCGCATCTGCAAATACACCTGGAAGGCCGAGGAATGCGCTGCTCTTGCGCAACTCCGGGAACTGCATGGGGCCATCACGTTCCAGCGGAAGCTGCAGCGGCGAGATCTCCAGGCCGGAGCCGCGAAATACGCGATCGTACTCGAAGATGATCTCGCCGGTATCCGATTCCGCGATCACACCGACAAACCGATCCCACATGTACACACGCGCTGTCGCGTACTCAGCCATCCACGCGCCGCCGCGCCCGCGCACGTACCTTCCCTTTCAGCTTCAGCAACTCGATCGGCGAGACCACCGGCGGCGGCAGGAACGAATCGAGCGCCTGCAGCCGACCCAGTGCGCGCAGGATCCGGACGACATGGTCCAACGCGATCGATGTCCCCGCCTCCAGGCGCGTGATCGTGCGCGCGCTGACGCCGGACTTCACGGCCAGGTCCGCCACGCGCAGGTTCTGGGTGAGCCGTAGCCTCCTGAAGCGCGTGCCCAGCTCTGTGAGCACATCTTCGGACCGGCTGTTTGGCAGAATTAGACCCATGCTCTTCCTGTCTGCCGAATATGGCATTGTACTATGAATTATGGCTCCTAATATGTCAGATCCGGCCCGGTATAGCAACAGCCAAGGATAATGTTCTTTCACGCCGAATTCGGCGTATTGATGGAAAACTAGACTATTATAGGCCATATTTGGCGCAATATGAAATACTCGTTCCGGCCCGGGATTCAAGAGCTCGTTCTCGCATCACCGTCACC
>Ga0163150_10006809_pt1 | contig 13781 bp, 15 predicted proteins | sample OliLakLV19P2IB_FD_148628 | JGI IMG/M metagenome (GOLD analysis project Ga0163150, IMG submission 148628) | Freshwater microbial mat bacterial communities from Lake Vanda, McMurdo Dry Valleys, Antarctica - Oligotrophic Lake LV.19.P2.IB | ecosystem: Environmental > Aquatic > Freshwater > Lake >...
GTCCCGTTGAAATTACTGGTTGTCTTTGTAGGGGAAGAGGGAAAACCGAATCTTATCCGACCTGAACAACATCAGACATCGAACATGACAAAATGATCCCAAAACAGTTGTTCCTGAACCGTGCTTCCAACGTATTCATTATGGCTAAGGTAGTGCGAGAGTCGGTTCGTGAATGAGCCCGAGGTTTTGAGTGCCTCTCCAATTCAGTATCGGCCGTAACATAGTCGAAGTTTTCTCGGTATCAAAGTCTGATGATAGCCAGGGGTAGGAGAATGCACGCAGAGCTAAGACAAGCCTACGAGAAGGAGATGCATGCTGCAGCTGAGCACTACTCTGGCGGTAACCCGAACAAGGCTTTCTATCACCTAGAGCGCGCACATATCCTAGGGCAGTCGTTCGCATTCACTCATGCGAGAGCACACTGGTGGATGCTGAAGGTCGGCTGGAAACGCCGAGACTCCATAGAGATACGAGGGCAAGTTGCCAGGATGATCGGAGCGTTGATGTTCTCCAGAATCTGGGTGCCATTGGGGAATACTGGCGGTGCGCATGTTGACCCGTTTAGATCCATGCCCATACCGGAAGAGTTTCATTCCTTATTGAAGAGACGTTGACACAGTTGCTGACCCACAAGCCTCTCGTACTGAAAGAAGCGAATACAACTGATGAATGCTTTGTTCCCAACGTTCTTCAGCGGGATGATTGTCCTTTCGGTCGCCCTGTTAGTTATCGGTATCGTGAAGCCGGAGTGGGTGCGCTTTGGGGAGAAACAGCTCAACCGAACAACTATTGTTGGTGCAGCAATTGGCCTATTGCTGATTGGTCTTACCGGTGCAGGTGCACTTCAGTTTGCTGGGAAGAAGAATGCCGGAGCCGTTCATCCTGGCAACTTACTTGGTGAGGCTGTGTATGCAGCCGAAAATCATGCGCCACGCTGTGATCCAGGAACAACACCCGGTCATGCAGGTGCCAGCAATGACGAGCAGACCGCAGCCGGTATTCGCTACATGGTCAAAACGCCGGCGAACTACAATGCAACCATCGCCCATCCGTTGCTGATGGTCTATGCCCCGGCGCGAACGAATCGACATGAGTCAGAAGACTTTGTGCATCTCACGCAAGAAGCGACGGCAGCTGGTTTTATTGTGGCCTATGCCGATCATCGTGCGATGAGTCCTGACACGATTGAAAAGCTCGCTGAAATACCAGGACTGATTGAAAAGAAATGGTGTATCGATCACACACGGATTTTCCTCACCGGCCATTCTGATGGCGGGACGACGGCCATGGCTATTGCGTTTATCAATGGCACCAAACATATTCCCGCAGCGATCGCTCCCAGTGCCATGGGTATCAGGGGTGAGGACTTAAAAGCCTATCAATGTCCGAACCCCCTTTCCGTGATGCTTCTGCACAGCGGCGAGGACACGTTGTTTCCAGGTTACGGGAAAGAGGCGATACAGTGGTGGGCGGCCTGTAACGGCTGCGATCCTACTCCCCCTGTTAAAGATGGCGATGGTTGTGTAACGTATAAGGGCTGTAAGAACAAGGTTGCCACACGCTATTGTGAAGGCACGGGGTCGCATACCACATGGCCCGGAAGCAACAAGGCGATCATCGAATTTTTCAGGGCCAGCCAAGACCTCCGTTGAAATGTTCTGAGCAGCTCGGGGAAATCAACGGTGACCATACCTCCACCATCGAACTGGGTTGTCTCGACGAGACGCCGAATGCTCTCGGTCTTTCCCATGATCGACGCCATGCGCTGAACCGCGCAGGGAGGATGCGATGAACAATCTACGCTTGCCCCACGTCGGTAGGGGTGCTCTGATCCTGCTCTGTTCGCTCGCTGCTGCAGGCTGCGCTCAGCCTGTTCAGACGGTTGATACGGCTTCGTTCGGTCCATCACAAGATCAGCAGGCCATAGTCGGTTACTATCGAGCCGAGGCGATGGTCCTCAATGAGAAGGCTGCCGCGATAGCCCAGAGTGCTGTCCGGTATGAGCAGCTCTTCGGCCCTCAGTCCGACTGGGTCAGTGGAGCCCAGCAGCTCTCGCGGTACTATGCCGTCGCGGCTCAGGATTTGGAACGTCGGGCTGACGCGTATGAAGAAGCTGCTCGAACGGGACAGCAGCGCCGCCGATGACCGGCAGGAGGCTGTGGCAATAATAGGGGCAGGAAGACCGATCACTACAATATACAGAGGAGGATCCATGAAGCCCTCAACTCGTTCTAGTGCGATCGTGCTGGTGATTCCGGTTCTGTTGTTGATGTACGGCTGCGGGACGACCGTCGACCAGGGGAAGCGAGGGCTGCGCTGGAACCCGCTCACGGCTGGGCTGGGGAAGGAGTCGCTGAAAGAAGGGTTTTATTCGCATGCGCCGTGGAACAATGTGTTTGAGTACGACGTCCGGTATCAAAGTTTTACAGAAAAGGTCGATGCGCTGACTGCCGACGATCTGTCGGTGACGCTGCATGCGGCCATCACGATGCGCCCGGTTGGGGAAGAAATCTATTTTCTCGCTCAGGAGGTGGGGCACAACTGGTACGCACAACTCGTGAGGCCTCAGTTCTTGTCGGCGGTGCGAGGGGTCGTCGCTCAATACACCATGGTCACACTTCCTGAACGGAGCAGCGAAATCGGCAACAAGATCGAAGCGGTGATGGTTGAGTCGCTCAAGGGGCGACATTTGGATGTCTACAGTGTGGCCTTGTCCGAAATCGAATTTCCCCAGATGGTCTTGAAATCCATCGAACAGAAGCAAGCGAAGGAACAGGAGAAGGAGCAAAAGGAATTTGAGGTGCTGATTGCGCAACGCAATGCTGAGATCGCCAGGATTCAAGCGAAGGGCGAGGGAGATGCCTTGCAGATTCGCGCCGAGGGCGAAAGTGAGAGTCTGCGCATCCGCGCCAAGGGCCAGTCCCAGGCGCAGGAGCTCATCACGAAAACCCTCACACCGGAGTATCTCAAATTCAAATTGTACGAGAACCCCAGCACCAAGACGATCATCGTGCCGGACAAGTTGAATGTGCCGATCATCGTGAATCCGGGGGCGGAGCACTCACGCTGAAAGGTGGGGCAGGGAGCGGCCAGGTGCCCTTCTTGCTCGCAGAACGCGCACGATAAGAATGTGCTCGTTCGATGCGCGCAGTGAAAGGGCAGCCTGACCACTCCCCTAAAGGGAGGTAGTAAGAATCGGAAGGGCTCGCTGAACGCGCGCAGTGGGAGACTCATCTAGCCCACCCTCAAAGGAGTGGGTATCGGTTAGCCCAGATTGCGGGCCATTTGGGGCACTCATACTGCCAGGTCATGTATCGTTTGAAGTAGGCCGAGAAAGCAAATGTGTTAATCCAAGACTTAACCCTTCTTTATGAATCCCCCAGGAGGTCGTAATGTCCCAGATGACCGCAGTACAAGTGAGTGGTCCTGGCGGCGTGTTCGAGACCGTGAATCGTCAGTTGCCGGAACCGGGGCCTCAGACTGTCCGCATCAAGATAGAGGCCTGCGGCGTCTGTCATAGTGACGTCTTTGTGAAGGAAGGGCACTGGCCGGGCCTGCAATACCCACGAGTGACGGGGCACGAGGTCGCCGGTGTGATCGATGCCGTTGGACCGGGTGTGACGATGTGGAAGAAGGGCCAACGGGTTGGGGTTGGGTGGCACGGCGGACATTGCGGACAATGCGTCTCCTGCCGCCGTGGGGATTTCATGGGCTGTCAGCGCTTCCAGGTCACGGGATTCCAGGAAGACGGTGGGTATGCCCAATACATGATTGCCAGGAGCGAAGCCGTGGCCGCGATTCCAGACGCTCTCTCGCCGGTGGAGGCGGCGCCCCTCCTCTGCGCAGGCGTCACGACCTTCAACAGCTTGCGCCACAGCGGGGCGAAATCAGGCGATCTCGTGGCGGTGCAGGGCGTGGGCGGACTGGGACATCTCGGCGTTCAGTTTGCTAGCAAGATGGGCTATCACACCGTGGCGATAGGCCGCGGGCAGGAAAAGGAAACCTTGGCGCTGAAATTAGGCGCAGCTCGTTACCTCGACACAGACCAGACGAACGCGGCAGATGAATTGACTAAGATGGGCGGCGCGTCGGTCATTCTGGCGACTGCTCCGAATAGCAAAGCGATGTCGGAGTTGATCAACGGGCTTGGTGTCGGTGGCAAGCTGCTGGTAGTGGGAGCATCAGCTGACCCCATTACCGTCACGCCCATTCAACTCATCGGCGCTCGCCGGTCGATTCAGGGCTGGCCATCCGGAACCGCCCGGGATTCAGAAGACACACTCAACTACTGTGCGCTGACCGGCATTCGGCCTATGGTCGAGACCTTCCCGCTCGAACAAGCCGCTGCCGCTTACGACCGCATGCTGAGCGGTAAGGCACACTTCCGAGTAGTGCTCACAATGGGCGGATGATAGCAGCATGCTGAAAAAGCCCGCCAGCTTCGTTCTCGGTTCATCGAAATCCTCAACGGGGACCCGGCCCCCTCACTAACTCGGCGGCGCGCACAAACATGGTGCTCCTTATTCGTCGCACCGTGCGCCCCAGAGGGTACGCCTCCGGTTTCGACTCGCCTGCGGCCTTGCTGGACGACCTTTTTGAGCATCCTGCGGGAGCCTGATGATCTTCTGTGCTCGTGCAACGCGTGGTTTCCAAAGACCCTCGCACGGGCTAATGGCACGTCTCGGCATGCCAGTGGGTGGGCTGGGTGAGAAAGTCGCGCGCAGTAGAAGATCAATCAGCCCCGATCCTTGAAGAGACAACGAGCAAGCTTGGAAGGATTATTTAGGGGTGGCGTTGACGAGGTGAGGCAGGTCGGTATATTGTTATCGTATACAGACAAGGAAATGGATGAAGAGACTGATCGGGGTTGAGGGATTCGATTGGAATGAGGCCAACCTTACGAAGAATTGGGAGAAGCATCGCGTTACCCCGTGGGAATGCGAGCAAGCGTTCTTCAATCTTCCGCTGGTCGTGGCGGAAGACTCAGCCCATTCTGCAATTGAAGCTCGCTACTACGTGCTAGGGCAAACCGACGCAGGACGACGACTCTTTCTCGTCTTTACCATCCGCAAGCGGAGGATTCGCGTCATTTCGGCAAGGGACATGAGCGTGAAGGAACGGAGGACGTACGATGAGCAAGTTAAAGCCAAGACCGACGTTCAAGAGTGAAGCGCAGGAAGCCGCCTTCTGGGCCTCGCATGACTCAACGGAGTATATTGATTACTCGAAAAGCCGCAGGATGATCTTTCCAAAGCTCAAGCCATCCACCGAAACGATTTCACTCCGGCTGCCAAAATCTCTTCTGGATCAACTCAAGACGCTGGCCAACAAGCGCGATGTCCCCTACCAGACGCTTCTGAAGCTCTTTGTGCTTGAACGAGTGCAGGCAGAGTTGCATCTCAAGACCGCCAAGGCTGTGTGAGGGAGAAGGCAACGATCCTTCTTGCTCGCAGAACGCGTGCGATAAGAATGTGCTCGCTCGATGCGCGCAGTGAAGGACAGTTTGCCTGCTCCCTCTGGAGAAAGTGAAGAATCAGAAGACCCTCGTTGACAGGCGCAGTGGGAGGCCATCTAGCCAGTCTTCAAGGGAATGGGTATTGGCTAGCTGAGATTGCGGACAATTTGAGTGACCATGCTGTCACGGTCAGTTGTAGCAAATGTATAATCGCAAGACTTGACCCCAATCATACGCGATACAGGCAAGCCATTATGATGTCGAACGTTAGCTGTTGCTGATGCGATATCGCTCGCTTTTAACAATAGCATTTGACAGCAGCAGTCGCCTCTCTACGAAGACGCATTACTTTCAATACCGGGGCATTTCCTTCAAGTTGATCCAGGATAATCCGAGAAAGTGGGCGGATCATCTCTTGACGATTGTTGAGAGTGAGGAGGCGCGGATTCTGGCGTTTCGCGCCGCTGCCGAATTTTTGAGTGCGCTTGCATGGGAGAACCATAGTCGGGTTGCGCTTTGGGATGCAGGGTATCGTAGCTGGCCAGATCCCTGGTCACTGAAGATTGCTCGTCCGTGCATGTTCTCATTTCCGAAAATCAACTTTGGCGGTACGATCACAGGTTATGGGATTTCGAGGCTGCCGCACATAGAGAATGAAGCACAGAGGACGGCTTTGGCTTTGTTTCGTGAGGCAAGGGCGTCTAATAACGATTACTTGAAATTTTTATTCAATTGGCAGGTGCTGGAGGTAGTTGGGGGGCAGCCAGTCGGTTTTGTCAACAAAACGTTCCGCCGCAATCTGGCGAAGCTACACATCCGCGATGAAGATCTATCCAAGTTGCCTTTGGACGGTCGAACTCTTGGCGACTATCTCCTGGATGACTGTCGCCATGCCATTGCGCACTTGAAGCGAAAGCCCGGACAAACGAAACTGGACGTTGATGATCCAGTGGATCGTATAAGGCTAGCCCATAGCGTGAGAGTAGTGGAAGCCTTTGCTGAATACTTTATTCGCGAAAACCTAAAGCTGAACAAGGCAGTGTTTCTTTGGCAATTAAAGCGAGGAGCAATTCCTACTTATCTTGGGTCTGCCGATGCGAGAGGGCGATTTATCTCTTCAGGGATGGGAGGCTGATTTAGCTTCCGCTGCGTGCGTCGAACGAGTACCTTCGAGCCTGCGCATTCCACGAGCGGAGAACTACTAGACTCCCTTTCCTATGCCGCTGCCTTCTTCACCCGAACTTCAGCACGATAGCCTGTTGCGGCGAGCACTCGGATGAGTACGTCCGTTGAGACGCCGTGTGTGTTCCCGTTCGCAATCGCAGTCACTCTGGTTCTCGACGTGCCGGCGTGCTTCGCAATCTCAGCATGGGTGAGCTGTCCTGCTTGAATGATTTTTGCCAGCGCGACGGTGAGGTCCGAACGAAATTCCATTTCGGCAGTATCAGCCGCAGACAAACCCAAGGCCCGCCCAAGGTCTTCGGCTGTTCGAACAGTCACACGCTTGCGAGTCTTAGACGTGGCCATGCAATACCTCCTTCCATTTCTGTGACTATAGTGAGTTCAGGTGAGGATGCTCAAACAGGCCATCCAACGAGGCCGCAGGCGAGTCGAAACCGGAGGCGTACCCTCAGGGGTACGTTGAGGATTTCGATGAGCCGAGAACGAAGTTGGGGGCTTGTTTCAGCATCCGACTAGAGTTGGTATTTTGCCATGCGGTACCGTAGCGTATTCCTGGTGATCTTGAGGAGCCTGCTGGCTTCTGAGATGTTGCCGCCTGTGCGCTGCAGCGCTTCTTGCAGCATCTTCTTTTCCATTTCGTCAACCGAGAGGCCGTAGGCCAGGAGCGAGGCCTTCTCGGTGTTTCCGTTCTGTCCCGCCGATTGGGCATCTCGGAGAGAAACAGGCAGGTGATCTGGTCGTATCATCTCGTCTTTACATGTAATGGTGAGCCCTTCGACCACGTTGTGCAGCTCCCGTACGTTGCCGGGCCAGTCGTGGCCTTGCAAGATGGTTAGCGCGGCTGGGGTGATGCCCTTGATGCGGCAGCCATGATCCAGGCGGGCAACGTCCAAGAACGATGTCAGAATCGGTTCGATATCTTCTGGTCGTTCGCGGAGCGGCGGGATGCGCAGTTGGTAGACGTTCAGCCGATAGTAGAGGTCCAGGCGGAAGCGCCCGGCTTTGATCTTAGCGGGCAAGTCTTCATTCGTGGCGGCGATTACGCGAATGTCGACGTGGATACTGTGTGTGTCCCCCAGCGGATCGACCTGGTGGTTCTCTAGGACACGTAAGAGTTTCGCCTGCGCGGATGAACTCATTTCACCAATTTCGTCGAGGAAGAGCGTGCCGCCCTCCGCTTGTTGGAATCGCCCAGGTTTGGTCTGCTTCGCATCGGTAAAGGCCCCGCGCTGATAGCCGAATAATTCCGATTCGAGGAGCTGCTCGGGAATGCCCGCACAATTGAGTGCCACGAAGGGGCCCTTGGACCTGGAGCCTGCGGCATGAATTCCCTGGGCAAAAAGTTCCTTGCCGGTGCCGCTTTCGCCGGTGATAAGGATGGTCGTCGCATCGGTTTGGGCGACTTCGGCTGCCAGATGTTTCAGCAGTTTCATCTGGGGCGATCGGCTGACGACCTGATCGAATGCTGTGAGATGTTCTTCATGCGCGAGGGGCTCTGGCGCTTCGAAGACGCGGGTCTTGTCGATGGCAGCCTGGAGATCTTTCATCGTGACTGGTTGTGCGAGATAGTCGGTGGCGCCACGGTGCAATGCTTCGACCGCGGCTTTTGCCGACCCGTCTGTTCCAAGAATGATCACGGGGAGGTTCTGCGCGATGCGTCTGGCCTGAGACAGGATCACTTGGCTCGCAATCCGCCCTTGGCTCTCGTCGCAGACGACGAGTGCCAGGTCTGCATGGTCTTTCAGGATGCGCAGACCCTCTTCGGTTGTTGCAGTGTCAAGAATGGTAGAGCGACGGTGGTCGAGGGCTTGTTCGAGCAACGGTTTGGTGTAGGAATCGGCCGAGATGAACAGCAGGACCGGAGGGTGCATGGATTCGGGCCTCCCTTGCTAAGTACTGGAATCAGCCTACTCCTCCTTCCGCCAAGAAAAAAGGGGGGTGATTAAGAAGCCTGGCCCCCTGTCTGTCGCGTGAGGTTCTTCTGTGCAATTCCCACATTGCGAAGGAGTCCGCTCAGTTTGGCTCGTTTGAGGGGGCTTTCTTTGAACGTGGCAGAAAAACTCTCTTGGCTGATCAGAGAGAGTGTCTGGAGGCTGGGAGCGAGGGTTAAGGGAGTGGGGTTAAAGGCTGGTTCGTTCGTCGCGTCTGCCCGCAAGTTAAACGGACAGACGTCCAGGCAATCGTCGCAGCCGAAAATGCGATTGCCCATCTGCGTGGCGAGCTCGTCAGAGATCACTTCTCGGCCTCCACGCAGTTCGATCGTCAAGTACGAGATGCAGAGCCGGGCATCGACGACATAGGGTTCAACAATGGCGCCGGTCGGACAAGCCTGGATACAGAGCGTGCAACTTCCGCACAGATCTGTGCCTGGTTCATCCGGTTCTAGATCTAGGGTCGTGAGAATCTCTCCGAGCAGGAGCCAGGAACCACTTTCCGCCGAGACGAGATTGGAATGTTTTCCGATCCAACCAATGCCGGCCTGCTGCGCCCAGGCCTTTTCCATGATAGGGCCTGTATCGACGTAAGCCTTGGTCGTAATATCTGGTGCCAGGGCTACGATTTTTTCTTCGAGCTGGGCGAGTCGCTGGGTCATCACCGTGTGGTAATCCTTTCCCCAGGCGTAACGGGCGATGCGTCCCATTCCAGACTGCTCGTTCGCACGATTGTCTGTGTAGTAGTTCATCCCGACTGAGATCATCGATCGACATCCCGGCAAGACCAGTTGCGGATCACTTCGACGAGCAGGGTCGCGCGTCATCCAGGCCATCGTGCCGTGGTAGCCTCGCTGGAGCCATTCCGCAAGACGACTGAGCAATCGATGGGGGAAGAGGGGAGGGGTGTCGGGAATGGAAGAGTCCCGCTGATGGCTGATAGCTGACGGCTGACTGCTTTCAGCGACTCGGCTGATGCCGACAGCGTCGAACCCAAGAGCGAGCCCTTCGCGTTTGATTATCTCAGTAAGCAACATAGCCAGGAGTGTGTGGAAAAACGATTGTGGTGGGGTTCAATAGTTCGCATACCCAGGAGAATATTTTGGCAGGATGCTCATAAAGTCCGATCAGCAAGGCCGCAGGCGAATCGAAACCGGAAGCGTACCCTCGGGGGTACGTTGAGGATTTTGATGAGACGAGAACGATGCTGGCGGACTTTTTCAGCATCCTGTTAGCCCGACTGTTGGGAACAGTCAAAGCGGACAACAAACTGGACCGAGCAATGGTCGGATTTACAGTGGGTGCAGGAGCCGGTGATGTGGGTTTTCCAATCTGTGGCCTTCTCGTCGAATCGGCAGAACGTATTTCCACCTTTGGAGATCGTCGTCCAGGGTTTGTCGGTTCCAGGGACATGGGCCACGAGACAGCCTGTGGGGAAAGGGACGTGACAGCTCTGCGAAGTTTCTCCATTCGCCATGCCAAAACTACAAGACTGTTCGGTCGTGGCGTATGAATCGTCCATGGGCTGCGCGTGAGCCGTTTCAAAAAAGCTCCACAAGCCGATGAACATGAGTAACGGAACGGGCCAGCGTGTCATCATGCCGCATCGTAGCACAGAGATATTTCGCAGGCTGCTGAAAAAGTCGCTCTCAAGAACCGTGAAAGGTAAAAGGTGAAATGTAGAATTGCCGAGTGCTCATGCTGAACCCTTTTACTTTTCACCTCTCACCTTTCACGGTTCGTTGTTTGTACTCGCTTGGGTCTCTATGGGGCTATATACTTGCACCATGTTGTGGCGGGTGATGATCGTCGTGGGCTGTCTCGTGCTCGTCTGGTCAGCGCTGGGCTATGCGGCCGATCCGGTCGTGCTGGATGTTCGCACGGAATCTACCGGCGGCGTGAAGGCGACGGCTACGATCCTCTTCCCGGTAGAGCCGGCGATCATTGAACGAATACTGACTGACTATGCCCATTGGCCTCAGCTCTTCGATGTGCGGATGCGGATGGCGGAAATACGGGAGCAAGACGGCAAGGTATTCACGGATATCCGGATCAATCATGCCTTGATCCCAGGCGAGCGGCGACTCTTGAGTGAGACGAGGACTCTGCTGACCGGCGGGATACTGACGGAAATGAAGGGGGGCGACTTCAGGCAGTATCGCCGGTTTTGGAAACTCACCCCTGTCGAAGGCGGGGTTCATACGAAGGCTGAGTTTGAACTGCTTGTCGAGATCGACACGATAGTGCCGGATTGGATGGTCGCCACTGCGATGAAGCGAGATCTTGAATCGCATTTTCGCATCATAAGGGAAAAGGCGCTCGCGCAGCAGTCCGGGCGATCACAGTAGAGGGGCAGGCGATCCGTGAGACGTTAAAGGTGAAGGGGTTCGGAGAGAGCAGGTCGCAGTCCGACGTTTCACCTTTCACGTCTTACTTTTCACGGTTCCTGAGAGCATCCTGCTACTGAGGAAATGTGAATTCAGACAACTCAGCCTTCTCGATCCCCTGCTTGACCAGCGCGTCGATATCGAACATTCGTTCAACCTTTTGAATATCGACGAGTCTTGTTTTTGTGCTGGGGTGCGGTGGGGTGAAGAGTGAGCAACAGTCTTGATCCGGCTCGATTGAGATGGCGAAGCTGCCGATCTGTTGAGCCTGGTCGGTAATTTCCACCTTGTCCATCCCAATGAGCGGGCGAAGGAGCGGCAATACCGCCGCTTCTTCGATGACCGTTAAGTTCTCCGGTGTTTGCGAGGCGACTTGCCCTAAACTGTCGCCTGTGACGAGCCCCCAACAATGCTGACGTGTGGCGAGTTCCTGTGCAATGCGGATCATCACGCGCCGGTAAAGGACCACGCGAAATGGAGCCGGCGCATTGGCCACAATGTCTCGTTGGATCTCCCCAAACGGAATCACGTAGAGCATCGAAGTGTATTGATGGATCGTGAGGAGTTGGACGAGTTCGCGTACTTTCTCTTCCGAGGCCCGGCTGACGAGCGGTCGGCCAGAGAAGTGGATAAAGAGGGCTCGGCATCCGCGCTTCATCATGCGATAGGCGGCAACCGGCGAATCGATCCCTCCGGAGATCAGGCAGGCGACTTTCCCGCTGACGCCCACAGGCATGCCGCCCGGCCCCTGAACTTTTTCAATCGCGTAGTAGACCTCTTTGGAGAGGAGTTCCAGATAGACGGTGAGGTCCGGGTCTTTCAGACTAACTTTCTTGCCCGTCCCTTCACAGATAGCCGCGCCGACATCCCGCGCGACTTCCATGGAGGTCAGCGTCAATCGTTTGTCGGCTCGTTTCGCCGAGACGCGAAAGGTGGAAAACGATTCGGATCGGAGCGAGTCGATGACTGCTTTGCTGAGCGCTTCAATATCTGGATGGGTTAGATTAAGTGGCAACCCATGGGCCAGCGAAAAGTTGGCGATTCCAAAAACCCGTGCGAGACGTTCTTTAATGGTCTGGTCCGGAACCTCGTCAGGCAGGATGACGCGAATCCGGCTGCGAAGATTCTCAACCCGTCTGACACCGAGATCTTTCAGGGTCCATTGGATATTCCGCACAAGCCGCTCCTCGAAATAGTCCCGGTTGCGGCCTTTGAGGGCGAGTTCGTGGTAGTGGACGATGGCGCAGCGCATGATTTATCGGGATGCTGAAAATGCCCGCCAACGTCGTTCTCGTCTCAACAAAATCCTCAACGTACCCCTGAGGGTACGCCTCCGGTGTTTGTCTCGCCTGCGGCCTTGTTGGACGACCATTTTGAGCATCCCGTGGAGGATTTAGAGGGCATGACTACCTGATTCAAGATAGCGTTCTGCATCGATAGCGGCCATACATCCCGAGCCTGCGGCGGTGACGGCTTGGCGGTACACAGAGTCCTGCACATCGCCGGCGGCGAAGACGCCCGGCACGTTCGTGGCGGTTCCGTGTGTTGTGCGAATGTATCCCTTGGCATCCATGTCTACTTGGCCGCCAAAGAGAGCAGTGTTGGGGCGGTGCCCAATTGCGACGAAGACGCCGGCGCAAGGCAATTCTGTTGTCTTGTCTGTGACGAGATTCTTGAGGCGGACGCCGGTGACCACGTCACCGCCGAGAATGTCTTCGACGGCAGAGTTCCATACGAACGTGATCTTTTCGTTCTTCACCGCGCGGTCTTGCATGATTTTGGAGGCTCGTAGTTTGTCGCGCCGGTGGACGATTGAAACCTTCGTCGCAAACTTGGTCAGGAAGGTCGCTTCTTCCATGGCACTGTCGCCGCCACCGACGACAATCAATTCCTTGCCCTTGAAGAAAAATCCGTCGCAGGTCGCACAGGTTGAGACGCCGTGCCCTGTGAGACGCGCCTCATTCTTCACCCCGATCTGAATGGCCGATGCACCGGTGGCGATGATGACGGTCTTCGCATGGATGGTCTGTTCAGCATCGACGGTGATCGTGAAGGGTTGTTGTGTAAAGTTTGCTCCTGTGACCTCGCCGGTCAGGAATTCCGTGCCGAACCGTTCGGCCTGAGATCGCATTTCCTTCATCAGTTCCGGGCCCATGATCCCTTTGGCAAATCCAGGATAGTTCTCGACCTCCGTCGTTGTGGTCAGTTGTCCGCCCGATTGCCAGCCCTCAATGAGCAGGGGCGACAGATTCGCCCGCGCCGCATAGACGGCGGCGGTGAGTCCAGCCGGCCCCGAGCCGATAATGACGACATTGCGCATGGATAAAAATCTAACATAAGGTGTTGATGGAATGCACTGCGGAGGGTTGCGTGCTATGCGAGGAGTCGAAGGTACTTCAGTAAGAGGTTGACCTGTCGGCGGAGTGAGGGACGAGAGAGGGTGCCATTTAGCACATGGTCCGCTCGTTGGATCTTCTTTGCCAAGGGCATTTGGCTTCTGATGCGTCGAATCGCTTCGGCACGGGAGAGGTCGTTTCTTGTCTTGAGGCGGGCGATTTGTGTTTCGCGGTCGGCGGTGACGACGATGGTGGTATCGACACGTGTGTCAATGCCAGCCTCGAACAAAAGCGGTACGTCGTAGATGACGACGGCGTTAGAGTCTTTTCGTGCTGCTTGTTTGGTGAGTCGCGTTTGTTCGCGTGCGACACGGGGGTGGATGATGCGTTCAAGCCGACGCCGCTTGGTGTGGTTTCTGAAAACAACGGCTCCCAGCTCCCGGCGGTTGATGGTGCGGTCGGCATTCAGTACAGTCTTACCGAATATGTT
>Ga0163150_10006812_pt1 | contig 13777 bp, 19 predicted proteins | sample OliLakLV19P2IB_FD_148628 | JGI IMG/M metagenome (GOLD analysis project Ga0163150, IMG submission 148628) | Freshwater microbial mat bacterial communities from Lake Vanda, McMurdo Dry Valleys, Antarctica - Oligotrophic Lake LV.19.P2.IB | ecosystem: Environmental > Aquatic > Freshwater > Lake >...
CAACCCCGCCCCGCGAGGGGGCGGGGAGTCCGAACGCCGCCAATCCACCCCTAACCCCGCCGCGTACCACGCGCATGATCCGCACCCCCGCCGCGCTGGCCCTCGCCGCAACCCTTACCGCCTGCGCCACCGCGCCGGACGCGGCGCCCGCCGACCCGCGCGCAGCGCTCGCCGGCGCCTGGACGGTCGATCTCTCGACCGAACCCGGCCAGCCCTACACCAAGCCCATGAACCTCACGCTCAACGCGGACGGGACCGCGACAGGCGACTTCTACGAAAGCGAGATCCTCGCCGGCCGCTGGAAAGCCGATCGCGGCCGCACCTGCGTGAGCTTCCGCACGACGGATGGCGTGGGGCCGTATCACACGGCGGCGTGTCTGCGTGGGGAGCGCGTGGAGGGGCAGACGTGGGCGGAGGGGCGCAACTTCGTGTTCAACTGGAATGCGACGCGTAGTGCGCCGTAGTACCTTCGCCCCCGCGAGGGGGAGAAGGTGGCCGCGAAGCGGTCGGATGAGGGGGCGTCGTGGAGATTGTCTCCGACGCCTGACCACATACTGAAACTCACCCCCTCATCCGGCCTCCGGCCACCTTCTCCCCCTCGCGGGGGAGAAGGGCGCGCCTCGCGATGAGCATGGCGCGTTCGTAAGGTGAATTGAGCAGCGCGAAATCCACCACAACGCCGGCGCCAAAGGTGGATTTCGCTGCGCTCAATCCACACTACCGCCGGAGGCGACCACTGGGTGGCGGTGAGGGGGTGAAAACGCGCGGAGGTCTTACTCGGTCCAATCACGTTGCTGAATCAGCTCATTGGTCCAAGCCAAAATGAGGTTCAGTCCGTTATTTTCTATCCCCCACTTACGGCGCTCACCGCCCTCGTAGGCGCCAAGCAAGTCTCTGAGGCGTCTCGAATATTCTTCGACGGATTTCGGCCGTGACGAGACAAAACTAACGTCGGCGTCAAAGCTCGCGCTAAGCCAATCAAGAACATCCCCGCGCTCGATGTGGTCACGCGCATCTTGGATTGGCACAACAGTTGGATGAGAATCTATGGCGGCGTTTACCGCCAGGACAATCGACGTCAATTCGACCAGCTTCATCTCATGCTCCCAAAGATGTCCGCGCCCACAAGGCCTCTCACAAATTTAGGGTCAGTAAAACACGTCAGAGTGAATTCTGGTGGCGTATGCATAAGGCCCAGCCGGGCGGGTCGCCGATACCTTAAGGCCGACGCTCGCTACTACTTGAAGAGCTGCAGTTCCCAGCCCGACAGCCAATGACTGGGACAATGACCCGGCTGCGAATCCGGTGACCAACGACTCGACGGATAGCCGAGCTGAAAGATCGGATAGCCGGAATGGAAATCGCCTTTCTTTTGCGACTCTTAGAATGTCCTTCAAGCCCTGCTCGATGTTGCTGACGGCAAGCGCGTTCGCGAGCGCTCGATCAGGTGAGCCGACTATTTGAAGATAAAGGCCCTCAAGGTGTGCGCGAAAAGCCAAGAGTTCGGCACGACGTTCCTCTCGAAATTCAAGAACTTCCTGAAACGAGACCTCGGCCGTGGGAACTGGAATTGCGCCAATTAGCTCCACAAGAAGTTCTCGGCCTTGCTCCAAACCTCTGGTCGGGATCGGAATTGAATTTGGTGCAAGACCGATACACCATTGCCCGGGATTATCCGCGTCAAGTTTTCTGTGAATTTCGAAAGCCGGCCGCGCAAAGAACTCCACCGGATCGAAGTTTATCTGAAAATAGTCCTGCTGAATGTCAAATAGCCGAAGTACTTTCATATCCACTAGGGCATCTACCTCTGGTCCCGTGGCGAAGTTCGCGACAAAGCTCAACGGGAATGCAAGCTCGTCCCAAAAAAAGAGCCATTGTCTTAGTACATGCATGTCGATGATGGCATCCGTGTTGTATGCCCCGTTCTCATCGACGCGAACGGGCGGGTTGATTACTAAGCCACGCTGATCGGATCTCATTTTTGCTACCAACTGGTCGAGTGTCGCGCTCGGCCTCTCCGCTCGCGTCCACTCACCTACCTAACCGCCGCCCGATACGCCTCTTCCCCGAACCTTGGTGCCGAACACATGCTCGTCGCGAGCCGGCCGTTGTAGTTGTAGGCGAGAACGAGCAGCGGCGTGTTGCGGGGAAAACTGATGCCGCAATTGCCGCCGTCGCCGATCTCGTGGCGCACGCGGATCGTGCGGGCGGGCGCGCCTTTCAGGGCCTCGGAGACGCGGAAGGTGGTGACGCGTTCGCGCGAGCCGAGCGCGGCGCGCGTCGTCTTCACCGCGACGCCGACGAACGCCACATCCACCTCCGCGAGATGCGCTTCGGCGTCGCGATAGGCCACGCAACTGCACGCCAGTGCTGCGGACGCCATGACGAAAAGCGCCGCAAGGGCGAGAACGGCGGTTTTCAGCATCGTTGGTTCCCCAAAAAGAAACTAGTCGATCGCTTCTCGTTTCTCGCCGGTCGGCGAGACGTAGATTTCCCCGCCCACGTCGCGGAATTTGTCGCTCATCTCCGCCATGCCGCGCTCTTTCTCTTCCTTCGCCGCCGCATAGTCCCGCACGTCCTGCGTGATCTTCATCGAGCAGAACTTGGGCCCGCACATGGAGCAGAAATGCGCGGTCTTGTGGGCTTCCTTGGGCAGCGTCGCGTCGTGGAAGTCGCGGGCGGTCTCGGGGTCGAGCGCGAGGTTGAACTGGTCTTCCCAGCGGAATTCGAAGCGCGCGCGCGACACCGCGTCGTCGTGGAAGCGCGCGGCGGGGTGGCCCTTGGCGAGATCGGCGGCGTGGGCGGCGAGCTTGTAGGTGATGACGCCGGTCTTCACGTCGTCGCGGTTCGGCAGGCCCAGATGCTCCTTCGGCGTGACGTAGCAGAGCATCGCCGTGCCGAACCAGCCGATCATCGCCGCGCCGATCGCGCTGGTGATGTGATCATAGCCCGGCGCCACGTCCGTCGTCAGCGGGCCCAATGTATAAAACGGCGCCTCACCGCACGCGGCGAGCTGCTTGTCCATGTTCGCCTTGATCTTGTGCATCGCGACGTGGCCGGGGCCCTCGATCATCGTCTGCACATTGTGCTTCCACGCGATCTTCGTCAGCTCGCCCAGCGTTTCCAGTTCCGCGAACTGCGCGGCGTCATTCGCATCCGCAATCGAGCCGGGCCGCAGTCCATCGCCAAGAGAAAACGAGACGTCATACGCCTTCATGATCTCGCAGATCTCTTCGAAGTGCGTGTAGAGGAAGCTCTCCTTGTGGTGGCTGAGGCACCACTTCGCCATGATGGACCCGCCGCGAGAAACAATCCCGGTGACGCGCTTGGCGGTGAGGTGGATGAAGGGCAGGCGCACGCCCGCGTGGACGGTGAAATAGTCGACGCCCTGTTCGGCCTGCTCGATGAGCGTGTCGCGGTAGATTTCCCAGGTGAGATCCTCGGCGACGCCGTCGACCTTCTCCAGCGCCTGATAGATCGGCACCGTGCCGATCGGCACCGGGCTGTTGCGGATGATCCATTCGCGGATGTTGTGGATGTTGCGGCCGGTGGAGAGGTCCATCACCGTGTCGGCGCCCCAGCGCGTGGACCACGCCATCTTGTCGACTTCCTCGGCCATCGAGGAGGTGACGGCGGAATTGCCGATATTGGCGTTGATCTTCACGAGGAAGTTGCGGCCGATGATCATCGGCTCAGCTTCGGGGTGATTGATGTTGCAGGGGATGATGGCGCGGCCGCGCGCGATCTCGCTGCGCACGAATTCGGGCGTCACGTAATCGGGAATGCTTGCGCCGAAATCCTCGCCGTCGCGGATGAACGGCGCATCGGGCGCGCGGCGGAGATTTTCGCGGATCGCGACATATTCCATCTCCGGCGTGATGATGCCGCGGCGCGCATATTCGAGCTGCGTGACGTTTGCGCCCGCCTTCGCGCGCAGCACGCGCGGCAGATCGGGGAATTGCGGCGTGAGTTTCTCCGCGCCGACATTGCCGTTGTCCTCCGGCTTCACTTCGCGGCCCTCGACATATTCCACGTCGCCGCGCGCCACGACCCACGCTTCGCGCGTGCGGGCGAGGCCCTTGTTGATGTCGATGACGGCGTCGGGATCCGTGTACGGCCCGCTCGGATCGTAGAGCGTGACGGGCGGTTCCTTCGCGCTCGGATGCAGCGCCACCTCGCGGAAGGGGACGCGCAGCTCCGGATGCGCGCAGCCCGAGGCATATACCTTGCGCGAGCCGGGGATCGGTCCCGACACGACGCCCGTTGCAATGAGAGTCTTGGAGTCTACTGGCTTGTTCATGTGCGCCCTCCCTCCGCCGGTAGTGAGCCGGATCAGGTTCGACGGGTCATGGGCGGATACCCAACTCTCAGCCGCTCGTGCGGCCCCCCGGGTGAAGCGCATGCTTTAGACCCGTGTGCGCGCCAGTCAATCGCGACGCGCGGGCGTGGTTCAGGAACCGATCTTCGGCGGGCGTGCGGAAAAGCCGAGCGTGGAAATCCACGCGCCGAAAAGCGCCATGCCGGCGCCGGCGATGGTCCAGGCGTTGGGGGTTTCGTTGAAGAGGGCGGCGGCGTTGTCCACCAGGCGCGGCGCAAACAGCAGGACGCCGCCGCGCACGACGACCATGATGCTGATGAGCGTGATTGCGAAGGCGCCGATCGAGGACACGCGGTTGTGGAACGCGAGCAGCGCAAAGCCCGCAAACACGGAGACGACGCCGGTGAAGAAAGCCGTCGCCGGCGTCTGCGCGAAGGCGTCGACGATGTCGACCATGTCGAGACGCCGCGCGATCACCGCCACGCCGACGACGATGGCGCTCGGGCCCAGGATGCGGGCGACAATGCGCGTGGATTCATGCTCGGCCATGGCCGGACTCTAGGTCCGGACGCCTGACCGTCAAGCGGGCGCACCTTGGCGCCTCTTCGGCGCGTTGACGCAGCACGGGGACGACCGCGCCACAGGAGTTTCCATGGATGAAGTCCATCTCGACCACGCGCTGTCGGAGGAGTTCGGCAGCCAGATCGACACAGTGCATCGGCTGAAGGTCTCGAATCCTCATTTCCGCGTGCTGATGGAGCGCAACCACGTGCTGTGGAAAGACATCCAGAAGATGCAGAACGGGTTGGCGCCGGCGGCGGACGAGGCCCGCCACGACCTCGAGAAGAGCCGTCTCGCCGTGCTCGATGAAATGGCCACGATGCTGGGCGACGCTGCGGCCGAGGAACCCGGTTAGGAACCCTGCCAGGCGAGGAACCGGCGCGCGTCGGGTGCGTAAGGCATCAGGGCGGGCTGTGAAGGTTGTGACATGTCTGGCTATCCGGTTCGCTCGCTCTGCGCAGCGTCGCTTCTGTGCATATCTGCGTGCGCCGCGAGCGATGCGCTGCCGCCACAATCCAGTTTCGGCGCCCAGCCCACGCTGCCCGCGCCGCGCGCGCAGTTCATCCCCACCGTGAAGATCGCGCCGGCGTCCTCCTGGGCGCAGGGCGAGGCGCCGACGCCGGCGGCGGGGCTGGCGGTGAACGCGTTCGCGAGCGGCCTCGATCATCCGCGCTGGCTCTACGTCCTGCCGAACGGCGACGTGCTTGTTGCGGAAACCAACGGCCCGGGCGAGCCGGTGCGCGGCATCCGCGGCTGGTTCATGAAACAGGTGATGAAGCGCGCAGGCGCAGGCGTCGAAAGCGCCAACCGCATCACACTCCTGCGCGACAGCGACGGCGACGGCGTCGCCGAGACGCGCACGGTCTTCCTGCAGGGCCTGCATTCGCCGTTCGGCATGGCGCTCGTCGGCGGCGATCTCTATGTCGCCAACACGGACGCCGTCGTGCGGTATCCCTACACGACCGGCGCCACGGAAATCTCTGCGCCCGGCGTGAAGCTCACCGATCTGCCAGCCGGTGAAATCAATCACCACTGGACCAAGAACATCATCGCCAGTCGTGATGGGACGAAGCTCCACGCAACCGTCGGCTCCAACAGCAATGTCGGCGAGAACGGCATGGCGCTGGAAGAGGGGCGCGCGGCCATTTGGGAGATCGACCGCGCGAGCGGCGCCAAGCGCCTGTTCGCCACGGGTCTGCGCAACCCCAACGGCATGGCGTTCGAACCAGTAACCGGCGTGTTGTGGACGGTCGCCAACGAACGCGACGAAATCGGCGACGATCTCGTCCCCGACTATCTGACCAGCGTGCGCGACGGCGCCTTCTATGGCTGGCCCTATTCCTATTTCGGCCAGAACGTCGATGTGCGCGCCAAGCCGCAACGCCCTGACCTCGTGGCGCGCGCCGTGTCGCCCGACTACGCGCTCGGCGCACACACGGCGTCACTCGGACTGGTATTCAACGAAAGCACGACACTGCCTGCGCCGTATCGCGGCGGCGCCTTCATTGGCCAGCACGGTTCATGGAACCGTTCCAGCCACGTCGGCTACAAGGTGATCTTCGTGCCGTTCGCGCAGGGTCGACCCGCAGGTCCGCCGCAGGACGTGCTGACGGATTTTCTCGACACCGAGGGCCACGCGCGCGGCCGACCCGTGGGCGTCGTCATCGACACACGCGGCGCATTGCTGGTCGCCGACGACGTCGGAAACGTGATCTGGCGGGTCGCGGCGCGCCCGTAGTGTCTATGGCGTCTTCACGACTTCGATCGTCTCGATCTCGGTCGCGGCCTTCAGCTCGAACGTCACCTTGTCGCCGACCTTGATGCCGTTCAGCAGCGTCGGGTCGGCGGTGGTGAATTCCATGGTCATGGCGCCCATGTTGTATTCGGGAATGGCTTCGTGGCGGATCGTCACCGCGCCGTATTCGGGCTGCAGGACGACGACTTCGCCGACGCCTTTCGCCTTCACTGCGGGCGTCGTTTCAGCGGCGGGGGAGTCATGGGCCGCCGTGTCGCGCGCCGCTGGCGGCGAGCAGGCGGCGAGGGAGAGTGCGAGGCCGGCGGCGAAAAACGTCGTGAGGAATTTCATTCGATAGCTCCGGGTGTGTTGGGTTCAGAAGAAAAGTGCTGCGGCGAAGAAGGCGAAGAACGCGCCCACGCACCACGCGACGGCGGCGACGCCGAGGATCCATATGGATACGGTGCGCAAGCGTGCGCAGGCGCGCGCGGCTTCGGGATCGGTCGGGCACGGTGCGTGGCGCGCCCGCCATTGCAGCCATGCCGACAGCGCGATCAGCGCGCCGGAGCCGCCGAACACCAGCGGCTTGTGCTCCGACAGCCAGGTGATCTGCGGCACGGCGGAGACGAGCCCTGCCACGACCGCGCCCATGCCGAGCGCGACGAAAAGCGCGGGCAAAGCGCAGCACACCAGCGTCGCCGTCGAGCCGAAGAGCGCAAGCGTCGGCGCAGCCGCATCGCGCCACGAAAAAGGTTCGCTCCTCATGAGGCCGCCCCCGTGCGGCGCACGCTAACGACGGTGTAGCCCGCATTGGTGACGATGCGGCGGATCGTGGCGTCATCGAGCGTCGTGTTGGGCTTGAAGTCGATGGAGACGAGTTTGGCGGTGAGATCGACGCGGATGTCGTTCACCTCCGCGCGGCGGCGGAAACTCTTTTCGATGGCCTGTGCGCAGAAATCACACACGAGACCGTTCACCGAGACGATGGCGTCGGCAGCGATGGGCGCGGCCTTCTGCGCCTGTGCGCGGTTGGGTTGGGCGATGGCGGGCGTTGCAATGCTTGCGGCCAGCGCGCAGGCGACGAGGAGTGATTTGAAAACGGTCATGGTGTGCGACCTCAAAAATAGAACATGAGACTGGCGAACGCGTCGCCGTCGAAGGAAACGCCCGCTTCCGCCAGCGCGCCGCCCTTGAACAGGCGGATCACCGGCGTGACGGAGAGGGGCTTGTCGTCCTCGGCGTCGTGATCGATCTGCAGGATCGCCCATGTGTGGAGCGCGCCCGCTTCGGCGATGTACGGCGCCACGCCCACGCGCGCGCGCTGGGTGAAGCCGGTGTCGATGTCCTCCGCCCAGAAACCCTTCGCCTGGTACTGCGTGTAGAAGCGCCGGTTCTCCCAGTCGGCCTCGACACCCGCATAGGCCGCAGATTTCGCGTCGCCCCCGGTGGAGGCGACGTCGTCGTAGGCTGCACCCGCGCCGGCCATCCAGAAGATGTTGGCCTGCGCGTCGGGCATGTTCCAGCGTTTCGCGAGGCCCGCAATCATGGGCCCGTGAAACTGCCAGTCGCCTTCGTCGTCCCATTCGTCGTGCCAGCCGATCGCGAATTTCGGCGTCAGCGTGTGCACGAATTCCGCGGTCGTGGATTCATCGCGATGTTCGACCATCGCCATGTTGCCGCCGGGATAGGTCACCGGACGCGCGTCGGCGTCGGGCGGCGCGAGCGCGACGGAAGCCGCAGCAAGCGCCATGAATGCGTAGATACGCATGTGTCGTTTCCTTTGAATGCATTGAAGCGCCCGCGCGGAGTCTGAGCTCACGCACGGTTCGGCGAACTCTGCTTCAGCCTCGCGGCGGCGGAGTCTCTGGCGGATCGGCGGCGCGCGGGGCGCGATTGTCGATCAGCAGGGCGTGCTCTGCAGCGATTGCGTTGGCGACGGAAGGCGCAGCCGTTGCGCCGGGAAGGCGTGGCGCGCTGATCTGCATCATGCAGTGTTCGGCGCAAGAGGTCCCCATGTCGCGCTTCATGGGATGATCGGGCATGGGCGCGTCGGCGCCCATGTCATGGCACGATCGCGTCTCGGCCATGCTGGACGCCATCGCCACGCCGGAGACCGGCAAAAGCGTCAGCGCGAGAGCAAGGAGGGTGGCGATCAGGAAACGCACCGTCCATACATGGCGCAAGGCGACCGTTTTGTCACGCCAGCGCAGGAGCACGCACATGGATCTCGGTCTCAAGGGCAAGAAGGCGGTCATTCTCGGCGGTACGCGCGGGATCGGGCGCGCGATTGCGGACACGCTCGCGGGCGAGGGCGCGCATGTGGCGGTGTGTGCGCGCAACGCCGATCAGGTGGCCGAGACGGTCGCGGCGCTGAAGGGCATGGGCGTGAATGCGACGGGCGCCTCGGTGGACATCACCGATGGGCCGGCGCTGAAGGCGTGGGTGAAGGCGACCGGTGAAGAGCTCGGCGGCATCGACGTGCTGGTCTCCAACGCCGGCGCCATGGCGCAGGGCGCCGACCCGGACTCATGGAGGAAGAACTTCGAAGTCGACGTCCTCGGCGCGGTGAACGCGTTCGATGCGGCCGAGCCGTTTCTCAAGGAGGCTGCGGCGAAGAATGGCGATGCGGCCTTCGTGCTGATCGCTTCGGTGTCGGCGGCGGTGGCGGAAATGGCGGACTCCTACGGACCGATGAAGGCAGCCCTCATCCACATGGCCAAGGGCCTTGCACGTCAGCACGCGTCGATCGGTCTGCGCGTGAACGTCGTCTCGCCGGGCATGGTCTATTTCAAGGGCGGCGTGTGGCACATGGTGGAAACCAACATGCCCGACTTCTTCAAGAAGCAGATCGCGCGCAATCCCACCGGCCGCTGCGCGACGCCGCAGGAAGTGGCGAACGCAGCGGTGTTCCTCGCGAGCCCGGTCTCGTCCTACACCACCGGCGTCAACCTGCTGGTGGACGGCGCCATTTCGAACCGCGTGAACTTCTAGGCGCGGCTCACTTCGGTCCGCCGCCGAGGCGGTTGATCGGCAGCTTCAGATAGCGCTGCCCGTCGCTTTCGGGCGGCGGCAGCGCGCCGGCGCGGATGTTGACCTGCAACGACGGCAGGATCAGCACAGGCGGTGCGAGCGTGGCGTCGCGCGCGCGACGCATTTCGACGAACGCATCTTCCGTCACGCCTTCATGCACGTGCACGTTCCGCGCGCGCTGTTCTGCGACCGTTGATTCCCACGCCGGCTTGTCGCGACCCGCCGGCAGATAGTCGTGGCCGGTGAAGATGCGCGTCTGCGGCGGCAGATCGAGAATGCGGTGGATCGAGCGATAGAGCGCCGCCGCGTCGCCGCCGGGAAAGTCCGCACGAGCCGTGCCGTAGTCCGGCATGAACACCGTGTCGCCGACGAAAGCCGCGTCGCCGATGACGAAAGTGATGCACGCGGGCGTGTGACCGGGCGTGTGCAGGACATGGACGTCGAGCGCGCCGAGCGCGAAGTGCTCATCGTCGGCGAAGAGCGCATCGAACACTGCGCCGTCGCTGGCGGTTTCCTCGATGTGGAAGAGGCTGCGGAACGCCTTCTGCACTTCGGTGATACGCGCGCCGATGCCGACCTTCGCGCCCGTCTTCGTGCGCACATAGTCGGCCGCCGAGAGGTGATCGGCGTGCGCGTGCGTGTCGAGCGCCCATTCGATCTTCAGGCCCTTGTCGGCAGCCGCCTTCAGCACCGCATCGACGGAGGTCGAGGCGAGGTGGGCCGCCTTGGGCTCGTAGTCGAGGACCGGATCGATGATCGCGGCGGCCTTCGTGGCGGGGTCGGAGACCAGATAGGTAACGGTGGCCGTCTGCGGATCGAAGAAGGCCTGGACGTCGGGGGAGACGGGCATGGGAGGGCTCCGGGGGCTAGTGATGGCTTCTATATATGAGTACTTGCTAATTCAGCAATAGCTAATATATAGGCGACATGCTTGCTCTGACCCGCGCCGACCGCACCGCCTTCGAGGCCAGCGCCGCCACCACGCTCTTGCGGGCGCTGGCGAACGAACGCCGTCTGGTGATCCTATGCCAGCTTGGCGAGGGGGAAATGAGCGTAGGCGCCCTACAGGCCGCGCTCGGCCTCTCGCAGTCGGCGCTGTCCCAGCATCTCGCTCTGCTGCGCGAGGAGGGCATCCTCGCCACGCGCCGCCAGTCGCAGACCATCTTCTACCGCATCGCCGATCCCGCCGCCGTGAAAGTCATCGCGACGCTGGCGTCGATCTTCTGTCCCCCCAATGCCGGAGAAACCGCATGACCACGCTTGCCCCCATCGATCCCCGAACGCTCGCCGCGCGCCTGAAGGCGAAAGAGGTGACGCTCATCGACATCCGCGAACCCGACGAACACGCGCGTGAACACATCGCCGGCGCCGTCTCCATGCCGCTGTCGCGGCTGGAAGCGGGGAAGCTTGATCTCGAACCGCGGGGCGATGTGGTGTTCCACTGCAAGTCTGGCATGCGCACCAATACAAACTGCGCGCGCCTCGCGAGCCACATCGACGGACCGGCTTTCATGCTCGAAGGCGGTCTTGAAGGCTGGAAACAGGCGGGGCTGCGGGTGGAGACGGACGCGCAGGCGCCGCTCGAACTGCAGCGCCAGGTGCAGATCGTCATCGGCGCGCTCATGCTGATCGGCGTGGCGGCGGCGGCGTTCGTGCATCCCGCCTTCATCGCGCTGCCTGCCGTCCTCGGCGCGGGTCTCCTGTTTGCGGGCGTAGGCGGCTGGTGCGGCATGGCGCATATGCTGGCCGCGGCGCCCTGGAACAAGCGGACGCCCGCGTGATCACGCTCACCCTCGCCGCCATCGCCGCGACGCTCGCGAGTGGCGCGCTCGTCGGACTGCTGCTGGCGGTTTTTGGCGGCGGCGGCTCCGTGCTCGCGGCGCCCTTGCTGCTCTACGCGGTGGGCGTCCGCGATCCGCACGTCGCCATTGGCACATCGAGCGCAGCGGTGGCGGCGAACGCGGCGTTCAACCTCGCAGGCCACTGGCGCGGCGGACGTGTGAAATGGCCGTGCGCGCTGACGTTTGCGGCGGCGGGCCTCGTGGGATCGTTTGCGGGCTCGACGCTCGCCAAATCCATTTCCGGATCGAGCCTGTTGATCGCGTTCGCGGTGGCGATGGCGGCGATCGGGCTCTCCATGCTGCGGCGTCCGAAGAGCGAAGGCGATCCGGACGTGCACATCACACCGCGCCTGATGCTGCGGCTCACGCCACTTGGATTGCTCACGGGATTTGCGGCGGGCTTTTTCGGCATCGGCGGCGGTTTTCTCATCGTGCCCGGCCTCATGCTCGCGACCGGCATGACGATGGCGAACGCGACCGCGTCATCGCTGGTGTCGGTGACGATCTTCGGCGCGGCGACGTCGATCAACTACGCGGCGTCGGGTCTCGTCGACTGGCGCCTGGCGGGGTTGCTCCTGCTCGGCGGCATGATCGGCGGCTTGGCGGGATTGCTTGTATCGAAGAAGCTCGGCGCGCATGCGCTCGTGATGCGGCGCGCGTTTGCGGTTCTGGTCATCGTGGTCGCAGCTTACGTCGCGTACCGCGCGCTGAGCGGCTGACGAGGCGTTGCCGCGCAGCGCGCTGACGTCGTGGCTCTAGCGGAGCAGGCCGTTCTTTGCGGACGACCATGCGTACCACAGGAAGAACACGCAGCCCGCGAGGATCGCGGCGTCGATTCCGAAAGAGGGCATCACCGTCGCGCCGTCCGAGAGAGCGTACATGTAGACGCGCGTCGCGAGGAAGCCGGCGAGCGACAGCGCGAAGACGTGCATCGCCCATTTGCTGCGCAGAAGCAGGAGGATCGTCCCGATCAGCGCCCCGATGGTGCCGACGGCGTAGGCGACGGTTGTCCATCCCGGCATGGCGCGGAAATAGTCGATCTGGGCTGCCGTCATGCCCGCCGCCTGCAGGGCCGCGTCGTCCATGGTCATCGACCCGTAGAAATTGAACACGCCGAAGCCGTTCCACAGCAGGCCAAGAACGACGACCGCCCAGAAGTGCCAGGGCGTTGCGTTTGCGGGTTTGATCGCGTCGGTCATTGGCTTCTCCCGTGCTCTATTTTTCGATCGCCGCCGCCACGCGGAAGCCGACGGTGGCGTCGCGGGTGGTCTGGGTGTTGCGGCCGCGGTTGGCGATCCGGAACGCGGCGGGCCGGTCGCGCCAGCCGCCGCCGCGCACGACGCGCAGATTGCAGTTGCCGCTCTCGATGGCGACGCCGCTGCGGTGCGCCTCGGAGTAGCCGCTCACATAGCAGTCCTGCACCCACTCGCGCACGTTTCCGGCGACGTGATGCAGGCCGAAGGCATTGGCTTCGTCGCTCGTCGCTTCGGCAGTTCTGCCGGTCGGCGCGCGGCGCGGATCGAAGGTCGGGCCCCACCAGAACGCGGTGCGCGTACCGCCGCGCGCGGCGTATTCCCACTCGGATTCCGCCGGCAGGCGATAGGCGCGGCCGGTCTTCGTCGAGAGCCACTGCGTATACGCGATCGCGTCGCGCCACGAGACGCCGCCGACGGGATGGTTGTCGCCGCCGCTGCGCGCGGTGGGATCGTAGCCGTTGCAGCCGCCCTCGGCGAGGCAGGCCTTCCACTGCGCGGCGGTGACTTCCGTGGCGGCGATGGCGAACGACGCAATCGGAACTTCCTGCTGCGGGCCTTCATAGGGCTGGCGCTGCGGTTCGCCTTCCGGTGAGCCGAGGAAGAAGGCGCCGGCGGGGATGACGCGCATGTCGGGGCAGGCGTCGCAGTCGCGGAATTTGCCGTCCGTCGTCGTTGTTTTTTGTTCGGCGCGCGGCGTTTCCTTCGGTGTTTCGACAGCGGTTGAAGCGGGCGTCGTCGTCGTTGCGGCGCTCGCGACTTCGGTCGCCGGCGGCGCGTCGGGTTTGTTCATCTGCATGAACACGCCGCCGAGCAGCAGCACCGCGCCGATGGCGATGGCGCCGATCAGCACGGGCGACAGGCCGGGCGCGCCGGGGATCGGACGTGACGGCGCTGCCGGCGGCACGGGAAACGGCGCGGGTGCGGGCACACGCGCCGTCACGGGCGGCGGCGGTTTGGGTTCGACCACCGGCGGTGTCGGTGGCGGTGGCGGTGGTGAAAGCGGCGGCGGCGGTGGCGGTGGAGGTGGAGGAGGAGG
>Ga0163150_10006815_pt1 | contig 13774 bp, 15 predicted proteins | sample OliLakLV19P2IB_FD_148628 | JGI IMG/M metagenome (GOLD analysis project Ga0163150, IMG submission 148628) | Freshwater microbial mat bacterial communities from Lake Vanda, McMurdo Dry Valleys, Antarctica - Oligotrophic Lake LV.19.P2.IB | ecosystem: Environmental > Aquatic > Freshwater > Lake >...
ACAATGGGTTGAGCCATCATCACCATACCCGCTCCACCACCATACGGCCGGTCATCGATCTGCCTGTATTTCCCTTCTCCAAATTGGCGCAGATCATGAAAATTGATCTCCAAAATCTTCTCTTCTTGGGCGCGTTTGAGAATGCTCTCGGTTAGAGGGCCTTGGAACATCGCCGGGAAGAGCGTTATAACATCAATTCTCATAATTAGGCTTAGAATAGCAGAATAATAGGGCGAGAATAACAGCACAAGAATGCCTCGATTACTGTCCTCGTCCTGATCTCTGATGCCTGTTACTCTGTTACTCCATGCTCTCTCTCATCGACATCTGCGTGCCAACCTGGAACTGCAATCCCTCCTACTTTAAGCAGGCAATTGACAGTGCTCTGACTCAGACCGAGCAGAGATGGAGAATGTACATCCACGACGATGCGTCGACGGTGGATATGGAGGCGATGGTAAAGCCGTACTTAAAAGACCCGCGTATCAGCTGGCATCCGAACAAGAAAAAACTTGGTATTGGCGGCAACTGGAATGCAACGATGAAGCTGGGCAACTCCCCGCTCGTTCAGTTCCTCTTCCCAGACGACGTGTGGGAACCGGATTTCCTGCAGCGCGGACTGCAGGTGATGGAAATCCATTCAACGGTCGGCATAGTATCGCTGGAACACCGCTATTTTTCCGATGAACCGAACCCGTCGCTCGCACTCTATGAATACCCGTCGACGTTCCGCAAAACGGAATTGAAGGCGGGACTGCATAACGGCATGGAGACGCTGCGATGGTGGACCAAGCGCGGGCTGCACCCAAATATTGTCGGTGAGCCGGACTTCGTGATGTTACGCAGAAGTGTTGTCGAGAAAGCAGGATGGTACTTGGAAGACATGCAGCAGAACCTTGACGAGGAATTTGCGCTGCGCTGTTTAATGCACGGTGATTGGTATTACATATCCGATATCTGCGGAAGCTTCCGCGTGCACCCCGCGTCTATGAGCGAGACCAATCATCGGGAGGGCCGAGGGGTGTTTGATCGTTTTCGATGCTTTGAAGAATTACTCAAGCATGTACATGAAAAAGCGGATCGCAATTTGGTTATTCAATCGCGCAATGAAGCACTGACGGACATGGCGGGGAAGTTTTTGAAGAAACTCGGTAAAGGCAGTGCAATGGTTAAACAAAGCGGAACAGGTGGCGGGGCATTCAAGAAATTCGCGCTACGGCATCCGCTGTTGGTACTGGGGGCGCTCTGGATGGCGTGGAGCTCTAGATAAACGCCTTCATCAGCCCACCCACATCTTGAATCTGCACCTCATCGACCAACTGCGTCATTTTCCCCTGCCGCGGTACCAATCGCTCATAGAAATCGGGGATCTCTTCATTTTGATACAGGATACCCGTCGCAATTTTTTCTGAGGTATCGACCGCGAGTTCGCGCGCTTTCTTGAAGTCCGATGCGTCGTGGTTCTCGACTTGATAGCAACGCGCCAACAGGTAGTCGTGAGTGGCGAATTTGTTGTAGGTCGGGCACTCCTGCAAGATGTCAACGTATGCGAAGCCACGATGCTTGATAGCCGCTTTGAAGATCTCAACCATCTGCGGGATATTGCCGGAGAATCCGCGTGCGACGAATGTCGGCTGGAGGCTGAAGACAAAGTCCATGCTATTAAGCGTGTGCTCGGGCATGCCATTGGGCGCGGTGTTCATCTTCTGATCCTGCCATGTAAGGCTGCTTGCTTGCCCCGTCGTCAGACCGTAGTTCGCATTGTTATGGAGCACAAACGTCACGGGATAGTTGCTGCGAATGGAATGGACCAAGTGACCGATGCCTTCCGAAAAACTCGCGCCGTCACCACCAAATGCCATGACGGGCACATAACGATTTGCGAGTGATGCGCCTGCTGCAAACGGCAACACGCGTCCATGTAATCCGTGGAAACGGTACCCGCCGATTTTATCGCTGCCGTTGCCGTGACACCCGACGTCATAGCACAGCAGCACCTGCCACGGCGCCAGTCCGAGTTCGACCAAGGCGCGCTTCACCGCAGTCCAGATGCCGTAATCGCCGCAGCCGTCACACCACGTGCACTTGTTGTCACTGAGGTAGTCGTGCATCGTTGGATTCTGGCCGGTTGTTTCTAATTTGATAGACATGAATCGAATGGGTAGGGGGCGCGGCGCTGACGCGCCCATAATCACAGACGTGATGTAATCGCCTGCAGTAATTCATTATAGAAGAATGGCCGTCCGTCATATTTCAGAATTTTGTCTGCAATGTCGACGCCCGTTTCTTGTCTAATAAGCATCCCGAGTTGCGCGGTCACATTGCCTTCAATTAATACAACCTTCTTCGCCTTCATTATAAGTGTCTTCAGACGTTCGGTCTTGAATGGCCAGAGGTAAGTGTAGTGAAGATACGCAACTTTTCCGTGGAACCGCTCATCTGCAAGTACGTCTTCAATCACCCCTTTTGAGCTGCCCCATCCCACTATCAATATCTCTATCAAGTCTTCTAGTTTTTCACTGTTACTCAGGTGCCGCTGCTCCGATGCAAAGTATCCAGAGACTGTGGGCTCGGACAACTTCTCTTTCATCGCCTCCAGCTTCTTCATACGCTTCTCCATCTGCTCAATTGCATTCTTGGATGATTCATCAACAGATCCGTCTGCGCGATGTTCATCACCTTGTGCAACATACGTTGCCGCCTCGGAGCCCGGCAGCCATCGTGGGGAGATACCATCTTTTGATGCAGGATCATAACGATAGGCACTCGTTAATTTCTTTAGCTCGGCGGGTTTTGTAATCAAACGTCCGCGTCTTATTACTGCACCCAAGAATGGGTGCGCTGATGTCCCGTCCCTGATCTCTGATCCATATGGTTGTTGTGTGTAGATCCCCTCCGCAATATGCTTGTCTGTCATCACAATCACCGGGGTCTGATATTCCTCGGCGATATTAAATGCATCGTTCATCAGCGTGAACGCATCGTCGCTGTCGCTGACACTTATGACACAGCGCGCAAACTCGCCGTGCCCGCTATGGATGGCAAGCATCAAATCCCCCTGCCCCGTCCATGTGGGCAAACCGGTTGCAGGGCCCGGACGTTGAGCAAGCAGCACGACACACGGATTTTCGATCATGCCATTCATCGAAATCGTTTCCGTCATCAAATCAAATCCTCCACCCGATGTTCCGGTCATCGCACGCGTACCCATGTGCATGGCGCCGCTGACAAATTGGATCGCGGTGATTTCATCTTCCGCCTGCTTGATGGCCATACCCGTTTCGTTCTGAATGTCGGCGATATAGGTGAGCAACGGGGACGATGGCGTCATCGGATACCCCGCATACAAACGGCAACCCGCATGCACAATGCCGAGCCCCATTGCTTCGCTACCGGTAAGCAATAATTGCTTGCTCCATTTCGTGTCAGCAACAGGAAGTTTGCCCTTCCACATTGCACGGATCCCTTCTTTTTTAGCCCACTTCTGAGCGAGGTCAATCGTGGCAAAATTCAGGGTAACGAGCTTCTCCCCCTTGTGTCCGAACTGCTCCTGTACCATCTCGCGCAGCGTCTCCTGATCGCAGTCGATAAGCGTCCACACAACCGATGTGATCAGAATATTTCCGAGAATCGAAGGAGCCTTAAGCTGCTTTAGAAATGCATCAGTCGGAAGGCAGACAACGGACACATTGCGCTTCTCCAGCGTCTTCCGGATATCAGTCGGAAACTCCCAATCAGGTGACTGGTGCAAAATGATGCCACCGTCTTTCACCTCCAATACATTCTGCTCCAGCCCGTGATGATTGAAACACACGAGAATATCGACCAACTCCTCGCTACTGCGAACCTGCTCCGACGAGACATCGAGTTGATAGCTGCTGTGTCCGCCTTTAATCACCGAGTTGTATTCACGGTAGCCAAACACGCAGTACCCCGCACGCTTGAGACCCTTCGCACACAGCTCGCCCACAGAGTTCACACCCTGCCCTTGTGCGCCGGTGACTTTAAGAGAAATACGAGTCATGCGCGAGTATTAAGTATTTCTACCCATTCTCTCATTTTCTGCTCCTGACCATAGGGCTCGTTGATGATCTTCAATGTTGGCTCGATCACGACCCCATTATGGGAAACGACAAATTCTCGAAGATGCACCATCGCGTTCGCGGTGTAGCGATAACGATCGTCGCCGAGCGCAATCAAGAAGACTTTTTTGCCAAGCAGATCGACACCCTCTGCGCGCTTCTTCAACAGTTCATCCATATGCGGATTCAACTGACCTTCAACTCCTCCCGTATTCCACGTTCCCGAAGCCAACAGCAACACATCTCCTTTCAGAAAATCTTCAGGCTGAGCCGTTTCGGCACGCTGTTTCTCAATCTGAACGCCTTTTAATAAAGCAATAACCTGATCGACCACATATTCCGTATGGCCCGAGGTGCTGGCGTAGATGATGTGGAGAGATGACACGGGGGCATTGTAGCGTCAAAATGCCGTTGGCCACATCAAAATTGAACCAACAGGGCATGGTTAAAAGACCCTAAAAATGGTATAATGACTGGAATATGTCGTTTCTGGATCCCAACAGCATCGCTGTCATTGGCGCCTCGGCAACGGAAGGCAAAGTCGGCCATGACATCCTGAAAAATCTGGTAACTCAGGGATTTGCCGGAACCGTGTACCCCGTGAACCCGAAGGGCGGGGAGATTTTGGGGGCAGCGGTCTTCGCAACGATCAACGATCTACCGACAGTCCCCGATCTCGCAGTCATTGTGATTCCCGCAGCGGCAGTACCAAAAGCACTGACCGGGTGTGGGGACAAGGGAATCAAGAATGTAGTGGTAATTAGCGCTGGCTTTGGTGAAGTGCATACCGATGAAGGAAAGAAGCTAGAGGAGGAATTGGTCACGATAGCCAAGAAATATCAGATCGCATTGGTCGGCCCCAACTGTCTGGGCGTTGTCCGTCCGCATGCAAAGATGAACGCATCGTTCGCCAAAGACCTGCCGCCTGCAGGCCCCATTGCGCTTATTTCCCAATCGGGGGCGACAGCCGTCGCGCTAATGGACGCCGCACCTGCGTACGGACTCGGCCTCTCAGCGATGGTGAGTATCGGCAACAAAGCGGTGCTCGATGAAAGTGACTGGCTACAGATGTGCATGGATGATGATCAGACAGAAGTGATTGGGTTTTATCTGGAAAGCATTAAAGACGGCAGACGGTTCTTGAAGATCGCACAGACATGTACCAAACCGATTGTGCTCCTGAAGGCAGGCGTATCCGAACACGGACGCAAGGCTGCTTCCTCACATACTGGCGCATTGGCCGGATCGGATGCGGCGATTGACGCGCTGTGTGCGCAAACGGGTATTCATCGGGCTTGCTCTGCCGAAGAATTTTTTGATCTGCTCGCAGTGCTCAGCACACAGCCGGCATTACCGACGAACAATATCGGGATTATCACCAATGCAGGCGGGCCGGGCATTCTTGCAACGGATGCGGCGGCGGATGTACGGGCGCCATGCGTGGCGTCTCTGCGATTGCCACGATTATCGGAAAAAACCGAATCGGCATTGCGCCCCCAATTGCCCGCCGCCGCCTCCATCAAAAACCCCATCGACGTGATTGGCGACGCGGGCGCGGACCGCTATGAAGCCGCAATAGACGCATGTCAGAACGATCCAAATATTGATGGTCTCGTGATCATCCTGACGCCGCAAGTCATGACTCCGTGTGCGCAGGTTGCAGAACTGATTGTCCGCAAGCAGAAAGAGTCTCCGCTGATGCCGGTTGTTGCCTGCTTCATGGGTGGGGAATCGGTTAATGAAGCAAAGAAGATTCTGCGAGCAGAAAGCATCCCTTGTTTTGAGACACCGGAGCGGGCCGTCAACGCGATGCGTGCGTTGCGGCGTTATTCGCTTGATCGTTCTTCGTTGTTCGTATCGAATAACGAATCAACCAGTAACGATCAACGTAGCACCGCTATCTTGCACAACCATTCGGGTTTACTCGATGAAGCGACAACGGCAACACTCTTCAATGCCTATCATCTCCCCCTCCCCCGCCAAGCCCTCGCAACAACAGCAGAAGAGGCTGTGCACATCGCAGAGCAGATCGGTTATCCCGTCATCGCCAAAATCAGCTCACCGGATATTCTGCATAAGACAGACGTGGGAGGAGTGCGAGCAAATCTCCAGTCAAAAGATGACGTCATTCAAGCATATACCGATATTCTGGCTGCCGTTGAACGTCATCAAAAAACGAGCAACGAGCAACAAGCAACAATCAACGGAATCTTGATTCAACAGTTCCTCCCCGTCGGCAACGAATTCATCGTCGGCGCCGTGCGCGACCCATCGTTTGGACCGCTCGTGATGGTGGGCCTCGGCGGCATCTACACCGAACTCTTCAAAGACTCCGCCTTCCGCATTGCTCCAGTCACAGAGGTGGATGCATACCGAATGCTGAGTGAGCTGGAATCGTGGAAGCTGCTGCTTGGCATGCGCGGCAAACCGCAGGCGGATATCGATGCACTCGCAACGTTGATTGTGAATGTGTCGCGGATGGTCACGGAGAATCCATCCATTACTGAATTAGACCTGAACCCCGTTTTGGTACGGGACGACGGCGTGATTGTCGCGGATGCGAAGGTGGTGATTAAGTAAGTAAAAATAGATAGGAACATACCTTTACTGTTTCGCTACAGCCCTTTAATGTTGGAGCACATTCTTCCCGACCACCTATGAAACTGAAAACCCTCTTCAAGCGCTCCATTGAAATCGGCATCGACGCCGACCCCCGCAGCAAGCAGTACATTAACAAATTGCTCCAGAGAAAGAAGGACGCCTACAAAAAACTGGAAGGTGATGAAAAGGAGCTTTTTGACGAGGAGCGCACATGGAACCCGTATGCCGACTGCCGCATTTTGAACGGTACGGGCGAGGAAGAAGTGAGGCGCCTGATGGTCGGTATCGACATTGAAACGCAGGATATTCTTTTGGCCGACAGACTTCGCGAAAAAGGTGAGAAAATCGACGCTATCTTGATTCACCATCCGGAAGGCCGTGCATTGGCCGATTTGGACCTTGTTATGACGCTGCAATCAGATGTGTATGCCGGAGCCGGTGTCCCCCTCAACCAGAGCGACCACCTGCTTCGCCCCCGCCAAGATCGTATTCGTCGCTCTATCCACGCCGATAACTTGTTCCGCACCGAACGCACAGCAGAGCTTCTTGGCCTGCCCATCTTCAACATGCACACCGTCACCGACAACTTGGTGTGGGCGTACATCGAAAAAAACATCTGCAAGAAGCCATTTGATGAGCTGGGAGAGATTATGGACGCATTGATGAAAATGGAGGAATTCAAATACTACGCCAAAAAAGGAAACCCCCCGATGCTCCTCAACGGCAGTCGCACTCAGCGCCCGGGCAAAATCGTCGCAACGGAATTCACCGGAGGCACAAACGGCCCCGACGATTTAATCGAAAAGCAGGCAGCCGCCGGAGTAGGTACCATCCTCGCGATGCACTTCACCGAGAAAGAATACGAGAAAGGCAAAGAGCACAACCTGAACCTCATCCAATGCAGCCACATGGCGTCGGATGCGATTGGCATTAACTTGCTGTTGGATATTTTGACCAAAGAAGAGAAGAAGCTCGAGACGCTGGATGTGTCCGGCTTCATCCGAGTAAAGAGAAAGTAAGGACATAAGGAAGTATGGAAGTAATGAAGTAGTCACATCTGTACTCCCTGACCTCATTACCCTCATACATCCTTACCCGATCACTATTCCCAATCTCTTCTCCCTCCTCGGCCAATCGTGGGATTTCGCCCGCAAGCAGCCAACCGTACTGCAGGGGGCACTGTGGTTTTTGTTTATACCGACATTCATTGGCAACCTTCTGGCAGATTACCAGATGATGAACGTCAATCGGTTGGCTGATCGTCCGGAGATTCTGCTGCTGTTTTTACTTGGGCAACTTATTCTCGGTGCAGTTCTCCTGTGGGGAACAGCATGCATCCTGAGTATCGGTAAACGTCTTCTGCAAGCCAAATCCGGTCGAACGCGGAGTTCGTTTAAAACAGTGCGGACACAAGCGTCATCAACGTTCTTGCCGTTGCTCCTCACCGGTATTCTCCGCACCATTCTGACGGTTCTCTGTAGCATCTTATTGGTCGTACTGTTGATTCTTCTCTACATCTTGCGGCTACCTCTCTTCATGCACAACGCATGGAATATGATCATCATCCCTCTCACTATTCTGGCAGCACTACCCGGCGTCATCTATTTCTTCCGCACAGCGTTTTATCCTGTTGTCGTCGTATGTGAGGGCATGTCCTATCGCCCCGCGCTGAAATACTGCACTAAGATGTCACGCGGACAAACTTTGAGCATTGCCTTCACTATTATTGGATTATCAATATTCACCCTGCTGCCCGCTCAAATCATTGCGGGCGTGCTTGGCTACATGGCACAAGACCTCGGCATTGGCGCGCTGATCGCAGCAGACTTGGCTTCGAGCCTGCTGTTTTCGCTGGCACTGACATTGTATTTTTTCGGGTTAATCGGGGCGTACGATCACTTTAAGCCGAAAGGGCATGTGCGGAATTAGCTTCCTGAAAAGCTTCTTAGAACCTTTAACACATCAACGCATCTATCGGCATATCCTAACTGTTGATAGAAACGATACGCATCGATATTTGGTGAAAAGACTACTGTTCGTATACATGTGCAGTCTTGTTTGCGCGCATAGTCTTCTGCTTCCTCCATCAGAAGGGTCCCCACTCCTTTGCTACGTATCGAGGCAGAAACAATCAATTCCGTTATCTGGGCATCTTTCAGCGGAAATTCTCCCAACAGATCAATATCGGATTGAGGGTCAATAGTCACAACGATGCACCCAACAACGATGTGGTCAGCCAGTGCAACCAAGCATATGCCGTCAGTGTCTTTCAGACCTTCCAGAAGATGATCTATATAGGACTGACCATAGTGCGGTTCACAGCGATTGCGCTTCAACGGATCGATTGCAGCAATATACTGCTGCAATTCCTCCATTAGTAAGGCAACAGCTGCATGATCTCCCGATCTATATTCGCGCACGATGACATCCATAAGAAAGAGGATATCACAAAACCCTATGAAGCTACGTAGCTAGGAAGCTTACTTCGTCACCGTCTCAATGATCTTCTTAAACGCCTCCGGCTCATGGATAGCGAGCTCAGAGAGAGCCTTGCGGTCGAGTTTGATGCCCTTCTTGTTGAGCTGGTCGATGAAGATGCTGTACTTGCTACCTGTAGCGCGAACAGCTGCGTTCAAACGGATAATCCAGAGAGAGCGGAAATTGCGCTTCTTTTTTTTGCGGTCCATGTAGGCGTGCTGACCTGCTTTGATGACACGCTCTTTAGCGTGGATGAAGGTTTCACTACCCTGACCCTGATAGCCCTTGGCGAGCTTCTTGATCTTCTTGTGCCGACGGTGGCGGACGGTGCCGCGCTTTACTCGCATAATCGGGAGGGAAGTGGCTGGCTGTCAGTCTGAGCCTGCCGAAGACTTAGAGGTAAGGAGTGAGACCTTTCACAGCTTTTTGATTGGACGGGTGCACGAGAATTGTGCGATCGAGACCCTTTTGTCGTTTGCTCTTCTGCTGCAGAAGGTGACCCCGGCCATGGCGCTTCATGGCAAGTTTGCCTGATCCGGTCTTCCGGATACGTTTCTTAGCGCCGCTATGGGACTTCATCTTAGGCATGAAAAAGGTGCGAACGGGGCGGCAGTATAGGGAAGCGTACAAACGAATGCAAAGCCTTTTTACCGGTCTCAAGCGGGTTTTCCCTTGGCACTGGGCCGCATGACGGCAATAAACTGGTTTCCCTGCATTTTGACGTCCTGCTCCACTTCTGCCTCTTCTTTAACGGATTCCATCAGTTTCTTGAGCTTTGCGATAGCGTAATCTTTGTTTGTCAACTCACGTCCGCGCAGCCTGACGGCAAATTTGACCATGTCTCTATCGGCGAGGAATTCCTTTGCACGCTCAGTCAAGCGATCCAAGTCGTGCTTCTCGGTACGGAACCCGAAGCGGAGCATCTTGGTTTCCGTCTGCTTACTGTGTGCCTTCTGTTTCTTCTCCTTTTTCTGCAGCTGATAGAGGTAATGACCGAAATCCGCAATTTTCACGACGGGCGGCACGGCTTTTGGAGATACTTCGATAAGGTCCATTTCCGCCGCTTTTGCGCGTGCAATAGCCTCCTCAATGGTCAGTGTCTCTGCGCCTCCTTCATCATCTACCAGCAGAACCTTGGCGGAACTGATCTGGTCATTCATTTTGGGACGCTTTTCGAGCTTGAATGGTTCACGTTGTCCGGGCTTGTGTCGCTGTCGCAGAGGAAGAAGGGGGAAAGTACGGGGAAATCTACGTTGAAATGGCTGAATGGTCAAGAAAAGAGCGAGGCTGATTAGGTACAGTGGATCAAGTAGGTTACATAAGTCTACAGATGCTTAAAATACAAATATATGCCTATAATGCGACATGATCCGATTCATTCTCCAGCACATCCGCCGTGTCAAAAACTGGTTTCTATATCCATTAAACAAGTACATTCCGATAACATACTGGCTGTGGGGGGGGCATATCTACATCCGTCCGCAGGACCGCTGCGCGTTCAATGATGTCTTTGTGTGGCGACACTACGACGTTCCGTTGCCATGGAAAGAGTTCAGAACGATCATTGATATCGGTGCTAACATTGGGGCATTCACTGTTTTTGCGCGTTTACATTCAACCGCGCACATCACCGCAATTGAACCCGAACCAAGTAACTTTCAGACGCTTTTAAAAAACAAACCCGATAACACAAAATGCATAGAAGCAGCCGTGGATTCGGAAGAAGGGAGTAAAAATCTCTACATCAGTAAAAATGCTGGACAACATTCCCTCTACAGGACAGGGGAGGGGCAGATCCATGTCAGGACAATCACGCTGCACGAGTACATCCGGAACGGCTGTGATCTTCTGAAGCTTGATTGTGAGGGCGCGGAATATGCCATCCTCCATTCTCTTTCCAGAGAAAAACTCCAGCAAATACGGTTCATTCTGATAGAGATCCATAGAATCGCCGGAGAGGAAATGGAGGAACCCAAGCAGTTTCTGGAGGACGCAGGATTCAGGGTATCGGAATACGAGCATGTGATCCTCTGCGAGCGCGAATCATAAAAAATGCTTTTATCATCCTGAATTCTTCATTTTACATTCTCAATTCGTTCTGCCGTAGGCCCCCACCGTCACCGTTACATCCAACGTGCCGTCATCGCGCAGATGCTGGCTTACCTCTTGGATCTGCATAAATTGCAACGGCCACAAGCGGCTGGCACGCAGTGTCGGCACCAAGGGGTTTAGCAGATCGCGCATCGATTGCAGGCGCGGACTATCGAGAAATGCGCGCACGGACTGCAAAGCGGATTCCGATGAAAAGGATTTTAGAAGTGCATTGTCGAACGCCCGTGACTCCTGCGCGTAACGAAGAAGATCGACGCTGAAAAACTGCTCGAGGGCCGCGACGGTCGCGGGGTTTTCCTGTTCGGTCAGCGAGAGCAGATCTACAAATGCCACATCGTCAATAGTGTCCCCCACTGTCATCAATCCCGAGAGATTCGTAAACAACACAAACCTCTTCCACCCCTCACGCGTCATGTGCGCTGTAAACGAAAGTGGCAGGACTGTTGTCTGCTCGGGGCCATCAACCCGTGTGCCAACGGATACCGCAGAAACCTCGAGAAGATCATTACGCTGTTCCAATATTGTAAAGACCACATCAAGTTGTGCAAGGGCGCGGACAGAACCCGTCCCAGATGGAAGTGCGTACACATCGAGCATTTCCTGGGCAGAGCCCGTGGACAGTGCGGCCTGCAACTCGGCGACTTCGTTCTGCTCTTTCAGAATGCGCATACGCTGTTCCAATGCAGGTAATTCCACCGCAGCAGGAAGCCCTGTTTCGCGCATAGAGTGAACAGCCGTCGCATGATCCGAAAGAAGCAGACAGGAGATCCCAAGTAAACTCAGCCCTGCAGCAAGGCGAACAGAGACTGACACCGAAGATGTGCAAAGGGAATCTTCATGAAGCGGGAAGGTCAAAACTGAAACGGAATGGCGAATGCATGGAGCCATCTGGCAGCGTTTCACGGGCAAATGCAGGTCGTTGCAGATTGCTGATAAATGACAAACCACCGAGTGAATCAATAAACGCTGCAAGAATCGTAAGACTGCGCGTACCGACGTTGCGCACATCCCCTTCCACCGCCACCTGTACGCCTTTCACGGTAATGGACGAAAAGACGATTGTGCCATCCTCTTCACTGAGACGCGCAGCGGTCAGACGCAGTTCGCGTTCGATATCGAGCGAAGAAAACGTCTTGGTTCGTGCATCAACGAGGGCGCGGTATCCTTCATCATCGACGGCGCGGACAAGCGTCGTGCGGTGCTCCTGCGCATCGGCAAGGTCAGCAGACAGTTTCTGTGTGTAGGCGGCAATCCCGCGCGGCGTCATCGACACGCCATCGGGGCGCTGCACGCCGGTGAACTTCGGCAGCAGGAACATCCATGACAGAAACAGCAGTAGGCAGAGCGAGCTGCTGAACAAGAGTAAAGGGTTCGCCACCCGTGCAAGAATGGCCGAAAGCGACTGCGCGTCATCCTGAGTCGAGTCGAAGGGCCGTGTTTGTATGTTTGTATCAGACATGAGGGTTTCTGCTTATTATAGCAGGAACAGGCTTTTTAAGCCAGTCTAGAGATCCCCTATTTTGGCAGATACAAGGCTTTTATGCTGCCAACGGAGCCAGACCCGCTTTCTTTTCGAGGCGTTTAATACGGTGTTCGTGAGCTTTGATTACAGGGGAAATCCTCTTATCGTGGTAATCGATAATGGACAGAATGCGGTCGATATCCCGTTCCGATCGTTTCGCGCTTCCTTCAATAGAATCCAGCCTTCCTTTTATGCTCGAAAAATTGTGCATCAATTGTGCATGCTGAATATCGACATGTAATTTTTCACCTTCCAAATCTTCTTTGGTGGCAAATCGATTAAAGTCATCTTTGGTTGCAAATTGGTTCAGATCATCTTTGGTCGAAAATTGGTTCAGGTCATCTTTGGTCGCGAACCGATTCAGGTCATCTTTGGTCGAAAATTGGTTCAGGTCATCTTTGGTTGCAAATTGGTTCAGATCATCTTTGGTCGCGAACCGATGCAGGTCATCTTTGGTCGAAAATTGGTTCAGGTCATCTTTGGTTGCAAATTGGTTCAGGTCATCTTTGGTCGCGAACCGATTCAGGTCATCTTTGGTTGCAAATTGGTTCAGATCATCTTTGGTCGAAAATTGGTTCAGATCATCCTTGGTCGCGAACTGATTCAGGTCATCTTTGGTTGCGAACTGATGCAGGTCATCTTTGGTCGCGAAATATGGCATGTGATCATTTATCGGCTGCAAAACCGCCTGAAGTATCTCGGTAAGATCTGCCTTCGTAATGGGAACGTCATCCTTTGTCATAGACCTCCGAAGGTACGACGCGAATTGATCCTATGCAACTAAAAAAGTGCTTCTGCGCTCTGAAGCGCTAAAGCATCCGATGCATCATCTTGCTGGAACCTGAAGAAGCCCGTACCTTTTAGCAGTACTTTTACACACCTTTACTCGTGGAAGAATTGCTTCTCAAGCTGCAGGAACTCGCGTCTGCCGTAAACACGGGGAAGGACTCTCTTTGAGGCTAAAAAGGTCCCGGGGGAA
>Ga0163150_10006816_pt1 | contig 13774 bp, 7 predicted proteins | sample OliLakLV19P2IB_FD_148628 | JGI IMG/M metagenome (GOLD analysis project Ga0163150, IMG submission 148628) | Freshwater microbial mat bacterial communities from Lake Vanda, McMurdo Dry Valleys, Antarctica - Oligotrophic Lake LV.19.P2.IB | ecosystem: Environmental > Aquatic > Freshwater > Lake >...
GTAAAAGTGGTGACTTTCGAGTTCGAGAACGTTCCTTCCGCCTCCACGGGAGCAGCGGCTGAATTCGCCCCAGTGCGGCCGGATGGTCACGTCTTGCACGTCACGCAAAACCGCCTTCGCGAAAAGACGTTTTTGGAAACGAACGGTTTTCCAGTGACGCCGTTTCGTCGTGTCAATTCGCTCGCCGACCTTGAAGGCGCCGCGCGCGATCTCGGCCTGCCTGCAGTGCTCAAGACCGCGGACTTCGGCTACGACGGCAAGGGTCAGGTAAAGATAACTGCGGCCGATCAACTGGAATCCGCCTGGAAAGCATTGAAAGGCGCTGAGGGGATTTACGAAGCATTCGTCTCCTTCGAGAAGGAAATTTCCGTCGTGGCCGCGCGCACGACGAAAGGCGAGTTCGCCGCCTTCCCTGTCTTCGAGAACACGCATGCGAATCACATCCTCGACGTGACCTTTGCTCCCGCTACGATCGACTCAAAGCTCGCCCGCGAAGCCGCTGAACTTGCCTCTGGCATTTTAGAGAAGCTCGACGTTGTCGGATTGTTGACCGTGGAAATGTTCGTCACGACCGACGGACGAATTCTCGTCAACGAGCTCGCTCCGCGCACGCACAACTCCGGGCATCTCACCATTGACGCCTGCGCCACGAGCCAGTTCGAGCAACAGGTTCGCGCAGTCTGCGGATTACCACTCGGCTCGACCGGGCTTTATCAACCCGCTGCGATGGCGAATCTGCTGGGGCATCTTTGGGAAAAAGGCGAACCGAACTGGGCTGCGGCGCTGGAAGATCCCCGGGTCAAACTGCACCTCTACGGCAAAGCCCAGGCGCGAGTCGGACGCAAGATGGGCCATCTCACCACCACTGGCCGGACGACTGAAGAAGCCGTCCGAAGAGTCGTCGCAGCGCGCGACAGACTCTGAGCGATAACCAGCGTAGTAGCAGAAATGTCACTGGTTCGCGGTGCAGTTCGATGGTAATAGTCTCGAACTATGTTTGCTCAGAAGTTCCTCCGCGTGCTGCCCCTCCTCGGCATGATGCTCGGTTCGTCGTTCACTGCCTCCGGTCAGATTACAATCGACGGCATCGCTGACAAGGCCAACTACAACAACTCCGTTTCGTTTCGTGTGCAGACCCAGACGGGGTTCAGTTCCGCCGCCTTCCTCAACGGACAACCCGTGGCAGTCGGCGTCTTCAACCTCATCGCGCGGCCGGACTACTACGAACTCTTTGCGTTCGAAACCAACAACACGACAGGTGCGGTTGCCAGCCAACTCGTGCGATTCCTGGTCAATGCCAGCGCACGCGGCGGAAGCGAGTGGGGATTGCCAGTGCATACGCCGTTTCCCTTGATCCAATCGTCTGCCCAGGAATTCAACGGTGCGCGCATTCGATTGATGGCGCCAAAAACATTTCCATCTGGATATGAAATCCCAATCGTGGCATGGGCGATGGATGAAGCCGGTCACGCGGTGCGCGCCAACGGCCTACTGGAAGCCAGCGGGCATCCCTCCATTCAACTCAGGCGCGGCGTGGGCTCGGGTTTCCTCGCTTCCACGAATCCCACCGAAGCCTTGATCTACGCGCCCTCTGTCGGCGGTCTTGCCACAAACAAGATGATCCTCATCCAGGCAGCAACGACGTGGACCACTGTCGGGGGGGTGTTGGAAAACACTTCGTGGGCGCAGGGCTCGCGCATTCATGTGACGGGCAACTTGACCGTTCCGGCGGGTGTCACGCTGACCATTGAGGCCGGTGCTGTCGTGAGGTTGAATGGCGGCATCGACATCACAAACAACGGTGTCATCGAGATCAATGGCACATTGGATCAGCCCATCGTCTTCATGCCGGCGGTAAAAGGCCAACCTTGGGGTGGATTCATCAGCAAAAACGTGAACGAGGGAACATACGTCGGCACCGGTGTCATCTTCACAGGCAGCAGCGCGGATCCAGATTGGTTCGGCGCGAACGGTAATCCGGGCAGTCATCGAGATGAGCAGGGACTCTTCTATCTGGACGGCGGACAGCAACTCACGCTCACCGATGCTGCCGCCATCTCGCTTGCCGGACAACTCGGTCACAGCCGCAGCTCCTCCACCCCGACGCCGATCACGCTCACACGCTTTCTCATGCAACGTTGCAGCACCGGGGGCGAATATACCGGCGCGCGATTCACGGTGAACGACAGCGCGTTCATCGAATGTCCTGACGACACTGCCATCTATATTGATGGCGACAATGATGCGCTATACCTCGTCGATGGCACTCACGCCTTCACCAACACACTTTTCGGCTGGACCAAGGATGACGGCATCGACTCCGGTGCCAGCGGCTACGGCAAGCTGGATTATCAATCGTGCTGGTTCGAGGCAATTTTCCATGAGGGCAATTCGCTCTCCGGTTACAAGGACGTTTTCGTTCACGACACCGTGTATCTCAATTGCGGGCAGGGCATCGAGGACGGCTACAACGCGCCGACAGGGCGCGTCGATCATTGCCTGTTCCTGCTGAATCAATCCGGTGTCCGCCACGGCGACAATTACCCGAGCATCGGCAACTACGACGGGCGGATGACGGCGACAAACTGCATCCTGCTGGACAATCATCGCGATCTCTTCGGCTACAACTGGCGGACGACAGGATTTACCAATGCCTGGGGGCAATTCTTCGCGAATAACAACTTCCTCACGAGCGCCGATACGAATTTCCCGAACAACGCAGTCTGGAACTCCGCCTCCGATGCGGCACGCCTTGCACCCTTCGGCGCAGCCGGGCGCGTGGGCCTGGGCCTAGCAGTGCGCGCAGGACAGACTGCGCTGACGAACTTCCTCGATGGCATCCCGGTGCTCTTGAGCATGTTTTCCACGAACCTCGTATCGATTGATTACCGGATTGAGACCATCGACAGCTCCGGCAGCAGCGGGATACTTCTCTTCAGCCCCGGGCAGATGCGCAAGTTCATCGCCATGCCCGCGAACTTCAGCGGAGTCATGCGCGTCTCGCTCGGTAATCCGCAAAATGCGGACATCACCGGCATCAGCGAGAGCTACTTTCAGTTCTTCCGGCCCGTGCAGACCACGCCGCTGGTCACTCTCGGCTCTCTCTGGCGTTACCGCGACGATGCAGTGGACCTCGGCACCGCATGGAGAGAGACAACCTATGACGATTCAAGCTGGGCCGCCGGCCCTGCTGAACTGGGCTTTGGCGAGAACGATCAAGCAACGACCATCGCCAACAATCTGCAAGTCACCACCTACTTCCGGCACAGTTTCGCCGTGGTAAATCCCGCGATCTATGGAAGCCTGCAAATGAGGTTGAAACGCGATGATGCAGGAGTCGTGTTCATCAATGGCAACGAAGTCTATCGAAGCCCGAACCTTCCGCAGACGGGGCCGATCAGCTACTCAACTGTGACGACGAGCAATGGCGAAAATACCATCGACACCGCGATGATCCCGACCAGCGCCTTGCAACCAGGTGTGAACATCGTGGCGGTGGAGATCCATCAAGCTGACATCAACTCATCGGATGTGAGCTTCGACTTTGAATTTAACGGGCTACCCCCCAATCAACAGGTGCGAGTTGAGATCGGACGCTTCGGCAACGCCGCAGCTCTCTTTTGGCGAGACGGCACTTATCGTGTGCAACAATCTTCAGAACTCAGTACGCCCAATTGGACGGCGCTACCCGGGACCAGCCCGCTGCCATTGCTTCCAGCGGAGGCATTGAAGTTCTATCGTTTGGTAAAGTGATTCAAACCCGAATTCCGAAGTAGCTCGAGGCGGGTGTCCGTGGGTCAGGCTGGAAGCCTGACGGTTTACCCGGGCTTCCCAGCCCGGGTGATCCAATAGCGCACTGTTCTGTGCATCGCACGACGGGGCTGGGAAGCCCCGTCCACCGTCAGGCTGGAAGCCTGACCTACACCGGCACCCGCTTCCGCTCCGTCCCACTCCACTCCGGAATTCGGGTTGAAACGATCGGGGCAGCCGGGCTAACGAAACGGATTACGACGCCACCGCACTTCACCTGCTGCGAACTGAAGTTCGTTATGGCGCAGTTGTCGGAGGAGCTTCCTCGTTCGGTTCTTCATTCACCTCGCCCACCACTGGCGCAATGGCGTGGAGCTTGTCGCCTTCGTCGAGGTTCACAAGTTTCACGCCCATGGTGTTGCGGCCGGCTTGGCGAATGGGCGCCACGGCTGTGCGCACCATCTGACCGGCGGAGGTGATCATCATGATCTCGTCGGTCTCCTTCACCGTCAACGCACCTATCAGCACACCCGTCTTGTCGCCGGTCTTCATGGTGATGATGCCCTTGCCGCCACGGCTCTGGACACGGTATTCGTCGAAGCCTGTGCGCTTGCCGATGCCATTTTCGCCAGCAACAAGCAATGTGGCATCGGGCACCACGATGGCGGAGGCGACGAGTGCGTCGCCCTCTTCCAGGTTAATTCCGCGCACGCCCGCCGCAGCGCGACCCATCGATCGGACGCCGGACTCATTAAATCGAATGCTCATGCCGTTCTTTGTGATGAGCACGACACCGTCGCCCGGGTCTTTGATCTCATCGTTTTCAACAACGCTGCCGCGCGTGAGCTTCACGTCGATGAGCGTGTCTCCCTCCTCGATCTTGATGGCGATGATGCCACCCTTGCGGACATTGGCGAAGTCGCTCAGGGAAGTCTTCTTCACCGTTCCCAGTCGGGTGGCGAAGAAAAGTTCTCCGGGCTGCTGCCATGTAATATCTTCCCGTTCCTCAGTGGTCTTGGACAACACGCGAATCATCGCGGCGACCTTCTCGTCCGCACGCAGTTCCAGAAGGTTCGCGATGCTGCGGCCCTTGGAAGCCCGGCCGGCATCGGGAATCTCATGCACGCGCTCGACATACACACGTCCGCTGTTCGTAAAGAACATCAGGTAATCGTGCGTGCTCGCCGTGAAGAGATGCTCGATGAAATCCCCATCATCCGCTTCCGGCGTGGAGCTCTCGCGCGTGGTCATGCCAATGACTCCCTTGCCTCCGCGACGTTGCGCGCGGTAGGAGCTGACGTTGGTGCGCTTGATGAGCCCGCTGTGCGTGATGGTGATGATGACGCCTTCGTTCGCGATGAGATCTTCAATGGCAATCTCGCCTTCGTCGGGCACGATGTCGGAAATGCGCGGAGAGGCGTACTTGTCTTTGATGACTTTCAATTCCTCTTTAATGATCGTCATCACGCGGCTTTCCTTCGCGAGGATGTCGAGGAGGTCCTTGATTTTCTCGAGCAGCTCACGGTACTCAGCCAGCACCTTGTCGATTTCCAATCCGGTGAGGCGGTAGAGCTGAAGTTCCAGGATGGCATCCACCTGGCGCTCGGTGAGCGAGTAGAAACCACCGGTCAGACGGGCTTCGGAGCGAATCAGAACACCCCACGTCTCTACCTGTGTACGGTTCCATTCGAAGGCGAGCAGCTTGACCCTGGCTTCTTCGCGATTGCGTGAGCCACGGATGATGCGGATGAATTCGTCGATGTTCTTCAGCGCGCAGATATAGCCTTCGAGCAACTCAGCCCGCTCCTCGGCTTTGCGCAATTCGAACCGGGTGCGACGCAGGATGACTTCGCGCCGGTGATCAATATAGGCGGAGATGAGCTCCTTGAGATTGAGCGTCTTGGGCCTGCCATGGTCGATGGCCAGAGCGTTCACGCTGAACGAAACCTCCATCTGCGTGTGCTGATAGAGGTTGTTGATGACGACCTTGGCGATGGCGTCACGCTTGAGCTCGATGACAAGACGGCAGTTCTCGTCAGACTCGTTCCGCATCGCAGAGATGTCCGTGATGATCTTCTCGTTGACGAGGCCGGCGATCTGTTGCTCGAGCGCCGCGCGATTAACGTTGTAAGGAATCTCCGTGATGATGCCGATCTTGCCGCGAATCTTCACGCTGCCCCGGCCAGTGTGGAAATAGTTCTTGATGCCCTCGATGCCACAGATCATGCCGCCAGTCGGGAAATCCGGCCCTTTGACGAACGCCATCAGCTCCGGAATCGTTATCTGCGGGTTATCAATATGCGCGCAGATGCCGTCGATGACTTCGCCGAGATTGTGCGGGGCCATGTTGGTGGCCATGCCGACCGCGATGCCGGTTCCGCCGTTGACCAGCAGGTTCGGGAATGCCGACGGGAATACAGTCGGCTCCGTCATGCGCTCGTCGTAGTTCGGGACGAAATCGACGGTGTCCTTGTCCATGTCCTGCAACAAGGCCGCGCCGAGATGCGTCAATCGCGCCTCGGTATAACGCATGGCCGCCGGCGGGTCGTTTTCAACGGAACCAAAGTTGCCCTTGCCCTCGATGAGCCTCTCTCGCATCGCCCACCGCTGGGCCATGTGGACGAGCGTCGGGTAAATGACTGCCTCGCCGTGCGGATGGTAGTTGCCGCTGGTGTCGCCGCAAATCTTGGCGCACTTGTACGGCTTGCGCCCGGGGAAGAGTGAGAGCTCGTGCATTGCGTAAAGGATGCGGCGCTGCGAGGGCTTGAGACCATCGCGCACATCCGGCAACGCGCGGGAAATGATCACCGACATCGAGTAGTCAAGGAAGGATCCCTTGATCTCTTCGGCGACGTTGATCTTGGCGATGCGTTCGTTGGCGGCGTAGAGCGGTGTGCCAGCCAGAGGTGTCGGGCTTTCGTTGTTCTCTGGCGGCTCGGGGGGAGTTGTTTCGTCGGGCATGGGAAAATTATTTCGTCGAGTTCAGGTCTTCCAGGTTTTCGGGAACGAGTTTTATCGCAAACTGAACGCAGGCGGCGCGCATCCGATGGTCCGTCGTCGAAAGCGTTCCGTCCCGGTGCAAGTCGCATGTCGCCACATGCAGCGCGTCCAGCGTGCGCAACGGGATGTGCGGGTGACACGCCATCTGCATGGCGCTGGCACGATCGATCACCATGCGGTTCAAGGGCAGCGTTCTAATCACATCGTCCTCAGTCATCGCGAGGAACTTCTCTCCAGCCATGATGCGTTCCCGCGCGGTGATGTGCCCTGCCCTCTCTTTGGCGAGCAGGGCCGATCGAACTTCCGCGAGCGCCAGTTCCGAAGTCTCGAAACGATGTCCGGTCAATTCACGATTCAACCATTCGCTGTCGGCTTCGCGAACAAGCAATTTCACGATGATGGCGGAGTCAAGATACATCTCTACCAGCCGCGTGAGTCGCGATCCTCACGGATGAGCTCTTCCGCAGAAGGTCCGCCGTGAACTGACTGTTGGAGGAGAAAATCCCCCATCCCTTCAAACACTTTGCGGCCATGCTGAAGCGGTACGGGCGACAAAACCGCTTTGGGCACTCCATCACTGGTGATGGTTACCTCCTGCCCGCCAGCAACCATTTCTAGCAATGCGGAGAGTTTGGCTTTGGCGGCACGAACCGGAATGGACAGGCCAATTCCCGGCATGCCAACAGCTTCTTTGAGTGCCATCGACACCGTTTTTTCACCTGGAAGCTGCCACTTCTTTGTCGGTTTTGTTTTCACGGTGTCAATGTAGTCACATGAGACTACACATGTCAATTGATTGTCAAACATCCAGGTTGCGCACGTTCAGCGCGTTGTCCTCGATGAACTGGCGGCGCGGTTCGACTTCGTCACCCATCAGCTTGGTGAACATTTCTTCGGCTTCAACGGCGTCAGTCAGGTCGATGCGCAGGAGCTTCCGTTTGGCCGGATTCATCGTGGTCTCGAAAAGCTCCTTCGCGTCCATTTCACCCAGTCCCTTGAAGCGCGTAAGCTGAATACCCTTCTTGCCCACGTTCTTCACCGCATTGAGGATCTCCGGGATGCTGAACAACGGCTCGACACGGGCTTTGTCGCCTTCGCCTTCGATGAGTTCAAAGAGCGGCTTGTCCTGGGCGGCGTAGTGTTCGACGCTCAGCCCCTTATTCGAAAGCTTGTCGAGCAGTTCCGCCACAGCCTTGCTCTCGTGATGCAGGTCGGAATACTTGGCGCGGCGAGTCGGGCCGTCACGACGACGATCAATGACTTCGGTATCGCCGCTGAAGAGATCGAGATGCAACGCCTTGAACTGATCCAACTCATCGTTCGTGAGGAAATAATGAACGGTTTCATTGTTGCCCTCGCGAATCTTGATCATGTGCTCCGGAAAATCGCCGCCCTCGGAACGCTTGTCCACGTAGTCGCTGAAATCACCGCCCTGACGCCGGATGTAGGTGGCGTGCTTGTCCAGTGACTCGAGAAGCTCGAGCACTTCTTCCAGTTGTTTCTGGGTGAATTCCTTGCCGTCGGCAAGGTTCTTCAGCTTCACTTCCTCGGTCGCGATCTGAATGAGAATCTTGTTCAACTGAATGTCGTCATCAACGTAATCGGTGCGCTTCTTCCGTGTGATGGAATAGAGCGGCGGCTGTGCGATATACACGAACCCCTGTTTCACGAGCTGGGTCATCTGCCGGTAAAAGAACGTGAGCAACAAGGTGCGGATGTGCGAACCGTCCACGTCAGCATCGGTCATGATGATGATTTTGTGGTAGCGCAGCTTGTTCAGATCGAACGCACCCTCCCCTTCCCCATCGCCGATGCCAGTGCCGATGGCGGTGATCATGGTCCGGATTTCGTTGTTCTGAAGCACCTTGTCGAGGCGAGCCTTCTCGACATTGATGAGCTTGCCGCGAATGGGAAGGATCGCCTGAAACTTGCGATCTCGTCCCTGTTTGGCGGAGCCACCGGCGGAATCACCCTCGACAATATAGAGCTCGGTATTCTGCGGATCGCGATCGGAACAATCGGCCAGCTTGCCGGGCAAGCCACCACCTGTGAGAGCTGATTTACGGACGGCTTCGCGCGCCTTGCGGGCCGCTTCACGCGCGCGGGAGGCATTGAGTGACTTTTCGAGAATGCGCTTGGCGACCGGAGGATTCCCATCAAAGTAGGACATCAATCCTTCGTAAGCAGCCGAGCTGACGATGCTTTCAACCTCGGGCGAGATGAGCTTCACCTTGGTCTGCGATTCAAACTTGGGATCGCTATGCTTCACCGATATCACGGCGGTAAGACCTTCACGAACGTCGTCACCGGTGATTTGAGGATCCTTCTCCTTCAACAACTCGTTCGACTTGGCGTACTGATTAATGGCGCGGGTGAGAGCGCTGCGGAAGCCGGAGAGATGCGCGCCGCCGTCCGGATTATGAACGGTGTTCGTGTAGCAAAGAACCTGTTCGTTGTAGCTGTCGTTGTATTGGAGAACGATCTGGACATGCACCTCGATGTCCTTGTCGTCATTCTGTTGCCTGCTCTCTTTCCTGAATGAGATCGGCTTCGGATGAATCGCGTCCTTGTTCTTGTTGAGCTGCTTGACGAATTCCTCAACGCCATCCTTGTACAAGTAAGTCTCCTGCTTGGCCTCCGTACCACGCTCGTCGCTGAAGGTGATCTCCAATCCGGAATTCAGAAACGCCAGTTCACGCAGTCTTTGTCCGATGCGATCGGCCTTGAACTCAGTCGTCTCCCTGAAGATCTCAGGATCCGGCATGAAGGTAATCAGCGTCCCGGTGCCCTTGGCCTTGCCGATGACATGAAGCTTCTCGATCGTTTTGCCACGCTCGAATTCCATGTGATGCACCTGCCCATCACGCGAAACCTCCACCTCGAACCATTCGCTCACGGCATTGACGCATTTGGCACCGACACCGTGTGTTCCGCCGGAGAATTTGTAGCCACCCTGTCCATACTTGCCGCCCGAATGCAGTGTAGTAAGCACCATCTCGACACCAGGAACGCCGTACTGCGGATGGATGTCCACCGGGATGCCGCGTCCATTGTCGCGGACGGAAATCGAGCCATCTATGTGAATCGACACGTCGATGCGATGACAATGACCCGCCAGATGTTCATCCACGGAATTGTCCAGCACCTCGGAAACGCAGTGGTGCAAGGCGCGTTCATCGGTGCCGCCGATGTACATGCCAGGCTTCTTGCGGACAGCTTCCAAGCCCTCCAGTTTGCCGAGTTGTGCCGCGCCATACGCGGCGGTGATTTCGGGATTCGAAGGTTGCGTTTCGTCTGCCATCAGCTCTGTCGTATCGGCCATAGAAAAGTGGTTCTGCGGACGGGCAAAAACTCATCCGCCAGCCGCTCGAAAAGACTATGAAAACCACCCACCCGACACAACGATTATTTAAGGATGTTTTTGGTCGGGAACACTATTAGTAGGGGAGGCTGCGGTTATGAGCCCCATCCAATTGGGGAAACCTGGATAAAACAGCAATTGGGCACTGTTCGAAATATCACTCCTCGACAAAAGCTTCAATCGCATCGCTGGGCACCCAGCCAAACTGCAGGCTAAACGACCTGAAAGGGCATGCGAATGGAGGGCAAGCGAATGACTTCATTATCAATCTCCATCATCATTCGCTTGACCCCATTCGATTGTCCAAATTGGTTTCGCAACGAGAGGCGAGAGTGCGGGCAGCTCGGGTCGTTCGCCAGAAAAACGGGAGCCATCCCAAAGCCTCCAATTCCAGGTCTGGTCTTCGCGCTTCCCCAACGGCCCGAAAAATGTTTATACAAACTCCGACTGACCGGTGTCTATCCGGTTGAACGAAGCGAATGTCGCACTGGTGCCAAAACCTCTACGAAACAAGCGCGCCGCAGATTCTGCTCTACGGCCGGGCGCTGGGCTTGAGCCACAGCGAGGCTGAGGACGTCCTTCAGGAAACGTTCATTGCCTTGATGCAGAAGGATGAGGCACCGGAAGAACCGCTTCACTATTGCCTGCGTAGCTTTCGGAATAGGGCACTGAATTTCAAACGTAACCTCTGGCGCCGTTTGACGCGTGAATTGGAAGCCCGCCGCTGGTTCGAGCGCACGAATGCCGAGTCAGCGCAGGAACAGGCGGCCATGCGTTGTCTGAAACGTTTGCCGGCAGATCAGCGCGAAGTCATCGTTCTGAAAATCTGGCATGAATATACATTTGAGAAAATTGGTGAACTGCTCGAACTCTCGCCGAACACCGTCGCCGGTCGTTACCGCTACGGCCTGCAGAAACTTCGAGCCTGCCTGAATGGGAAAGATTATGAGTCACTGGAATCCACTGGAGAATCAACTGCGTTCCTGGACACCGCGCGCACCGTCAGCGAGTCTTAAGGCCCGGATTTTGGAGCCAACCGACACGCAAGACGCGCCGCTCCCGGCTGAGTCACGGCACAAACCAGCCGCATGGCACTGGCTGGCCCCCGCGATGGCGGCGTTCGTCTTCGGCATGTTCATCGTTGGAAGCAATGGGGCAATGCACCATTTTGATTCCGACAATTCGTCCAGCATTCTCGCATCCGCTGCCTTGACCCGTCCGGCGTATTCCACCTATTACGCCTCGGTGCGACACAGCGAGAACAACACTTTGCGCAGCACATTTGAATGGACAAACGACAGCCATTCACTGACAACAACGCCGCCCATGGCACAAACCAATAACAGCGTGATGCAATAGGCTCGAAGGAAAGATTCGAGGCGCAGTTCCTGACCTCCGGTCAACCACGCTCCCCTTTTCGCGTTAACCATACTCGCATTTTACCCGATTACGAAAGCTGACACTGAGATGAGCAATAACTCACAGAAAACAACGGCGCAGAAAGCCCCGGCTGCGGCCAAGACCACCGCCCCGCCCGCCACTCCCGTAGCGCCGCCCGCGCACGTGCCGCCACTTTTCCGCAGAATCGATTGGTGGACCTTCACCATCACGACATTGATGGTGTTCATCGGCTACTGGTGGACGTTGGCTCCCGATCTCACGCTCGAAGACTGCGGTGAATTGGCCACAGCTTCTTTTTATGCTGGGGTGCCGCATCCACCGGGCTACCCGGTTTGGACAGTCTATTCGTGGTTCTTCACCCTGCTGCCCATCTCAAACATCGCGTATCGCGTCGCTCTATCCTCAGCAGTGGCAGGCGCGCTTTCCTGCGGTCTGGTCGCGTTGATGGTCTCGCGCGGCAGCAGCATGATGATCGAAGGCATTCAGGACCTGAAGAACATCGAGCGCAAATGGGAGAACGCCCTGTGCGTGGTCTCCGGCTTCGTGGCCGGCATGCTGATTGGCTTCAACGGCTTCATGTGGAGCCAGGCGGTCATCGTCGAGGTTTACACGTTGAGCGTGCTCTCAATGACCGGCGTGCTGGCGTGTCTGCTGCGCTGGATCTACGCACCGCACCAGCGGCGTTACCTCTACTGGGCGTTGTTCTGGTTCGGCATTTGTTTCAACAACCACCAATCCCTGCTCGTCATTGCGCTCGGCATCGAGGTGGCCGTGACTGCGGTTTCGCCGAAGCTCGGCCGGAATTTCTGGATGTGGAACGTGGTCTTCTACCTCGGCGGCCTGCTGGCCAATGTATCCATGCTCGCGGAGAACAACGCGCTCAGGAACATCTTCCACTTCGTAGGTCTTGGCTCACTCATCACCTACATCGTCCTTCTAGTGAAGACGAACATTCGCGGCATCGAACTCGTACGCGACTGGCTCCTGGTGGCCTCCCTGGGTTGCGTTGCCATATTCTTCCTCTCGATCACCAACTTCATCACTGCTTTCGAATTCCGCACCGGACTGTTCGTCCTGTTCTGCCTGTTTACCATCTGCGTCATCGGCGCGTTGTTTTATACGATTCGTCTGGCCCGGCCCATGGGCACGGAATGGCATGCCACGTTTGTCGGCGGCATCGCCTGGGCGTTTGGTTTGGCCTTCTATCTCTACATGGCGCTGGCTTCGATGAGCAATCCGCCGCTCAACTGGGGCTATCCCCGCACGGTCCAGGGATTCTTCCACGCCTTCACTCGCGGCCAGTATGAGCGCATTCATCCGACCACGGAGGTCGGGCGATATTTCGAACAGATGCTCATGTACATTGGTGGCGCGTTCGAGGAGTTCAACATCGTTTACATCCTCATCGCGTTCGTTCCTTTCATCTTCTTCAACAAGATGCAGAAGCGTGAGCGCGCCTGGATGCTTGGATTGTCGGCCACATATCTCACCCTGAGCCTGTTCCTACTGGTCCTGCTAAACCCGGCTCCGGACCGCCAGGCACGTGATCTCAACCGCGTTTTCTTCACGGCTTCGCACTTCATGATCGCGATGGGCACAGGCTACGGCCTGACGTTGATCGGAGCTTATCTGTCCACTCAATACGAGCGATGGCGCAAATACTGTTTGCTTGGCTCCTTGGGCGCAGCGGCGGTCGCGCTCTTCATCGTCGTCGTGACGTACCAAAGTGAAAGCGGTCCGATCAATGTCCACTGGCAGTTGTTCGACTTGGCGCCAAGCTTTTCGCCCATCGTTAGATTCACCGCGAACTTCAGCCTCGCGCTCGCCGTGGCGGCGGTGCTGATTCTCCTCCTCAATCGCACCAAGGCGCCAATGCTGGCTTTGATTGCCCTGTTCGCCATCCTGCCTTTTCGTTCAACAATTTCCCACTGGGAGGACAACGAGCAACGCGGCCACTACTTTGGCTACTGGTTCGGCCATGACATGTTCCGTCCGCCGTTCAAGGATCCGACGACCGGCAAGTTCAGCTACGATTCCAAGCGCCGCGAGGAACTCCTCAAGGATCCGGCTCACACGAAGTTTACCTACCCCGAAATGGAGCGCGACACCGTCCTCTACGGAGGCACGGACCCGGGTCGCTTCAATCCCACCTACATGATTTTCTGCGAAAGCTTCATTCCTGCGAGCAAGCGCAACTTCATGGATCCCGAGTTCGATCGGCGCGACGTGATTCTTATCACACAAAACGCGCTGGCTGACGGC
>Ga0163150_10006817_pt1 | contig 13772 bp, 13 predicted proteins | sample OliLakLV19P2IB_FD_148628 | JGI IMG/M metagenome (GOLD analysis project Ga0163150, IMG submission 148628) | Freshwater microbial mat bacterial communities from Lake Vanda, McMurdo Dry Valleys, Antarctica - Oligotrophic Lake LV.19.P2.IB | ecosystem: Environmental > Aquatic > Freshwater > Lake >...
GACAGAGCGAAATTCCTGTAGCTCAGATCGGACGTCAGGTAGCCGGCTGGCTCCCCGCACCCCATCAGCAATCCGTCGACAACCTCCCAGTGAGAGGCGCCGGCCGGCACCGCGGGACCGGATCCCGTGAGAGCCGTGACGCAGGGTTTCGGCGTGGACCCGACCGCCGGCAGCGCTCCGGGCTGCGCCGGTGGCGGCGGCTGTGCCGGCTGTGCCTGAGGGGGCGAGCCGGCCGCCCGGCCCCGGCCCTGCGGCGGCAGCGAGGAGTGCCATCCCGCGAGCGTCTTGCCGTCGAACGCGAGCTGCCAACCCTGCGCTTTCTCCTGGGCCGTGAGCGTGTTGATGGTCTGGCCGAAGAGCGGGGTCGCGCACACGAGCATCGCCAGCGCCATTGTCGTTTTCATCATGTTCACCATGGTGGCGATTATCTCCCAACCGTGAGGCGAGGTGCCGCTAGGAGGAGGTGCCGCGCTCCAGCTTGAATTTTTCGATGCGATACCGGATCTGATCGCGGTTGACGCCGAGCATCGTGGCCGCCCGCGTCTGGTTCCACCCGCTGCGCTCGAGCGCCTGCACGACCAGCGAACGTTCGAGCTGCTCGAGATCGATGCCCTCCGCCGGCAGCTGCACACCCTCGGTCAGCCGCGGTCCCACCCCGGTGGTCAGCGGAAAGTCCTTATCGGACAGCCCATCTCCGTCGGCGAGCAGCATCGCGCGCTCGATCGCGTTGCGCAGCTCCCGAATATTGCCGGGCCATCCGTACGCCTGCAGCCGCTTCATCGTCTCGGGCGCAACCTGACGCACACGCTTGCGGAACTCGGTGTTGAAGCTGTCGATAAAATAGCGCACCAGCGCCGGAATGTCGTCTGCGCGCGCCCGCAACGGTGGCAGGGCGATCGGGAGCACGTTGAGGCGGTAGTAGAGATCCTCGCGAAACTTCCCCTGCCTGACTTCGTCCTCGAGCTTGCGATTCGTCGCGGACACCACGCGCACATCAACCTTGATGTCCGCCATGCCGCCGACGCGCTTGAACGTCTTCTCCTCGAGAAAGCGCAGCAGCTTGGACTGCAGGCCCGGCGCCATCTCGCCGATCTCGTCGAGGAAGACCGTGCCGCCGTCCGCGATTTCGAACAATCCGCGCTTCTGCTGACGCGCGTCGGTGAACGCGCCCCTCTCGTGCCCGAAGAGCTCGCTTTCCATCAGCGCCTCTGGCAAGGCCGAGCAGGTGATGTTCATGAAGGGCTTCGCGGCGCGATCGCTCGCGTAGTGCAGCACTTTCGCCGCGAGATCCTTGCCGGTGCCGCTCTCGCCGGTCAGCAGGACGGTGGATGCCGGGCTCGCCGCGATCTTCTGGAGCAACGCCTTCAGTTCCGAAATCGCAGAGCTGTCTCCGACGATCCGGTCCATGCTGTAGGGCTGGGCCTGGGTGGCGCGCAGCGTGCGCACTTCTCTGCGCAGGCGCGTCGTCTCGAGCGCTTTTTCGACGAGCAGCGCGATCTCGTCGAGATTGAACGGCTTGTTGGCGTAGTGGTACGCGCCGGCCTTCATCGCCTCCACGGCGGTATCGACGCTCGAGAACGCGGTGAGCAGGATCACCAGCGTTTCCGGGTTCATCTCTTTGATCTTCTTCAGCACCGTGAGCCCGTCGGAATCGGGCAGACGATAATCGAGGAGCACGAGATCGACGCCGTCGCGATGTTTCTCGAGGGCCTCGGCCGCCGTGGCCGCCTCGACGACGCGGTAGCCCTCCTGCGTGAGGCGATCGTTCAGCGACCAGCGGATCAGTTGCTCGTCGTCTACGACAAGAATGGTGGGCTTCGGCATGGGCTACAGAGAAGGCGACGACTCGTCGCGCGCTTCCTTCACGAGCGCGGCGAGGCTTTCCACTTCGAACGGCTTGCTGATGACCCGATAGACGCCCAGCGCCTCGGCCCCCTGCGTCAGCTCGGGACTGCTGTGCGCCGTAATCATGATGACCTGCGACGTCGGTGCGAGACTCCGGACGCGTTCCAGTAATTTCAAATCGGCCGAGTCCGGCAGCCGGTAGTCGAGCAGCACCACATCAAACGGTTCGCCCGCTTTCGCAATCGCCGCCAGCGCCGTCCGCCCGTCTTCAGCCTCGGTCACGATATATCCGCGGTCGCCGAGCATCTCGGCCAGCGACCATCGAATGAGGGCTTCATCATCGACGACAAGGACCGTGGGCGGGGAATTTTTCGCCATATGGGCAATATTTCTCTGTTCCGGTTGTTCACTCGCGTCAGAATGCTGGGGTATCGGCAGATACGGTAACATCTTCGAACTCTGCCGCTTTCCACTTCAATTTCCACGCCATATGGAACCTATCCTCACAATCTTCGAGTCGGCGGTGGACGGCATCCTCCTCATCGATGCCAGGGGGCTGATCCTGGCGTTCAACCCAGCGGCCGAGCGGCTCTTCGGATACCGCGCCGGGGAGGTGCTCGGACAGAACGTGCGCCTCCTGATGCCGAGCCCCGATCGCGGGCAGCACGATGGGCATCTTGATGATTCTCTGGAGGCGTGGATCCCGCGAATCATCGGCACGGGCCGCGAGATTCGCGGCCGCCGCAAAGACGGCATCACCTTCCCGCTTCACCTCTCAGTCGGCCGCACGGAGATCGACGGCCAGCCGGCCTTCACGGGCATCCTTCACGACCTCAGCAGCCGGGTTGCCGCCGAAGAGGCGCTTCGCAAGAGCGAAGAGCGCGTCAGGTCCATCGTGGAATCGGCCGTCGATGGCATCCTCGTGATCGACGACCACGGAATGATTCAGGCGTTCAATCCGTCCGCGGAGCGCCTGTTCGGCTACCGCATCGACGAGGTGCTCGGGCAGAACGTCAACATGCTGATGCCCAGCCCCGATCGCGAGCGCCACGACGGATACCTTCGACACTACCTGACGACCGGCGAGCAGAAGATCATCGGCATGGGCCGCGAAGTCACGGCGCTGCGCAAGGACGGGACGACGTTCCCTGTCCATCTGTCGGTCGGCGAGATGAAATCCGCAGACGGCACGCGCAGCTTTACGGGCATTCTTCACGACCTGAGCGATCGCGTCGTGCTCGAGCAGCGGCTGGCCGAACAGAAATCTCTCGCGAAGCTCGGCGAGATGGCCGCCGTCGTCGCGCACGAGGTGAAGAACCCGATCGCGGGCATTCGCGGGGCCCTGCAGGTGATCACGTCACGAATGCCCGTCGATCAGCGCGATCGCACCATCCTGCTCGAGATCATCACCCGCCTGGATGGACTGAACCGGATCGTGCAGGACATGCTGATGTTCGCGCGGCCGCGCCCACTCCGCCGGGAGCCGATCGCGCTCAGCACGCTGATGAGCGACACCGCGTCGATGATCGGGCTCGACCCGACCATGCGGCGACTCGAGATTGGCATCAGCGGCGCCGCAGACATCGCCGGCGATCGCGAGATGCTGCAGATCGTTTTTCAGAACATCCTGATGAACGCGGCGCAGGCGATGGAAGGACGGGGACGGATCGACGTCGCAATTACAGAGTTCGGCGGCCGCTGTCGCGTCGCGGTCGCCGATCGCGGACCGGGCATGCCGTCGGAGGTTCGCGAGAAGGCGTTCGACGCCTTCTTCACGACCAAACACCGCGGAACGGGACTGGGCCTGCCGATCGCGCGCCACGTCGTCGAATCGCACGGAGGCACGATTCAGATCGATGTGCCCCTGACAGGGGGGACGACGATTTCCGTTGATCTGCCGCTGCCGCCCCGCTAAGCCGCAGCGCAAGCCGCGAGCACCATGGCATGACGTGTGCTGGGACTGATCGCGAACCGAGGACATGCACATGAACACCACATCCAACGTCGTTGCGCCAACCGATTCCGGCCCGGCATCCGCGACCGCCGCCACGACACGGATCCTCCTCCGCGACGGTTCGGCGGCGGGCGTGCGGCTGACCTCTCCCGCCGACCACGAGGCGATGCAGCGCTTCTTCGCTGAGTTGTCGCCGGCGTCTCGCCGCCTTCGCTTTCTGGCCGCGACCTCGGCGTCTGACGAGCTCATTACACAACTCTGTGACAATTCCGATCCGGCAAGCGCCCTCACGCTGATCGTCTGTCGCCACAGCGGGGCGGGCACGCAGATTGTCGGTGTCGGGTCGTACTTCATGACCTCCGAACGAACCGCTGAAGTGGCCTTTGCCGTCGATGATGAGTTTCACGGAAAGGGCATCGCCACCGCCCTGCTCGAGCGACTGGTCCGCCTCGGCACCGAGCAGGACTTCGATGCCTTCTCCGCGGGCGTGCTCCCCGAGAACCACGAAATGCTCGACGTGTTTCGCGACTCCGGATTCGGCGCGCACTCGACCAACGACGCCGGCGCGATCGAAGTACGACTCTCGCTGCAGCCGTCGACGGCCGGCCTCGCCGCCATAGACGAGCGCGACCGTCAGGCCACCGTTGCTTCTCTCCGAGCCATCATCCGGCCGAACGCGGTGACGGTGATCGGCGCGTCGCGCGACGACGCCAACCTCGGCCGGCGGGTGTTCGAATCATTGTTGACCTCGGGGTACGGCGGACAGGTGTACCCGGTCAATCCCTCGGTTGCCGAACTGCACGGCCACCGCTGCTATCCGACGGCCCGCGATCTGCCTGCAGGAGTCGATCTCGCAGTCATCGCGGTGCCGCGCGAAGCGGTTCTCACCGCGGTCGACGAGTGCGCGGCGATCGGCGTCAAGGGCATCGTCGTGATTTCGGCGGGTTTTGCCGAAACCGATGTTCGCGGGCGCGAGCTGCAGGCCGAACTCGTCGAGCGCGTGCGCAGCTACGGCATGCGCATGGTCGGACCCAATTGCATGGGGGTCATCAACACCGACCCCGCCGTCAAGCTCAACGCCTCGTTCGCCGAGCACTTGCCACCGCCTGGCCGGATTGCGCTGGCCTCGCAGAGCGGCGGTCTGGGTCTGGCGGTACTGAAGCTCGCGGCGACACGACAGCTTGGCGTGTCGACGTTCATCAGCCTCGGCAACAAGGCGGACATCTCCGGCAACGATCTTCTGCAATACGCCGAGCGCGATCCGGCGACGTCGGTCGTGCTGCTGTACCTCGAATCGTTCGGCAATCCTCGTCGATTCGGGCAGATCGCGCGACGCGTTTCGCGGACCAAGCCGATCGTCGTCGTCAAGTCCGGGCGCACGGCGGCCGGGCTGCGCGCGGCCGCGAGCCACACCGCGGGCCTCGCCGCCAGCGAGTTGGCCGTCGATGGACTGTTCCAACAGGCGGGTGTGATCCGGGCGGACACGATCGACGAGATGTTCGATGTTGCGGCCTGCCTCGACTCGCAGCCGCTGCCGCGCGGCCGTCGGGTGGCGATCGTCACCAACGCAGGCGGACCGGGAATTCTGGCAGCCGACGCCTGTATGGCGGCAGGCCTCGACGTGCAGCCCACAGCTGCCGGCATGACGAACCCGCTCGATCTGCTCGCGTCTGCCGGGGCCGATGCGTATCGCGAAAAGGTCGAGGCATTGCTTGCCGCCGACGACGTCGACGCGATCATCGCCATCTATACGACCATCGACAGCCGGCGCACCGGGGCCATTCTGTCGGCTATCAAAGACGGGGTGCTCGCCGGGCGGCGGCAGGGCGCCGCGAACACGTCCGTGCTCATCTGCGCCATGGCCTCTCCGGAGACGCCGCCCGTACGCGCGGGCGACGAAACCATCCCGGTGTATGAGTTTCCCGAACAGGCGGCGCGCGCGCTCGGCACGGCGGCGGCGTATGCGGCCTGGCGCGCTATTCCGCCGGGCACGTATCCGCGATTTGAACAACTTCGTCTGCGCGAAGCCCGGGATCTCTGCCGGCAGATTTCGCGCGCGCGCGGCGATGCGTGGCTCACGAGTGCCGAACTGCAGGGGGTGCTCCACGCCGCAGACCTTCGGCTCGCGCCCGCGGTGGTGGCCCATTCGGCTGAAGAGGCCGCAGGGCTGGCGCGCGTGTTCGGCTATCCCGTCGTTGCGAAGATCGCCTCGCCGAAGGCCTTGCACAAGACGGAGCTGAACGGCGTGCGCCTTCACCTCGCCACCGAGAGAGACGTACGCAGCGCATACGCAGAGTTGTGCGCGATGGCCGGAGAGAAGCTCGGTGGTGTGTTCGATGGCATCCTCATTCAGCCGATGCTGAGCAACGGCGTCGAAATACTCGTCGGCCTTTCGCAGGATGCGATGTTCGGCCCCCAAGTGGCGTTCGGTCTTGGCGGCATTCACGTGGAGCTGTTCCGCGATGTGGCGTTTCGCACGGCGCCGCTGACCGACCGCGACGCCGACGAGATGATCCGCAGTGTGCGCGGTTTTGGTCTGTTGCAGGGTTATCGGAATCAGCCACCCGTCGACCTTCCGGCGCTGCGCGATCTCCTGCTCAGGATCTCCTGCCTTGGCGCGCACATCCCCGAACTGCTCGAGCTGGAGTTCAACCCCGTCATGGCGCTGCAGGCGGGGCGCGGGTATCAGATCGTCGATGCGCGGGCGCGGGTCGGGCCCGCTGCGCGATAGCGCACAGTGGTCCCGCAGAAAGCCCTCCTCGGAAAATTCCCCACCGTGCGGAATTCTCAGCGGCCAGGTCGCTGAAGTCCGGTCATTTGTCCCGATTTCAGGGCTGTTCCAGCGGCACGCCTGTTGCCATAGAGACAGGCATGCATCTCTGCCAACCGCGTGGCGTCGCCGCCCTGATCGTCGCCGTCAGCACCTTGACCGCTCCGTTGACAGGCGCGGGCACCCCCATCAGCGTTGAGGTCGAGCGCGCTGCCGACCACGCCTACGTCGTCGATGCGGCCTTCAATCTCGACGCCCCGTCCCACATCGTGTGGGAGGTGCTGACCGACTACGAGGGCATTGGCAAGTTCGTGTCGTCGATTCGGCAAAGCACTGTCATAGAGCGCGAGCCAGGCCGTGTGCTGCTCGAGCAGCATGGCGTCGGCCGCGCCTGGATCTTCTCGATGCCGATGCACGTGGTGCTCGACGTTCGCGAACACGACCAGCGGCTGCTGGCCTTCCGCGACACGGTCGGCAAGAGCTTCACCTTCTATGAGGGCGCGTGGGAGCTCGCCAGCGCCGGAACCGGGACGCGCGTGACGTATCACCTGAAGGCGGCGCCCACTGGCGGACAACCCGCGGCGCTGACGCGCGCGGCGATGCGCGGGAACGTCAAGAGGCTTCTCGAAGAAGTCAGGACCGAGATTCTCGCGCGCGCAGCGCGGTAACGGAGGGACCCATGTTCGACCTCACGGCGGACACACTCGATCGGCCCTTCCGCGACAAGCACGCCTCGGCCACGCTGTTCTCGATCGCCACGCACGCGGCCGTGCTCGGCAGCATCGCCTGGGTCGTGCTGTTCACCGTCAACGACACACTCCCTCACGTGCCGGCGATGATGGCGTTCGTCGCCGAAGTCCCGGTTCCTTCGCCGCCGCCTCCACCACCGCCTCCTGCGTCGCGCGGAACGAGAGCCGCCCAGCCCGCGAAACCGGTTTCCACAACAGGGCCGACATTTACTGTGCCCGCTGAGATCCCTGTCGGGATCCAACCGGAAACCGGCATCATCGATCTGGGCGGCGAAGGGGGCGTGGAAGGCGGCGTGGAAGGCGGCATTCCCGGCGGCGTTCTCGGTGGCATTCCCGGCGGCCTCGTGACGGAAGTCCTGCCGCCCCCGCCTCCGCCCAAGCCGAGACGCGTCGGCGGCGACGTGCAGCCGCCGGCACTCATCCACCGTGTCGAACCCATCTATCCGGGCGTCGCCCTTGCCGGCAAAGTGACCGGCACCGTGATACTCGAAGCCACCGTGAACGAGTCCGGTGCCGTGACCGACGTGCAGGTGCTGCGGTCGATCCTGCTGCTCGACCAGGCCGCGGTCAAGGCTGTGAAGCAATGGCGTTATCAGCCGCTCGTATTGAACGGCCAGCCGGTGCCGTTCATCCTCGTGGTGACGCTGACATTCTCATTTCGCTGAGATCCGGGGAGGCCTCACATGTCCCGACGGCTTGCTCTCGCGATGCTTGCCACCAGCTGCCTGGCCTGGCTGTCGATGACGACGCCGACATCGGCGACCTCGCCGACCTCGCTCGAAGACGAGCTTCTGCGCAGTGCCACGCTCGTCTTTCGACGCGCGGTGGACACACCGGCGGCGGCCATTCCTGCCTCTGTTCTGATGCGTGCCCGGGCGATAGCCGTCTTTCCGGCGGCCGTGAAGGATGGCGCGCGCTACTACGGCCAAGGGGTCCTCAGCGCGCGCGGTGCGCGGTTTGATTATTGGACCCCTCCGGCGATCCTGGCGTTCGAAGGCGCGGTCCCCCTGGAGCTGGAGGCCGACAGGCTTGATTTCGTGATCGTGGCGCAGACCCCGCGAGGGCTGGACTACCTGACGCAAGACAGATTCCGCCTCCCAGTGCCGCAGCCCATCGCGCCCGGCGCACTTGGCCGGGATACGCCCGTCAACATCAACGCAGACCTGCTCGCGTACATGCAGTTCGGCGGTTACTTCGCCGGCGTCACGGTCGACGACTGGATCATCGGCGAAATGAAGGAGTCGAACGCCCAGGTGTACGGCCGGGCGTACTCGACTGATGAGATCGTGCTGGGCCGGGGATTCTTCCACCTGCCCTCCGCGGCTCGCGTATGGCGGGATGCGCTCGCCGACTATTTCAGGGACATGAGCTGAGCCATGACGACCTTTCTCGCACGGGTGACCGGGGCCGCGCTCTTGAGTCCGGCCATCTACGAAGAAGTCGAGGCCGATCGATCGGCAACGATGCAGGCGGCGGGCGTGGTCGCGCTGTCGAGTCTCGCGGCCGGAGTGGGAGCCCTTGGCGTGCTAAGCGCGCGCCCCGTCGCCCTCGCGGCCATCAGCCTGCTTGCGTTCGCGGTGTGGGGAATCTGGGCGTTGCTGACGCTCCAGATCGGTATTCGCATTTTACCGGCACCGCGCACGCAGGCGGACCTCGGGCAGCTGCTTCGAACGATGGGATTCGCCACGGCGCCTGGAATCCTCCGAATCGCCGGCGTTATTCCGGGGACCACGACGTTGGTGTTCGCGGTGACGGCGATCTGGATGCTGATGGCGATGATCGTCGCCGTGCGTCAGGCGCTCGATTACACGAGCACGGCCCGGGCGTTTGCCGTCTGTGCACTGGGATGGGCACTGGCGATTGGCATGGTGATCGGCATCGGCCTCTTCTGGTCGCCGCCGCTGCATTGACCGAACTGAGGAACGGGCGTGCTCTAATATGAGGCAGATGGCTGAGACGACGCTCTTTCGGACGATTCTTTGCCCGGTCGACTTCTCGGCGCACTCCCGCCAGGCGCTCAACTATGCGGCACTGCTGGTGAAACGCCTGAGGGGAAAGCTGATCGTCATCTTCGTCGAGGATCCGCTGCTGGTCGCCGCCGCCGCCGTGGCCTACGCCGACACGCAGCTGATCGAGAAGAGCCGAGCCGAACTCCGGCGCTTTGTCGAGCGGACCATTGCTCCATACGGCGTCACGATCGCGTCGGTGACGCTCGACGTGGTAATGGGACGGCCCCACGAGGAGATCGCGCGGACCGCAAAGCGGCTCAAGTGCGATCTCATCATCGTCGGCGCGCATGGCGCGACGGGCGCGAACAAGATGATGCTCGGCTCGACGACGCACCGCGTGCTGCGCAGCTCGCCTCTTCCGGTGCTTGCCGTACCGCCGGTCAAGGGCCGAGCGAAACGGCCGGCTCGCACGTGGCCAGGAAAATGGGCGCTCGCCCCCATCGATCTCAGCTCACGCGCTCGTACTGACGCGACGGCGGCGGCGGTCGCCGCTCGGGAGCTCGGTACACAACTGCGGCTGGTGCACATCGTCGAGCCCATCGCTGAGCTTCCGTGGCTCGAAGTGGATGCAACGCGGCGCAATCAGCAGCAGGAGCGCCGCGCGCTCGCTTTTCTGTCGCGGGTCAAGGAGGGTCTGGCATGGGCGGTCGCAGACACCGTCGTGCAGGCTGGAAGGCCGGGAACAGCCATCGCGGCCATCGCTTCGCAGAACGACGTCGGCCTTGTGGTGATGACGCGCCGGCGCGGACAAGGCCTGTTCGGCCCGCGGCAAGGCTCGATCAGCTATCAGGTGCTGGTTGATGCGCGCACGCCGGTTCTGGCTCTTCCGAGCGATCCACAATGGCTGCGCCGCGCAGTGGCGCTGCGGCCGCGAAATGTGATATGAAGCGCATAATCATGACCACACACAGCAGCCGGCGCGACCTGCTCAAGGGCAGCCTCGCGGTCACCAGCCTCGCCCTCCTGAACATTCCCGAGTGGGCGCTGCCCGCGCTCGCACAAGGCGAGACGCTGGTGCCCTTCACCGATGCACCGGCGGCCTTTCCGGCGCCGGGGCCGGTCAACCGTCAATACGATGTGCGCACGATCGACGGTCCGTTCACGCCGGCCGATCGCTTCTTCACGACGCAGCACTACGGTCATCCGGTCGTCGACCCGGCGACGTTCCGTCTGAAGGTCACGGGAATGGTGAATCGCCCGATATCGTTGTCGCTCGACGAGCTGCGCAAGGTCGGCAGCACCGAGCTGATTGCCGGCTTCGAGTGCTCGGGCAACCGGCGACCGCTCCAGGGCCTGTCGGGCAACGGGCGCTGGACGGGCGTGCCGCTGCGCGCCGTGCTCGATCGAGCGGGCCTCAAGCCGCAGGCTCGAGAGCTCGTCTTCTTCGGGGCCGATCGTAGTGAAGAGGAAGTGGAGTTTCGCACGCAGAAGTTCAAGGTCGATCAGCAGTACGGCAGGAGCATGACGCGCGAGCAGCTGGTCACGTCCGAGGCGTTTCTGGCGTGGGCGCTCAACGGCGAGCCGCTGACGAGGCACCAGGGCTCGCCGCTGCGGTTGATCGTTCCAGGCTGGTACGGCATGGCCAACGTCAAGTTCCTCGCGCAGATTCACGCGCAGGAAGATGCGTACCTCGGCAAATTTCAGGCGCGGCATTACCGCACGCTGCGAGGCGAGACGATCGACGGCGAAGTGAAATGGACAGAGGCCGGGATCACGCAGATGCAGCTGAAGTCGTTCCTCGCGCGCGTGACGCGCGCTGGAAGCCGTCACACCGTGCTCGGCGTGGTGCTGCACGACGGCACGCCCCTGAAATCCGTCGAAGTCCGGGTCGACGACGGGCCGTGGCAGCCTGCGGCGCTCGACCCGGCGACCCGCGCAAAGTATTCGTGGAAGCTCTTCACCTACGCCTGGAACAACGCCACGCCCGGCGAGCACACACTGGTCTCGCGCGTGACCGACATCAACGGCCGGGTGCAGCCGACCAGCGAAGAGCTGGAGTCGAAAAAGACGTTCCTCGAAGACAACTCGCAGTTTCCGAGGAAACTGACGATCGCGTAGTGTGTTGCCTTAGTGGCTCCGCCGTGCGTAGTACACACTATCCACGGGCAGTTCCTCTGTGCGGTAATCGTTTTCCTTGAAAGGAAATGCGGGGCGCGGCCTGGAATTGATGAAGGCCGCCAGATACTGGGCTTCTTCGTCGGTCACGCTTCCGGGATCGAGATATGGCATCGAGTAACGGATGATGCCGGCAAGCGTGTACACCCGCGCGGCTCCGGCACCATCGTTCCATGAGTCCGGCCCCCAGAGCGGTCCAGGTCGTTTGTCGCCGATGGCGACTCCCTGTCCGTCCACGCCATGGCACGTGATGCATCGCTCCTTGAAGATCGCTTCTCCCCTGACAGGCTCCAGCGCGCCGATCGGGATCAGCTTTGACGCGGGTATCGCGTTCTGCCCGCGCCAGGGAGGGTTCTTTCCCACCCCAAATCCCTCCGACAACCATGTGAGATAGGCAGACACGGCGAGGACTTCCCTGGCCGTCAACGACGGAAGCTCTTCGCCCGAGTGCGGATTTCCTGTCGCATTCTGACTGCGCAGGAAGCAATCAACGATGCGGTCGCCGAGGCTGAACAACCGACCCGCGCGCCGGTTATATTCCGGAAACATGCCTGTGATACCGACCAACGGAAGCGATTTTTCCCGCTGACCTCCGTTGAGATGGCAGTTGTTGCAGGACATTCTGCTGGGCGTGAACCGCGCGGCCTCGGTGCGCGTGTTGGTGAAGATCCGAAACCCCGATCGAATCTCGTTCGAGAGCCGTGACTCGTCCAAGCCGGGATCTGTGAGCGGATTTTTCGGGAACTCCCAGGCCGTGACCATCGTGGTCCGGGAGGAGATCAGCGGACCGGCGATGATCGTGGGCGGTCGCACCGCCTGATCCGTGGCGGGGGCACACGACGCGAGACACAGGAGCGTACCGACGGTCGCGAACACGCGCAAATGGCCCCCCTGACAGCATTGACCGGCAGTGCCGCGGCAGCATAGCATGCTCGCGACGGACACCGACAATCTCTCCAGGAAAGCGAGGACACATGGCGGCCAACACGCGCCACGCCCGACGCGCGTTTCTCTCGCAACTCGGAACAGGTGCGACAGCGGCAGGCCTGACCGTTCTGTCCGATCGGCCGGCGGCCGCGCAGTCCGCGGACCCTGCTGAGTGGCATCCCCGCCGGCACGCCGAGGATAGCTGGCTCGATCGAATTCCGGGCGTGCATCGGTTCGTGTTCGACACCACCACCGCGGACGGGTTCGATGAGGCACTGACCTTCGCCAACAATTACTACACAGCGAACCAGAGCGGCTACGGACTGAACGACGCCGATCTGGCGGTGGTGCTCGTGGCTCGACACGGTTCGACGCCGTTTGCCTACACCGACGCCATGTGGGCTAAATACGGCTCTTCGCTCGTGCAGCGGAGCGGCTTCGTGGATCCGTCAACCAAACAGCCGCCGGTCGTCAATGTGTACGGCGCGAGACTGGAGGGGTTGATCAAGCGAGGTGCGCACGTTGCGGTATGCCAGATGGCCACGCGCCGCCTGGCTGGTGTCATCGCGCGCGCCTCCGGCATGAACGCCGACGCCGTGTACAACGAGCTGACGACCACGCTCGTGCAGAACGCGCACATGGTGCCCGCCGGTATCGTCGCCGTCAACCGCGCGCAGGAGCGCGGCTACTCCTTCGTCCACGCAGGCTGACGAGCCGACTGCTCGGCCGCCGGAAGCGCAGGCACTATCAGACACACCGCCGTTCGAAGCAGAACCAATCGTCTTCGCAAACCAAGAACCTCCGTCTGGCTGTGGGACCGCTCTAATTCGCTCCTGCGCGTGCACCGGAACATCCGGATACCACAGCAGGCACAACAGCGATCCGACGAGGACAGTCCGGCGAGTTGGTCACAAATCGCCATACAATCCGGCTTGTGACCAAACGTGCGGTTGAGAATCTCTCTGATGAGTATCCGGACCTCGTCAGGAACGCCGCCGGAGGCGACGCGCGCGCGCTCGAGAATCTGCTGATGCGGGCGCAGGAAGTGGCATACCGCTTCAGTCACACGGTGTGCGGCGGGCCCACAGATGCCGGGGACGTCATGCAGGACGCGCCGACGCGTGTGCTGTCGCTCGAGCGGGCATCCTGAAGATATCGGAGTCGAATGTGAAGATGCGCCTGCCTCGCGCGCGACTGTTCCTGCGCAAGCAGTTGGAGGATCGATGACCGCCCGCCGTACCCCACGCCCGCCGGCCCGGTGCCTGGCGCTGCTCGCACGTCTGTCGCGCTACATCGACGACGAGCTGACGCCGCAGCAGCGGCGGGCCATCGATGTGCACTGCCTCGACTGCACGCGCTGCCAGCGGATGATTGCCGGATTGCGCCGAACGATTGCGCTGTAC
>Ga0163150_10006818_pt1 | contig 13772 bp, 8 predicted proteins | sample OliLakLV19P2IB_FD_148628 | JGI IMG/M metagenome (GOLD analysis project Ga0163150, IMG submission 148628) | Freshwater microbial mat bacterial communities from Lake Vanda, McMurdo Dry Valleys, Antarctica - Oligotrophic Lake LV.19.P2.IB | ecosystem: Environmental > Aquatic > Freshwater > Lake >...
GCGGGGCGGTCATGCGCGCCTCGGGAACCAGCTCCGCGACCAGCTCGGCAGTGATTGGTTCTTCGCTCGATGGCGTCACGCGACGCTGCGCCCCGCGGATCGGATGCAGGACCGGTTCCGCCGCGTGCGCCGGATCGCGGCCGTCGGCCGTCGGCCGGTCATAGCGTACCGTGGGCGTCTCGGCAAAGGCTTTGATGAATGCTCGATCGAGTGTACTCATGGGGACACCGTATTCACTGGAGGCATCGTGTTCACCGGCGGCGCCGTGCTGCCCGGGGCGTACCCGGTCACAGGAGCGACCGAGCCATTGGGTGCCGCTGAGTCGCCCGGTACCAAGGTGTTCGTGATCCGTCCAGTGGGCACCGCTTCGCCGGGCTGGGCTTTGGCTTCGCCGGTTTGGGCTTTGACTTCGCCAGCGGGCGGCGGCTCACGACGAGCCACGTGCAGCGGTTCGCGGGCTGGGCCCGCTCGGCTGATGTCGTCGCCCGGCGCGGGGGCGAATGTCGGTTCGTCCACGGCGGCCGGCGGCCCGCTTTCAGCAGGCGCGGGCGGCTCCAGGTTCTCTTCAGGCCGCGAGGTGCTGGCCGGCATGATGCTCGGCGCGGATGCCGGAAACGCCGGCGCCAGGCTCATCGCGGGCGAGTCGTTGGCGTGATTGCCGGAGGTAACCTCGGCCGCGTTGCCCGACCAACTCGGCGCTTCATCCAGTGTCGAGGGCGGGGCTTTCTTGGGCGACCAGATCAACCACAGCGCGAACAATGCTCCGAGGGTAATGCCGACCCAGAACATCCGCCCTGCCACCCATTGCCAGATGCCAGGCGTCTCGTCGTCGAGCACGCTCAAGTCGGGCAGTTGCAACACCACCGGCACGGCGGAGTCGTCGGCCGCCTCGTGATCGCTCATCGTGGCTCCGGCAGCAAGCGCTGCCGCGGCGCTGCCCGTGCGGCGATAGGTCGGCGCGCCCAATGCCGGGCGTCGCGCTGCCGGTGGGGGCTCGGGCTCGTCGTCCTGCCGGTAAACCGAGTAAGCAGTCATATCGGGCCTGACGTCCGCGGGTTTGTGGAAGTGCGCAATGTGCAACTGTTGTTCTCTATCGGTTCCGACCACAACGATCTTGACCCTTGTTCCTATTGCGTGGAGCGGGCAAGCGGGCGAAAGGCTGCCGTGCTGGCTAGTTGGACAAGTGTCTCGCGGCCGAGTGGGTGTGAACCAAGACGCCGGCGATTGCGTCTGGAAGAGCGACTAAATGTGTGGTTGCGAACCGTTTAGCGTTTGCCGAGACCTCCGTTGGCACCGGCTAAGCCAGCTTGCAGGTCCCGGGGTTGTGTGCGATAGTTGTAAAGTCATTGGCCATCGACGGTTCGCAGCATCTGTCGACGTCATTCCCGGGCCAAATACCGCAGTCGGCTCGGACGCGGACTCTGGCGGCTAAATCCTTTTCCCAATAGCACGTTACGCAGACACAATCACGCATGGCAGTCATCGCCCAGGTCCAAACTCGCCAGTTGTTGGAAAAGCTGCTCTCCGAGCGGATTCTCGTCCTCGACGGGGCGATGGGCACGATGGTCCACGCCCTGAAGTTCAGCGAGGCCGACTACCGCGGCGCCCCATTCGCCGCCCACAGCCGCGACCTGAAGAACTTCATCGATATCCTGGTCCTGACGCAGCCGGCCGCGATCGAAGAGATTCACCGCCAGTACCTTGAGGCTGGCGCCGACATCATCGAGACCAATACCTTCGGCGCGACCAGCGTGGCGATGGCCGACTTTGACCTGACTGACCGGGTGCGCGAGCTAAACCTGGCCGCGGTGGCCGTGGCGCGGCGCGCGGTCGACGAGATGAATCTGCGGACTCCCGACAAGCCCCGCTTCGTCGCCGGCTCGATCGGTCCAACCAACAAGCAGTTGTCGATTGCGGGCAACGTCAACGACCCCGGCTATCGTAGCGCCACGTACGACCAGATGGTCGAGACCTACACCGAACAGGTCGACGCGCTGGTGGAAGGGGGCGTGGACATCCTGCTGGTCGAGACTGCCTTTGACACGCTGGTGTTGAAGGCCGCGCTGTTTGCCATCGATCAATATTTTGAGCGGTCCGGGGTGCGGCTGCCCGTGATGGCCAGCTTCACAATCTTTGAAGGGGGCCGCACGCTGTCGGCCCAGACCGTCGAGGCCTGCTGGAACTCGATCTCGCACGCCGACCTGCTGAGCGTGGGCATGAACTGCGCCTTGGGGCCGGACATGCTCAGGCCCTATGTCGAGGAGCTGTCGCGGATCGCGCCGGTGTTTGTCAGTTGCTATCCCAATGCCGGGTTGCCAAACGCCTTTGGCGGGTTCGACGAGACGCCCGGGATGATGGCCCGCACGCTGGGCGAATTTGCCGCCAACGGTTGGGTCAACATTGTGGGTGGCTGTTGCGGCACCACGCCGCCGCACATCCGCGCCATTGCCGACGCGGTGCGCAACCAGTCGCCTCGCCGTCGGCCAAAAATCGAGCCGCTGACCCGGCTGAGCGGGCTGGAGCCGCTGACCCTGCGACCCGAGTCAAACTTCACGATGATCGGCGAGCGGACCAACGTCACAGGGTCCAAGAAGTTCGCCAAGCTGATCTTGAACGAGAAATACGAAGAGGCCGTGGCGGTCGCGCGCGAGCAGGTCGAGGCCGGCGCCAACATCGTTGACGTCAACATGGACGAAGGCATGTTGGACGGCGAAGCGGCCATGACCAAGTTTCTGAACCTGATCTCGGCCGAGCCCGAGATCTCCCGCGTGCCGATCATGGTCGATAGCTCGAAGTGGTCGGTGATCGAGGCCGGGCTGAAGTGCGTGCAGGGCAAGGCGATCGTCAACTCGATCAGCTTGAAGGAGGGCGAGGAGTCCTTTTTGCACTACGCCCGACTGGTCCGCCGCTATGGAGCCGCCGTGGTCGTGATGGCCTTTGACGAGGAAGGTCAGGCCACGGAAACCGAGCGCAAGGTGCAGATCGCCGAGCGGGCCTATCGACTGCTGACCCAGCAGGTCGGCATGCCGGCTGAGGACATCATCTTCGACCCGAACATCCTCACGGTTGCCACGGGCATCGAGGAGCACAACAACTACGCGGTCAACTTCTTCGAGGCCACGAAAGAAATCAAGCGGCGCTGCCCGGGGGCCAAGGTCTCGGGCGGCGTGAGCAACGTCTCGTTTTCGTTCCGCGGCAACGATGCTGTGCGCGAGGCGATCCATTCGGCTTTCCTCTACCATGCCATTCGCGCCGGGCTGGACATGGGCATTGTCAACGCCTCGCAGTTGGCCGTTTACGAAGAGATTCCGCCGCAGCTGCGCGAGCTGGTCGAGGACGTGTTGCTCAACCGCCGTCCGGACGCCACCGAGCGGCTGGTTGACTTTGCCGAGACCGTCAAGAAGCAAGCCACCACCGGCGAGACCACGGCGCTGGCCTGGCGCAGCGGCACGGTCGAAGAGCGGCTGGCCCACGCGCTGGTCAAGGGCGTGGTCGACTTTGTCGAAGCCGATACCGAGGAAGCCCGGCAGAAGTATCCTCGCTGCCTCGACATCATCGAAGGTCCGCTGATGAGCGGCATGCAGATCGTGGGCGACCTGTTCGGCGCGGGCAAGATGTTCTTGCCCCAGGTGGTCAAGAGCGCCCGCGTGATGAAGAAGTCCGTGGCCTACCTGTTGCCTTTTATGGAGGAAGAGAAGCGCCAGGCGGGCGCCGCCGCGCAGACCATGCGTGGCAAGGTGCTGCTGGCGACCGTCAAGGGCGACGTTCACGACATCGGCAAGAACATCGTGGGCGTGGTGCTGGGCTGCAACAACTACGAAGTCATCGACCTGGGCGTAATGGTCCCCTGCGAGCGGATCCTGGAGGTGGCGCGCAAGGAGCAGGTGCACATGATCGGCCTGTCGGGCCTGATCACGCCCAGCCTGGATGAGATGGTGCATGTGGCCCACGAGATGGACCGCCAGGGCTTCGAGCTGCCACTGTTGATCGGCGGAGCCACGACCAGCGCCAAGCACACCGCGGTCAAGATCGCGCCGGCTTATCGTCACGCCACCGTGCACGTGCTCGATGCCTCGCGCAGCGTGGGCGTGGTCGATCGGCTCAATAGCGACGACCGCCGCGAAGAATTCGAGAAGCTCAACCGCAAGGATCAAGAGTCGCTGGTCGCGTCGTACAATCGCCGCCAACAGGTCGAGCTGGCTCCCTATTCCGAGGCGGTGGCGCACAAGTTCGCCGCCGACTGGCAGAGCGTGCGGATCGACAAACCGAGCTTCACCGGCACGCGCGTGTTGGACGATTTCCCCCTGGCCAAGCTGGTCGAGTACGTCGACTGGTCACCGTTCTTCATGACCTGGGAGCTCAAGGGCAAATACCCCAAGATCCTCACCGACCCAACCGTGGGCGAGGAAGCCACGCGTCTGTTTGAAGACGCCAAACGGATGCTTAACGAGATCGTTGACAAGAAGCTGCTGAAGGCCCGCGGAGTGTATGGTTTCTGGCCGGCGGCTTCGATCGGCGACGACATCGCGCTGTTTACCGATGAGTCGCGCAGCAAGGAGTTGCTGCGGTTCCATACCTTGCGGCAGCAGTGGCGCCGCAAGGGTCAGACTGAGTTCCTGGCCCTGGCCGACTTTGTTGCGCCGCTGGATAGCGGCCGCCAAGACTATCTGGGTGCGTTTGCCGTGACCACCGGCCACGGCGTCGACGAGCTGGTCGCTCACTACGCCGCCGATCACGACGACTACAGCTCGATCATGGTCAAGGCGCTGGCCGACCGCCTGGCCGAGGCCTTTGCCGAGTGCCTGCATCGACAAGCCCGGCAAGACTGGGGCTTTGGCGCTCAGGAGCGGCTGACGAACGATCAGTTGATCGCCGAGGAATATCGCGGCATCCGCCCGGCGCCGGGCTATCCGGCCTGCCCGGACCATACTGAGAAGGGTCCGCTTTTCCAGCTGCTCGACGCCACGCGCGTCGCCGGCATCGAGCTGACCGAGAGCTTCGCAATGTCGCCGGCCGCCGCGGTGAGCGGTTGGTACTTCGGCCATCCGCAGGCCCGCTACTTCGCGGTCGACCGCGTCGATCGCGATCAGGTGACCGACTACGCCCGCCGCAAGGGTCAAACCCAGACTGAGACGGAGCGCTGGCTCTCGCCAAACCTGGGCTACGACCCCAAACGTTAAGGCAGCGGCCTCATTCAACGGGCATTCACGTGCCGTCGCTGCGTCCATTCGCTTGCGGCTTAGCCCGCGGAGCCGAACAAGCTCCCATCGCCCGCCGCTGTTCTTTTCACCCGCGGCTGGTGGTAGACTAACCCCCGGCATCATTTCTTGTCGCGTGGTCTCGGCATTTCTGGAGACTCGTCATGAAGACGTTCTTGGCCGCAGTGGTTGTCTGTTGCTTGCTGGGTACTTGGGCTGTGGCTGGAGACCGTGTCGAGCGGACCGCAGCCGAGCGGCCGGCCGGTTTCTCTGGCCGGGGCTACGAGCTGCTCACAACCAAGGCGTTCATGCCGCCGGACTTTGACCAGGAGACGTTCGACAATCTCTGGCAGAGTTGGGAAGAGCCGCAGAGGTCGCAGGCCGAGCGTGCAACAATCGACGAGCGTCGGGCGATGGCCTTTGCTCGCTATGGCTTGACCAGCGCGCCGGGCGATCCGCCGGGCAAGCCGCAGCAGTACGTGATCGATGCCGCAGGCAACTGGACGATGAACTGTCTGGCCTGCCATCAGGGCAAGGTCGCCGGGCAGGTCGTGCCGGGCATGCCCAACACGCAGTTCGCGCTGCAATCGTTGGCCGACGACGTTCGCACGACCAAGATGCGGCTCAAGAAACGGCTGGTGCGGATGGACCTGAGCTCGGCTGTCTTTCCGCTGGGCACCTCGCACGGCACGACCAATGCCGTGATGTTCGGCGTGGCGCTGATGGCCTACCGAGACCCGCAGCTCAACGTCGTGGCCGGGCTGCCGTCGCGCATGGTGCATCACGATCACGACGCGCCGGCCTGGTGGAACTTTCAGCGCAAATCGCGGCTTTATGCCGACGGCTTCGCCGAGAAGGGGCACCGCCCGCTGATGCAGTTCATGCTCACGCCCGAGAACGGGCCCGAGAAGTTTCAGGAGTGGGAAGCCGATTTCCAGGAGGTCTACGCCTGGCTCTCGTCGCTGGAAGCGCCGAAGTATCCCTTCTCGGTCGACCAAGCGCTGGCGGCTCAGGGCGAGTCGGTGTTCAAGCGAAACTGCGCCGACTGTCACGGCAGCTATGGCGACGATGCGAGCTATCCCAATAAGATCGTGTCGATCGAAGAGGTCGGCACCGACCCCGTGCGCTTGAGCTCGCTGACCAAGCACCATCGCTCGGGTTACGAGGCCAGTTGGTTCAGCCATTTTGGCGAGCACAAGGTGGTGGCCGACCCGGGCGGCTACGTCGCGCCGCCGCTCAACGGCATCTGGGCCTCGGCGCCCTATTTTCACAACGGCAGCGTGCCGACGCTGTGGCACGTGCTGCACCCGGCCGAGCGGCCCGCGGTGTGGACCCGCACGCCCGACGGCTACGATCAACAGAAGGTCGGCGTGGAGGCGACGGCACACGAGCGCGTGCCCGCCGACCTGAAATCAGGTCACGAGCGCCGCCGCTACTTTGACACCGCCGGCTTCGGCAAGAGCGCCGCGGGCCACGATTTTCCCGACGCGCTGGACGAAGGGGAGAAACGGGCAGTGCTGGAGTATCTGAAGACGCTGTGAGGAGCAGGCCTTAGGCTGTCGGCATTAGGCGTTAGGACGAAGAGGTTACCCCTCGCCCGCTTGCGGGAGAGGGTGGCTTGAGCAAGCCGGATGAGGGTCGGCGCGGGGTGCTCGCGTTCCATTTCCTGCAACTCACCTACGCCGCACCTCTTGTGCCTTCGGCACCCAGACGACAAGGTCGTCTGGGCCACCCGCGAATGTCAGGCACGGGGTGCCTGACCTACCCCGATCGACCACCCGATCCGGCGTTCGCCCTCACTTCTTTCGCTTGTGGATCACTACCACCAGGCCGGTGTCGGGCTTGCTGACAAACTCGGTGGGCCGCTCTTCGGCCCCCAGGTTGTAGCTCATTTTTAGCGTGTCGCCGTCGAGCTCGTAGATGCCCTTGAGCGTGCGGCCGTTGACGTCCAGGTCGATCTGCTTGGGGGTCTTGGTCGAGTCGAGCTTCAGCGAGCCTTCGATTGCATCGCCCATCTTGAGCGTGAGCGAATACTTGCCGTCCTTGAACTCGCGAATGGCGTCTTTGAGCCGCTCCACGGCGCTGCCGTTGTATTCAAACGTCTCGACGGTCCACTTGCCGGCCAGCCTGCCCTGATCGCCGTCATCGATCCGCGCGGCGATCGACCGTTGACCGCCGGTCATGGGGGCGGTTAGCAGGAACAGGCAGCTCAGTCCCGTGACCCTGCACGCACTTGGCCACTGCGGGCGAATATAGCAAGGCGCCCCAGCACTTACCACAAATCACTTTCGCCGGCCTGTCAGTTTCAATCGCTAGCAGCCTGCCGCGGGGACGGATCGAGTGCGAACCCCAAGGCGTGAATTGACCATCGCTGGCGAGACCGATACGATGACCGGGTCGATGGTCCGTGGGCTGGGCGCTCCCGGCAGGCTGCGTCGAGGCGCCGTTTACGGCAGGTTTTGCCGGCGTTCCGGTGGCGTGCACGGACGATCGAGGACGACATTTTCAGCACTACCAGCGGCCCAGGTTCAACTGCCGCGGGCCCTTTTTCATTCACGGAGGCGGCAAACGCACCATGACGCAAATCGAACGTGCCCGCGCCGGCGAAGTCACGCCGGAGATGGAATTTGTCGCCCAGCGTGAAGGTCTGGAGCCGGAGCTGATCCGCGCGGAGGTTGCCCGGGGCCGGATGGTGATTCCGGCCAACAAGGTGCACCTGACCAAGCGGCTGGAGCCGATGTGCATCGGCATTGCGGCCAAGACCAAGATCAACGCCAACATCGGCAACTCGGCGGTGACCAGCGACATCGGCGGCGAGCTCGAAAAGTTGCACACCGCGGTGCACTTTGGCGCCGACACGGTGATGGACCTGTCCACCGGCCGCGACATCGACAGCATTCGCCAGGCGATCATCGACGCTTCGCCGGTGCCCATCGGCACGGTGCCCTTGTACCAGATGGTCCAGCAGTTGGACGACATCTGCGACATGAAGCCGCAGCACTTTCTGGACATGGTCGAGCACCAGGCTCGCCAGGGCGTGGACTACATGACCATCCACGCCGGCATTTTGCTGGAGCACCTGCACCTGACCACGCAACGCGTGACGGGCATCGTCAGCCGCGGCGGCTCGCTGATCGCCAAGTGGATGATGCACCACCGCCAGCAGAACCCGCTGTATACGCATTTTGAAGATCTCTGCGACATCATGCACGAGTACGACGTCACCTGGAGCCTGGGCGATAGCCTGCGGCCCGGGTCGATCGCCGACGCCAGCGACGCGGCCCAGTTTGCCGAGCTGGACGTGCTGGGCGAGCTTACCCGGCGGGGCTGGGCCAAGCAGACCCAGGTCATGGTCGAAGGGCCAGGGCACGTGCCGATGGACCAGATCGACATGAACATCAAGCGGCAGATGCGGATTTGCGACGAGGCTCCGTTCTACGTGCTCGGTCCGCTGGTCACCGACATCGCGCCGGGATACGACCATATCACCAGCGCCATCGGCGCGGCCCTGGCCGGCTGGAGCGGCGCGGCGATGCTTTGCTACGTCACGCCCAAGGAACACCTGGGACTGCCCGAAATCGACGACGTGAAGCAGGGTGTGATCGCCTACAAGATCGCGGCCCATGCCGCCGATCTGGCCCGCGGGCGGCGCGGATCGCGCGATCGCGACGACGCGCTGTCCAAGGCCCGTTTCGAGTTCGATTGGAACGAGCAGTTTCGGCTGGCCCTGGATCCCGAGACGGCCCGTCGGATGCACGACGAGACCTTGCCGCAGGACACGTTCAAAAGCGCGCACTTCTGCAGCATGTGCGGACCGAAGTTCTGCTCGATGAAGATCACCGAGGAGATCCGCCGGATGGAAATCGAACAGCCGTTGGTGGCCATCCAGGGTAAAGAGTAGTTGCTTGCCGTAAGCCGTCGTTAGCTGCGGCAGCAGTTAGCGGATGAACAGCACTGTCACTGCGCCAGCAAGTAGCGAAAGAACACCACTGTCGCCAGGCAAACGCCGATCAGGCCGATGAGCACGAACCAGACCCGGGCGTTCATTTCCGACGGGTCGTAGCGGGGCAGGGGCGCCGGCTGTCGACCGTCTGCAAAGTGAAAACCGCACCACTCGCACATCGCCGGAAACTCGGGCACAAACGGCTCGTCGCAGGTCGGGCAGAGCAAGACCAGCGGCGTGTCGTTTTCAGTTTCATCTTCGTCCGACTCCGCATCGACTGGTTCCGTGTCGCGTGAATGGCGACCGTGCGGCTGATCGTCGGAGAGGTCGGGCAGGAAGCCCTGGGCGAAGGCAGTGCCAGTTGTCTCGCATACGGGGCAGGTCGCTAATCGCCGCCGTTCGCACTTGGGGCAGCAAGGCCAGTCGACCTGGTCCTCGGCGTCCGCGCGGGCCTGCAGGTCGTCGGCCGCTAGGGCCGCGTCGTGTCCGTGGCGGTCGAAGTCCAGCGCAATCAGTCTCGCTCGTGCGGCATCTCGCTCGCGGACCATGACCCGCGCGGCGGTGGCCCAGCCCAGCGGCAGCTCGCCCACGCCGCCTTGCAGCGCGTCGTTGTCGACCGCCGCCTGAATCCCCTCTTCACCCAGCGCGGACTGCATAATCCTGGCCTGTTCCAGGCTGGCCGCGACGTAGATCACCTTCAGTGCGTCGTCCATGCGTGTCTCACTTCTGTGTCAGCGCGGCGCGCCGTCTGCCAAACCGTCGGGCACTTCTTGTGACCGTTGGGAGCCAAAAACTGCTGGAAATCGGATCGGGAAACAAATAGGCTGTAGCTGTCGGCCGGCATTGTAACCGAGCTGGTCGACGATTCCCGCCCCAAAATCCTCCGCGAGTTCACTCCCATGCGTCGCGCTCTGGCAATCTTCATTCGTCCCTCGGCGGTCGTCATGCTGTTGGCGGTCTTGGTCACGCTGACGTCGCACCAATTCGCGCGGGCCGAAGTTCCCCGCGTCGAGCCCGAGGGGCAATTGCCGCTGGACGTGCGGTTGGGCAAGCTCAAGGATCTCAACGGTTATTTTCCCTTCACGCCCAGCAAGACCAAAGAAGAATGGGCCAAGCGGGCCGACGAGGTTCGCCGCCGCATCCTGGTCGCCAATGGTCTGTGGCCGATGCCCACCAAGACGCCGGCCAACGCCGTGGTGCATGGCAAGGTCGACCGCGACGGCTACACGGTTGAGCGCGTTTTTCTGGAGAGCGTGCCGGGGCACTTTGTCACCGGCAGCCTGTATCGCCCCCAGGGCAAGAGCGGCAAGCTGCCGGGCGTGATGTTCGCGCACGGTCACTGGGCCAACGGTCGCTTTCATGACCAGGGCGAAAAAGAAACCCGCAAGCTGATCTCGGAAGGGGCCGAACGATTCGAGGTCGGGGGCCGCTACCCGCTGCAAGCCATCTGCGTGCAACTGGCGCGGATGGGCTGCGTGGTGTTCGCTTACGACATGATCGGTTATGCCGACAGCACGCAAGTCCCCTTTGAGCTGGCGCACGGCTTTGCCAAGCAGCGGCCTGACTTCGAAGGTCCGCAAAACTGGGGTTTCTTCAGCACTCAGGCCGAGCTGCGGCAGCAGAGCATCATGGGGTTGCAGACCTACAATTCCATTCGCGCGCTCGACTGGTTGACCTCGCTAGAGGACGTTGACCCAGCGCGGATCGGCGTCACCGGCGCCAGCGGCGGCGGCACGCAGACGTTCATCCTCTGCGCCATCGACCCGCGACCGGCCGTGGCCTTTCCGGCCGTGATGGTCTCCACCGGCATGCAAGGCGGCTGCACGTGCGAGAACTGCTCGCTGCTGCGCGTGGGCACGGGCAATATCGAGTTTGCCGCGCTCATGGCGCCGCGCCCGCTGGGCATGTCGGGCGCCAACGACTGGACCAAGGAGCTCGACACCAAGGGCTTCCCCGAGCTGAAGCAGCACTACACCATGCTGGGCGTGCCCGAGCTGGTGATGGCCAAGGTCATGACCCAGTTTGGCCACAACTACAACTACGTCAGCCGGGAGGTGATGTACCACTGGTTCAACAAGCATCTCAAGTTGGGCCTGACCGAGCCGATCCTGGAAGAAGATTACCAACCGCTGACCGTCGGCGAGTTGACCGTGTGGGATGACAAGCATCCCAAGCCGCCGTCCGGGCCGGACTATGAGCGATCGCTGACCCGGGCGCTGGCCGCCGAGAGCGACAAGCAGATCGTGGCGCTACGGCCCAACGATTCGACGTCGCTGGCCAAGTTTCGCGAGGTGGTCGGGGGCGGCGTCGACACGGTGATCGGTCGACCCTTGCCGCCGATTGCCGACGTGGAGTACGAGCCGAGCAAGGAAGAAGACCGCGGCGACTACACCGAGCTGACCGGCCTGGTGCGCTACAAGCCAGGTGACGAAGAGCTGCCGGCCGTGTTCCTGCACCCGAAGAACTGGAAGAAGCGGGTCGTCGTCTGGCCCCACGAGCAAGGCAAGGCCGGGCTCTATGGCAGCGACGGCAAGCCAACCGCCGCGGTGCAAAAGCTGCTCGGCGCCGGTGTGACGGTCGTCGGCATAGACCTCTTGTACCAGGGAGAGTTTCTCCGTGACGGCCGGCAGCCGACCAAGACCCGCTGCGTGGAGAACCCGCGTGAATTCGCAGGTTACACGGCTGGGTACAACTCCACGCTGTTTGCCGAGCGGGTACACGACCTGCTGACCGTGCTCTCGTTTTGCCGCAACTACGCCTCGGCACATCCGCAGGTCGACCTGATTGGCTTTGGTCCGGCGGGCGCCTGGGCAGCGGCTGCGCGAGCCCAGGCGGGCACCGAAGTGACCCGGGCTGCGATCGACACCGCAGGATTTCGCTTTAGTAGCCTGCGTGCGATCGACGACGTGAGCTTTCTGCCCGGGGTCGTGAAGTATGGCGACGTGCCGGCGCTCTTGGCGCTGGGCGCGCCGGGCGAACTGTGGCTGGCGGGCGAAGAGGCCAAGACGCCCGAGGTGCTCACGGCGACCTATGCCGCCGCGGGGGCGAGTGGCAAGCTAACGGCGCAGTACGACGCCAAAAAGTCGGACGCCCAACAGCTCGACGCCGCGATCCAGTGGCTGTCACGCTGACGCATGCTCGTTGAGCCGCCTGGCGTTGCCCAAGTTGCTGGGCCGAAATTACTGGCTGATGCGATGCGACAACAACCCAGCCCGTTCCGCGTTGGGGGCGGCGGTGTGTTCCCAGCGAGCGACCAGATCGGCCAATTGCGCGTCCATCCAGAGGTCGAACGCGACAAACGTCTCGCTCTCGGCGACGACCATGATCGGCTCGTCGAGCTGGGAGGTCTGCTGTTTGTGGGGGTAGTTGTGCGTCATGCCAGTCGAGCCTCGTAGGGGGAGAGGCATTTGCCTCTACTTATATAGTCTACTTGCAGGGGCCGTGTTGTTGATTGCAAATTGAGCAGTTTCGCCAGAATCGTTGCGAGCCCCGGCGGCGCATCGGGCAAATTCTGCCTCCCTTACTACGAGAGACACTCGCCGTTGGTGCGGGTTCGCGCGGACGTAGGGCGCAAGAAATCGCCCGGCGAGATGGCCTGTCGCAGGCATCTGCCGGGCGTAAGTTGTTCTGCTGCTTGCTCTGAAGCATTGTGACGGCGGTCACAATCTGGGGGTAAATTCCCCGGCGATGCACCGCAAAACAAGCTGCTTACTTGTTGGCACGCTCTTCGCCGGCCCGTGGCAGCAGCTCTTCGATCGTCACGACCCCGTCGCCGTTGGCGTCGAGCTTCAGGATCACCTCGGCGGAGGTCTTGATCTCGTCGCCGCTCAGCTTGCCGTCGTGGTCGGCGTCGAGGGCGCGAAACAGGCCGCCGGTCGGCGCGCCTTGCGGAGGACGACCCTCGGGACGCCCTGGGCGGCCGGCGCCCGGTTTGCCGTCCGGTCGGGCAGGGAAGGGGGCCGCGGCAAATTCCTCGGCCGTCATTGCCCCGTCGCCGTCCTTGTCGACCCGTTTGATCAGGCGGACGATGAACTCGCGACGTTCCTCGGGCACTTCGTCCGCGGTGACCTTGCCATCACTGTTGCGGTCCATGCGGCGAAACAATTGCTCGGCGCCCGGGCGACCTTCGGGACGTTTTTCGGCGTTCGATGGCGCTTCGACAGCGGGCTTCTGCTCGCCTTCAGGCTTTTTCTCCGCGTCGGGTTTCTTCTGCTCGCCGTCGGGCTTTTTCTCGCGGTCCGGGCTGGCTTGCAGAAACTCTTCGCGACTCAGGGCCCCGTCGCCGTCCTTGTCGCCACGCTTGATGAGCTGCGCGAACATCTCACGGCGTTCTTCGGGCACCTCGTCGATCACGACCTTGCCGTCGCTGTTGGCATCCAGACGCTTGAACAGCCGCTCGGCTCGGCGCGGTTTGTCGCCGTCGGGTCGATCGCCCTCGGGTCGTTTCCCTTCGGGCGAATCGCTTTTTTCCGGACGTCCGGCCAGGGCACTGGCAAATTCGTCGGCGGCGAGCTTGCCGTCTTTGTTCTGGTCGCCGCTGCGCAGGAGGCGCTCGAACAACCGCTGCTGTTCTTGCGGCACCTCGTCGGCGCTGATCTGGCCGTCTTTGTTGACGTCGAGCTGCGCGAACA
>Ga0163150_10006819_pt1 | contig 13766 bp, 9 predicted proteins | sample OliLakLV19P2IB_FD_148628 | JGI IMG/M metagenome (GOLD analysis project Ga0163150, IMG submission 148628) | Freshwater microbial mat bacterial communities from Lake Vanda, McMurdo Dry Valleys, Antarctica - Oligotrophic Lake LV.19.P2.IB | ecosystem: Environmental > Aquatic > Freshwater > Lake >...
GCCCCTCGCGCGCAGCGCCCCCCCCCCCGCCGGCGCTATCCGCCCCTATGTTCTCGAAGGCATCGACCCGCCGTGGCTGGTCGAGCGCGTGCTCCGCGAAACCCCCGCGGCCGCCGATGGCTATCACCCGCGCATCACCATCGTGCAGGAAGACCCGCTCGAGCTCCTCGATGGACTGGCCCAGACCGACCTGCGCGATGTCCTCGTGCGCTCGCGCGTCAACGTCATCATCGGCCCGGATGCCGCCGACAAACTCGCATCATCGCTCGCCGCCGCGATGGATACCCAGATCGCCGGTCCCGGCCTCTCGATGTCCACCGTGCGAACGAAGATTCGCCCGTCGGTGGAAGCCGTGATGCAGTCGGCACAGCGGGCGCAGATGGCGGAGCAGCAGCGGCTGATTGCGCGCGTCGAGCAAACGTACGGGGATCGGAACCGGGATTGGTGGGCGCGGCGATTCGAGCGAGCGCTTGCTTCCGAAGTGGACTCGCGGGAACCGGGAACCGCCGGTGGCACAAACCCTCCCCTCAACCACCTCCCGCTGCGAGGGGGAACCGAATCGCTCCGGGTTTTGATCCCCACCTGCCGCTACTCAACCTATATCAAGCACGCCTCCGCCGACCTCGCGCACGCCTTCGAGCAGATCGGTTGCCGGGCTCGGCTGGTCATCGAGCCCGACGACGCCTCCCAGTTGGCCGCACTTTCCTATCTTCGTGCCGTTGCCGATTTTCAGCCGGATTTAGTCATCCTCATAAATTATTCGCGTGCCAACATCAACGGCACGATCGGTCGCTCCCGGGCCTCTCCCGACGCGGTCCCGCCCTCAGTGATCCACCCCAACATCCCGTACATCATGTGGGTGCAGGATGCCATGCCTCATCAGCTCGACAAGCGTGTCGGCGAGGCCATGGGCGAACTCGATTTCGTCGCCGGCAACCTGCGAAGCGAGCTCTTCTTGCGCTTCGCCTACCCGCGCGACCGCGCGCTCGATTTCCCTATCGTCGCCAGCAGCGTCAAGTTTCACACCGGCCCCGTCTCCGCCGACCTGCGCGAGCGCCACACGTGCGAAGTCGCCTACGTCAGCCACCACTCCGAAACCCCCGCGGCCATGCACGCCCGCAAGCGCCGCGAAGCCTCCGCCGACGCCACCCTCGTCGCGCTGGTCGATCTCCTCCGCCCGCACGTCGAGTGCGAAACCCTACGTACTTCACCCGAACCGCTGTCTTTGCGCCTGCGCGCGAGCGCTCGCGAAGTGCTGACCGCGACCGGCGGCGGCGCGAACGACCCGCGCCTGGTCGAACAGCTCATGCAGTTGTACCTCATGCCCCTGGCCGACCGTCTGCTGCGCCACCAGACGCTCGAGTGGGCCGCCGACATCGCCGACCGCCGCGACTGGCGACTCCACCTTTACGGCCGCGGCTGGAACACTCACCCCACCTTCGCCCGCTTTGCCCGCGGCGAGCTTCCCCACGGCGACGACCTTCGCGCCTCGTACCAATGCGCGGCCGCCCACCTGCAGGTCTCAGCCCATTCCATCATTCACCAGCGCATCTTCGAGTGCGTACTGGCCGGCGGAACTCCCATCGCCCGAATCAGCGAGGACGATCTTTCCTCGCTGGAATACGCCGCCTCGTTGAACGCTGCCAAATCGGCCCTCGCATCCGGCCACACTCACGATGCCAGCGACCCCTGGCGACTGATCCCGCTCAACCGTCGATACTTCGGCTACCGCGTCGAACGGGCCCCCGGTGGAGAGGGCACGCGTTACGCCGCGCTCCGCGAGCGCCTCGGATTACCCGAGCACGCTCGAAGCAATAACCGCGCCCTGATCTGGATCAACTCCGCTCACGTCGAACGACTCGCCTCGCCCACCGGCTTCGACACCGATGGCATCCCCGTCAGCGTCCTGCCCGAGGAGCGCTCCCTTTTCTGGCTCTTCGACGAGCCCGCCGAATGCGTCTTCGCCGATCGCCAGGGACTCGAAGCCGCGCTCGCGCGCGCCGTCTCCGGTGCCGCCCGCGGCGACGCCCGATCCGCGAACACGCGCTGGCGCGTCCGTCTTCACCTGACCCACGAAGTGCTCGCGCGTCGATTCCTTGCGCTTGTGCGCGACAGCCTCGCGGCCGCCCCCACTGTCCCAGCCCACACGCTCCGCTGAACCATGTGCGGAATACTCGCCATCGCCCGATCCAGCCCGCCGAGCGAGCGCGACCCGCTCGTATCCACACGCGCGCTCGATCTTGCCATGCAGCGCCTCCGCCTTCGCGGCCCGGACGGCGAAGGCGCGTGGCGCTCGCGCTGCGGGCGCCTGCTTCTCGCACACACCCGCCTGGCGATTCAAGACCCATCGGTCGCGGGGCGCCAGCCCATGACCGACGCACCATCTCCCTCAGACCGCGACGAGCGCGTCGTCATTACGTTCAACGGTGAGATTTATAACGCTCCCGCCCTCCGCATCGAACTGGAGCGCGGGGGATTCGCGTTCCGTTCGCAATCCGACACCGAGGTCTTGCTGCATGGGTTCATTGCGTGGGGCATCGACCGCCTGCTCGCGCGCATCCTCGGCATGTTCGCCTTCGTAATCGCCGACCTCCGCGAAGGCGCTCCGATCTTCCACGCCGCCAACGACCCGACCGGCATGAAGCCGCTGGTCTGGTCGTTCTCACCTGCCAGCCAAGGCGAATCCGGGGGCCGACTCGCCATCGCATCCGATTGCGATTCGCTCGCGGCCGCGCTCGCCGACGACCCCCGCTTCAGCAAGCGACTGGAGGCCCAGGCGCTTTGTCATGTGCTCTCGATCGGTTACTGCCCCGCCCCGCTGACCATGTGGCGCGGCGTATACAAACTCGCCCCGGGCAGGAAAATGACGTGGCGCGTCGGCGATGCCGCGAGCCCGCGAATCGACCCGTACTGGTCGCCGCCGGAACAGATCGATCAACGACTCGCCGCCGACGCTTCCGAGCACTTCGACGATCTCTTCCGATCCGTCGTCGACGACCACTTGCTCTCCGATGTTCCCATCGGGCTTTTCCTCTCCGCTGGCCTCGATTCATCCGCGCTCGCGCTTGCCCTGGCTCAGGCCGGTCGGGCCGGTGATATCACGGCCTACACCCTCGCCACCCGCGGCATCGATCCAGGCATCGACGAGAGCCCCGCGGCCGCGAAGTTCGCCGCCAATCTGATGATGAGGCATCGAACCGTGCCCTTCGATACCGGCGACCTCCGCGATACCCTCGCCCACGCCGCGGCCGCCTTCGACGAGCCGCAGGGGTTCTCTGCGCTGCTGACCGCGACCAGAATCGCCCGGCAGACTCGCCTCGGCGGCAGCGGCGCGCTCCCCGGCCCCGCAGTCGTGCTCGCAGGCGACGGCGGCGACGAAGCCTTCGGCGGCTACGCGTGGCATTCGCAAGCCGACCATCCGTTGGCCCTGCACGCCTTCGACGCCGACGATGCACGTCTCGCGAAACGACCCATCGAACACGCAGCGATCGCGCGCACGCTGAGCGACCCTTCCCTCTCGCCGCGCGAGCGCGATGCCGCCGCGATGTCTCTCTCCCGCCTTTCGTATACGCACCGATACCTCTGCCGACTCTTTGCCGGCTTTCACCCCGCCGAATCCCGCACGCTGCTCGGCGCTCTCGAGCCTCACTACGACCATACCACCTTTGCCGAGTGGCTCGCGCCCGAGGACCGCCCCGACCTACCACATCCACGCCGCGCCCAGCGACTTGACATCTACGGTTTCTGCGCGGGCTCGATTCTCCCCAAGCTCGATCGCTCCGCCATGAGCGTTGCGCTCGAGGTTCGTTCTCCGTTTCTCGACCGCCGCATCCTCGATTGGTCGCTCGCGCGCCCCATCGAACACATAGAGGGCGAACCAGGCGTGAGCAAACCCGTGCTTCGCCGATTTCTTTCCCGTGGAGTCGAAGCCGGGCTGGTTCCCCGCGAAGTGCTGACCCGTCGCAAACAGGGTTTCAGCCTTAAGATGGCTCAGGCGCGACCGTTCGAGCGGCTGGCTCCCGACCTGCTTGCGACCAGCCGGTTGCTGCGCGACGGCATCGTTCGATCTGACTACGCGTCGTTCTTGCCCGCATACGCCGAGGCCCGGGAGATGCGCCTTTGCACGCTCTGCATGGTGGCGGCGTGGTATGAGCACCGCGCATCCGTGTGACGCAACAACTCTCATGCCGCTCGACGAACCGCCACCGCGCGACGGATCCACTCCGGTGTCCGTCCATCCCGCGCGACATCGTGATCCGCAAGCACGCGCTCGGCATTACCCGCCATCCCGGTCTCTGTGACCGCCGTCTTCTCTTCCAGCCCAGCGGCGCGCATGCGCGCATCGAACTCCGGCCACTCTCGGTTCCAGTCGTAGTTGCGCGGCACCGGCGCTGCACCGGCGTCGACGCGCCGCCGCGAGTCCGCGGCACCATCGTCAAGTCCCCACAGCGCGACCTCGAAGTCGCGCTCGCCCCGCTCCCCACGAACGCGGCACGCCTCTCGAAACGGCGCGGCGTCCTTATCGCCGACATCCACTTCCAGTTGTCGACGGGCGCGCAAGCGCATCTTCAGATAAATATGCCGGTAATACTGCTCGTAGTCATGGATGCCCAGCGGAATGGGCAGCGCACCGAACCCAAACCCCCGCGCCTGCATCGCCTCCACCACCGCCGTCTCCGGCTTCAAGTCGGGGTGCGCGCCGCCGGGCGTGTGTACTCCGATCAGCCCGAGCGCCGGCTTCAGGTGCTCGCTTCGGTATACATGCACCCCGCGAAAGCAGAGTCCGCCGAAGAAGCGGCACAGCGTCAGCCCCGCAAGACTGTACGTCTCCGGAGTCATGCTCCCGCACAGTCGGCTCAGCCGCTCGACACCGTCGGCCAGGAGCAGCACATCCGCATCCATCCCCACCGTGAAGGCCCGCCCGCTTTCGATCCCGAGTTCCAGCGTGCGTCGAACCGCCTCCGCGAACGGCCTCTCTTCGATGGCATGAACCTGCTCATCCGCGCCGCACCCAAGCTGCCCCTTCAGCACTTTGACCGCATCGAAAGCCGTTCTCTCGCCCGCGCAGCGCACCACGAACGTGATCTCGCGCTTCGCAACGCTCGACTCGCATCCAGATTCCCGCGTTGTCCCTGCCACAGCCATTCCGGTCCCTCGCTCTACCCCGCCATGGCCGGGCGATGCGCCATCGATCGGCGAATCCGTTGGAGGTTCGCCTCGCCGAGCATTGTGCGGTGTTCGCTCCAGCGTTCCACCCTCGCGGATGCGCCCGCGTCCACCAGGCGATCGGCCGCTTCCAATGTCCGGCCTTCCATCGGCCCCACGAGCCACGCCGCCGCGCTCGCCGCTTTGAGCGCCCGCCTCACTTCATCCGGGTTGCACGCGAGGGTCACCCGGTCGTCCCAACCGCGCCGCTCTTCGTCCGACAGAAGTTCCCGCTCGCCCCGCTCCGAAAAATCATCCAGTCCGATCACCCGAAGCCCCGCGCCCGCGGCCCGGCGAATCAGCCGCCGACCGTTCTTCTCCATGCCCACCACCACCACGTCCGGAGACGCACGATGCCGATCGGACGCGATTCCCGCGAGCATGGTGGCCGCAAGTTCTTCCGGATGCACGACCTTCCGCGCAAACTCCGCGAACGCCGCGTCGATCGAGCTGAACGCGAACCATCCCTCTTCCGCGCATCGCATCCACCACCGGCGTAGCGAGCGCAACGAATCCCCATCCGTGTATCCGTCCACGCCCGGCACCGCGGCCCCGCCAAACAGCAGCCCCACGTTCGCCGCGTTGGCCACCCACCCCAGTTCCAACTGGTCGGGCTTCAGCGCCCGGTGCATGATCGCGGCCGCCTTGCTCTTGTTCGGACTGTGCTCCCGCAGCGCCTCCATCGTCGCGAACGCAAGGGCCTGCGTGCCCACTACCCGCCGCATCCGCTCCACACTCAGACCGATCTTGTCGCCCCATCCCAGGTTCGCGGCATCCACAAACGCCCGCCGCACCGCCGCCTCATAGCACTCCGTCATCGCGTCGAACTGCTTGCTCATGCTGTCCGGGCGAACCCGGTACCTCGCCACGATCTGCTCGACGGCCTTCCACCGCTCGCCCCGCGCCGCCAGCCGCAGCCACATGTCGTAGTCTTCCACCACCTTGCATCGCTCGTCGAATCGGCACTCGCCGATCGAAGCGCGGCTGAACAGGTGCGCGTGCGTCTGCGTCCGGTTCCACTCGAGCTGCTCATCCAGCCCCACCATCGGCACCGAGATCTGCGACTGCCTTCCCAGCGACCGCCCCGACTCGTCGCACAGCTCGTACCCGCCGTAGCTTGCCCCCGTCTCCGCGGCCGCGCCCACCAGCCATTCCAACCCGCGCGGCGTCATCCAGTCGTCCGAATCCAAAAAGTGGACCAGCTCCGTGCGGCACTCGTCGATCCCGCGGTTGCGTGCCCCCGGCAGCCCGCGATTGGGCTGCGTCACCATCCGAAGCCTCGGCTCTTCTTTCATAATCGCTTCGACGATGCTCGGCCCATTGTCGGTCGAGCCATCGTCGACGACCACGCACTCCCAGTCCTCGAAGGTCTGCTCGCGCAGCGAGTCGATCGTCTCGGCGATGGTCCTCGCCGAGTTGTACAGAGTGATGATCGAAGTGAGTCGCGCGGGCATCCGGGTTTCCAGGTCTCGAGGAGTGAACAGAAACAGATACTCTTATCGGCCGTTCCCTTCGCGCACTGCACGACGCCGACTTCACCACGTCGCCGCGGCAGCGATCCTTACAAAGACCGGCTTCTCACCGCCGCTCCCGCCCCGATCCGATCTACACCCCCATGCTCACGTCTCCGCAGCCGCACCCCTCGGTCGCCGATCTCATCGTCTATGTCCAATCGGCGTATACCTCGCTGCACCAGCTCGAAGACTTCGGCATGCTCGATCGCGAGTGCGTCTTTTGCACACGCTTGTTCGGTCATTTTCGCTCGGCAATTTCCGTTTCCTATGGCGATGTCCGCGACCTCGCACTCGCCCCGACCCTTGCGCCCGGTCTCTCGGTGACCGGCATCTGCAACGACCAGGACAAGGAGCCCGCCCTCTTCCTCTCGGCCGTCCCCGAGCAGGTTCGCAGGCTCGCCTCCGGCATTCGCACCGCGCTGGTAATCTGCGACCAGCATTCCGGCGGCGATGTCGCCGTCGCCATCGCCCGCGAACTGCGCCGCGACGGCGTCCGCACGGGCCTTGTCGCTCGCGGCGGATATCACTGGGCCTGGTTCATCGCGCGCGAAGAGGGTGCCGACTCACCCGCCTACGCCCGTGCCCGCTTTCTCGAAGGCGAGCAGGTACACGCCGCCGATGTCGTCATCGGCACCACCCAGCGGATGCTCGACGACATGGCGATGCTGCATGCCGCGCCCCGCGAGCGCTTTCGCCTCGTTCCCAACTACGTCCTCGCCGAGCACCCCCCCCCAACACTCGAGCAGCGCGAAGAGGGACTGATCCTCTACGCCGGTCGCCTGCACCCGCAGAAACGCCTCGACCGACTCCTCGAATCCGTTGCCCTTCTGCCGCCCGCGCTGCGCGAACGCTCACGCGTGCTCCTGTTAGGCTCGGGTTCGGAAGAACCACGGCTGAGGGCGCTCATCGCACGTCTGGGCCTCCGGGCCGAGATCCGGTCCCGCATCCCCCACCGCGACCTGCTGGCCGTCATGCGCCGCTGCAACATCTATCTTCAGTGCGCCGAGTACGAGGGCCACCCCAAGACCATCATCGAGGCGTTGGCAAACGGTTGCCCCACCATCGTCACCGATTCCCCTGGCGTTACCGATTCCGTGCTGCACGGCATCACCGGGCTGGTCGTGCCCAACTCCGTCTCGGCCATCTCCGCGGCCGTCGAGCAACTCCTCACGAGCCCCGCCCTCGCCGCGCGCCTCGGTGCCGAAGCCTCTCGCCTCACCCGCGCCGCCCTCGGCCTCGACACCGTCTTCCCCCTCTACCTTCAAGCCTGCACCGACGCCATGACCACCGCCGGCGAGGGTCGCACCTTGCCCCCGCCCGTCGTTCGCTGGGACCAGCCCATGCTCGCCCTCCCCCCCGATGCGGCCGCCGCCAACTGGTCCGCCAGCCTGCACGCATTCGCCAAGCGCCTTGATCCCGCGCCGCGCGAAGCGTTCGCGCAGGCACTCATTGCCCGCGTCAGCGCAATGTCGGGAGGAAACGCCGCACCACTCAGAACACTGAGAGCATTGAGCAAGCCATGAACAGGTTTTCCAAGCCTTCTTTCAGTACTCTCAATGGTGAATAGCCTTCTTGCATGTCCCCCGACTTCCGCGCACCCGCCGCCAGTCTCGCCCGCGCCCGGCGCGTCGTCGTCCTCACCGGCGCGGGCGTCAGCGCCGAAAGCGGCATCCGCACCTTCCGCGACACCATGGAAGGCCTCTGGAAAGAGTTCGACGCCCAGAAACTCGCCACGCCCGAAGCCTTCGCCGCCGACCCCGAGACCGTCACCAGGTGGTACGACTGGCGACGGCTCGGCTGCCTCGCGGCCGACCCCAATCCCGGCCACCTCGCCCTCGCTCAAATGGAAGACTGGCTCGCCGCCAGCGGACGCGATTTCACCCTCCTCACGCAGAACGTCGACCGCCTCCACCAGAAGGCCGGCAGCCGCAACGTCGTCGAACTGCACGGTTCCATCATCGAGTGGCGCTGCACGCGAACCGGCCAGAAGCTCATCCCGCCCGAGCAGGCCTTCGACCAGTTCCCGCCGCATTCGCCGTTCGCCGAGCGAGCCTTGCTTCGACCCGATGTCGTTTGGTTCGGCGAGCCGCTCCCCGCTGCCGCACTCGCCGCGGCCGCGCACGCCGTCGATTCCTGCGACCTGTTCATCTCCGTCGGCACCAGCAGCCAGGTCTATCCCGCGGCCGGTTTCGCCGAGCTTGCTCTGCACCAGGGCGGCGAGGTGATCGAGGTCAACCCGCAGCAGACGCCGCTTACACGCATGGCCACCTGGTCGCTCCGCGGCCCATCGGGCGAAGTCCTGCCCATGCTGCTCGACGAAGCCCGCAAGGCTCACGTTTAGGGCGAGGCTTCATTCGCCGCGAGCAGCCCCTTCCTCCACGTCCACCGCTTGAGAAGCAGGTGCTGCTCGTACAGCCCGCGGAGCAGCGCGGTTCCGTGCTCGCCGCCGATCGCGGTCGCGGGCACCTTCGCCCAGCTGCGAAACGTCTCCCGCAGCCGACCCGCCGCGTCACCCTCTCGCGCCACGAACTGCCGCGCATACACCACTTCCTCGCGCGAGCGGATATCCCGCCCGAACACCGCCATCGCGCACTGCGGCGAAGCCGCGGCGAACTCCGCGACCGCCCGCCCCATCATTTCCTCTCGCCGCAGGTAATCGTCGGGCGAGATCCGATGGTCGTGGTGCGCCACCGCCTCCGGCGCGAATCGCAGCGGCGCGCCCGTCGCCTCCGTCACGCGGTACGCGAACTCCAGATCCTCGTAGCACGGGAACCTGAGTCGCTCGTCGAACCCGCCGCAGGCATCGAACGCCGCGCGCGGCACGCTCAGGTTCAGCGTCCACGCGTGCCGGAAGCCCCAGTCGTGGTTGCGATCGACCTGTCCCGATGCCAGCCGCTCGTGCATCCGGTCGTAAAAAAACACCATCGACGTCTCGCGGATCAGCCGGTCGAACAGCGTGTCTTCACCCTCGCAACCCTTCACCCACGGCGAATCCCCGAGCACAAACCCCGTCCGCTCCATCCGCCGGTGCTCCAACACATGCACCTCGAGCAACTCCGGCTCGGGCAGCACGTCGTCGTTCAGCATGAGGATCAGCCGTCCGCGCGCGTGTCGCGCGAGCCGGTTCCGCGTCGCCCCCGGACCCGCGTGATCGAACTGGTAGATCACCGCGCGCATCGACCCGGCCGTGCGTGCTGCCAGTTCGTGCGCGGCCGCGTCGCCATCGTCGCCCGCCGTTCCATCGACCCCCACCAACACCTCGAACCGGTCGCGCGCCAGCGTCTGCCGCGCCAGCCGCTCCAGACACCGACCCAGCTTGGCCGCGCGCCCGAACGTCGGAATCAAGACGGAGACATCCATCTCTCCCATATCGGCGGAGTTGCATCGTCCGCCGCACCCTGGTGAGCAATCCGGCTCAAGCCGCATCCCGCGCGCGCCGATGGTCCGGGAAGCATGACTACGCCTGCCTCCATCCCCGCTCTCCGCCTCGCCAACGCCGACCGCCGCCGCGACAAGCGTTTCTCGATCGCGCGACCCGGCAAGCTCTTCCGCCGCGCGACGCAGCAGTACGCCCCCGTAACGACCCTCAACCTCTCGTCCAGCGGCGCGCTGGTTGAGATCCAGACCACCCGGCCGCTCGCCGTCGGCGAGATCATCGATCTCGGCGTCGCGTTCCGCGATGCGGCGCTGGTAAGCAGCAAATCGCTGGTCCAAGGCTTTGTCGCCCGCACCCGATCGCTGGCCGACAACCGCCAGATCGTCGCCGTCCGCTACGTCCAGCCGCGCGCCATGCTCGCGGCCGCATAAGCGGGCACGCTCGCTCGAACCCGGCGCGCACCGCGCACGCGCTACGATTGCTCCGTCGTGCTCTGGCAACCCTCACTCCCCGAAGAATATCTCACGGCCACCCCCGAGCAGCTCGCCGCGCGCATCGCCCAGCGGCGAAAGCAGCTCGGCTCCGATCTGGTCATCCTCGGCCACCACTACCAGACCGATGACGTGATCCGCCACGCCGACTTCACCGGCGACTCTCTCAAGCTCAGCCAACTCGCCGCCGAAAAGGTGGCCGCGCAGAAGGCCAAATACGTCGTCTTCTGCGGCGTCCACTTCATGGCCGAGACCGCCGACCTGCTCACGCCTGAGCACGTCAGCGTCATCCTTCCCGACATGTCGGCCGGGTGCTCGATGGCCGACATGGCCGACTACGACGATGCGCTGGCGGCGTGGGATCTGATTCATACGACGCTCAAGACCCAGGGCTGGTCCGGTCGCATCATTCCCATCACCTACATCAACTCGACCGCGGCCATCAAGGCCTTCGTCGGCAAGAACGGCGGCATCGTCTGCACCAGCAGCAACGCGGCCAGGATGTTCGAGTGGGCCATGGCCGGTGGAACCAAGCTCCTTCGCGCCGGGGAGGGTCGCCGCAAGCAAGACATCAAGGTGCTCTTTCTTCCCGATCAGCACCTCGGTCGCAACACGGCCGCGGGCTTCGGGATGGATGTCGAAACCGACACCTGTCTGTACGATCCGCGACGGCTGGCCCGCGGCGAGGCGCTCGGTGGTGCCACGGCCGCGCAGCTCGCGCGGGCCCGAGTCATTCTCTGGGCGGGTCACTGCTCGGTTCACAAGCTGTTTCGCCCCGAGCACTGCGACCAGATCCGCCAGGCCGATGCGAGCCTTCCCACACCCGACCAGACCACGATCCTCGTCCACCCCGAGTGCAGCAAGGAAGTCGTGGACAAGGCCGACCTCGCCGGCAGCACCGAATACATCATTCGCACCATCCGCGATGCGAAGCCCGGATCGCGCTGGGCCGTCGGCACCGAAGTCCACCTGGTCAACCGCCTCGCGAAAGAGGCGGCTCACAGGGAAGCCGGCGGAGTCCATGTGCGCATCCTCAGCGATTGCCAGTGCCTCTGCACCACCATGTACCGCATAGACCAGGAGCACATCTGCTGGGTGCTCGACAATCTCGCGGCCGGCAAAGTCGTGAACCGGGTAACGGTGCATCCGGAGGCGCGCAAGTGGGCGCTGGTGGCGATCGAGCGGATGCTGGACCTCTCGAAGCCGATCGGAACTCCACCGAGCAACCTTAGAGCCGAGCGGCGCAAGCCGCCGGCGCTGATCGATTGACCCGAAGCCTGGCAGCCTCGAAAGCCTTCAAGGCTCGCCCTCCCTCATTGGAGCCGGGAGGCACACGGTGGAGCCGAGCGACACGAGCCGCCGGGCGCTCGCACATCCTTCCCCAAAACAAGGCATCGCTGCCTTGCCGTTCCGTGCCCCCGCCACCACCACGCCCGCGGCCGTGGTCCCGATATCGGGCGCGGCGACGTGGGTCATCGCGATTGTCGCGCGAACTCACGGTGCTGGATCTATGAGACGATCGCGCCCCACCATCGCAACCGCGAGTGGCGCAAGCGGCACCTGTGGCGCGGGTAGTCAGCCTATTCCTCAGGGCCGCCTCGCATTCCTCGGCCGCGCTTGATCTGGCCCCGCTGCTTCTTGACGTCCACCCTTCTGGCCTTGCTCGCCCTCGAAGGCTTGGTCTTGCGCCTCACCTTCGGCGCGGCCATCGCCTCGACCAGCAGCTCGCGCAATCGCGACATGCATTCGGCCTTGTTGCCCGATTGCGAGCGCTCGGTCTCGCTCACGATGACCAGCTCGCCGCCGCGCTCGTGGTGTGCGCCGAACTCATCGAGCACGGTCTCGGCCGCGACGATGCGACGGCCCGCGAGGTCGCGCAGCCGCTTCTTCACCCGCCCGCTCAGCGGCAACGCTTCCACCGCAATGCGCAGCTCGGCCTTGGATGACACCTTGTTGACGTTCTGGCCGCCTGGGCCGCCGCTGCGGGAAAACTGCCACGCGATAAGCGCCTCGGGCAACACCACTCCCGGCGCGAGCGGTACGCCGCCGGGGGGGGTGGATGAGGACGATGGCTCGGGGCGGTGCGACATGGACATTCAACAGTAGCGACGAAGAGGTTGACGATCGCGCTGCCCGCGTCGCCGCTGCGCGGGCCGGCGATCGGTTATGCTCTACTCGTCCGTCACGATCGCTCCGACCGCGGCGGGCCCTGGAATCACGATCCCCATGGCACCACTCACCTTTCGCGCCGCCGCGGCCATCTTCATCCCGCTCGCGCTCTCGGACAACGCTCGCGCCGATGCCGACTCGTTGCTGACACTGCAACCCCCGCCGAGCGAAGCCGCGACCGATGAAGGTCGGCAGAAGCCGCCGCTCTTTACCGCCCCCAAGTGGACTATCCAGGTCGAGCCCGTCCTTTGGTATGTCGCCCCCAGCGGCAAGGTCCGGCTGCCGGTCGCCTCGGGCAACGGCCCCGGCTCGTTCACGACCGCCGGCGATGAAGTCCGCCTCGAACGCCTCAACCTCGACTCGCCGCGCTTCGAGCCCGCGGGCGAGGTGCATCTCTCGGCCGAGCGCTGGCGGTTCTCGTTTTCGGGCGCGACCTACGGAATCGATCGCGACACCACGGCCGATTCGTCCTTTCGGCTCGGTTCCGTGGTGGTCGCGCCCGGGGATGCGCTCAACGTCGATTTCAGCCTGACCACGGTCGAGCTGACCGCCGGCTACTGCATCTGGGATCGCGTCTTCTCCGGCCCCTTCCACACCCAGCGGCCCGACAACGCCGTCGACTCACTGGCCCGCCTCTACATCCTCGGCGGCGCGCGCATCTACAGCGCCTCATTCGACTTACAGCGGCTTTCCGGCTCCACCCCCACCCCCCCCAGCTCCGCCAGCGCCGATGAATTCTTCGGCGAGCCGATCGTCGGTGCCCGTCTCGAAATCGAGATCGCCGACGACTTTACCCTCGATATGCAACTCTCCGGCGGCGTCCTGCCGCTGGGCGACAAGTCTTCGTACTCGTTCGACATCCTGGTCGGATTCCAATGGCGGCCGATCGAGAACTTGGGCATTCAGATCGGCTACCGGCAACTGCTCTACTCCCTCGCCGATGGGGAAGATGCCTCGGAATTCAAGTACACCGGGCGTCTCGCCGGCCTGTTTGCGGGGATCGTCTTGCGG
>Ga0163150_10006821_pt1 | contig 13763 bp, 22 predicted proteins | sample OliLakLV19P2IB_FD_148628 | JGI IMG/M metagenome (GOLD analysis project Ga0163150, IMG submission 148628) | Freshwater microbial mat bacterial communities from Lake Vanda, McMurdo Dry Valleys, Antarctica - Oligotrophic Lake LV.19.P2.IB | ecosystem: Environmental > Aquatic > Freshwater > Lake >...
GACTTAAAATCCCTCGGGCTTAAACCGCCCATGCCGGTTCAATCCCGGCCTCCGGCACCAATTATCAATATGTTACACAATTAGCGTGTTCCCGCATTCTTCCATGAATCTGCCTTGGTTGTAGTTCTGGTTGTAGTTCCAGCCGGTTTTGGTGCCTCGCTTGCGAACTGTGACACATGCATGAGGTTGACGGCCTGGTGGAGCTGATCCTTCACCAGATGGACGTAGCGCATGGTCGTTTGTAGTGTCGAATGGCCCAGAAGCTTGGAGACGGTCACAATGTCAGCGCCACGAAGCAGCAACCGGCTCGCGAAAGTATGCCTCAATGTGTGCCAGCTGGCGCCAGTGATTCCGGCTTGAGCGAGCCGGTCGGAGAATCGTCTCGATATCGGGTATGGGCGCTGCGGCTGCATGGGGTCCAGTGGGTCCGGGAAGACCCAAGGTGAGGCGCTGAATTGTTCTTGCAAGAGACGCATCACATCTTCGCTTATGGGCACGCGCCTGGTCTTCCCGCTCTTGGACAAGGGTATCGTGAGCGTCCGGCCGTCTTCATTGACATGCTTCCATGAAAGGCTGAACTGCTCTGAGAGTCGGAGGCCAGTGCCCAGCGCGATCGCGACGGCTCGCCATTCGTCTTTCGAGAGGAACCGTTGAAGGTGTTGCAGCTCTTCGTCCGAGAAGAATCGATCTTTCTGCGCCTCCGGTAGGAATTTCAACCCCTTCATCGGATGCCGGTCTAACACGCCGTCCTGCACGGCCAATGTCATCATCCGACGAAGAGACGAGCAATAGCGGTTCACGGTAGCCGGCGCATAGTCACCGCTTGAGAGCATCTTCGCCCTGTGTTGGCGGAGATCTTCGTAGGAAATTTCCTTCAAGGCTCTCGCGCCCCACAATGCGGACCAGTAATCTGCACGCTGTTTTTCTTTCAGCTGGTCACGATTCGTCGACCCATCCAAGCACCTCGCGATCCACTGCTTGACGGTGACCACGTTTCCCGCGCGATATTTTTCCGGGTCGAATCGTCGTTCCAATACTTCACCGCGGAGTCGCGCATAGAGCATCTTGGCTTCGGTCTTCGTGTTGGCTCTATATGTTCGCCGCCGACCATCCACTAGCAACTGCACCCACCAGCCCAATCGATTCGGCCGCTGAAAGATACCCTTATCTCTTCCGTGTTTTCGTGCCATGACGAACCACCTCCATGCGTTGGCGCTTGGCCACACGTTTTAGTTGTTTTGTGAATGCGTTTTTCTTTTTTTGCTCCCACTGTGCTTTCGCAGCGGCTTGGCTCTGACATAACCGTGAACAGTACACGGCGGATCGACGGAATTGGGCAAAGATCTTCTCGCAACGAGGGCATCGCCGCAACGCTCCCATGTACTGTTCGAGAAGCCGAGCGAGACAATGAATTAAGGCATTCGGTCCTACGGGTGGCACCTGGAAAGCAATGCCATCGGGAGGCGGATAACCGATGAGTGAAGGCATTCCCTGTACCATGACGACGCCGCGAGCCCGTTGGGATTCTGGCACGTTCCTAGTGCCTCTCCAGACGACAAACTCGACCTGAAACGGACCAATACGAGCGCAGCCAGCATCAACCAAATCTGCCAATGGTTTCAGGACTCTCGCCTGCAAGTCTAATAGCTCCGCGCGGGTTGGCACTTGAAGGCTCATGTTCCGGGCGTGCAACAGTTCAATGGTCTGAACCTCCTCGTCGAGCAGGCTGCACTCGTCTTCTGTAAGATTAATCACGTCAATTTTCGAGAATCGCACGAACCAGTCGAGCAGTTCCCACCGAAGGGAATGCCATTCTGCGGGATCGTCTGGCAGGCTCATACGTTTGAGAGCCGCGCGGACTTTCTCTGCTTCCCAGCGTTGCAGATGTCCCGAGATCCAATGGGATAGAAACTCTTGCGCCACAGCCATACTCTTAACCAGTTTCCGCAATAATGACCGAATCGAGCAATTAAAGCTTGATCGTGAGACTGCATTGCGGTATCTGAACAGTAGCGCAATATATAACTCAAGACTAGTTATTGTCAATACAGGGGGAAAGTCTATGAAGGAAATTCCTAAAAGTATCGAGCGGCACATTCGTGTTGATGAATTCGCCAGACTTACTGGTTATTCTGTAGTTTCAATTCGTAAGAAACTCAGCCGACGCGAAATCGGCCATCGGAAGGTTGGCCGGATTATCGCGATTCCTGAAAGCGAAGTGGCCAGGTTGCTGGGAGTCTATAGGCCGCCGGTGGGGCTGAAGTGAATCTCAGAGGACGCCGGGATAAGATTCGAGGATGGTTTCTAGATATGGTGTGCCCCACCCCTCCGAATATTCCGCCAGTTGATCGCTATTTTCACGCCGACATTTCCGAGATGAATTCCGCGCAGCTTCGGCGTGAACTGGCTCGCGCGCAGGAGCGCCTGCTGCATGACGAGCGCCCGCACCCATGGCTATTGGAGCGGATCGACCGGCTACAGGAGGCGCTTGAGCATGCCCAGCCTCGACGAGATTGACTCGCGGCTGTTTCCCAGCGACAGAACCCCCCGGACCGCTAAAGCCGTCCACGTCCCGCCGGGCACTCAACACGGCGCCGCGCTCGATGTCCACGTGGCCGATGCCGACCGCATGGAGTTCACGGAGACAGCCGGGTTGCACGTTGTTAGAATTCCTAAGTATAGTGCCCGCCTTACGTTTGACCGGCTCATCGATCAGCGGGGCGGGGTGACCGCCGAACTGACCGTGGTACTCGATGCCACGGAACTCCTGTCCGGCGTGGATCTTGGTATCAAAAGTGATACAGGACACACCAAGATCGCCGGCAGCCTGAAGCTGCTGGCCCCTACCGTTCCCTGGAAATACCTACTTCAAAAAGCGTGCGCGCTGGTGCTCAGGCGCCACAGGGAAGGGCCGCCCATCGCCATCCTGAGTAAGGACACGAAGGTCGAACCGCTCACCTTCTCGATCGCGCCCATCGTGCACAGAAAAAAACCAGTGATTTTGTACGCGGACGGCGGCAAGGGGAAAAGCACGTTGGCGCTGATGTGGTGCATGCTCGTGTCCACGGGAGAACGTGTGGCGGCCTTCTCGGCGCTGAAAGGCGTCCCCATGTATCTCGATTGGGAGGACGATGAAGGCGTGCACGCCCGCCGTCTGAAAGCGATCCAAGCCGGACATCCGGAGCTGCTGCAGGCGAAGGTCTTATACCAGCGTTGCACTGAACCATTAACGAGGCTGATCCATGATCTCGCCCGTACCGTACAAGCTCACGGCGTGACGATGGTAGTGATCGACAGCATCTTGCAGGCGGCAGGGGGCGATGCCTCCGCCGAAGCGACCGGCAAACTCTTTGCGGCGATTCGTGCGTTGAATGTGGAATCAATCCTCATTGGGCATGTCGCCAAGTCCCTTGGGGAAGGCCCGGAGCATGCGACCGTATACGGCTCCATCTTTAATCAGAACCTTTCCCGAGGGACATGGGAACTCAAGACCCAGCAGGAGGTGGGCGAGGACGGTGCCATCCTCGGCCTCTTCAACAACAAGCAGAACCTCATGCGGAAGCACCCACCCATCGGCTTGAAGGTGACGCACAACCAGGAGGGCACGATGGTGAAGTATGAGGACTTCGACTTGAGCCAAGCCGTAGAACTCGCGGCCGCATTACCACTCCCGAATAGAATCAGAAACCTGCTTGAGGACGGCGCGGCGCGAACCTCTCGACAGATAGCGGAGGAGCTAGAGGCCAAACTGCCCACAGTGAAAAGCGCTCTGTCTCGGCAAGCTGGCTTTAAATGGATGATGTTGGGGGGCAGCGGGCAAGAAACACAATGGACGGTTTTGAGGCCAAAATGAAAGTTGCAGAGCAAAGTTGCAGCCCTTTTAAAGTTGCAGAAGTTGCAAAAGTTGCAACGTGTCGGAAGTTAGCGAAAACACAAGAGAATCACTGCAACTTTAAAGTTGCACGATCAAAGTTGTTGCAAGCCCCCTCTCTTTAGAGAGGGGGGCTGCAACTTTGCCTAGGGTAGGAAAGAATGAAACGCCGCGCGCTGAATAACAACGATCAGTCTCGTTCAGACCAGCGGACGGCGTTGGCTGGCGGTGGACCATCCTTAGTTTCACCGCTAGCCACAAATTCCGTCAAGCCCATCAAGGCAACGGATTCGCTCAGGCGCGTCAGTCTGACAGTCGGTCAACAAAGGGCTCTTGAGGGGTTGGAACGAGGCCGCAGGAACGCGATTCTAAAAGCAACGACCACCGGAGCGGTCAATGCCATCCGGGTGATGGACTTCGCAGTGAAAGACCTCAATGCCGGAGGTCCTACCCGGGGTCGAGCGAAGCGAATCGCCATTGACTTGAAAGGCGACTTGACGGAGCGAGCCGTCTTAAGAATTTTGGACCGGCTCTCGGTCTGTCTGATTGCATCGGTTCATAATGGGAAAAATTTAAAGGAGGTCTCCCATGCGACATGAACCGCTCCCCGAGAATCTGCAATCCATTGTCGATGTTTTCACGGATGTAAAAGTACGCCAGATGTACGAATGGCTCGATCGCCAAGATGAGCTTCGCAAACCGAAGCATCCTAAACTGAGCTTGTCGCGTGTCGTTCTGGGACTTTCACGCGGCGAACTCAACGGCGAGGATCGCGAATGTCTCCAGGAAACAGCCCGCCGCAACAAGCAAGTATTCGACCCACTACGACCCCACGTCGATATCCGCGATCTTTACGCAGCGCTGGCAAGCGCGGGAGGATATCTTAAGCAAACTGAAGTCCGTGAGGCCATTGACATTCTCCGTCCATGGAGCGTCACGGCTCAGGCCGGAATGCTCGTAGAGAGCGGCCTTACTGGTGACATCGCCTTTCCAAAAGTCACGGTGAAGTCAATGCCCGCCTGGCTCAATACAGAGACCGCTCAAGTCAGCCCATCGACGCCGACCCTTTCACAGGCCGTCCTGACACCCAAGCAGGTGGGCGCTCTGATCACGTACTCGCGCCAGCTCTCAAAGCAAGCCAATGCGGATGCATTCGTGGGGCGGGATCTGCTCCGCACGCTCGGCACGGTCATCGACCAAGCTGTGATCAATGGATCTGGGGCCAGCGGCCAACCCCTTGGGATTGTGAACACTGCGGGAGTGCAAGCACAATCAGGGACCACGTTGAACGCCGGTACCGCCACGATGAAACGGAAATCCGCCGAAGCGAATGTGACCGATGAATCGATCACTTTCCTTAGTACGCCCGCCGTGCGCGAATTACTCGAAGGTCGAGAGCGGGCGACGGGTGGCGGGCGATTCGTCTGGGACAAGGATCAGGTTGCTGATCGCCGCGCGCTTGTGAGCACAGACGTGCCGACCGCAACGATGATCTGCAGCGATTTCTCGTTGGTCTATTTCGGAATCTGGGGCCAAGGGTTTGTGCTCGAAATCAACCCATACGATACGACGGGATTCAAGGCGGGCTTGATCCAGGCCCGCATGGTGGTGTCCTGCGATGTTGCCGTGCTGCATCCTGCGGCGTTTATAGTCGCGTCGTCCATCACATAATGTCATGGGTTGGATCACTGGCAGCCGAGGAGCACTACCTATGAATGCCAAACGCATTCCCGCACCGAAGAATGACCCGCGGCTCATGCAGCTAATTCTCGTCAAGGTGCTTCGCCCCTTCTGTGTGGCTGGCCAACCGCTGGCGCTCGGCGACGAGGTGGCGATAGAATTCCACCTCGCACGCGATCTGGTGGCAATTGGCAAGGTGCGGATTATTGCCCCAGTTGAGGATACCAATGGCACTGCAGTTGTGTGAATGCGGGCGCCGCGTGTACGTTTTGCCGTATGAAAAGCGCCACGGAAATCAATCCACCCGGCGAGACCACTTTCTCTGTCGCAAATGTTATAACTCGGCCAGGTCGAGCCAGGTTGCGGCGCGGATGCAGCCGAAGCCCTGGTGGGCAGTAAAAAACCAGGCAACGTAAACAACTTTTCACGGGTCCCCAAACCATGATCCCTATGCGGGGTAGATCGCGCGCGTTATTTAACGAGTGGGAGGGGAAAATTTTCGGGCTTGTTTTCCGAGGGTTGTTTTTCATGATGAATTCGAAAGTTTATGGTAGATGAACCGAGCCTTTTCGGGGTACCGCGCTGGACGGCGACGGAACTAGCAGAGGCGTTGTGTCTATCCACCCAACGAACCAACCAACTCGTCAAGGAAGGTGTGTTACCGGCCCCGCTCGACGGTCTCTACCTCCCACGGGAAGCCGTGAGATCGTACGTGCAGCACCTAAGGAAGCGCGAGGCTGGGCCGTCGGCGGCGGGTGAGGCGCTGAAGAAGATGCAGTTGGAAAACGCGGTGCGAACTATCAGGCTGCAGAAAATTGCGGGCGAGCTGGTGCCGGTCGATCGTGTGCGGAAAGACTGGTTCGAAGCGGGCCGACGCGTCCGGGATGGGCTGTTGAATTTGCCGAGTCGATTGAGCGGGGTGTTTGCGGCGGAATCTGATCAAGACAAGATTTTTAATTTGTTCACGAAGGAAGTCCATCAGGTGCTCACGGAGTTATCGACCAGACACGCTAGCGAGCCTGTAGCCACTCGCTTATCGGAGGAGACCACAGACCCGGAGCGATCGCCGGACACGATAGAGGCCACGGAGGAAGGCGGCGAGCGCGTTTCTGAAGAGACCGATGGGGAGTCAACCAGGTAAGGAGGATTCGATATGGACCAGATCACTATGACAGCCGTTAATTTCGACAAAGCCGAAGAAGCATTACGGGCCGCCTCGGACGTGAGTGCGCGGTTCTGCAAGACGGTGTTGTCTCGCTTCTCCAAACGAGTCGCGAAGCGCGTCAAGGTGGAATCGTTGAGCGGGCGGCCTGGCATTGTCGGCGGGCCATGGCGGCGACTCAAAGATAAAAACGTGCGAGGGTTCACGCAGGGGAAAGATCTGTCAGATTTGCGGGCCGTGAACCGCGTATCTAAAGTTCTACGGACGCACGTAGAAGGGGCAACGATCACGGCCCGAGGCGTCAAGGGTCTCTTTCTGAGAACGGGAAAGCACGGCAAGGGCACTGGCTCAATATTTGCCCGCGTGAAGTCGGTGACGATTCCCGCGCGTGTGAAGTTCGAGGAGCCGTGGAAACAGGAGATTCCTAGAGCCCAAAAGGAAACGGCGGACGCCTTACACCGAGCGATGATGCTGAGCTTTGAACAACGGATGAAGGTCGTTTCGCAATACATCAACAAGGTCGCTTCACATAGTTGACCCGTGGCGGCATGAAAAGCCCCTGGCAGCAATTCACTCGCCTACCGGACGGATCTATCACCCTTGAGGGCCATCCGGAGTTGGCGATCGAGGTGATTGAAGAGCAAGGCCCTGCGACCGGCCGAGATATTGAATCAGAGTTGGGCTTGCCGAAATACTATGAGGAGTGGGAACTCTTGGCCCAGGCTCGCGGCCTCAGCGGCCGACAGATTCAATTCATTTGTGCCGATGAATCTCCGACACGGTTCCCTGGTCATTATCGATTTCAACCGCGGCGGATCACGCTCCCCACAACCTGTCACCTAGAATTCGGCCATCGTGGCTTTGTGGTGGGCACCGTGCACCCGTTTCTTTTGGGCTTCGACGAGTTGCGAGAGCTGGTTGACTCCATGTTCAGCTTCGAGATCCCGCAGGAGCTGCAGGGGGACTACATCATAGGGCAAGCCACGCTGTTTGACTCCCCGTTGGCCGATAAAGCATGGGACGCGCTCCGCCTGGGAATCTTTTCGCACGTGTGCCCGTTGGTGTTGCGCCAGCTTGATGAACCAGTCGGCACAGGGCAGTTGGTCGAAGTCAGTTTGGTTTCTAACGATTATCCGGAATGCCCCGGCGCGAAGATATTCAAAATGTGGGACTCAGGCGCGTGAATCTTGCCCCTGCGTGACGATCACGCCGCCGCGTGATGTCTTCGAGGGATAGGCACCGGATCGTTGATCCCGGGGCGATTGTGACGAAAACGGCGGGACTTTAGTCAGCCTGAGATTGTCCGGGATGCTCGGGCGCGAAAACTGCTTTTCTAGTGTCACTTCCCCTTTGCCTTCTCTCTGTACTTTTTGAGCAGATCGCGGAGGGCTTCTTCAATTAAATCATTGAACCCTCGGCCTTGGCGGATCGCGAGAATGCGAACATCTTTAGATAGATTCTCCTCGACTCGCGGCCCTATCTGGCGTTTGGTTTTCCCGTCACCTTGTTCAGTCACGCGGCGGACAGTAACGAATGGGTACGATGGTGTCAAGTCACATCTCTTGACACCACACACTGTAACATGGTAACAATCTAACAAAGGAGGCCAGCCAGCAGATGCAACGACTCAACATTCAGCTTCCCAAAACCCTCAAAGCCAAACTGGACGCGGCACGAAAGGAAGGCACGAGTGCCGCAGGCTTGATTCGGCATCTGTTAGAGCAGCATTTCAAGGGCAAGAAGGCGCCGTAACTCATAAAGCAACCGGGCGAGACGCCCAGAAAGAGCGGTGAATCATGATCCAATTAGAGACGCGCTACGACATCATGGAGGGTGAAGACGAATGGGGGTTTATCCCCTCGGGTGAGTGTGAAGATACGCTAGCGGAGGCGGAAGCTCTGCTGCTGGTATTGCGTGAGAAGTTGCCCGAGGTCTATCGAAACGCCTTCATCTGTGAGGTGACGACCACGCGGACCGGCATGCACAGCCTTAACGTGAAAGAGTGTGCCCTGTGACCATCGGCGAATTTCTCGTTATCTATGAGCGAAATCATGTGGCGTTTCTGAAAAGTGGGCGGAACACGCGCCAGCGCTTAAAGAAGTATGTCGGCCAGCTCGCAGCCATCCACCTGTCAGATCTGACAAAATTGCAGGTGCTCGACTGGTTTCACGCGATCGAGGCGGCCAAGGGCGGCAGCGCGGCGAATCATGCGATTGAAGATCTGCACTCGATGTATACGAAGGCGAACGACTGGGATCTCTACGAGGGAAAAAATCCCGCCGCACGCGTCAAGAAATTCCCGAAGCAGTCGCGGGAGCGTTTTGTCTTATCCCATGAAATGCCGTGGTTGCTTAAAGTGTTGGCTGATGAGATGCCCAGGATCGAAACCTATTTCCTTTGCCTGCTGTTGACGGGGGCACGCCGGGATGAAGCTCGCTTGATGAAGTGGACGCATCTCGACCTCGATCATGCGCTATGGCATAAGCCGACTACGAAAACGGGCGTGCCGCACACCGTCCCCTTGCCCCCTCAGCTCGTGAGCCGGTTCCAGCAACTCCCGCGCCTCTCGGAGTGGGTTTTTACCTCCAACCCGAACGTGAATAACGGCATGATGAAGGGGGGGGAGTGGTGCGCAACTTCCGTGGAGCATCACTGGTGCCGCATCCGGAAGAAGGTGGGCCTCACAGATGTGAGGATTCATGATCTCAGGCGCACTGCCGCGTCATGGCTCGCGATCAATGGGTCGAACCTGCCCGTCATTCAGTCGATGCTGAATCACAAATCGCTCACCTCGACGCAAGTCTACGCCCGGTTGTCAGTCGCGCCGGTCCGGCTGGCCCTCGATGATCAAGCTGAACGGATGTTGGGGCCTATGCTGGCTCCGGTTACCGTCGTCAGCGTGAGCGAGTCGGTACAGGAGTGGCCGGGATAGCCGCACAGCCGCTTTGGTTGTAGTTCTGGTTGTAGTTCCAGAGGACATTTAATACCAATTCGCCCCTAGTTGTATTGAGTAATATTAGGCGGTATTTATATCGTAAGTGGTTGAAATTTCAAGGCTGTACCGTATCGCTTAATATGCCTAGATATCAACACATCGAGACTCTTAAAATCCCTCGGGCTTAAACCGCCCATGCCGGTTCAATCCCGGCCTCCGGCACCAATATCGACATGTTAGAGACCTCATTAACATTGAGCTGCATCAGGAAAACCTCAAAACTGTGAGAGAAGTGTAACGGTTCTCGACTGTTCGACCGCTTTGGCATCCCGATCATGCAATGTCGCCAGGCGTCTTAATCCATCCGATAAATCCGCCTCACTGACAATCGCGTAGCAACGATAGACGCTCTCGGTTTTATGTCCCGTCAGTTTCATCGCCACACTGCGCGGCACTCCTGCCCGTTCGAGATTTCTCACGGCGGTCCGTCTGAAATCGTGGAGGATACGTCCGACCACTTTGGCCGACTCCCAAGCCTTATCCCAGGCCCCACGATAGTCCTTGATTGGCCTACCATTCCGATGAAAAACCGAGCCGATCAGCTGGCCCTTCTCCCGCTGTAACGCTTTCGTGTATTCCCATTGCCGCCTGAGCACGTCCGCTAGTTCAGGGAGGACTGCGAAGGCAAACATGCGGCCTTCATCATTCTTGGTAGTGCCTGGTTCCAACCTCAGAGTTCCTGCTGTCCAATCAATCTGCTTCCACTGGAGCGGGAGGATTTCGCTACGGACTCGCCAGCCCGTGCAATAGGCGAACGTCATTACCCCTTGAATCGGTTCCGGCAGATGCGACCGAACCGCTTCGAAGTCTTCACGCTCAAAAATCCGGAGCGGGTGTCATGAACTTGCAACGACGGGAAGGGCGGACAAAGTGCTTTCCCTGCCCGTTGTGCGAGACGAAACGCCATCCGCATGACGGCCAGGTCGTTACGAATCGAGGCAGGTGCCACTCCATCGTTGAGTCTAGCAGCCACGTAGGGTTTAGACGGTCCAGCGTGAGGTCTCGCGCATAGGACAGCCCAAAAAACTCCCGCAAGGCTGCAAGAGAGGGTTTCATCCTGGAAAGGGAGCGGCGAGCATTCACGATTTAGTTTTGTGTGATGATAGTGGCTAGGTCCTCGAAGGTCGTCTTGTCCATGTCGGGTCCATCCAGATGGCCTTTGCCCGCCTCCGCATGACGTCGCTTCAGGAGCCTTACAGCCTTCGTGCGGATTAAGAATAGACGCACGGTCTTCAAGGTTGACTCCTGCTGCGATAAGGAATGTTTCTAGCGATGAACGAAGCCTCTGCTGTTTGACGGGCATCCTTCGACATGGTCGCCGCGTGGTCCGTAGATCGACTTGGGCGCAGCCTCCAAGACCTCGTGGCCTTCCTAAATGAGCTCCATAGCAAGCACTCTCATCTCTACCTCCATAAGCAAGGCATCGATACGACAACCCCAGGCGGCAAGCTGCTTTTCCAAATGCTCGGGGTGTTCGCGGAATTCGAGCGTAGCATGATCGTAGAACGAGTCAAGGCTGGCCTGAAGCGAGCTCGGGCAGAGGGCAAAGTCTTGGGTCGGCCTCGGGTGAGTGTTGCGGTTAAGGCGAAGGTTATGGCCCTACGGAAGGGAGGGCGAGGTATGCGAGCGATAGCGCGAGAATTGGGCATAGGAAATTGTACGGGTCAGCGCATCGTGGCTGCATGAGGGTCTTAAAATCATTCGGATATGCATGCCTGGTGCCAGTGGTATCGGAAACGTCAAAACAGGAACAGCTGCTAGGCGGGGTGTATTCATATAGCTAAAACGTTATTTCAACCTGCTCTTCTGCCCTTGAAGGGCCCTGCGTTGGCCGCTCTTCCTTCTTCTCGGACACGTTCCAGTTAGGGGAAGCGTAGCAGGGCACCTCACCTGTGAGGGCCTCGAGGAGATTAAAGACCGTGAGATTGACATCAGTGGATGGTGTTCTATTTGTCATGCCTGCTCTCTTCCTATGCACTTAGGCCTACACCATGACATCATCAACGCATGAATTTACTCTACGGCACTCTCGTCACTACAACTACGAGGAAACACCCTAGTTGGTGTGTGTTTCTCTTTGCATGAAACCTGGCTTTAACTCCCGTGAGAGCGTCGAAGTGCGTTATGGCCTGGTCCCTGAAAAAATCACAACGTTTGTGCGATTACCGGCCGGAGCCGCTCCATACAGTCGCCGGTTCGGTACATCCAAGAATGCAATTCCCACGAGCGTAGTTCCAGGGAATTCACACGGGGCCCCACCGAACGTCACGCTTTGATCAAAAATGTTACCGCGGGACCGTGGCGAAGCGGTCCCCGAGAAGGTGCACCCGTCGGCCTCAACCGCGGAAAATGCCCCAGTAGCAGTCACCGTTACCGTCGCGGATTGGACACCTTGAGCACTACTACCGGCTTGGCCCGTATACGTGCCTGCAAGACTTGCAAGGGTCGGCGTTGTATCGTACGCGGTGTCGTAGGTGCTGGTGAATGTGGTCACACTCGGCCCAGGGGACGAGATAGAACCGTTGAGGGATTGGCGTTCGGCATAGCTCGCCGCTATTGTCGCACTCAGCACGCCAGGCCTTTCAACATTAAAGTCTTTCGCGTTCGATGAAGTGAAGCTGCCGTTGCTCGAGGTGCCATTGCCTTGTACCAGGCCGGCGAGCAGCGCGGGATTTGCGGGAACCGAATAGAAAAAATAGTGGGTGCCGTCATCGAGGACGACGTTCGTAATGGTACGGTTGGTATTGGTGCTCCCAGAATACAGCCCCTCAGCAGAACTAGCGATCGGAGCAGGTCCGGGTGGGGAATTAGAATCATTGTCGCCACCACAACCGCCCACGGTCACAGCAAGAGCCAGTCCAATTATGCTAGCGAGGTGTTTTTTTTTCATGGCGTTCATGTCTCTCCCCAGGGTTGGAATACGTTCACGTTCTATCGTCTGCAACATGAGCTGCTGCTATTCTCCGGCATCGCTTCTCTGATCTTGGGCTGCGGAACAGTTTCAGCCCATTGAGGGTGCAGATGGAACCTCCTGGCTCATTAGATGAGGGCGTGGGAGAGACGCGGGACTTTCGGTGGGATTCGTGAATTCTCTGGTCCACTTATGCTGACATTCCAAATTCAGACAGGCCCACCATCGCATTTGCGGCACGGTCATTTTACGGCCGGAGATCGTCCAGCTCACGATCGGTTCGGCCCGTTGGCTCTGACATTTTGGACAAACCATACATCTTCCTTGCCATGGAAATTAGGGGCAAAATATCACGTGGCCAGAAGAAGATAACTAGTACTATCCCTAGTTTATTGGGCGTAGGGTGCGAAGCACATCAGCGAGGGTGCACCCGTGGTTGTCCTGGCCCTGGGTCTGGATGATGACATCTCTTCCAAGACGAGCGCAGACGTAGCCTGCTTCGCTCGGTGCCGCGACCTAAGGCCCGCAGAGTGGTTCCCAACCAAGAGGCCATGGCGGGTCTTGCTGGTCGATGATAATCCGGCAGTTCGGACTGCCTTGAAAATGCTTGTAGAAGAGCATGCTGACCTCCAGCTGGTCGGGGAGGCGTCCAACACACGTCGTCTCCTTCCCCCGACCCACCCTCCGTTGACACAATAACGGCGATGCTGGCGGACTTTTTCAGCGTCTTGCTAGGCTCGGATGAGAAGATGATCGAGTAGCGCAGGTTCTTCGGTGTCCTTGGCTGTCGGAGGGTCGATAAATTGCTTCAATCTCATTCGGTCATTGGGGCTCACCTGGATCATCTCCACAGCCACCCAGTGCTCGTGAACTCTTCTGACTTCCGCTAGTCGGATGTCGATAAATGACTCTTCTCCTTCCAACCATAATTGGACTTTTACAAAATCCCCTGTTCTCAGGTGGTCAGGGGTGGAGAGCTTGCACCCACCTTCTATGCGTTCGAGGACGCACCCGTCGGCTTCAAGCTGCCTCGTTGCATTCGCGAGCACACAGTCAATCGTAAACTTCGGACTGTCCCACCAAGCCCACCACGTCTGCTGTTTCACTTGATCCATCATCTTGTGTGGATGGTAGAGCGACGGCG
>Ga0163150_10006824_pt1 | contig 13758 bp, 9 predicted proteins | sample OliLakLV19P2IB_FD_148628 | JGI IMG/M metagenome (GOLD analysis project Ga0163150, IMG submission 148628) | Freshwater microbial mat bacterial communities from Lake Vanda, McMurdo Dry Valleys, Antarctica - Oligotrophic Lake LV.19.P2.IB | ecosystem: Environmental > Aquatic > Freshwater > Lake >...
TTTAATATTTAGCCGCCTAGCTTGCCAGTCGGTTAAGTTGGAGTCGCTATGAGTTTCTCCGAAACTTTCTCGTGAAGGCATCCAGGTTTCTATGTCGTACATTTTATACTTTCCAGCTCCCATGTCCCCGGTGCAAATGTTAAGCACGCGGTACGGCAGTTTTAAGTCCTGGAGCATTTCTTCCGCGACTTCGCGGAGCGCTTCTATCCACCTGTCCCCTTCTAGTATATCCGCCTTGCACAACACGATCTGTTCAACTTTCATGAATTCATGAATGCGGTAAATACCCCTAGTGTCCTTGCCATAACTGCCAATCTCGCTCCTATAACAGGAGCTGACGCCACAGACTTTTATGGGCAAGTCTTTTTCATCAATAGTTTTGTCTGCATAATAGGCTAGTAAAGAAGGCTCGGAAGTTCCAGCCAGATAAATAGGATCTTGTTCCGAAGAGTTTTGAATTTTATAAATTTCTTCCTTGCCAAACGGGAAATGGCCGCTTCCATACAATGGGGCTTCTCTTACCAGCGTCGGTGGAATCATAAGTTGGAAACCTTTGGCCTGCATTTTTTTTAGCGCATGCCAAATAAGCCCGTATTGCAGAAGAACTGCTTCATTTTTCAAATAGTAACCTCTAAAACCAGAGGTTTTAACTCCTGTTTCGGTATCTATTAAGTCAAGATCCTGACCCAAAGCAATATGGTCCTTAATGGGAAAGGAAAATTTACTGGGAACCTGGGCGACTTTTTCCGTTTCTTTGGGGTCAACATGCCCAAGTGCCGGGCTCCAATAGCTCCATGGTACATTTTTGGAAGAATCCGTCCCAATGGGCGTTTCCGGACTTGGAATGTTTGGAGCTCTATACATCAAGTCGGCATATTGTTCAAGCACGGGTTTAATTTGCTCTTTAAGAGCCTTGGTTCTCTCGTCTATTTCCTTCATTTCTAAAAGTTTGATCTTTTTTTCCTCCGGTGACAAAGCGGGAAATTCTTTAGAAACCTGGTTTTTGGTAGCCTGCAAACTTTCCAGCTCTGTTAATAAATCCCTTCGCTTGGTATCTATGTCTAGAAGATCATTTAAATCCAAATCTATCCCTTTGTCTGCAATTGCCTTAGTCACTTTATCCTGGTTTTCGCGGATAAATTTTATATCTAACATGATGATAAAAGTTAAGTATTAAGTAATTTTATAATTTCAGAAACATTATGCGTTAAGGAATAATTAGCTAGTTCTGAAATTGGTACAAATCTTAGCTCTCCAATTTTTGGATCAAAGTTTGTTTCCTGCAGCGCACCTCCGGTTATCTTACATTCGTAGCTAATGATAATCGCCTGCAGTTTTGATTCCTCCAAGTTATTCCAATTGTTTGAAAAGATTTTAGGAAGCAGTCTCGTGACCTCTACCTGTAGACCCGTTTCTTCCAGTACTTCTCTTACAATTGCGGATTCGGGGTCTTCCCCAAATTCAATTTTCCCTCCCACAAATTCCCACTTATCATTAGTAGCGGGAAATTCGGTATTGTTGATTCGTCTTGAGAGTAATAGTTTGCCATCTGCATTTAAAATTATCCCTACTACAATGATAATTTGTTTTTTATTTATAGCCATTACTTGTATAATTCTAGCTTTTTAGTAAGAACTTCCACCTCAGACTTTTTCCCAAATACCAGTACTCCAAGATATTCTATTTCAGACGCGTTCTTGGATTTTGTTTTCTCAATAACTTTTTTGTCGTCTGTGGTTTCTATCATCTCCCTGGTGAATTCCGAAATTTCCAGGTTAGCTTGTTTTGCGTCATCGATCAGTGTTTTTAGTTCCTCAGATGAAGTCCCGGACTTTATCATAATTGCGTGCTGGATGTTTAGCTTTATTTTTTCACGGTCTTTGGTAGAAATTTCATCCTGTAAGAGTAATTTTTTTCCGGATCTGGCACCAAATGCGGCAGTCAGATGGGCAATAGTGTTCATTTCTTGCCAGGCTTCCATGTGAGCACCCTTATTTATCAAGGCTACCGCAATGTAGGTGTCTTTGGCTTTTCCGGTTTTTACCTCACTAGAAAATTCTTTCATTGGAGGAAAAATTACGGTTTCTCTTATTGACCTGTCGCAAAGGACGGCAAATAAGCGTTCGGATATTCCAAATCCGGCGGCAGGAGGCATTCCATATTCCATAGCTTCCATGTAGTCTTCGTCCAGCATTTGAGCTTCAGTGTCCCCTGCTTCTCGGAGTTTCATTTGGGCGGCAAAACGCTCCCTTTGGTCTAGTGGATCATTGAGTTCTCCAAAACCTTTTCCCAACTCACTTCCGCAGGCCAAAATTTGCATGCGCTGGACTATTTTAGGGTTAAGCGGGTCACGCTTGGCTAAAGGCTCCAGTTCAACTGGTTGGTTAATAAGAAAAGAAGGTTGTCTTGCCACTTCTGGTAAAATTCGGATTTTCTTTTTGAATATTAAATCTATTATCCTCCCCTTGCCGGCAGTTGGTTCGTACGTAATGCTATTTTTGTCGGCATATGCCTTGAGCTCATTTTCCTCAATGGTATTTAAATCCAAGCCGGTGAAGTCCTTAAACAATTCAAAATAATCGTGGCGCAGCCATTGCCCTCCCCAGTTAATTACCTGTCCCTGATAAGGAATTTCAAGAGTTCCAAAAGTTTCCCGGATTACATACTGGTACATTTCCTGGACAAACTGTAAAAGTCCCTCAAAGTCTCCATACGCCCAATAAAATTCCATTTGAGTATAGTCCTGAAGGTGCTCAGTGGAGATTCCCTCGTTTCGGAAAATCCTGCCAATCTCAAAAACTTTTTCGTAACCGGCCACCAACATTTTTTTAAGAGGCAGTTCCAGGCTAATGCGCAAATAAAAATCCCTGCCCAAGGCGTTATGGTGAGTTATGAACGGTTCGGCTTCGGCTCCTCCCGGAACTGCTTCGAGCGCCGGCATTTCAAGTTCTAAAAAGCCCTGATTTACCAGATAATTTCTCATGGCAGACCAAAACTTGTTTTTTTTGACAAAGAGTTCTTTAGTTTCAGGGTTATTTAGTATGTCCAAATAGCGTTTACGTAGTTTAGTTTCTTCATCCGCCAGTCCGTAATGCTCACTTGGCAAAGGCAGTAAAGACTTTGCAAGCATCTTATACCCGTTTGCCTGTAAAGTTTTTTCTTCGGTTTTTGTCTTAAAAAGAGTTCCCGTAATTTCTATAAAATCTCCAATGTCAAAGTTATGAGAGAAAAATTTAAACTGGTCTTCTCCTATTTCGTCTTTTTTAAACAGGGCCTGTACTTTGCCGCTGCCGTCCTCTATGTGAATAAAAAGTATTTTCCCCATGTCCCTCCAGCTGCGGATGCGGCCTACCAGGGTAACTGACTGGTCTGCGAGACTGTCAAAATTCTCCAAAACTTCTTTGTTGGTGTGGGTCCTGCCCGTAGAAGAAGGGTACGGGTCCATGCCCGAACTCTTCAAATTTTCCAGCTTGATTCTCCTGTTGGCAATAATATCTTCTAGTCGTTCGCTCATAATGGTGGGGTTTACAAAGGAGTTAGGGTACGTAGGCTTTCGTAAACCCTCAGCAATGCCTCTCTGGCAGTACTAATTATTTAATGAAATATGACTATAGTATAACAAAAACGACTAAAAATAACAAAATTTTTTATTTAAAAGCTATTAACTTGCTATCGTTCTGGCTCTATAGTTTCCATAGTTTCCATAAGCCTTAAGCAGGCGTATGACGACTGATGTAGATCTAGCCGTTCTAGTGGTATTTAAGGTTTTGAGAGGTCAGCCCCATTTTGCCTTGCAAATGCTTGTCGGCATTGATCCGGGACTGATCGCAGATGCTATAATTGCTCTTCATCCCAAAGACTTCATCGAGGCGAGCAAGCGCCTGATGAGTGCAATAAATGCCGTGGGAGCCACGGCAAAGACAGACTGTTAAGAACAGTCTTGAAAAAAGCAAAAGCGCTGCGGACATAATCCGCAGCGCTTATTTTATAACAAACTTGTAATGTTATTCAATACTAACTATTTCATATTCCATATCCCCTGCTGGGGTGGTAATCATGAATTTTTCCGCTACTTTGCGGCTTAAAAGTCCCTTACCCACCAAGGATTCGTTTGAAATCTTACCTTCTTTAGGGTTGGCTTCGTTACTTCCCACAATGGTGTATCTTTTTTCAGCTCCCCCAATTTTTACGGTAACTGTTGAGCCAATAGTCACGCTGGAGCCGTGACCGTTTGTAGTAATTATTTCGGCATTTTTAATTACGTCTTCAATCTCCTGAATACGGCCTTCTATAAAGCTCTGTTCTTCTCGGGCCTGTGCATAGTCGGCGTTTTCGGACAAATCACCGTGAGCGGCGGCTTCGCGAATGCGTTCAATAACTTCCTTGCGCTTGTCGTTTATTAAATGTTTTAACTCTTCGTTAAGTTTGGTAAGGCCTTCGGCGGTGAGTAAATATTTTTTTGACATAATGGTAGTTAAAATTTATAGAGACTGGGTATATAATAGTGAAAAAAAGAAAAAATGTCAATTATGTAGGAGGGCAGTAGTTTGTAGGAAGGTAGCCTGTAGCCAGGCAGAAAGGCCTTTGATCCCGCTCCCGACTACTTTCCTACCCACTACTAACTACAATTATATATCCAAGTTCTTTACTGCTTTAGCGTGAGTAGTAATGAACCGTTTGCGCGGAGCCACTTCATCGCCCATAAGGACTTCAAAAATTTCGCTAACTTTTTCAGCGTCTTCAATTTTAACCTGAAGCATAACTCGGTTCTGAGGATCCATGGTAGTTTCCCATAACTGTCCCGGGTTCATTTCCCCCAAGCCTTTGTAGCGCTGTATGCCGTATTTTATGCCGTCTAAAGACTGTACGATAGCGTCTTCCGCGGCCTGGTCGGCACTGGATAATTCTGGTTGCTCTTGACCGCCCTTCTTATTTTTTTCAGTTTGCCGTTTGGCCTTTTTTTCCTTGGCTTCCTTGACCAAATCTTTCAGTACTTCATCCCGCTCGCCGTCACTAAAGGCGTATTGCGCTTCTTTGCCAACCTGTACCCTAAAAAGAGGCGGCTGGGCAATGTATAAATGTCCACCCTTTATTATGTCTGGAAAGTAGCGGTAAAATAGGGTAAGCAACAAGGTTCGAATGTGGGCGCCGTCTACGTCGGCATCGGTCATAATAATAACCCGGTGGTAGCGAAGTTTAGCAATATCCATTAAATCACCTACCCCCATGCCAAGAGCAATAACTAGATTTTTAATTTGTTCTGAACCGAGCATTTTGTCTAACCGCGCGCGCTCTACGTTCAAAATTTTACCACGTAAAGGTAAAATAGCTTGAAAACGCCTGTCACGTCCCTGTTTGGCAGAACCTCCGGCGCTGTCTCCCTCTACTATATAAAGTTCGGATTTGGCCGGTTCGCGCTCACTACAGTCGGCTAGTTTTCCCGGTAAGGCTAAACCCTCTAAAACCCCTTTGCGGATTACGGAATCCCTCGCGGCACGGGCCGCCAGGCGAGCTTTAGAGGCTAAAATTGCCTTTTCAATAATTTTGCCGGCATCCTGCGGGTGCTCTTCCAAGTAACTTTCCAGTTCCTGCGACACCACTCCTTCAACGGCGGTTCTAACTTCTGGGTTTCCGAGTTTAGCCTTGGTTTGCCCCTCAAATTGGGGGTTGGGAAGTTTAACGGAAATAATTGCCGAAAGGCCTTCTCGCATGTCTTCTCCGGTAAGCTTTTCAGACTCCTTTACGTAACCGTTTTTGGTAGCGTAGGCATTTATGACACGGGTTAATGCTGTGCGAAAACCGGTGACATGCATGCCACCTTCCGGAGTATAGACATTGTTGGCGTAAGAAAGAATACGCTCTTCAAAATCGTCTGTGTACTGAATGGCAACCTCAACCGCCACTTCTTCCACTTGTTTTCCAATATAGATGGAGGCGGATTTAGTTTTTTTGTTTCTATTAAATTGCCTTAAATAGCTTAAAATTCCTCCCTCAAAAAAATACTGATACGTTAATCCTTCTTCTTCGTTGGTAATTACAAAATGCAGGCCTTTGGTCAAATAGGCCTGACTGCGTAAGTGTTCCAGAACAGTTTTGAATTTAAACTTTACTGTTTCAAAAATTGAAGCGTCGGGATAAAAAGTAATTTGCGTCCCATTCTGTACTTCGTCTTTTGGATTGACTTTTCCCACTACTTTAATTTGGCTTTGAGGCTTCCCAATCTTATAGCTCTGTTCATAGATTTTGCCGTCTTTGCGGACCTGAGCGGTTAGTTTGGTGGAGAGAGCATTGACAACACTGGCGCCGACGCCGTGAAGTCCGCCGGATACTTTATAGCCGCTAGCTTCACCGCCAAATTTACCGCCGGCGTGAAGGACAGTCAGAACTGTTTCCAGTCCGGATTTTTTAGTTTGCTTATGAATGTCAACAGGAATTCCCCGGCCGTTGTCTATAACGTTCACCCCGCCGTCTTTTTGCAATGTCACCCATATCCTGTTGGCATGTCCCGCCATAGCTTCATCTACGGAGTTGTCTACAATTTCCCAAACAAGGTGATGTAAGCCGGTTTCAGAAGTGGAACCAATGTACATTCCCGGACGCTTGCGAACTGGTTCAAGGCCTTCCAAAACGGTAATATTTTCAGAGGTGTAGCCAGTAGCTGCTTTTTTCTTTTCTTCTTTTGCCATAGTAACAATATTTTAATTACATTCCCGTGTTTTTTCTACCCCTGCTCGTTTCTGTTGTTGTTAATTTTTTACCATTATTTATAGCGTTTGCTACTTCTATGGATAATTCCCCTGCTATACCCCCAACATTACTCAAATGTAACAATAGAGTTCCTAGGTCATCTATTTTGTGAGGAGAATTTGTTAATTTTCTATTTTTTACCGCTTTTTTTCACCCAATAAAAATAGAAAGGCTTCTTCGGAAGTTGCAGTTTTACAATATTGGCTTAACATTTTTTCAGCATTCTTGGCATTATTTCCGAAAGCGCTGGAGATTTCTAAAATAAGACTTTCTATTTCATTAACTGAAAACTCAAAACGGTCACTATTTTCTTTCATATATAAACTCAATTATGATATTATGCGTACTTTTTAAATTTTAGCATATTTTTAGTTAAATTTCCAATAAAAAGTTAAAAAAACAAACAAAATATCCCCCTTAATTAAGGGGGATATTAGTATATATAGTTATCAACACTTTTACTATCTTAGCTCAGCGCCGTACACAACTTTAGTTTGCTCGTAAAGCTTGTTTTGGAGAGGCTCAACCTCCTCCGCAGTTAGCGTTCGTTCTGGGCTTCTGTAAAGCACTCGATAGGTATAACTCATGCGGCCGGGTCCAAACTTGACATCATTTTCGTACTTGTCCAGAAGTTCAACCTGCTCAACTAGGTCGCCTCCAATATGGCGGATAAGATCGAAATAATTATTTGGCACAAAGTCCTTAGTTACAATAAAAGAAATATCTCGAACAACTGGAGGGTATTTGCTAACTTCTTTAAAGGGGTGTCCAAGTTTAAGCTGTTTTTTAACTCTGGGATCTTCGCTCCACAATAAACGGATATCCGGTAAATCCATACTTAAAATAGCCAATCTTTCCAGTCCAAATCCAAATGCCCAGCCTGTCCACTCGGAGCTGTCAATGCCGAACTTTTCCAAGACACTGCCTTTGACTACCCCGCAGCCGTTTCCTTCAACCCATTTACCGTACATCTCAATCTCCATTTCTAGGCTGGGGTCTGTATAGGGAAACGTGTCTGGATTAAAACGGTACTTTGCGTCTTGTCCAAATAGAGCCTTAGCGATATCTGATAAAACCTTTTTTAAATCGTCTTCTCCAATGACTTTTTTTTCTTTTGGTGCCAAATACCATCCGTCAATTTGGTGAAAAACATTCATATGCCGACGGTCAATTTCGTCCTTGCGGTAGACTTTGCCGTAACAAAAGGCACCAACCGGCTCCCTTGCTGCCATCCTCTTTCTTACGTCCTCATTTTGCATGTGGTAATACCACATTACGGTAGTATGAGTTCGTAAAATATTCTTGTCATTAATATAGTAAGTGTCGGACTTGCTTCGCGCTGGATGGTCAGGAGGGAAGTCAAACAAGTCGAAGCTAATGTCAGCTGGTACGATTTCAGGGGTTTGGATTATGTCCAGTCCTTTAAAATCCGGAATATCCACAATACGCTGAACCATGTCGTACAGTGGACTGCCAGGTGTCCGAGATAAGTCCGGCATATTCAAGTACCTCTTAATACGCAAGGCTTCAAAGTCAGTTCGTTTTTCAACAACTTCTTTTAAAAGTTTTTCTTCGGCAGTGTCTATTACAATATTCATAAATCAAGAAATTAAGAGGTGGTAAAATGTTAATTAACTGGTTTATATCGCTATCTGGTAATACCAATTAATATAAAACTTATATTACCATTTCCGGGGAAAATTGGCTACCAGGTTGGGCAGAGGATATCAACAACATTATTTCTGGTTTGTCCCCCGGTTGGTTAACCAGTCCCAGTTCAAAAGCGGCACAAATCATTCCCTGGCTTTCTATTCCTCTAATTTTAGCTTTGCCCAAAGTAAATGATTCATGAGTTTCAGAATGAATATTTTGAGCAATTACTGCTCCGGGCAATGCCAAAGCAACAGTGTCTCCCGCACTAAAATTTGACGCCCCGCATACTACAGGGTCAACAACGTGGTCACCGGCATTAAGCCTAACTACCCTCAATCTGTCAGCATTGGGGTGTTTCTGAACACTGAGAACTTTTGCTGCAATTATTCCCGGAAAAGTTTTAGATACATTTTTTGAAGATTGAGAGTTTTTGAAAAGATTTTTTAAAAATAATATAAGTGAAATCATAATTTAGTAATTTTTACATTCTTCCTGGTTACAAATGTAACCCGTGGTGCCGGTTGGTGGAATGTCTAGCATAACTTTTAGAGTGAAGGTTTCAAAAGTAGCAGACACTTGGTACTCATATTCAGCATTTGTTTTGGGGTCTTTGGGAATCTGGCCCATATAGTCGGGTACTAAAGCAGTTTTATATTTTTCTTTTGTAGGAAAGGTGTATTCCTGGTTGCCGGCAATGTTTTTGTTTGAATATACCAACAATGCCATCCTTAAGCTTTCTAAATCGTACTGTCTTTGGTTGTCGTAGGTGCTTGACTGCTGGGAGTCCCTGTCTTTTATGGCATCAGCCGAGTGTTTTTTAATAATTTGCCCGGCTACCTCGCTATAAAAACTTAACGTAAAGTCGGACCCGTCACTGTTAGCAATGTAACCGTAGAGAAATGGGCTCTTATTTATTGGATCAAGTGGATTAGTCGCCACTTTAAGGTAGGGTTTTATTGTGGAAAACATGTCCGAAAAGACCCCAGATGTGGGAAATTTATTTTTATCATCATTATAAGAAAGTAAAGCTGTTTGTATGTTCTTTATGGTATTGGAGCGTTGGGCGTCTCGGTCCTGCTTAGCTTCTAGGGATTGGTCGGCCGTTGTGGAAGCATTTGCCGGAATCTTGGTTAAGGAAATAGGGGTGGTGGAGGCGCTAGGGTCAGAATAGCCATAGGTAGTACTAATAGCAGTTCCAACGGTAATAGTTGTTGGGGTATGCAAGCCAAACTGAGCCATTTTTGCCCTAATTGTCGAAATTTCATCTTCGGAAAGTCTCTCCCCTTTTATGGTTACGTTATAACCGTTTTTTACGTAATCTAGATCTGAATATTTATCGTCATTGGCGGTATGCTTTTTTAAGGGATCGGATGAAAAAACTTGAGCTTCATCGCCGTCTGCAAGTCCGTCCTGGTCGGAGTCGGCATTGTTAGGGTCGGTAACAAGTTTATTTTCACGCAGGTTTATTAAACCATCCTTGTCAGGGTCGGCATTGTCCCCACAAATAGCGGTATCTGTACAGCCTGGAAAATACTTAGTCATCCATTCAGCAGAAATTGTAAAAGTTTCCCCAGTAGTAGGGCTTGAGGTTGCAGTCTTCTGCTTGGCGGCTTCAATCGCCGCTGGGTTTATAAAGATGTCATTGTCAAGTGGCTGGTTTTGCAGTTTTTGTAAAACAAAATAGCCAATGGGGGCGCAAATAAGCACTATGGCTCCAATAATAATATAGGCTTTATATTTCAAATAAAACGACGGTCCTTCCACTAGAGGATGGGAATTGTTTTCTACCACCAGCTTAGGAGCAACTATGTTAGTAGCGTCTTTGGTTTTTGGCATTACGTTAAAAAACAAATATCCTTCTCCGTCTTGTGTAGGCAAAACCGAAGGCTCATTGTTCGGGAAGTCATTCTCACTATGGAGTTTTTGTTCTGGTTTTTCCATAAAATGTTATCCGATTCAGTCGGAATAACTACAGCGATTTTTATTTTTTTAAATTCAATTTCTATTTAAACATTGTTGTAATGCTCAGAAGCTTGCTCGGTGTTATCGTCACAAGGCATATTTATACCTTAAGGTTTAAAAAAGCTTCTAAAAATATTAAAAAAAGGATTAAACTTCCTTCTACCCACCAGAACAAAATCCCCTGAGATAAAAGCAGAGCCGAGACAACTACAAGGATTGCCATAAGCAGTGCTTGTCTAAAGCTATTGCTGAGATTGACTACATAGAGCGCCGGCCATAACCATTGCCGTAAAACTAAACCAATGACCGTAAAGGCTCCAAGGACAACAATAAACAAACTTGCGTACAAAAAGGAAAAGGTGACCAGAGTAGCAGTAGCGGGCTCGGTGAAGTTTAATATTGATCCCAATGAGAAAGCGGCCAGAATGGTGCTAAATACCAGGAACAAAACTTGTTGTTTTGGTGTTTTAAACATAATTATTATAACACAAGATTGATTGGGCGGCTAGGAACAGGTTAATAGCTACTCACAAGACCCAAATATAGTTAGCTCGATTTTATGGGCTGTTTATAATTTAGCCAGCCGATGAATCACGTCGTTCGCCAAACGACAGTGATCAATCGGCTAACTACAGAGCAAAATCAAGAAAATTATTTTTCAAGATGTTCAAAATCGCACTTATGGGTACGGGTTTTTTTATGCTCCTCTTTAAATAAATCGTACTTGGTAGTATGAACTATCTTTTCTATGAGGCCACTAAGCCGCTGTTTTAGGTTTGCAATGGCTCTAGGTTGCCCAATTTCTTCAGTAATATATTCGTCGTTAAGCAAATACCAATACTTCAAGCCCGTAACCTTTTCTTTTAAAAATTCCTGCGCCGCCCACTGGTATATATAAAGTTGGTCTAAATCTTTTTTTGCCTCTCCGGTTTTGGGAGTTTTTCCTGTTTTGTAGTCATAAATTACAATACCTGAATGCGAGCTGTCAGCGCGGTCAATTTTCCCTACAAAACTATAATCACCAACCTTTAGTTTAAAAAACTGTTCAATGTATTTTGGCTTAAAAGGTTCTTTTAGAATTCCGTCGTAAAAGGTTTTTAACATGGTTTTTCCCCGGATCCTATATTCTTCTTTTTCCTTTTTAGACTTATACCAATCATCAACCCAATTTTTTTCGTATAGTTGCTCTAAAATCTTATATTCCGGCAAAAGAGCGGCGCTCTTTTTTCCAAAAAGATCCTGTGCCGGCAAGTTAAGGCTTGTTTTGTATATGTTAAGGTATTCTTCTAAAACTTTGTGAATTGTTTGCCCAAAGCTCAAATGGCAACTTCCAGGCACCGGGAGTTTTAGGTAGTGCTGGTATTTGTACTTAAGGGGACAGGTCTCAAAATCACTTAATTGGGAATAAGAAAATTGGGTCGGTAGAGTTTGGTACATTATTGTATGCTTGAGCGGGCGGTTAAACACAACTTTTCCGGTTGCTTTGCTCACAATGTTACTGGGAACAAGTTTGGTTTCCTCTAAAAATAAAGAAGGTTTTTTTGGCTTTACGCCGCCGTAATCTTTTGCCCAAGAAAGAAACAGGTTTTGCTTTGCGCGGGTAAGGGCAACATAAAAAAGTCTTCGCTCTTCTTGCAAATGAAAATCCCCTTCCGGTAAAATATCTTTTATAAGCGCCTCGGGTAATTCTATGCCTTCCCCCTTGGCCCGGGTAGGGAAACGTTGGTCAACCATATTTGTAACGAATACGGTGTTAAACTCAAGGCCTTTGGCACTATGTACTGTTAGCACCTTTACGCTTTCGGGACCGGCATTGGGGTCTGTTTTAATAACGCCTTCGCTTCCGGCTTCAAGTTCCAAACTAAGGTTTTGTAAAAAATTGTGGAGACTTTTGTCGTTTTCTTGTTGTTCAAACAACTCAATTTTTTTAAATAGTTGTTCAATAAGTTCCCTGTTTTCGGCATTTTCAAGTGTATCTTCTTTAACCCGTTTCTCTATTCCTAAATCCCGAATCACTAACACAAACAGTTCTGCCGCATTCAGGGTTTTTATTTGTAAGGAATGGTTGTTCAAGCAAGTTAAGAGTTTGCGTATTTTGTTTTGGGTTTCCGGACCCAGGCCCGGGATAGTGGGCGCAATGTTTACGGTTTCATAAAGCGAATAAGCTTTTTTATGACCGTACTGCATGAGCATTGCCTGGTCGTTATGCTCTATGCTGAAAGCTGGAAAACTCATAACTTTATATAAGGCTGAGGAGTCGTGAAGATTATTTAACAAGCGAAAATAGGCAAGTAAGTCGTTGATAATGGGCTTTTTATATAGCCCGCGATTGGCAACAAAAGTAAACGGAATCCCATGGGCGGCCATAACGGGTAAAAGTTCATTGGCCGCCGAGTTGGCTCTTAGTAAAATAGCAAAATCATTCCAGGAATCTTTGGAAGCGGTTTTCAAGTCTATTATTTTCTTTACCACCATGTTTAGTTCACTGCTTAAGTCGTCACCTTCAAGGACTGAAATAAAACCGGGGGTGTCACTGTTGGACTTTAGGCGTTTGTTAATATTAAGCTTTACCTCTAAGCGTTCAGGATTATTAGCTTGAATGAAATCATATGCCAGGTCTAAAATTTTCTGACCGCTGCGGTAATTTTCAACCAAAGTAACCTGCTTAATGCCAGAGTAGTCGTTTTTTAATTTTAAAATATTGGAAACACTGGCTCCTCTGAATTTATAAATAGACTGGTCGTCGTCCCCTACCACCACGATGTTGTTATGTCCGGCAGAAAGCATTCTAACCAGTTCATATTGGGCTAAATTGGTGTCCTGAAACTCATCTACCATGACATATTTGAACTTTTTCTGGTAATATCCTAAAATATGAGGGCGTTTTTTAAAAAGTTCTAGGCAGTAATTTATCAAGTCTCCAAAATCCAGAAAATTATTGTCTAGCAATAATTTTTGATAGGTGAGATATGAGTTGGCGATTTCCATAATGCGACTGGCTTCTGTAGGATCCGTTTCCGGACTTTCTAGATGAGCAACTCGTTTTGTTTTCATCTTTTTCTTGGGTTCTTTTCCTACCTCTCTAACCAAAACACTTTCGGAAACACCCAAGGACAGTTTTAATCCTTCTGCATACTCAACATAAGCCTCCGGAGTAATGAGCTCGTCTTTACATCTGCTAAAGTGGGACAGCATTCCGTCTATAAACCTGCTTGGGTTGCCAAGTGGTTTATAGTAATCCAAATTAAACGAATCTAAATTTTTATATAAAAACACCCATTGTCCTATGTCGTCTAAAAGCGTGAAGTCGTTAGGTAGGCCTATATCTAAAGCATGGTTTTTTAGTATACGCTCGCAAAAACCATGAAAAGTGCAAATCCATTGGTCATAGTGGCC
>Ga0163150_10006825_pt1 | contig 13758 bp, 10 predicted proteins | sample OliLakLV19P2IB_FD_148628 | JGI IMG/M metagenome (GOLD analysis project Ga0163150, IMG submission 148628) | Freshwater microbial mat bacterial communities from Lake Vanda, McMurdo Dry Valleys, Antarctica - Oligotrophic Lake LV.19.P2.IB | ecosystem: Environmental > Aquatic > Freshwater > Lake >...
AATCGGTTTCCACCCCACCAAGCGTCCGGTTGAGATCCACCATCTCAAAGGCTGAGTCATTGATGTCAAGCGTAGAATAGGCCAGAACGCCTTCAATCATATTGGACATTCGTCTGGAAGCACTTTAAATTTTATCCAGATATAATTTACTGCGGTCGGTGAATATATTGTCAGGTTCCTGAGCTAACATTTCACAGAAGATCGAGATTTTTCTCAACGGTTCTTTCAAATCATGAGAAGCCACATGGGCAAATTGTTGCAAATCTTCATTGGACCGGGCCAATTCATCGGTTCGATGAGCCACCAGGTGTTCCATCTTCTTGTTGTACAGGTAGAGCTCATTTTTCATTTCCACGATGGCATTACCTAAGACATCTCCTTCGCTCCGTGGCTGTACCCTGACTTCAAAATTTCCTTTTCCTATTGCCATCGCAGCCTCTGCCAGTACCCGGTTATTGGCATCGATTTTCGAAATGGAATTTGCAAGGGCGCCCACCACATCATTGGTTTCCACCTGGATGTTCTCCGCAGTGAGCCCATTGGATATTTTTTCCGCTTCAAAACGGAGTTCACTCAGTGTACGGCTGATCACCGTTACAATATAACTAACAACTAATAGAACAGAAAACAGGGCCAGAACGAGGGCAATCAGTGTACGGCGGCGTTTTAACTTTTCAGATTCATGCAATCCATTGATTTTATGGTCGATACCCATCCAGATCGCAGCTTGCAATTTTTTAAGTTCATTTACCCCTTCCTCCGATACTTTCCACCAATCTGCTGCGGTGAAACTATCATCAAACAAAAACTTTTTAAAGAGGGTATCCAGGTATTCAGTAGTAGTCTTCAAACTGGTATTGTTTTTTATTCGTTGAATTTCCGACCATACTTCGGGTTTGGCTTTTGCTTTCAGTTCGGCTTCATAAGAAAGGTACACGTCATGTGTTCCAACAGTACCGAATAACGTCTCCAACATGTATTGCCTGGTATAGAGTACGTTGTAGATATTGCTCCGGATAATGCCCAGATAGGTAATCATCTCCGAGAGTATTTTTTGGGTCATCAGATCCTGATAAATCGGTTGCAGGTATGGGGTATTGGCAGGGGGGATAGTGTTCAGGGTATTGAGCCTGAAAATATTATTGCTGTAAAAATGCATCACTTCATTGGGCCCTATGGTGCCCTGATCAATTTTGATCCTGATGTCATGGAGTTGGCCTAATTTGGTAAAACTGGTCAATCCTTTGAGACTTAAGTCACCGGTAGTGGTCAGTTTCTCAATCAATTCATCAGTCAGCGGCCGCTGCAGCAACAATTCCGGCCGCCGGTTTTTTGTCATGGACAAATCAAAAGAAAATTTTCTTTCGTCCTGAAGGGCATCGATCAGGCTGTTGATATCGGCTGATTCGGCAATATAGATTTTGTAATTATCAAATAATTGCAGTTTGGCGGTTTTCTCTTTGTAGAATTCAACTGTAAGATAGGACAGGAAGCCAATCGGAATCAAGCCAATCAACAGTATCTTAACCATTAAAGGCAGTTTTCGAATAAATTTGTTCATACCTTTTCGGACAATACTATAAACAGAGGGCATGAAAGCCCAAATAATTTTATTAAAGAATAGAATGGCAAAACCTGTTTACAATAGAATGGACACGGAGCCCATAAAAATTTAGTATCGGGGTTTCCTACGAAGATAAAAATTGTTTTTTTTCCTTCCAAAGAATATTTATCCTTGTATTTTTTGGCCAATATTGACCTTTATTTCAACCCCATAAATTTTAGGGTAGTTGCATATCTCTCCACCTTCTTTTATAATCGATTTCTCCCAGGCTTATTGACCACTCGAGTATATTGATTTTTATATATGGATAGCAGAGACTCGAAACAGAAACGCCAGGAGGTTGTTTCACCGGCTTAACTACATAACTACCTGATTTAAACCCAATTTTTGCAGTTGGCAAAAATTGCACTTCGTGCCGACGATAATTTGGTTTTCCAAACTATGTCGGGTGCCGCTGACCCTTATGATGCGAAGCATATCAGAGCCGAAAACCTCGGCTCGACCTTAAGCGTCGCTCAGTTAAACCCTGACAAAACTGCAAATGCAGTTTTCGTCAGCTCATGACGCTTCGATCAGAGTCTGCCCTTTTAGGGCTGATATGCTTCGCATCATCAGACCCAAAGGGCGGCCCTTCGGGCAGATTTTGCAATCAACTGCAAAACTCCATCTAACTCGTCGTATTGGTTTGTAGATGAGGGAATAATTAATTACTATTTATTTGCATTTGTTCTATTGATTTTGAAATATTCCACAGGCACATTACAAAAATGGGCAACTCCTGGTTAACATTGTTTCCGTGCTGCAGACACCTCATTTTGGTAAAAAATTTCCCTGATATCCTGTGCCAGGCTTGCCTAGCATCCAGCAAATCATGAAGTCGGAAATAGACATTTTAATCGGATAAGGATATTTCAATAAACTTTACAGAAAACCTTATTTATGTCAGGGCGTACCTACAGCACGCCGTATATACCCTTACCTGTTTTTACCTATAGTAAATCCCTACGGGATAGAGGGATTTTTTACTTTTTATAGCCGCAGTTTGTAAACCAATATTCAGAACTGCCTATGTACAGGCCTCAGTATGTATGACAGGGCGTACCTATAACACGCCGTATATACCCTTAGGTGTTTTACCTATAGTAAATCCCTACGGGATAGAGGGATTTATTACTTTTTATAGCCGAAGTTTGTAAACCAATATTCAGAACTGCCTATGTACAGGCCTCAGTGGCTTGAGAAAATTTTTTAGATACTTTACGGGGTGGATACTTTGCAAGGGCTGTACCTGGAGCAATGCGTAAAGTTAGATGGTAAACTCTACAAGTTGCTTGTATTTGAAATCTGGGTTAAAGAAAATGAAAAGCCGGGTTTATTTGGAGGGGTCAATACACGGCGAATGGCAGACACGCCCCGATTGGGATCGGGGTGGTCAGTAATGGCCATGCTCCGATGCTCGGAGCCCCGGGTACTTATAAGGGTTTAAAACTGCTTTTCCAAGCCCATGGTGGGACGACTATTGAAAAACCAGTGTCCCCAAATTTTAAGTTTCCATACCTTTTTCGCAATCCGATTACATTTTTGATTGTGATCGAACAAATCCCCGTGGACCACATTTAAAATAGATTATAAGCCTTTCCCCTTATCTTTGCCCCCTTATTATTATGAGCAAAAACGGGCGTGTATTGGTGGCCATGAGCGGAGGTATAGACAGTACTGTCTCGGCTATGCTGTTGCACGAACAGGGATATGAAGTCGTAGGCATTACGATGAAAACCTGGGACTATGCCAACAGCGGAGGAAATAAAAAGGAGACCGGCTGCTGCAGTCTGGACTCTATCAATGATGCCCGCGCCGTCGCCGTCAAGATGGGATTTCACCATTTTATTTTTGATATCCGGGAAGAATTCGGAGATTTTGTGATCGACAATTTTGTTGAAGAATACCTCGCCGGCAGGACCCCCAATCCCTGTGTACTTTGCAACACCCATATCAAGTGGGAAGCCCTGTTGAAAAGGGCGGATGCCCTCGATTGCCAATGGATTGCCACAGGTCATTATGCCAGGGTCAAAAATCACGAAGGCAGGAAATATATAGCCCGGGCTGAAGACACCTCCAAAGATCAATCCTATGTATTGTGGGGCCTTTCCCAGGCATGCCTGGACCGGACAATGTTTCCTTTGGCTGATCTCGTAAAACCTCAGGTGCGGGCTTATGCTGCAGAAAAAGGTTATGATGAGCTCGCTAAAAAAGCAGAAAGTTATGAGATATGTTTTGTTCCGGACAATGATTACCGCGGGTTTTTGAAACGCAAAAGGCCGGAATTGGAGTTGGAGCTCAAAGGTGGAAATTATATTGATGCAGCAGGAAAGGTACTGGGCCAACATGAAGGATATCCGTTTTATACGATTGGACAAAGGAAGGGATTGGGGATTCATCTGGGTGAACCTATGTTTGTTACAGAAATCATGCCTGAACAAAACCTGGTCGTCCTGGGTAAGGAAGATGAACTTCAACGCAATGGAATGCAAGTGTATAAGACCAATTGGCAAAAGTATACCAACCCCAGAGACCTGGAATGTGTGATAAAAATCCGCTACCGCGATGCCGGCACCTGGGGTTTACTGGATAGCCATACGGAAACGACGGCGAGTGTGAAGTTTCATATTGCCGCTAAATCCATAGCACCTGGTCAATCTGCAGTATTTTATGAAGGCGATGATGTCATCGGTGGTGGAATTATTCAATCCGGATATACCCTCAACCAGAATTGATGAAGTTCAGCCTTATTCTTGCTTTGGTTTTGTTTTTAATGATTGCCCCATCTTGTGTAAAAAATGAATCTACTCAAATAGATATCGAATCCGATAAAACATACTTCCCTTTGCAGATAGGCAAATTTGTAGAATTCGAAGCAGATTCCATTTTATTCCGGCAGGGGATGTTTTTAGATTCAGTGCGGTTTTTTGCCCGTGAAGAAATTGTATCTCAAAGTATGGACAGCCTGGGAATTTATTATACTATTCTCCGATCGCAACGTAAAAAAACAACAGAGGCCTGGCTACCCACAGCAACATATACTGCCCGGATCTTAGGACAAAAAGCAATCCGCAATGAATCTAATTTGTTTTTTATTAAACTGGTCTTTCCACTGACCATAGGTTCATCATGGAATGGCCTGGCCTATGTCAATACCGATCAGATCTTTGACGTTGAAGGCGAATCGATAGAAGTATATCAAGATTGGGAATCTTTCCGGATCCGGGAACCGGCCGGTACGTTTATATCGGGGACTTTAAATTTTACCGAGGTCATCACGGTATTGCAGACCGATGAAGACAATATTATTTCCCGTCGTTATGCTGTGGAAAAGTATGCCAAAGGAGTAGGTTTAGTATATAAAGAAATGATCATCCTGGATTGTAACGCTACAGTCAATGATTGCAGTCGCACTACTTTACCCTGGCGATCCCGGGCAACCAAAGGATATATTTTCAGGCAGCAGGTTACAAAATATAATTAGTGGAAACGGATTTTGGTTCACAACTGGTGCCCATCGGGAGGATACTAAAAACCATTGGTTATCAAGGTGGTTTATTGGTTGATACTTACCCCGGGCTCGAAACCACCTGGTCTTTGATTGATAAATGCCTCATGCAGATCGATGGGGTCTGGGCTCCTTTTTTTATGGTTTCAAAAGAAGAAAAATCGGAAGGGGTATTGGTTATTTTTGAAGATCTGGAAGACAATAAACTGGCGAAATCCCTGATCCATCAGGAAGTTTTTGTGCTTCAAAGTCAAATCATGATCGGCATTGCTGAAACCGAAGAGTCCGAAGAAATAAATACATGGATAGGATTCACGATTCATGATCTTCATACGGATTTTTCAGCGGTTATAAGCCGGATTGAAGAAATGCCTTCTCAACTGTTGGCTTTTGTTGAATTTAATGGAAAGGAGATAGCCTTGCCGCTGGCAGAGGAGCTCATTGTGGGTTTGGATCCGGTTCAAAAATCGGTCACCCTCGACCTTCCTGACGGTATACTGGAGTTATAACTTTTTTTATAAAAATTTTTCGACTTGTGCGATGGCTTCTCCATTAAAAGGAGAGTGGGTCAATGCATTCAGTTTACGTTGGGCTTTTTGTCTTACCTCATCATTGATATAAGCCGCTATCATGACCAAAGCATAGGACAAAATACCCAGATCGTCTGTGTATCCAAGAAAAGGAGTAAGATCAGGAATGGTGTCTATAGGTGTCAAGAGATATCCCAAAGCGCCCACGATGATGCTCCTTGCCCAAACGGGTAAATCCGAACGCCGGAATGCATAAAACAATAAAAGCGCCGAATAGACCAGGGATAACCCTCCTTTTCTTAGAATCCTGGTACAAGTATTTTTCCACTTCATGTCTTGCAATATAACCTTATAACAAGAATAAGATGGCCCGGAGTTTCATTCCAATTGGTTATCCCTGTTATTTTTGTAGGATGAATCAGGACTTTGGTCGTTTTTTTATTTTGCTGACTTTTTTATTAGCAGTCGAGTCCTGTAAAACCAGGCTGAAAGATGAAATAGAACCCGCAACCAGCGGAAGATTTGCCTTAACTGCTTCAATTTCACACAATCCCCTGGAGGCATCAAATCTAAAATCGAAGCATGAAGGAATGATCTATGTACCACCCGGCAAGCTGGATGTACTGGATCCTAAGACCGGCCAATCCGCTTCGGTATTTATCAAAGGTTTTTTATTGGATAGCACCGAAGTCCGGGTCGTGGATTTCAGAGCGTTTGTTGAAAAGACCGGATTTAAAACGGAGGCCGAAAAATTTGGCAATGCTGCCGTATTTGATATGAAATCCCGCACCTGGGGATTAGTGGATGGTGCCCGATGGCAATACCCGCAGGGGCCACATTCACCGGGGTCCTCGGAAAACGATCCGGTAACTCAGATTTCCTGGTTTGATGCCACGGCCTATTGCAAATGGAAAGGGAAAAAATTGCCCAATGAGTTGGAATGGGAGCATGCAGCTCGGAACGGACAGAATGATCAGTCAACCTATTCCTGGGGAGAAGATTGGGAAAACGGGGACAAAATCAACGGCAATGTTTGGCAGGGTGAATTCCCTATTTCATTTAAAAACCTCGATGGATTTGAATCGGTAGCCCCGGTAGGCAGTTTTAAAATCAGCCCTCTGGGGTTCAAAGACCTTTCCGGCAATGTTTGGGAATGGTGTGACAATTGGCGCTTCGAATACGGACAATTGTCATCCGGTGATTTTTTAATATCGACTGAAAAAGCCATGCGCGGAGGGTCGTTTTTATGCGCTCCGAATTATTGCCATGGGTACCAGATTTCAGCCAGATCTTTTACCACCCCGGAAACGAGTTTATTCCATGTGGGTTGCCGATGTGCGAAGGAGGTGGAATAGGGGAGAGGAAGGAGAGAGAAAGGAGGGAGGGAGGAAGGGGTTAAAGGTTAAGGGTTAAGGGTTAAGGGTTAAGGGTTAAGGGTTAAGGGTTAAGGGTTAAGGGGGAGATGATTTAATTTTAATTTCCACTTTTTCCAATATCAGGTCAAGGTATTTTTTTACCTCTTTGAGGTTTTTTACATGGTCCTTGCCCAGAATCAGGCTTTCGTGTGTTTGTTTGAGGTGCCAGTCTTTTTTATATTCCGGGGTAGTGATCAGTTTAAGTAATTCCTGAAAAAAAGCGGATTCAAAAAAACTGGATTTGGCATTGGATAAAAAATAACACCTTAACCGGTGGTTTTTAAATATTATGCGTTCCATGCCCAGCCTCTTACCGAGCCATCTGACACGCAATCCTTCAAATAAGTCCATGACCTGATGAGGTATCTGTCCAAACCGATCTTTTAATTTAATAAGGAATTTGTCAATCCCGGCTTCATCCAGGATGGCATCCAGTTCGGTATAGATACTGAGCCGTTCAGGCGTGTTTTGTATATAGGTATCCGGTATCAACAACTCAACGTCGGTATCAATGGTACAATCCCGGACAAAATCTTTTTTCTTCTCCAATTCCTCCTTAAACACGTCTTTAAAATCATCCTCTTTCAGTTCCTGGATAGCTTCATCCAGGATTTTCTGGTACGTATCAAATCCAATATCCGAAATGAAACCACTCTGCTCAGCCCCCAACATATTACCTGCACCGCGAATATCCAGATCTCTCATCGATACATAAAATCCAGATCCTAAATCAGACAATTCTTCGATTGTTTTTAACCGATGCCTGGCTTCAGAAGTCAATGTAGCCGCCGGAGGAGCTATCAGATAACAGTACGCTTTTTTGTTGGACCGTCCGACCCTGCCCCTCAGTTGGTGAATATCACTCAAACCAAACTGATGGGCATTGTGGATAAATATGGTATTCGCATTGGGGATATCGAGCCCCATTTCGATGATATTGGTGCTGACCAATACATCGATTTTCCGGTCAATAAAATCCAATAAAGACTGTTCCAGATTTTTAGCTTCCATTTGACCATGAGCCATGCCGATTTCCACCGATGGGCATTGTTCCCGGAGGATTTCAGTAAGCTCTGGCAGGGAGGCAACCCGGTTGTGAACAAAAAATACCTGTCCACCGCGGTTGACTTCATAATGGATGGCATCCCGGATAAGTTCTTCACTGAACGTTACCCTTTCGGTATGTACCGGTTGGCGGTTGGATGGGGGAGTGCGCATAATGGACATATCCCGGGCGGATAACAAAGAGAATTGTAAGGTCCTGGGAATAGGAGTTGCCGTGAGGGTAAGGGTATCGACATTTACCCTTCTGCTTCTCAGTTTTTCCTTAGCCGCAACGCCAAATTTTTGTTCTTCATCAATGATTAAAAGCCCCAGATCCTTGAACTGGATATCATTGCTGAGCAAAGCATGGGTGCCTATCAGAATATCGACTTTTCCTTCCTTTGTCCTTTCAATGATTTCATTTTTTTCTTTAGTCGATCTGAAGCGGTTGATATAATCTATTCTGGGATCAAATTCTTTGAGCCGGTCGTTGAATGTTTTATAGTGTTGCAAGGCAAGGATGGTGGTAGGTACCAGGACGGCCACCTGCTTACCATCCAAAACAGCTTTAAACGCAGCCCGGATGGCCACTTCTGTTTTTCCAAACCCAACATCACCGCATACCATCCGGTCCATGGGATATTGTTTTTCCATATCCTGTTTGACTTCCTGAGTGGCTTTAAGCTGATCGGGGGTATCCTCATAAATAAAGGAAGCTTCCAACTCGTATTGCATATAATTGTCCGGCGCAAAGGCATGGCCTTTACTGGCCCTCCGTTTAGCATAAAGCTTAATCAATTCCTGTGCGATATCTTTGACCTGTCGTTTTGCTTTTCGTTTAAGGTTGGACCAGGTATCGCTTCCAATTTTATTCAGTGCGGGTTCGGTGCCTTCCTTACCGATGTATTTGCTGATTTTATGAAGCGAATGGATACTGACATACAATAAATCATTGTTTTTAAAAACCAACCGGACTACCTCCTGGGTCTTCCCATTGATTTCAATTTTTTCCAATCCGGAAAACCTCCCTATTCCATGATCGATATGGGTGACAAAATCGCCCGGTTGAAGTTCACGAATTATCCTTAAAGTCAGTGCGGAGTCTTTCTGGTATCCCTCTTTTAACCGGTATCGGTGGAATCGTTCAAATATCTGGTGATCGGTATAACACAGGATTTTCTGATCTGAATCGATAAAGCCCTGGTGAATGGCAACCGGGACCGGATGGAAAATAATGCCCGCCTTAAGGTCTTGCAGGATGGCATCCAATCTGGCTAATTGTTTTGGGTTATCGGAAAATATAAAACATTCGTATCCCGCTCCTTGTTTCGATTTGAGCTCCTGGATCAATAATTCAAAATTCCGGTTGAAACTCGGTTGTTGATTGGAATGAAATTTTATTTCTTTAAGGTCGTGCAATTCCAGATCAGGTTTGACCCGGTAAAAAATCAACGGATGGTTCAACAACTTTTCAGTGATTTCCCTGGGATAGACAAATGCTTTTTCTCTAAAGATTTTTGCAAAAGCTGGTTGTTGGTCTTCATCTTTTTCGAATACCCGCACGGATTGGCTTTTCTCAAAACAATCCTGAAGCCGATCCAACATGAATTGAATATCTTCCAACCAGATCGTTGTTCCGGGTGGTAGTATTTCAAATATTGATACCTTTTCGGATTGATTGAATTCCGTGTGAATATTGGGAAGGATGCTGATTTTTGCCAGGTTACGGACAGAAAGCTGGGTTTCCGGATCAAAGATCCTAATGCTTTCGACCTCAGTATCAATCAATTCGATACGGTATGGATAATCGTTGGCGAACGAAAAAATATCCACAATACCCCCCCGGATTGAAAATTCACCGGGTTGGGTGACAAAATCCGTATGATTAAACCCATATTCTGTCAACAGATCCATCACAAAACGAAGGTCCATTTCATGGCCTTTTTCAATCTCTATCCGGCTTTTTTCAAGAGCTTTCGGTCCTACTACTTTTTCAAATAAAGCTTCAGGATAAGTGATAATACATAAAGTGCGGGCACTGAGGTGAAACAATTGATTGATGCATTCGGTCCGCTCTACTACCTGACTGGCTTTGATTTCTTCAAATTTTCCAGGGAGCTTAAAAGAATCCGGTAAAAAATACAATTGGGCCTGGCTGGGTATCAGGTTTTGCAGATCATTCAGCAAATAAGCGGCCTCCTCCTTGGACCTGGCAATGATCAGGTGGACCCCCGGATGATTGAGTGCCGTTGCGGCCAGGCAAAAGGATTCCATTGCACCGACCATTCCTGTGATATGGAGATGGGACGGTGGAGTCGTTAAGGAAGTTGAAATCTCACGCACACGTGCATCTTGCCGGTAGATTGCCAGCAAGCGGCTCAGGTTTTCCACCCGGCAAAGATATAAAAGCTGTCCAAAGGGGAACGTGGATTTTGTAGTCTAAAACCGGACTGTCAGCGTCGCCGGGGGGGTAAGGAGCGAAAAACCACCTCCACCCAGTTGCAAAAAAGTAATTTTGAATACTTATTTAACCATGCAACCTTTTGAAACCATTATCCTCTTTATTTGAAAAATTTACTAAAAAATGAAAAATCGTAATTTATTAAGAATCAGCACCAGCAAAGCGGTGATATATTTAAGTCTTTTGCTGGGTGGCTTATTGATCCTTCCTTCTTGTGAAAAAATAGAAGGGGAAGGCCCGGTGGTATCCGAAATCCGCAACCGAACGGGATTTGTGGGATTAAAAGTGAGCATTTGTGGCCAGATAAACTTCCAGGTAGCCCCCCAATATAAAGTGGAAGTATTTGCTCAACGGGATGTGCTGGAAGTGCTACAAACCAAAGTAGACGATGATGTCCTGGAAATCAAATGGAGCAAACCGGTGAACATCCGAAATTGCAACGACATTGTACTCAATATTTCAGGCCCCAAATTAAGATCAATCCATACCAGTGGTTCATCGGATATTGATGTTTCCGGTGCTGTGGTTGAATCTACCCTGGAGTTAGGTATCAGTGGATCCGGCAGCATTGAAATAGAACATGCCGAGATTAACAATGCTGTTGATATCCGGGTCAGCGGCTCGGGTAATGTTGAAATAGATGGTGGTCACACTAAACAAAGTGAAATTTTCCTCAGCGGATCCGGGAATATCGAACTTGCCAAATTTAATATGGATAACGCGGATTGTAATATCAGTGGATCAGGCAACATAACCGTCAAAGTATCCAACTTTCTGGATGCCCATATTTCAGGTAGTGGAGATATCTATTATTATGGCAGCCCTAAAATTGAGTCAAAAATTTCTGGTTCAGGAAAACTCAGACAGCTCTGATCAGTAAAATGGTTTCGATAGCAGTTAAACGTTATGAGATTTTTTGAAAAAAAATAACATATCGGTGCTGGTAATCTTCTGGTACCCTACTTGTTTTAGCAGTGTTAGCAGCTGTCCCCTGTGATAGGTTGAATGGTTGAAAATATGGGCCAGAGCCTGATAATAGGCCAATTCCATATAATCTCCATTCAACCTTCTGAAACCAAATACATCATTTAACTGTTCCGGATCAAATTGAAAGACTGCTTCTCTGAGCAAAACGGATGCCTCCATCCATAAACCAAGTAATTCGGCCTTAGTTACACGGAGTTCTGTAGATAGGAAAGACGGTGATTGAATTTTTACTAACCGTTCTCTCCATAATTTTTCAGCTCCGGTAAGATGAAAGACAGTGGCTTCTATTGACCCAAAACTGGAGACCACGGGTTGCGCCCATTGTTCAGGACTTATATTTTCCAGCCAAAGGATAGCCTCCTTATTGGCCCAGATATTATAGTCCGCTAATTCGATAAAATAGGACAGGTTCATAATGGTTGGTGGTGGTTGGTGGATGGTGGTTGGCCAATTCAGCAATTTGACAATTCAACAATTCAACCTTCGTATTAAGATTCAATCATAATTCTTTCCTGATGCTCAATGGATTCTTCGTGGATAGCCGTTAATATTTTGGTAATAAATTCTTCGCTCAAGCCGAGTTTTTTACCTTTTTCATGGCTTTTTTCGATGATTTCATTCCAGCGACCGGATTGCAAAATGCTGATATTGTTGAGTTTTTTAAACATGCCTATTTTATCAGCAAGTTTCATGCGCTCACCCAGCATATTCAGCACTTCGGAATCAATGACATCGATCTGGTGACGGATGTCTTCAATATTGTCTATAAATTTTGGGTCCGCTGATTTTTCTTCCCGAATAGTCAGGCGGTCAAGGATACTTTTTAGACCTGATCCGGTCACTTGTTGTGCGGCATCACTCCAGGCAGCGTCAGGATTACAATGGGTTTCCAGCATGACCCCATCGTAATTGAGGTCCATTGCCCGTTGGGCTACTTCCCATAATCCGGGTCGGTTTCCACAGATATGACTGGCATCACAGATGATAAACAGCTCTGGAAACTGACGGATGAGTTCTATCGGAATTTCCCAGCGAGGCAGGTTACGGTAAATGGATTTACCAAAAGCACTAAACCCTCTGTGTATAACCCCCAACCGGGTAATACCTGCTTTTTTTAAACGCTCCAAAGAACCAATCCAAAGGCTCAGATCAGGATTGATTGGGTTTTTTACCAGAACCGGAATGTCCACACCGACGAGGGCATCCGCTATTTCCTGCACTGAAAAAGGGTTGACCGTGGTACGGGCGCCTATCCACAGCACATCGACTCCTGCTTTGAGCGAATCGAAAACGTGTTGGGTGTTTGCTACTTCGACCGTCGTTTTCCAACCGTATTCTTCTTTTACTTTTTTAAGCCAGCTTAAGCCGGGCCTGCCGATGCCTTCAAAGCTACCGGGCCTGGTGCGGGGTTTCCATATCCCGGCGCGGAACAAATCCGGTTTGATGCCTTGTTCAGCCATTTGAGCTGCGGTACTCATAACCTGTTCTTCGGTCTCCGCGCTGCAGGGACCTGCAATCAGGTAAGGTCTTTTGAATACCTGATCGGTAAAAGGCCGGATGGATAATGCTTCTGTTTCCATATGATTTTGAATTAAATAATTTTAAATTTATTAATTGAGTTCTAAGATTTAGTTTTTAAGTATTTTTTTAATCTGGTTGGCTTCCTGGATCAATTTTTTAAAAGTGGTAAAATCTTTTTTGATCAATAGACTTCTAAACCGGGAAAGGGTATTGATGTGTTCGTCCAGCACATCGAGTACATTATCTCTGTTTTGTTCAAAAATCGGAGTCCACATTTCCGGTGAACTTTTAGCTAAACGAACTGTGGAACTAAAGCCCCCGCTGGCCAATTCAAAAATCTGGTTTTCATCTTTTTCTTTGGCGAGTACAGTCAATGCCAAAGCAAATGAACTGATGTGTGAAATATGCGAAACATAAGCTGTATGCAGGTCGTGGGAATCCGGATCCAGGTAAACTAAATGCATCTGAAGCTTTGAATATAAATCCATTATTTCTTTGAGGCGTGCGGGGTCACTCTTTTCCGTTTCCACCAGCACACAGGTTTTGTTTTCAAACAGGTCCGCCAACGCTGCTTCCGGGCCTGAAAACTCGGTGCCGGCCATAGGGTGGGTAGCGACAAAATTGGAACGGTGTGTATGGTGCTGGACCCCTTTGAGGATAGTTGCCTTGGTCGATCCAACGTCTATGAC
>Ga0163150_10006827_pt1 | contig 13752 bp, 14 predicted proteins | sample OliLakLV19P2IB_FD_148628 | JGI IMG/M metagenome (GOLD analysis project Ga0163150, IMG submission 148628) | Freshwater microbial mat bacterial communities from Lake Vanda, McMurdo Dry Valleys, Antarctica - Oligotrophic Lake LV.19.P2.IB | ecosystem: Environmental > Aquatic > Freshwater > Lake >...
CCGCCCCGAGGCCCACTTTCTCTTCTTCACGCCAGCACCAGTCGCAACTCCTTACAAATCAACCCGCTAGCACACGCGGGATGCGACTTACACCCTAATCAAATGTTGCAACTCAGATGGCTGCCGGGTTAGCCTGACATGGTAAAGACCTGCCGATTTTGCACCCACCCGTGGGCCAGAATTGACAGCGGGTCACGCAATCCAAGGCAGGCAGGTGAGAACCATGATGAAGCGTCGAGAGGCAATCAGACGACTTGCGATCGGGGGCGCTGCCGGCGTTGTCGGATCGCAAGCCGCAGTGGCCATCTCAACCGAAGTGGCGCGCGAGCCGGAAAGTCCCAAGCGGTCAGTGCGGTTCGTGCATTTCACGGACGTGCATGTTATGCCGGCACGATCCGCGGCTAAGGGCTTGTCCCAGGCGATTCGCCACGTACACGCGCTGGCCGATCGTCCCCAGTTCATTCTCAACGGGGGCGATGCGATCGGTGATGCTCTGGAAGTAGGGCGCGAGCAAGTCGAGATGCAATGGGGATTGTGGGAGCAGGCCTGGAAAGAAAACGGTTCGTTGCCAGTGCGGAATTGCCTGGGAAACCACGACGTCTGGGGATGGAACAAAACGAAGAGCAAAACCAACGGAAACGAACCAGGCTGGGGAAAGCAGGTGGCTCTCGATCACTTGGGATTGGAGAAAGCCTACTACCGGTTCGATCAAGGGCGATGGCGGTTTCTGGTTCTCGACAGTATGACGTTTGACGAGGAGTCGGCCTATCGTGGAGAGTTGGACAAAGAGCAGTTCGAATGGCTGCGGAGCGAATTGAAGGCGACACCAGCCGAAATGCCGGTGGTGATCGTTTCTCACATTCCGATCTTGACCGTCGGAACGGTTGGCTTCAGTGCCGAGCTGAGGAAGTATCCGCAAGGCGCCAAGATGCTGTCGCATCGAGACGCCCTCGAGTTGCTGCTGTTGATTCGCCAATATCCGAACGTCAAACTTTGCCTGAGCGGGCATACGCATCTTACGGAGGAGATTTCATTCGCGGGGATCCACTTCGTAAACAGCGGAGCCGTGTGCGGGTTGTGGTGGAAGGGAAACTCCCTCCACACGGACGAAGGCTACAACGTGGTTGACCTGTTCGACGACGGGACGTTCAGGACGGAGTATGTGGCCTACGGGTGGGAGGCGTAGCTGCCCGTTGAAAAAAGCCATCGTGGCGTTTTTCAACCTCGCCAAGGGCGGAGCGAAGCTCCGCACGGAAGCGCGGAATAACGACTTGCGTCGCCATTCTGTCATCTCACCTTTCCGCTGGATCGATTGAACCTTTCAGCTTTTTGAGAACAATCAAGGCCGGGGCAACACGGTCGTCTGCATTCGCGAGGAATAACGCAGCGATGAGCATCAACCGTCGACGATTCTTGTCTTGTGCCACCGCTAGTGTCGCGGCCGCGTGGGCGATTCCGAAAGAAACCGCCCGTGCGCTGGCCGCCGAGCCGATCAGCGTTGGCGACGGTGATGAGTTGCAACGAGTCTTAGATAAGCAGGCGGAGCAGGGGGGCGGCGTTGTTCGCCTGAAGCAAGACAGCGAGCTGACGTGCGTGGTGCGCCAGATGCCCGTCGGGCGCGAAACGTCGATCCATGCGATATTGGTGCCGGAAGGCGTGTCGCTGGATCTGAACGGAAGCACGCTGCTTCTGGATATGCGTTCGAACAGTTACGGCGTGCGACTGGCGGCGCGCTCGGCAATTTCGGGCGGCACGATCAAGGTCGTCGCAAGCGCCGGCAAGGGTTCGCAAGCGATTTGGCACAGCGCGATTAGCGTGGGAGCGGCCTACGGCGATGGCGGCACGGTCGCCGAGCCCGGCCACTTCTCGACGGTGGGGGATTGGCGCATTGAAGACATGACGATCGACCAGCCCTTCGAAGCGGCTTGCATCCAGTTGATGTCCGAGGCCCATCACGGCGTGATCCGCAACATCCGCATCCTCGACTCGCCCAAAGCCTTGCTGGGCATTGGACTAGACTGGGGAACCGTGGGCCCCGTCGCCACGGCCGATGAGCTCGTGCCCCAGATGCGGAAGCTGTGGGAGAAGCACGAGATTTCCTCGACCCACCCGCATCATGTGTTGATCGAGAACATCTCGATCGGCAAGCTCGGTCGAAGTGTCGATGGCAACGACGCTGGGGTGCGCTGCTCGGGTTGCCATCACATCACGATCAAAAATATCACGGTCGAGACGGCCATGGCGGCCGTGGCGCTATTCGGCGGCGATTTTGGGTTTGAGTTTGCTCCGGATGAGCAGCGACGCGAAGCGCACACGGGCTACCTGGTCGACGGCGTCAAGATCCGCTCCGCGCGGCTCTACGGCATCGTCATGAACGGAGCCGAGGATAACGTCTATCGCTCGCGACTAAAGTTTGGCTACGACTCCCTGCGCGATCCCGTTCATCCGGGCCTCGATAAGCCGATCATTCGCAACGCCGTCATTCGCGGCACACACGGCGCGCATTCGCGCGGCGTTTATCTGGCGGCGGCCACCGGCGCGATTTTCGAGAACGTTGACGTCGAAGGTTTCGAAACTGGCGTGGCGGTCAACGATTGGGTTCGCTCGTTCACCTTTCGCAACGGCCGCATCGCGCACAACCAACAGAACATCCATCTTGGAAGAACCACCGAAGCGCCGGGGAACGTATCGTTCGAAAACAACGCGGATAGCTAATAACCGTTTACCAAAGTTTGATTGGACATCGGCGAGTCGATCGGCGACAATTACCGCCTGCGGACTCAAGGACTCGTTCGAATGACGACGGCAAGTAAAAGGAGAATCGATCATGGGCGACAAAGGTGGCAAGAAGGACAAGGACAAGAGCAAGAAACAGAAGGCGGCCAAAGAACAATCTTCGAAGGGGAAGAAGCCGTCTAAGTAGGCCAGGCTGATGAGCCCTAGTGATGCACTAGTCGGCCGCCAACCGCTAGTGATCACTTTTGTACCAATTGCGTCCCGTGCGACGTTCGGTTTCGCGCCGCGGTCAGCAGACAAGTTTCATGCGTGTTCCCCACAAGCTGCTGACGCCGGGGGCACTGCGGGCAATCGTCGAAGAATTCGTCACCCGCGATGGCACCGATCACACGGGCGTCGAACGCCGCATCGAAAGCATTCTCCGGCAGCTTGAAATTGGCAGCGCCGAGTTGCATTTCGAGCAGTCCACGGCTACTTGCAATATCCTGCCGATTGCTGATGGTTAGCAAAGCGGCGCACGCCGTATTTCAATGGGTTGCTCCGTGCTTCGAGCAGCAGCTAGCACGCAGGCGATTCTGCTTGTGAGGCAGGGAGTCTCAAGCCGCTGATTGGCTGAGTCCGATGAAAGCGAAATAGGCATCTCTGTCGCGTCGCGGACGCATCGCAAACCCGTGACTAGAGCGTCACACGCTTGCCTTAGTCCCGTCGCTTGCTCAGCTTTCGTGCGATTCTGGCCACGTGTCTCCGAGCGCGCCATCGATGAATATCAAGCTGGCAATGGCAATTAAGGACGCGCTTTGGCAATTGCCGGTACGCGCGAGCAATCGACGCCGCAACGCCAGTTGCAGCGGCCGCGAGCGAATTCTGATCGTGCAAACCTCAGTCAAGCAGCGCACCGTGGCGCGCGATTTCTTCGCCTGGGTCGAGCAGCACGTGCCATCGCTGTTCGCGCGGATCGAGTTCGCGCTGCTTCCTTGCCGTGCGCCCGATCCGAAACGCTATCGACTCGTGGTATTCTCGGGCGGCGACATTCTGCTCGACTATGCGCCCTGGATCTTTCGGCAAGCGCTGCGTTTGAGCCAAAAGTGTGCCGAGCTGGGAATCGACACGGTGAATCCGGCCACGCGCTGGGCCGATGCCTCCAAAAGCCAAACCGCTCGTATTCTGGCGGTGCTCGGCATTCGCACGCCGAGGGTTGAGCCCGTCGTGGATGTTGCCGCGTTTCTCGCCCGCCATGATTCTTGGAATGGTCCGCTATTGATCCGTGAGGACCAATGCCATGGCAAACCGTCGTACCTGGTTCACAGCGCGAACGCCCTGCGCCGCGTGCCCTGGAGCAAATTCCGGCGGCCCGTGGCCGCGGAGTTCGTCGACACGCGCAGTCCGGTGGATGGCCTGTACCGAAAGTATCGTTATCTGGCGGCCGACGGCGTTGGACTGGCTCATCACCTGGTTTTCAGTGGCGATTGGGAAGTGCGCGGCAGCCAGGTCAAGACCGATGCGACCCGCGACGAGGAATGTGCTTTCATCTACCAGCCCGATCCCAACCATGATTCGCTGCAAGCCGCGCGGCGAGCGCTGGGCCTTGGCGTGGTGGCCTTCGACTACGCCTACGATCTTTCCGGTCGGTTGGTGGTGTGGGAGGCCAATCCGTTTCCCGATATCAACTTTCGCGTCAACGTTTGGTCGCGACACGCTCGCCGGGCCCAGCATCGCACTTTTGCGGCGCTGGCTCGCAGTTATCTGCGCCGCACGGGCTGGGAAGTTCCGGCGCTACTCGACGACTTGTTGATCGGCATGCCCGACGACGATTACCCGGCGCTTTCATCGAGTGATTCGCAATTCGGCGTCGCTTCAGAAACTCCGCGGCCGACTGCGGTCAACGAAGCTCGCTAGCTCAGATCGTGGGCTCGGTGGCATCGCACAGCGCCTCGGCGGCCGCTGCCAAGGCTTGATTCGTCGTGATTTCTGCTTCGATGGCTCCCGAGCGGATTCGGCCGACTAGCCAGAGGCTGGAAATCGTGGCGATCGCCGACAGCAATCCGACGATGGGAAAGTTTTGCAGGGTTCCATCGCTTGATTCGACAATGATCAGGCCGCCGACGTAGGCTCCGAACCCGGCAGCGAGATGTTGCACCGAGGAACTGGCGCTCATGAAGCCGCCGCGGCGCGCTGGCGCTACGCTGCTGGTGATCATGGCCATCGCGGCCACCATGCGGCCTGAATTGCTGACCATCAAACTCGCCACGACCGCCACCGCGACGACTGTGGGAGCCGGCGGAAGGTTGGTGACGGCCAGAGTCATCACTGCCGATGCCGGCGCCACAAGGCGGAACACGCGCAGCTTGCCATAGCGGTCCGCCAGCCTGCCAATCAGCGGAGCCGAGAACAGTGTCACGATGCCGCCGGCGACGAACATCAGCGGCAGCTTGTCTTCGGGCACGCCAACGTTAGTGACCAAATAGGCGCTCACGTAGGGAAAGACACTGAAGCCAGAAAACATTAGCGCGATGACCAGCGCGAACGCGTTCAAATGATTCGGCTGCGTAAACGTCTCGATCAACGACTGTAGCGGGTGTTGGTGCGAGGAGCCTTGGGCGATGTGGCCTCGCAGGGGTGGCAAGGTCACGGCGGCAATCGCCAACACCGGACAACCGAGCGCGGCCAACACCAGGAACGGCGCATGCCAGCCAAACCGAGTTCCCAGATAGAGGCCGAAGGGAACTCCAACAACGGAAGCCAAGGCAAACGACGACATGAGCGCTCCGGTGGCTCGCCCGCGACGCTCTTCGGGAAAGACGTCGCCAATAATCGCCATGGCCATGCCGCCCAAAATGCCGCCAAACGCACCCGTGGCTAACCGCGCGCAGACTAGCGTGAAGTAAGTCGGCGCCAACCCGCAGAGCAGCGTGCCAATGAGGAATCCGGCGTTGAGACCCAGAAAGGCGGCCTTGCGACCGACGCGATCCGCCAGCGATGAAGCCACCAGGCCCGCGAGGCCCGCGGCAAAGGTATAGGACGAGACCACGAGGCCGAACTGAGCCGGCCCGATTTGCAGGCTGCGCATCAATTGCGGTCCCAACGGCATAATGACCATGAAATCGACAATGCTCGTAAACTGCACGGCCGCCAGCGTCAGCAGCAGGATCCGCTCAGAGCGAATCGTCGAAATTCCGGAGTTATTTTCAGGGGCTTTCATTCAGGGCTTCTCAGTGCAAAGGGGCAGGGCGGGCAAGCAAACAGCCGTTCGGGCCAACTTGAACTCCTTAGTCCAGTATGCCACGATCTGATCTGTCTGCTCGTCCTGCTCGTCGTAACTTTTTACCCCATGGGACACTTTTGCTCAAATAAGGTTCGGCAACAGGGCACGGCCGGCAGCACGCGCTGTCATGCTTGTCAACTATACGAGGAGAAAAGTTTTGAAGATGTTCGGCGACTATGAATTAGAGATCTACGGCGCGGGTCTGCGGGGCGTTCTGCCCAAGCTCCCTATCGACATGGCTTTGCTCGAGAAAAAAGCGGTCGAATCGTGGCCAGACTCGATCGCTTCTTATGTGCAGGGGGGCTGCGGAGACGAACGCACCCAGAACCTTAATGTCAGCGCATTCGAGCGGTGGGGCCTCGTTCCCCGCATGATGGTCGACGGGTCGAAGCGCGACCTGTCGATCAAACTGTTTGGCATGGACCTGCCGAGTCCCATTTTCATGGCACCGATCGGCGTGCTCGGAATCTGTGCCCAGGACGGACACGGCGATCTAGCAGCCGCGCGTGCGGCGGCCAAGACCGGCGTCCCCATGGTGGCCTCCACATTGACCGTCGACCCCATCGAAGCCATCGCTGCGGAGTTTGGTGGCGTGCCGGGCTTTTTCCAACTCTACACCCCCAACGATCGAGGCATTGCCGAAAGCCTGGTCCAGCGAGCCGAAACGGCCGGATTCAAAGGCATCGTCGTCACGCTCGATACGTGGATCCCCGGCTGGCGACCACGGGACCTGGCCACGTCAAATTTTCCACAATTGCGCGGACATTGTCTGGCCAATTATTTTACCGATCCCGTGTTCCGCTCGCGGCTGGCGAAACCACCCGAGGAAGATCCGGTGTCGGCCACGCAATTCTGGACCAGGATCTTTGGCTCGGCTCTGACCTGGGCGGATTTTCCGTGGTTGCGATCTCTCACGAAACTTCCCTTGCTGCTCAAAGGCATCTGCCATCCTGACGATGTGCGCCGGGCGATCGACGGCGGCGTCGACGGCATCTATTGCTCGACCCACGGCGGCCGCCAGGCCAACGGCGGGGTCGGTTGCCTTGATATGCTGCCAAGCGTCGTGGAGGCGGCCGGCAGTGTGCCGGTGCTTTTCGATTCGGGCGTTCGCAGTGGAACGGATATTGTCAAAGCCCTTGCGCTCGGCGCCACGGCGGTGGGAATTGGACGCCCTTATGTTTGGGGTCTGGCGCTCGACGGAACTGATGGCATCGTGCATGTGTTGCGTTGTCTGCTGGCGGAGGCGGACCTCCTGATGGCCATCGACGGATACCCGACCTTGGCCGATGTCAGATCAGCGAAGCTGATCAAGGTTTAGAGTTGGTGCGCAATGCCAGGTCGTCGGCGTGCTCCGAGCTTTACTTCCCGCGAATTCGAACTCGCTGGCGTTCGATGTGGTCGATGTCCTGTTCGTTGACTTTGCTGGAGTCGAATTCGTCGAACTTGCTCGACTGCGGAAGGTGAACGACGAGTGACGTGCATTCGTCGAAGCGAAGCGAACCCTGCTGGAATTCACAGGCGAGCACATGACCGCCGATTGTGTGGTCCTCGCTTAAGAAATGCCAATGGTAGCCCGAGACGTTGAGCACTCCCATCCAGGCTGGGCAGCGCAATCCGACGAGCGTGCCGCGCAGGCTGCGATGCTGCCAGGTCACCTGGTGTTTGACGACGTTGACGAGCGGCTGAAACGGCGGAGACTGGGCGGGGACGCTGCGGAGCTTGACCTCTGTGAAATCGCCGTCAATTCGAATTGCATAGGGCGCGTTTCGCCGCGGCAACTTGCGATCGAGCTGTTCGTCCAGATCGTCGAGCGTGGCCGCGGCGAAGTTCTCGATGCGGCCGTCTTCGGTGAAGAACGTGACGGCGGCAAACGGGGTCGTGCCCTTCAGGTCGGCTGTTCGCACGGTGCCGTCGGCAAGCGCCTGGTAAATCTTGCCGTCGAGCACGATCATTTCGCCATCGAGGCGGCTAAAGGTACCGACGCCAAAATCCCCGCCGACAAGCACGTCGCGAAGAGGGATGCCCTCCACATAATCGCCCGTGGCCAGCGCGGCCACCAGCGAAAATTGAACCAGCGCATCGTCGACCGAAACTTCGCCGGCACCTTTCGCCGGCGCCGCAAGTCTTGACGCTGGCGAGCAGCTGAGGCCGAGCACTGCCAGAAGCGCGGCGCACAGAGCTCGCGTGCAATGGGTCAATCGTTCATGCCTTAATGATGCGAGCGCGGAGGCTTTCGGTGCCGCCTGTGGTGCTCGTTGATTTCAATTTGACTTCCGAACGGCGTTAGCGCTTTCGCCGATATCGCATCACACCCCCCAGTGCCAGTCCAATGCCGAGCAAAACAAAGCTGGATGGCTCGGGCACGATCTCGGCGAAGTAGTAGCCGACGCCGTCGCCAATGGTGTTCAATGGAGGCAGGTTGGCGGTGACGATGATTTGTTTCGTGCCGATCGGAATGCCTTTGAAGAACATGGCATCCGTGTGCGTCCCGCCAGCATTGATCAGCGTCGGTGCAGTGATGTCGCCCGTGATCGTGTTCAATTGCATCTGGTGTTTTCCGGCAACTTGCGTTTGATTGTCTTGGTTGCCGATCAGGCTGAACGTCGTGGGCGGCACGATCGTGTTGCTCGCGTCGAGCAACTGAATGTTGTACGCCGGCAGGGCGACTTCGTCGGTCGTGTTCCATAGGCCAAACGCCAGATCCGGAAGATATCCGGTGTAGCCGGTCAGCGTAAACACGACTTGCGACGTATAGATGTTACCGCCAGGATTTCCCGGGTCGCCATACACCGTCATCGCCAGGTGTCCTTGCACCTGCCCGGTGCCGGGGAAGAGTGTCGTGAACTGCGACGGGAAAATCAGCGCGTTATCGTTGTCGGCATATCCCACGGCGGCCGGCGCCGAGAAGAAGTGGCTCACCGCGATGTTTCCGTTTAAGTAATTGCTCGAGAACGTCGTGGACGCCGCATTACCGGGAACGTTATTGCCCGAGACACTCAGGAAGTCGTATTGCGCCGCCCGCACTTCGCTCGTCCAGACGCAAACAATCGTTAACACCAACAAGCCAAGGCCGTGGGCTAGAAAGAATCTCGTCGCGGTCGCAACCGAGCGGCAATTCGTCGATAGAGTTGTGATCATGAGCGTTTCTCCAGACAGGGAAGGAATTGAAATCGAGACAGCGCAATAGTCGGAAGGGTCGGGCCGATTATCGCTTTCTCGGGGCGTGGAATCCAGCTATTCGACGGGCGGATATTGGGTTGCCTGGCCAAAATCAGTGCCGCCCGGCAACTTCCAACTCGCTGCCATCGAGCTGAAATGCCGCAATTCATAGCACGGCGAGCCTTTTGGCGTCGCTCTACGTGCCTGGCGATGGCTTCGAAAGCCGCTAGGCGCTGCGCCGCTGGGCTGGGCCAATGACGTTGGGAACGGGCGGTTTGCCCATCGACAGGACGCCTCGACTGCCGGCAGTCAGGCTTCGCAATGTGCTCAGGCGATCAGCATGTTTGCCGGGCACGTACGCAATCACGTTGTAGCCGTTCTTGAAATTCTCTGGAAACGGCTGCTGCTGTGTGGGCTGATGTTCGACGAGTCCACCGGGGCACGCAAACGAGAAGTGATATCCCCAGCCGATGAGCAAGGAAAAGACATCCCAGGGCGTGTAATCAAACGCAGCCTCCCAAGGCGCGAAGACTTCGATCAACAGCAGCGGCTGCGAAACTGAAAACGAACGCTGCGCGCCTCGAAGCACCAACAACTCGGCTCCCTCGACGTCGATCTTCACGAACTGGGGTTCCGGCAGGTTTCTTTCGACCTGCAACGTGTCGAGCCGCCGCAGCTCGCAGGTAAACTCATCGTGCGGTTTCGGCCGCTTGAGATCTTTCCAGGCGGGGATGGCCCTGAGCGATGCCAGGCCCGAGGCGCCACTGGGCATCGCAATCTTGGCGGCTCCATCGGTATCTGAAAGGCCGTAAGGCAGCGGCACGACGGTCGCGCCTTGATAGTCGCTTTGCTGCACAGCGCGGCACAGCTCGATGTACGTGCTCCAGACCGGCTCGAACGAGAGCACCATTCCGCGAGTCGTAATCAGCCGCGCCAGGTATTCGGAAACTTCTCCGACATTGGCGCCGATGTCGTAAGCCACGTCTCCCTGGCGAACGGCGGCGGAGTAAATCTGCTCCTCGAACGTGGACGCCGTGACCGGGCGACCGCTCGGATGCCGGCTTGGCGAAAGGAACTGTTGAACGGTTCGCCTGACACGTTTCTTCGCCCGTTTCAAAACAGAAGTCAATCGCGACATGCCGTCTCTCCGTGTGCTGTGATCGGCTGCCAGGCTAAGAGTGCCGGCCAGGGTTCGGCTGGTAACCGACGGATGTAAACAACTCCGGAAGCATTTCCGGGACCGGATTCAACCCGCCGCGGCCCCCCAGAAGTGCGGGCGAAATGTAGCAAGAAAGAATCGGGCGACAAACCCCAATCTCGGCCGCGCGAATCCAGCGAAGGGCTGGAACGTCGAGGGTGCTGGCAGAGACGGAGAATCCATGGTTGAGGTGGCGATTCATTGAAACAACGGACCTCTTGTTGCTTCGCAACCCAGACGACTTGCCGCAAGTCGTCTGGGCCACCCGACCACACTCCATTTCGTGTTGGTTGACTTTCTCACACCAGCTCTGGATTTATAGTTGCAGCTTGCCGTGACGGATTGCCTATACTGGCACTTCGCGACTCCCGTGCATCGACCGGTGCGATCTTTTTTCCATGGAGGTGTCCTATGCAAGCAGCAGCCGTTGTGTTGGGCCTGGCGGTTCTTGGCGGATTGACTCTGGCGGCGATTCGCTTGAACGGCACGCCGCGGCCGCCGACGTGGATGGCACTTGGACATGGGGCTGTTGCGGTCACGGGCGTGCTTCTGTTGGCTTATGCCGCCGCCACCGACGGCGTGCCGCAATTGGCGCAAATCGCGCTGGGCGTGCTCGTGCTCGCGGCGGGCGGCGGCGCAACGATCTTTGTCGGGTTTCATCTGAAAGAGCGCGCGCTGCCGATTCCGATCGTCCTCGGCCATGGGTTGATCGCGCTGACTGGTTTCGCGCTGTTGCTAGCCGCGATTTTTCGCGGCGGTTAAGTTCAAATCAATAAGACCAGGAGATGTCGAACGTGTTGCTCGGACCCCGCTTTGAGAAACTCGCCGTGGAAACTGGAGAGGAAAGGATTCACGCGGAGTCGCGGAGCACGCGGAGAGGGCCAAGCTCTCTAGTTCGTCGCCTGCGAGCACTGCACAGTCGCGCGAGTCTTGTCGTTTTCGTCGTTCTTAGTGCCTTTGTGCTCCTGCCGCTTTCAGCCTTGGCTGCGACGCACCCGAATATCGTTTTCATTCTGGCGGATGACCTTGGTTGGCGTGATGTGGGTTGCTTTGGCAGCACCTATTACAAAACACCCAACATCGACGCGTTGGCGAAGCGTGGCATGCGTTTCACGCAGGCGTATGCGGCCAATCCGTTGTGCTCGCCGACCAGGGCGAGCATCATGACCGGTCAGTATCCAGCCAGGATTGGTATTACCGCGCCGGTTTGCCACCAGCCGGAAGTCCGGCTCAAGCCGACGGTGAATGCGCGCGCGAAATCGGACCGGAAATCCTTGGTCGTCAACAGTGCGACGCGGCTCGACACTAGTTACGTTACTCTGGCCGAAACGCTCAAAGGCGCCGGCTACGCGACCGGGCATTTCGGCAAGTGGCATTTGGGCGCCGAGCCCTACAGTCCGCTCGAGCAAGGCTTCGATGTGGATCGGCCGCACTGGCACGGCCCCAGTCCGGCCGGCAGCTATGTGGCCCCTTGGAAGTTTCCTCCTGCATTGAAGTTCACTGGGCAGCCCGACGAGCACATCGAGGACCGCATGGCGTCGGAAGCCGCGAGCTTTATCAAGGCACACAAGGACGAGCCATTCTTCCTCAACTATTGGGCGTTCTCAGTCCATGCACCGTTGGACGCGAAAACCTCTTTGATCGACCGCTATCGCCAGAGCTCGGATCCGACCAACCCGCAACATCACGCGGTGTACGCGGCGATGGTGCAGAGCCTCGACGACGCGGTGGGCACGATCGTGCGAACGCTTGCCGAAAACAATCTCACGGATAACACGCTCATCGTGTTTTTCTCGGACAACGGGGGAATCAATTGGTCGGGACTCAAGGTTGCCGGCCGGCTACCGGCGGAAGTCGTCGCGAAGCTGGTCGACATTCCGCCGACCAGCAATACTCCGCTGCGTGCGGGCAAGGCGAGTCTCTATGAAGGCGGAACACGCGAGCCGTGCATCGTGAGTTGGCCCGGCGTCGTTGCGCAGGGGGCGACCAGCGACGCGATGATCCAAAGCATCGATTTCTATCCAACCCTGGCGGAAATCGCCGGGGCCAAGCTCGCTCCCAACCAGGTCATGGACTGCCGAAGCTTTCTGCCCGTGCTGAAAGGCGCCACCAAAGAGCATCGAGCGACGATCTTCACTTTCTTTCCGCATGACACGCCGGCCAGCGGCCAATTGCCCGGCGTATCGATTCGCCGAGGCGACCTGAAGCTGATTCGCATTTTTAACGACGGCCCAGCCCAGGCCCACAGGTACGAGCTTTACAATTTGCGCAATGACCTCAGTGAAACCAAAAACCTCGCCGATGAGCAGCCGCAGACGGTGCGCGAGCTCGACGCGCAATTGCAGGCTTTCCTGGACGAAACGAAGGCTCTTGTGCCGGGTCCGAACCCAGCGTGGCGCGCCGAGTAGTTGTTGGCGACGTCGAGTTAGGGTTTACCTTAGAGTATCACCCTACCTCTGACCATATTCCGCAAAGAATCGCAATAAAGTGATTCCTCCGTTCGCGTAAGGCCGAACGAATACTGTGAGAGAGCGGATTGTCGCGGTAGGGCAACTTAGCGGACGCCTGTCGTCTCACTTCTGAGCATGAACGCCATCAAACTAGCCGCCGGAGTCTTGTTTGTCGCTCTCGCCACGAACACCTCGTTGCTGTCGATGGCACAAGTTGCTGAGCAAGCACCGGAGGCCCGCGTTGGGCTGGCGGATCTCTCTGAGCACACCGCCTTCGTGTCCGACGACGTCAAGAGTGCGTCGAGCGAAATGGTTGTTGCCACCGACGCAGCGGAATTCCAACAGCAATTGGTGGCACCATCCGGCACGATTTCGCAGGACGATGGAATCGACGGATGTTGCCGTTCCACTTGCAACGATCCTTGCCCGTGCTTTTACTTCCAGGTCGGAGCATTGTTTTCCAGCGGGCACCTCGACTAACGAGCCAGCCGATCGTCGTCGACGCCAACTCCGGTACGACGCTGCTCTCCACGTCCGACCTTGGTTTCGGCTTTAACCCTGGCCTGCAGGCGACGGTTGGCATGCGCTTGTGCGGAGGCCGATCGCTGGAATTCGACTATTTCGGGCTGTTCGCGGGAACCACCTCCGCGGTTGTCGTACGACCCGACCCCAATGCGTTTCTGATCTTTCCGGGCAATCTGTTCGGCAACGTCTTTGTCGACATGGACCGCGTTCAAGTGAACTACTCCTCGTCGCTACAAAGTTTCGCGGCCAATCTGCTCTGCTGTTGCGGGTGTTGCGACGAGTGTTGCAGCGAATGCTGCGACGATCAGGATCGCGCGGGGAATCGCTGCCGATCGGTGACTTGGTTTGCCGGCTTTCGCTATCTCAACCTTGGCGAGCAACTCGACATTGCAGCTCAGCGAACCGTTGGCGGCGCCACCGAA
>Ga0163150_10006829_pt1 | contig 13750 bp, 20 predicted proteins | sample OliLakLV19P2IB_FD_148628 | JGI IMG/M metagenome (GOLD analysis project Ga0163150, IMG submission 148628) | Freshwater microbial mat bacterial communities from Lake Vanda, McMurdo Dry Valleys, Antarctica - Oligotrophic Lake LV.19.P2.IB | ecosystem: Environmental > Aquatic > Freshwater > Lake >...
GCATGCGACCAGTGCACCCGGGTGAGATTCTCCGCGAAGATTTTCTCAAGCCGGCAGGCTTGACCGCCAACGCCCTTGCACGCGCGCTCAAGGTGCCCGCACCGCGTATCAATGAAGTCGTGCGCAAACGCCGCGGAATCTCCGCCGATACGGCACTGCGTCTTGCGCGCTACTTTGGCGGGGATGCGCGCTCCTGGCTCAATTTGCAAACCGCTTACGATCTTCGGGTTGCGGAGATCGCCAGTGCAAAGCGCGTGGCCCGAGAGGTGCGTCCGGCGGCCGCCTGAGTACTACGGGATGTCAGAACGCGGCGCGACGGCAACCGGCTCGCAACGGACGCGGTAGTGCCGGCTAGCATGGCGTCGGGTTCGAAGCCACACAGGTTTCAGGGACAAATTGGCGGAGAGAGAGGAAGCGGTTCTGGTGCACTGGCGGCGCGAGAACACAGGCCAGTCGGCGGCTCTGATCTCAATATCAAGCTGAATCGAGAGTCCGGTCCCAAAGCTGCTTGAGTGGCTGGGTTCGCCACTGACGACCCGGGTCGAACGAGAATTGTCGCTTGTGAATCCGATGCGCCAACTCGACGCCGGCGAGCGTAATCGCTGCATTACCGAACGAATTGAAGCCCAGCATCGAAGCGCAGCGCCGTTTGATCGCGCGATGATCCTGCTCAATGATGTTGTTCAGGCACCCACGCGGATGTACGTTTCGTCCACCCGCCAGGATGAGTGCACGTCTCGGGCCCATCGGCCCCACCGCTTTTTGAACTCCGGCACGTACCGGATCACCCACCGCAGAATCGTCGTGTGAGACACGGCCACTCCGCGTTCGGCCATCATGGCGACGAGATCCCGATAGCTCAGCCGATACGTGATGTACCAGCGCACACATAACTCGATGATCTCGGCATCAAAGCGCCGGCCGCGGTAAATCGGATCACGAGCTAGAGGCTTGGTCATCACAGGCTCCTGCGGGACCCTTTGACGCTACCTTCCCACCGCCAATGCACCAAAACCCGGCCAGTAATCCCTCCACACAAACGTCGCCTCGGCACCGCTTTTTGACTTCGCTGGCGGAAGATGCAATGTTCGCTGCGAGTCTTGCGGCCGCCTGATTGCACCGCAACGCCAGGGAGCTTCACTCAATGACCGACAAGCCGGTTGCACTGGTCACGGGCGGCGCCTTGGGCATCGGTCGCGCGCGGACTCCGAGGCCGTCAGGCGGTTCCTGGCGGAGATGCCCTCGTGCTCGCCGACTGGGACCGCACGGTGGCGGTCGACCTCAACGGCCAGTTCTACTGCACGAGGCGTGCCGTGCCGATGCTGAAGACAGCCGGCGGCGGCTCGATCGTTCTCATCTCCACCAGCGCAGCCTTCTTCGGCAATCCGCTGCGCACGCCGTATACGGCCTGCAAGTGGGCGCTGATCGGGCTCATGAGACGCTCGCGATGGAACTCGGGCCGCACCGGATCCGGGTCAACGCCATCTGTCCGGGCAGCGTTCGCGGCCCGCGCATCGACGGCGTCATCGAACGCGACGCCGAAAAGCGGGGCCTCAGTGCTGCCGAGATCCGCCGCGTGTACAAGCGCCAGACATCGCTGCGATCCTCGTCGACGCCGAGGACATCGCGAACGCCGCGTTCTTCCTGGCGTCTCCCCAGGGTGCAATGATTTCCGGCCAGGCGCTGGGCGTCGACGGGCACACGGAATCCATGTCCAACTGGCTGGATTGAAAAAAGGGTGCGCAACACGATGAAGGCAGCGTGGTTCGAGGCGTTTGGGCCGGCGCGGCAGGTCATCCGGATCGGCGAGCAGCCGGTGCCGGTTCCGGCGCCGGGATCGTGCGAAGTGCTCGTTCGGCTCCATTCGAGCGGCGTGCGGCGGTTCTCGACCGCCGTCGGGATGTGGGACAAACTCGACGAGCCGGTCCGCGAGTCCTCCGTGGGCGACGCTGAGGGACTCGAATGGCTGCATCGCAGGGCCGCCGCGCGGTGAGCGCCGCGGTCCTTCCCGACGCCTCCCGACGCACCGGCCCGGTCGTCGCGCTTCTAGCGGGGGCCGTGTTCCTGAACTACCTTGATCGCGGCACGCTTGCGACCGCGAGCCCGCTCATGCAGGGCGAACTCGGGCTGACGAATGCCGAGATGGGCATATTGTTCTCGGCATTTTTCTGGTCTTACGCGCCGCTGCAACCACTGGCGGGTTGGTTGGCGCAGCGTTTCGACGTGCGCTATGTGTTGGGCAGCGGTCTCGCGCTTTGGGCGCTGGCGACGACGCTGACGGGTTTCGTCTCGAGCTTCGCAGCGATTCTCGCACTGCGCGTGCTGCTCGGCTTCGGCGAGAGCGTGACCTACCCATGTAACGCGAAGTACCTCGGCCAGCGCGTACCGCTGGCGGAACGCGGCCGTGCCAACGGCTTCATCGCAACTGGCCAGGCGCTTGGGCCGATGCTCGGAATCCTTCTCGGCGGGCTCATCACCGAGCACTACGGCTGGCGGCCGGCGTTCGTGCTGTTCGGCCTGCTTTCGCTGTTGTGGCTGCTGCCGTGGCACAGCGTCACGCGCGACGGCGCGACCGCCGGGCTCGTGGCCGGCGGCAAGACCGTTCCTTACGCCGCGTTGCTGCGTAAGCGTTCGCTGTGGGGTACCTGCCTCGGGCACTTCTGCGGCAACTACGCCTATTACTTCATGCTGACCTGGCTGCCGCTGCTGCTGGTGAAGCAGCACGGATTCAGCATCTCGGGCATGGCGGTGATCGGCTTCTGTGTTTACGCGCTGCAGGCGGTGAGCGCGCCGCTCGCGGGCTGGCTTTGCGACCGCGCGATCGCTCGCGGCACGCCGGCGGGCTACGTGCTCAAGACAACGATGAATATTGGGCTCGGCGGCGTGGCGCTGGCAATGGCAGTGTGCGCCGTCGCGGGCCCCAAGCTGATGGTCGCGTTGGTCGTCGTCACCGGCGTGTTCTTCGGCCTGCAGAGCGCGCCACTCGGCACCATCACGCAGACGCTCGGCGGTGAGCGTGCGTCGGCGCAGTGGATGGGCATCCAGAATTTCTGCGCAAACCTCGCCGGCGTACTGGCCCCGCTGCTGACCGGCATCGCGGTCGACCGCAGCGGCAACTTTGTTGCCGCATTCGCGATCGCGGCCGGCGTGACGCTCGTCGGCATCCTCGCCTACGTGGTCGTGATCCGGCGTGTGGAACCCGAGCACTGGTCGGCTGCGGAAATCGCTGCCGGCTGAGTGGTCGCTGCCATTCCTGCCGCCATATGAACTTCTATACTGAACGCATGTTTTCGTCTCCGCTGATTGATCACGCGCGCGTTCGCGAACTCAAGCAGGGCGAAGATGCCCGATTACATGCGGCTCGTCCAGAATCGCTCGCGTTCTGGCAGCGCGCCCAGGCCGTGATGCCCAATGGCGTGCCGATGGCGTGGCATCGCAGCAGTTACCACCACCTGCCGCTGTGAGTCAGCGAGGGCGTCGGTGCACGATTCACCGATGTCGATGGCCATACCTATTCGGATTTCAACATCGCTTACATGTCATTGTTCTACGGCTACGCGCCGGCGCCGGTGGTGCGTGCCGTTGCAGAACGCATGGCGCGCGGCAGCCAGTTCCTGCTGCCTGACGAGGACGCAATCGTCGTCTCCGAGGAACTCGCCCGCCGTTACGGTTTGCCGATGTGGCAGTACACGCTGTCCGCGACCCAGGCGAACATGGAAGCATGGCGGGTCGCTCGTGTGGTTACTGGCCGCGACAAGCTGCTGGTTTTCGACGGCAAGTACCACGGCCACTTTGTGCCACCTAAACTCCGCGCTCAGCCATCAACTCCACCAGGTTCCGGTATGACAGCCGATAGTTGATGCACCAGCGCACGCACAGCTGAATGATTCCGGCATCAAACACGCGTCGTCGGTAGATCGGGTCCCGGGCAATGGGCTTCGTCATCCGACATCTCCGGCACAAGGGGCTCGCAGCCTACCGGACGCCCCTGGATGCACCAGAACCAAATCCCCTCACTCCCACTCGATTGTTTCGAGCGATCATTGGCATATGAAATCGTTAGACCTTTCGGGTTCTGGTGCACTGGCGGCACGAGAGAACAGGCGATTCGGAGGATCTGATCTCAGCATCAAGCTGAAACGAGAGCCCGGTCCCAAAGCTGCTTGAGTGACTCGGTTCGCCACTGACGACCCGGATCGAACGAGAATTGTCGCTTGTGAATCCGATGCGCCGACTCGACGCCGGCGAGCGTTAAGCCGCAGCGCTTGATGACTTGGCGCATGCCCGTCAAGCGTGATCTTGCGGGGCCAGCGAGGCAGCGATGTGCTCAGTGCCTTGCGGAAGAACGCCTGGGCCGCTGCTATGCCTCGATCTGGCCTGAGGAGGAAGTCGACCGTCTTGCCGTGCTTATCGACTGCACGGTAGAGGTAATGCCATCTGCCTCTGATGCAGATGTAAGTCTCATCGACTCTCCAGGACGAATGAACGGCTCGCGAGCACCTGGTCCAGCGCTTTTCGAACTCCGGCACGTACCGGATCACCCACCGCAAAATCGTCGTGTGAGACACGGCCAATCCGCGTTCGGCCATCATGGCGACGAGGTCCCGATAGCTCAGCCGATACGTGATGTACCAGCGCACTCATAACTCGATGATCTCGGCCTCAAAGCGTCGGCGACGGTAGATCGGGTCACGAGCAATTGGCTTGGTCATCACAGGCTCCTGCCGGACCCGTTGATGCTACCTTCGCACCGCCAACGCACCAGAACCAAAATTTGTCTCATCGACCCAGAGCCCAGGTGCCAGATTTTCGCCGGTCGCAGAATTCCGCGCCGCTGACGGTACCGCGCGGGGGCGCCGGCCTCATAATGGCGGTACCAGAATGGGCAGAGGCGCCGCATGAAGTACAAGGACTATTACGCGATTCTCGGCGTGAAACGCGATGCGTCGGCGGACGACATCAAGACTGCCTATCGCCGACTCGCGCGCAAATATCACCCGGACGTATCCAAGGAAAAGGACGCGGAGGAGAAGTTCAAGGAAATGGCCGAGGCGTACGAGACACTCCAGGATCCGGAGAGGCGAGCCGCGTATGACCAGCTTGGCAGCCACGCACCGGGTCAGGAATTCCGTCCGCCGCCGGACTGGGATCAGCGCTTTGCGCGGAAGCCAAGTGACCTCGACGACATCGATCTTGCCAGCTTGTTCGCCGACCTCGCCGCACGGCAGGGCGCCGGAGGCGCGCACCATGCGAGGCGCACGGCGGCCGGCAGCGATTACGAGGCAGTTGTTCGCATCTCGTTCGCGCAGGCGTTTCACGGCACCGAAGTGGACCTCCAGCTGGCAGTCCTGGAATGGGATGCGGACGGCGGCGCGCGGCGCGTGCCGCACCGGGTGAAAACCCGCATTCCACGTGGCGTCGTAGACGGTGAAAAGCTACGGGTCTCGGGCAAGGGAGGCAAAGGCGCGGATGGTGGCCCGAACGGTAACCTTTATCTCGATATCGAAGTAGCCCCGCACCCGCTGTACCGCGTATCTGGCAAGGATCTCTACCTTGACCTGCCGCTCGCGCCGTGGGAGGCGATCCTCGGTACGAGTGTGAAGGTGCCGACACCCGCCGGCCACGTGCTCGTAAAGGTGCCGGCTGGAACGAGGGCTGGGCATCAATTGCGCCTGAGGGGCCGCGGCATGACTCGCGGCAACGACCCGGCGGGTAACCTTTACGCAAAGCTACGCATCGAAGTGCCGACTCGCGTCGACGACAAGCAAAGTGCGCTCTACGAGCAACTTTCTGAAAGCTCGAACTTCAATCCGCGCGCACACTTCGAGAAGGAGGCCGCACAATGAACGCATCCATCGAAAATGCGATGCACCTCGACGCGATTGCCGAGGTGACCTGGGCACAACTGCTGCACTCTTCTGGACTGCCCGAAAGCGAGCTACGCGAACTGGTGCACTACGGCACACTGGTCCCGCGCGATCCGGATGCTCCTGTCTGGACATTCGAGGCTCGTTGGCTCGTCGTGGCGAAAATGGCCTCGCGGATACGCCACGATTTCGAGCTTGATTGTTATGGCGTCAGCGTCGTGCTGAGCTATCGCGACCGAATTGGACGCCTGGAAGAAGAAATCCGGGCGCTGCGCGCGCAACTGGGCTGACCGGTCCGGGAGAACTGTAGCAGCGCATATCGTGGCGCGGTAATCACGAGACCCAGACGCACGCGCAATTGCAGCGCCGCAAACCGCCGTGATGAAAGGAATTGGCGGAGAGAGAGGAATCAATATCCTCTTGCAGGGCGCTGTATCCCCAAGACAATTTCAATGCTTTGAATATTCGTACCATCAAAATCCACCTGGATAGGCCGACCTGAATCTCTTATGCAACTTTCGCGCGTAGCGTGATACGTTTCATAGGTATATATTGACATTTACCTATATTTAGTATCCACTTAGCGGTATGAGCGCCATGACCCACGCCCAGCGGATACTGCGCCTCACCAGTCGGCGAGGCCTGCTGCGCGCGCGTGACCTCGCCCGCGACCGTATTCCTCGCGCTACCCTTTCCCGCCTCGTCGCGAGCGGCCAGCTCACCCAAGTCTCCCGCGGACTCTACGCCCTGCCCGGGCAAACGCGCTCCGGGCAACACCAGCTGGCCGAGGTTGCTGCGCGTAGCCCCCTGGGTGTGTTCTGCCTGCTGACGGCGCTGCGTTTCCACCAGCTCACGACCCAGTCACCGCACGAAGTCTGGCTTGCGATTCCCAACAAGGCGCATGCGCCAAAGCTCGACTATCCGCCCCTGCGCATCGTGCGTTTCTCCGGCCCATCGCTGACCGAGGGCGTCGAGTCGCACACCGTGGATGTCGCTCCGATTCGCGTGTACTCCGTCGCCAAGACCGTCGCGGACTGCTTCAAGTATCGCAACAAGATCGGGCTCGACGTGGCCCTGGAAGCGCTGCGCGAATGTCGGCGCGAGAAGCGGGCCTCGAACGACGAGCTGTGGCGCTACGCCAGGCTGTGCCGTGTTGCGAACGTCATGCGACCCTATCTGGAAAGCATCGAGTGACCGGCAAGGCCAACCTCGCCGCCTCCGTACGCGCCCGCCTCCTGACCGTCGCGAAGGCAGGAAAGGTGGAGTTCGAACTCATGCTCACGCGGTTCGCGCTCGAGCGCCTGCTGTACCGGCTGAGCATCTCCGGGCACCGTGAGCAGTTCCTGCTGAAAGGCGCTCTGCTGTTCGATCTCTGGTTCGACGAGCCGCACCGCCCGACGCGGGACGCGGATTTCCTCGGATTTGGACCCGCCGATCTGCCCACGATGGAAGGCACATTCCGCGAGATCGCTGCGATGAAAGTCGACGACGGCATCGTCTTCGACCCATCCACAGTGAAGGCCCGGGACTTTCGCAAGAAAGCTAACTACGCCGGCATTCGAATTACGCTGCTCGGCACGCTGGACGCGCGCACTGCCCAATCCAGGCGGACATAGGCTTTGGAGATACGGTCACGCCGTCTCCCGAGGAGGCAGACTATCCAGTGCTGCTGGATGATCTGCCGGTGCCGAGACTTCGCGTCTATCCGCGCTACACGGTAATCGCGGAAAAGTTCGAGGCCATTGTCTCTCTCGGTATTGCCAACAGCCGAATGAAGGATTTCTTTGACCTCTGGGTACTGACGCGGCACTCGGAGCTGGATTCCAAGACGTTGCGACGCGCCATCACGGCCACCTTTGTACGCCGCGCCACCGTGCTGCCGGCCACGACACCCGTCGGCCTATCCGATGCGTTTGCCACTGACGCAGCCAAGCAGACCCAATGGCGGGCATTCGTGGCGAAGAACCGCCTCGAAGCGCCGCCATTGCCGCAGGTCGTTGCCCATCTCCGCGCGTGGCTGGAGTCGACACTCGGGAAAATCGCCTGATGATGCCCGCAGCTGACGCTGAGCGGTGCGCGAATCGTGCGCACGTGCACGAATCTGACGCTCATTTCCAGCCTAAGTTTCAGGGAAAAATTGGCGGAGAGAGAGGAAGCGGTTCTGGTGCACTGGCGGCACGAGAAATCAGAGCATTCGGCGGCTCTGATCCTAATATCAAGCTGAAACGAGAGCCCGGTCCCAAAGCTGCTTGAGTGACTGGGTTCGCCACTGACGACCCGGGTCGAACGAGAATCGTCGCTTGTGAATCCGATGCGCCAACTCGATGCCAGCGAGCGTTATCGCTGCGTTGCCGAACGATTTGAAGCCCAGCATTGAGGCGCAGCGGCGTTTGATCGCGCGATGATCCTGTTCAACGATGTTGTTCAGGTAGCGGCAGTTCCTGACGAGAACGTACTTCCACCGCGGATTCTCCCGGCGCAGAAGCCGCAGCGCTTGATGACTTGGCGCGTGCCCGTCAAGCGTAATCTTTCGCGGCCACCGCGGCAGGCTGCTGGCCAATGCTTTGCGAAAGAAAGCCTGTGCCGCTGCAATGCCTCGATCGGGTCGGAGCAGAAAGTCGACGGTCTTGCCCCGCTTGTCGACGGCGCGGTACAGGTAGTGCCACTTTCCACCCACGCGGATGTACGTTTCGTCGACCCGCCAGGATGAGTGCACGCCTCGGGCCCATCGGCCCCACCGTTTCTCAAACTCCGGCACATACCGGATCACCCACCGCAGTATCGTCGTGTGAGACACGGCCAATCCGCGTTCGGCCATCATGGCGACGAGGTCCCGATAGCTCAGCCGATACGTGATGTACCAGCGAACGCATAACTCGATGATCTCGGCCTCGAAGCGCCGGCGGCGGTAAATCGGATCACGAGCCATTGGCTTGGTCATCACAGCCTCCATCCGGGCCCGTTGATGCTACCTTCGTACCGCCAATGCACCAGAACCGAGGAAGCAATGCCCCTTCGCAAGGTACTGTTTCAAAACGGTTTTCTCAAGAACCTGAATATTCGTACCATCAAAATTAGGCTGGAAATGCTGCCCTACATACCTGCACGCAATTTCGCAGGGTTTTCGGCCAATCGGCATGAGCCACCGACTCGTCTGAAGAGCGGTTAAGCCATTTTTGGCAGGAAAAACGCAAATACGGCCCCAATCAGAAATACTCCAACGCTGACTCCATAGAGCCAGACGCTTGCTCGGCGCATTCGCATGCACCTCGGGCCGAGCTCTGGATCGACCGGACAAGGCTGCCGCCATGCCCAAAAGACTGCTGCACCTCCACCCACAAGCAGGCCCGCAGCAAAACCAAAGACCAACGTCTTGTGCTCACTCAGCCAAATCAACTGAGGCACAGCGGACAGCAATCCGACGAGAACTGCACCCGCCCCAAGCGAGACGAGGGCGGCCGGAAGGACGCAACACACAAGCGTTGTCGTGTTCGCGAGAAGTACGGCAATAGCAACCCCCAGGCTGCCTTCGCTTGAAGCCTTCATCACGTCGCCTTTTTGAGACGCGCTCGAATGTCGGCGATGGGAGTTTGCGTGCGAGTGATCGCCTTAACGTCATAGCCAGAATCGGCGAGTGCCTTGCGAAGATCCTGATCCGGTATGTCCGTATCCGGCTTGACTTCAACGGCGACCAGCTTGTCCTCCAGGCTCACCATTACGTCAGTGATCGCCGGATTCTTGCGCAGGGTTTTCTCAATTCCCTGCGCACAGAAAGCACAGACGAGGCCGTTGACTTTCATTTCAATGGTCTCAGCGAGTGTGCTTGTCGATACGAGTGCCAGCGTTAGGGCTGCGAGAAATGACTTGCACATATAACCTCCGTGAATCAGAAATTGAACATGAACATGGCTTGCAGCTTTCCGTCCGTCGTCGCCCCGATATCGAGCCATTTGCCGCCCTTGAATAGACGAAGCAGCAAAGCCCATTCGGTTCCATCGAAGATCTCGCCGGTGTAACGCCGTCCCTGCAAGACGAACCAAGTGGCAACGTCGTCGTAATCGTGCTCGTAGGGGGCGAGTCCGAGCTGCAGTGTGTCAATGCGATGCGAGAAAGCCGACGATTCGTGCAGATCGGACTTCAGAGAGGTATAGACGCGGCGAGTTTCATAGTCGAATTGCACGCCGGCATTCCAGGCGAAATGATCGCCGGCATCATCGTCAACACGGGCACTCCCCAGTCCACCCCAAACAAACACGTTTGCCTGCGAAGCCTCGCGATTCCAGCGCCTCGCAAGGTAATTGAGTCGTGCATAAGTGATGTCGCTCGAACGCCCATCGATGTCGCTCTCCAGGGCCAGGTGTCCGCCGCCAATTGAGTATGAATAGCGCGGGGCGTAGAAGATTTGAAGTTCTTCCATCGTCCCGGCCCCATATTCGGCCATGACTGTTGTGCCCTGCGCGAACGCGATCGGTTTGGCGTGCGAAGCACATGGAGCCAATGCGACCACCAGCGCAAAAGCGCCGATGGTCCCGAGCTGGGATACGGATATCATCTGAATCCTCCAATAGCGAACGATCGACCGCTACTTGCCCGCTCTGGGCGGGAAAGTAGGGCTAAGCAAATGTCAGCTCAGCGGATCGGGGGAGGATTGACGGGCGTGTAGGTTTGGCTATCGAGGAGTGAAGCCGGGAATCCAGGGCCTGCATGCGCCTTCGCGTACGTCAGTGTTGCAGCCGACTGGGAGACACCGGCAAAGACACCAAGGCAGATCGTTCCGCATCCACCGTGCGTCGAGATGTCCTGCGGGCAACACGGGCAGTCGTTGTCGCTCATTCCACGATGATCCGCGTAATCGGCAGTGGCTTGACCAGCACCCAGCGCCATCGCTGCGGGCGCCAGCAACCCACTCTGCAGAAGCAGGAAGCCGACCAGAAGAGCTCGCACAACCCAAAAATTCATGATCTCGATGCTACGCGTAGTCCAGCCAATAAGACAACGCGAATCAGCCCGCAGTTCCTCAAATTCGCATCATGACGTGGCCACTTCTCCTTGACCGCCGCTTGGCTGCGCGGCTAAGGTGCCGCTCGTGAGTCGCTATCTGACAGTCCTGCTGACCATTGCCGTTCTGTTCTCAGGGCTCGCCCAAGCCTTTGATCTGCACGACCAAACCGGTTGCGCGGATTCCGACGGTTCTGGTGCGTTCGCGGAGTCAAATTCGCATGAATGAAGGTGCCTGCAAGCCTTAGAGGTCCGCCAGGCTCAAGTCGCCACGAGGGCATGGTCCCAAAGTCGCTTGAGTGACCAGGTTCGCCTCGGAAGACTCGGCCCGAATGCGAACTGGCGCTTCCGTATTACGATGAGCCAGCTCGATGGCCGCCAGGGTGATGGCGGCATTCGCAAAGGACTTGAACCCGGCCATCGAGATGCAACGACGCTTGATGGCGCGATGATCCTGCTCCACGATGTTGTTCAGGTATGGACAGCTTCGCACCAGAACATACTTCCACTTCGGAGCTTCACGGCGCAAAAGCCGCAGTGCCTGATGACTCGGCACATGACCGTCGAGCGTGATCTTGCGTGGCCATCGAGGCAGCGATGAGTTCAGTGCCTTGCGGAAGAACGCCTGGGCGGCGGCAATTCCTAGATCTGGCCTTAGGAGAAAGTCAACCGTCTTGCCGTGTTTGTCGACCGCCCGGTAAATGCCACTTGCCTCTAATGCAGATGTAGGTCTCATCGACTCTCCAGGACGAATGAACCGCTCGCGACCACCTGTTCCAGCGCTCCTCGAACTCCGGCACGTAGTGAATCACCCAGCGCAGAATCGTGGTGTGAGACAGGGTCGAGCCGCGCTCGGCCATCATGGCCACCAGATCTCGATAGCTCAGTCGGTACGTGATGTACCAGCGAACACATAACTCGATCATGTCGGTCTCGAAGCGCCAGCGACGGTAAATCGGGTCACGAGCAATTGGCTTTGTCATCACAGCCTCCATCCGGGCTCGCTGATGCTACCTTCGCACCGCCAACGCACCGGAACCGAGGAAGCAACACCCGCACGCAGGATGCTGATTCACACTGGTTTTCTTAACACTTTGAATATTCGTACCATCAGAATCAGACCCACACAATCCAGTCTGGAATGACCGGCCAACTCCCTCAATATCGCTCCGGGGCGAGGCTCGCGGCGCTGGAAGAGCTGACACTCTACGCGCGCGCCTTCGAGGCCATCCTCTGGGTGGGCGCTACAACGATCCGATGCGTCCGCGCAAGATAGAAGCACTGACGGCGAGTCCCTGTTGCTCGTACTTGGCGAGCATTTGCTCTGCGGTGTGCGGTGGCCGCGTCAAGCGCGCACGAATCGCGCGCACGCAGCCGCAGACAACTTCAGCGTTGAGGTCGAGCAAATGCTCTACGAACTCGTCCGGATGAACGGCGGAAAGGCCGTACGGCCGCAAGACGGTCTCCGGAAAATCTTCCAGATTCATGGTGACGATCTCCTGCGCACCAGCGTGAATCGCTGCGGCTAGCACGTGCCGATCATCGGGATCTGGAAGACCCTGGAGTCCGGCCTCCAACATCTCGAAGCCGGTAACGATACAGTCGGGCACAGCCACTTCCATGAGGCGTGCAACGTGCTCGAGCCGATCACGCGGCAGTTCGGGGCGGCGCCGCAAGAGGCCGTCTATCCACTCCTGCTGAATACGGGCGGACAATTTCGCACGAAACAGTCCAGTGCGCGCCAGCTCGATCAGCAGATCGCGAAGCGCAGCCGGATACAGCACGCAGGCATCATAGACAATCGTGAAATTAGCCATCGCGCAGGCGGGCGATGTGGCTAACGATCGAGATCCATGTCTTGCGACAGATTTGCGAGCTCGCGTAGTGCGGCTTCGCTTTCGGCATCTCGACGTCGTTTGTAGATCATGAGATCCGCGAAGCGAACTCTGCGATGCGTACCGACCTTGTGGTGCGGAAGCTGGCCGCCCTCGAGCAGATTCACCAGGTACGGGCGCGAAACATTGAGAAGGTCAGCAGCTGCTTGTGTGGTGAGTTCGGCGTGATGAGGCATCAGCGTGACCGCATTGCCCTTGGCAAGCTCAGTCAAGAGAGCTCCCAAAAGACGAACCGCAGCCGCCGGTAGCACTACGGGTTCGTGCGGATCGCTTTCAAAACGCACGACACAGGTTTCCCGACGATTCGCGCCGATGACGCGAAACAACCGACGACTGGCATCTGCGGCGAGCGCAGACTCCTCAGCGCTGGGCGCGACGGGTTCGGTCCCTAATGCGAGAACTGCGGACATACGGCTCTCCTATGGACTCGTAGTGTACGTATTCGAAACAAACGACTCAATAGATGAACTATTCGAAGGATCAAGTCGCCTAGACAACTCCTCCTTGCCCGATCGTATCTCTGATTAACTAATTGATCTACAAGCAGTTATTAGCCAAATGGCCGGAAACTAGCCGACCCCTGGCCGATTTTAACCGCCTGTCGATTACCCATTCTTGGGCGACCACGGCGAAGGCGTGTTTCCCAAGCGTCCGCTTCAATGTCGAAGGATCGATGCCGTCTGCCAGTAATCTCCGCGCAAACCGATGTCGCCCCTGGCCATCTGAAGCGAGACGTCTGGATAGACGCCCAACGCCAGCGTCTTTTGCTTCCCTTCGAAGCGGTACTGGTAGCGCCAGTACCGATGGTCACTTGGCGTTATCAACAAATAGAGCCCGCCGCCGTCGGTGACTTTTCGCGCATAGCGCACAGGCTTGATCGTCAGAGCCAGCAATTCGGTCATCCTGTGTTTCCCTGAGTTCTGGTGCATTGGCGGTCAAACCCCACGGCAGGAGGGCTGCTGACCTACTTTGACGCCGCATGGGCTCGCT
>Ga0163150_10006835_pt1 | contig 13742 bp, 9 predicted proteins | sample OliLakLV19P2IB_FD_148628 | JGI IMG/M metagenome (GOLD analysis project Ga0163150, IMG submission 148628) | Freshwater microbial mat bacterial communities from Lake Vanda, McMurdo Dry Valleys, Antarctica - Oligotrophic Lake LV.19.P2.IB | ecosystem: Environmental > Aquatic > Freshwater > Lake >...
GAGCACACTTGAGCACTATTTAAAAAATAAATACAATAAATGATGAGTTACTATCAATGATTTATGTAAAAAAACATGATATATAATTGATACCAGACAGAGCGATATTCGTTTTTACAAATGATTCTCTCCTACACTTCGAACATGAAGGCATGGACTTTTGTATGTTCGAGATGGTTATTTGAGAGATATTTCAGGAATGGAAGCCCTTTTATTGCAGTGAATCGATTACGAAAAAGCCATAAAAACACAGTGAATTATTGCTGAACAAGATTTATTAGGACAAGCTGGTAATGCTATGTCAGTAAATGTTATAGAATCTTTAGGGCAGTCCTTCGCTTCATTTATTTCTCAACAAAACCCCTATGCTCAACCCCATACAACGATGATCACAAACAGCCAAACAATGATTCCAGAATGAAAATGACGTTATTGACATATTCAATGATTGGCAGCATAGTGAAATAGCACAAAAATGGCTCCAAATAATGGGCTATAACTTAAGTAAAATAGAATATGTCAAAGCGGTAAAAGTGCCTATTTGAAACAAAACTGATGTCCAAGTTCAGGTAAAAATCATCATCAAGCTACAAGATGCAATAGATTTACAAAATATTTCTGTTAAATTAGTTTCAAACAAAGCAGGTTTTAATCAGATTGACAAACGTTGGCTCAAAAATTACAAAAAACTTTGGAATATTCCTGAAAATGTGTACGACCTTCTTGCTTATTTCTGTGGTGAAAAGAAACCATATAAAAAAGACACGAGAGATAAGCGACGTATGTTTATGTATGAAATGAAGATAAATGAACAGAATATACTTATCGACTTCTTTCAAAAAAATAAAATTATGGTTGTCAGTGATATAATACGTTGAAGATGAGAATTTTGTGCCGAATGGATGTTAGTTGTCAGGAAAACATCACTCTATGAATGGACGCTTAAGCCAATATGAGAAGTCATGAATTATTATGGCAATGGTGAAATAAAAATATCTCCTAGGTGAAGTATTCTGATTTGAAAAATAACAGTACAAAGAAAATGAGGAGATGGGTGACGAGAGACAGCCAATATGCTTCAGTTTAAAGTAGACCCCACTAAAATTATGGAATTATAAAGCCTATGCCCTCCACCACCTGGAACCTCCCATATTATTTCTACGACAGTCTTGCTGATCCTCGTATCGATGCCGATATCGCAACATGGCTCCCGATTACTCGGGAGTATGCCGAGCGATATCGCTGAAAAATAACACAATTTACCACACCAGAGGAAGTCCTCGAATACTACGAGTATGGAGAGTCGATGGATATGATTGGTAAAAAAACCATGCATTATCTCTCGTATCTCTCCGCACTCGATACCCAGGATACTGAGGTGCAGAAAAAGCTCGGAGAAATCGAATACATCGGGATTCAGCTCTCGGAACTCACGCTCTTTGTGAGCCAAGAATGGAAAGAGCTATGAGCGGATAAAATCCGTGCTTTTGCAGCATCGCCACTTCTCGCAGCATACCGGAATGATCTCTTGGAGAGTGCAAACAATATTCAATATATTCTCTCAGAAGAGGTCGAATCAGCACTCAATAAAAAGTCTCGTGCCATGGGGATTCTCTGACTCCATGAGGAATTACGAAGCTCGTTTTCATTCTTATGGACAGATGACGACGGCACACAGAAACAGCTTACAGAAGAGGAAATCCGTGCTTTTGCAAAAAGTCCTGATCGTGCACTACGTAAGAAAGCGAGTGAATCGATGCAATCGGTCTATCTCGTGCATCAAAATCAGATCACTTTTGGTAATCTCTACACGGGTATTGTGAAAAACTGGAGTTCTTCTATGGAGCTCCGAGGGTATAAGACCGTTATGAGTAAACGCAATATCAGTGAACAACTTTCTGACACGATTGTGGATACTCTGATGACTCGTGTCTGAGAATATTCTTCCCTTTATCAGAGATTTCTCTCAGCTAAACAGAAACATCTCGGAGTGTCTGAGCTCTATGGATATGATACCGCTGCGCCCATTCATCCGATTCAAAAAAAGATTTCCTATGATGAAGCTCGCACGCAAGTACTGGATATGTTTGGAACATTTGATAGTCGATTTTATGACTATGCTCGCTCGATGATGGAAGAGGGGAGAGTGGATGTTTTCCCAAAAGCGGGGAAACGAGGTGGAGCTTTTGCGAGCTACGATAAAGGTATAGAGAGTTTTGTTCTCCTCAATTATACGGAGACCATCGATGATGTGTTTACTCTGGCACACGAACTAGGCCACGCTATTCACGGACATTTCGCACAAGTGCAAAAATCTCCCGTATATGACGCACCTCTCGTACTTGCGGAGACGGCGAGTATCTTTTCTGAGAATCTCCTGATGGAGCGTATTGCTGAAACTCTGACCCCTGAAGAGCGAGGAGAGCTCCTCAATCAAAAACTGATGGATGTGTTTGGCTCTATTCATCGCCAGATTATGTATGTGAGTTTTGAGAGACGAGTACACGAGCATATTCATGCTGGAGGTGAATTGACCTACAAAGAACTCAATCTCTGGTGGGATGAAGAAAGTAAAAAACTCTCTGGTACGAAGATTACACCGATATTACCACCTGAGAAAAACTACAGCTGGTCAGCGATCCCTCATATCTTCTCGACACCATTTTATTGCTATGCATATTCGTTTGGTATGCTCGTATCTCTTTCTCTGCTTGAAAAATACCATCAAGAAGGAAATACAATGATCGAGGATTATGTGCGAGTATTGAGCGCGGGCGGGAGCGTTCCTCCTGTCGAATTGCTTCAGTCTATTGGCATCAATCCAGAATCACCAGCATTTTACGATTCAGCGTTTTCATTGATTGCTCGTTGGGTAGAAGACTTTGAGAAAATAGCACAATAAAAATTTGGTACAATTTATTTGCATTTTAGGAAAGAATAGGCTATAGTGTGTATGTAATCCTTTTCTTATGACACATTTTTCCCTCAAAAGTACTGCATTTGCAGCCTCTTTAATTGCTCTTTCTGTGAGTATCCCTGTATTTGCAGCACCTGTTATTACCGAATGTACCAAAAATCCTCTCTTTGCTGCAAATGGCTGTAATGTCTGTTATACTGAAGCACAAACACCAACTAAAAATCCTACAGGATGGATGGCTGAATTATCTGATATTGTTATACCATGGGATCATAGCGGTATTGACCTCCAAGAAGTCATCTCTGAAAGTGCTCAAAAGCTCCCAGAAATGATTACTACTTCAGCAGATATCAAGGTGACACCGATAGAAGCAGCTAAAATCTGGGAATTTGATACTGATATCATTTGGTATGAAGTAGGTTCTGATCGCGAATTTTTCATCGAAAAAGGTGATAAGGTTGGTCTCTACAGGCTCAAGGCTGGTGTAAAACTCAATGTATCGGGCAAATGAACGAAGGATACCCTTCTCATCAAGACGCCACTCTTATATGAAGAATATGACAAAGACCTCAATCAAAGTGCGAATGGTAAGAATAGAAATATTTGTGTTTTACATACATTTAATACTGTAGCTACGACTAATCCAGTTGTTACACCCCCTCCCGTTGTGGAGCCTGTAAAAGATGAAGTAGTGCCTATTCTTCCTCCACTCGATGCTGCTGGGCCTGCTCAGGAAGAAGAGACAACGCCAGAAATCACTCCAGAACAAACAGAGACAAAGGCTGGACCTGAGATGTGGATTTTTCTTCTTCTTGCTTTCGTAGTATCAAGTGCATGGACAGCTTGGAAGAAACAAAAAATCTAGACTTTCCCACTTTCTTAGTATAATACTTATATGACAACTGGAGGACCTACATGACCTGCAGAGAATAGAGAGGTATTTCAATGAAATAGTTGAGAGAATAATACACGTATGGATCAAGTGAGAAAAATGTGAAAATATTGCAAGGAACTAACACAAAAATCCGACATTCAGAGCAAAATAAAAGAATTTCATCAAGGAAAACTAACAAAATCACAATTAGAACAACTTTTTACAAGAGAATTGTGATCCAAGAGTGAGGCATTTAAAAAACAGATAGGCATTGGTGAGTGAGATGAATCGTTTGAAACCTTTTTGTTTCAGACACGATGCTTTGAAAATCAATTTTTCTACGAGATAACACATAATAAAAAACTTACAGATAAGGCCCAAGAAGAAATGCTTGATGGTTGTCTGGCAACCATCAGAGATGACTATGAAATTACCGCTTCTCAGGAAGCTCTGGTACGCGAATATCTCAAGCGAGAAGAAAGCACACAGGGGCTCAATATTTTCCTTGAGTCTGGCAAAAAGCGTAGAAAAGTCCTCAACAAAGCTCTTCCATCACCACTCACCGAAAGAACGCTTGATGATATTGATTTCAATGGCATTCACAGCAAGATTGCCAATTTGCCTCCAACGGATTCAAGCTCTCGTCGAATCCAGGGGATTTGGTCTACGATGCTAGGAGGTATAAAAATTCAGGAAGGCGAAGATATTTCGGCAGCCTTCAGGAGAATTCAGGAAGAAGGTGGTGAGTGAGATCTCACGGCTGATTATGAAGGATTTTTTGCATGTCCAGATACGCTCATTTCTCAAGACAACAAAGATAGAATTCGTAACTTTTTGATACGTCAGTACACACCGACAGTGTCATTGGATGCTCTGTGGGACATCGATCAAGAGGCAGCAAAAAAACTGCTCGCAGACTATCAGGTAGATACGCATACCGATGCTTCTCCAGATAATGAGTGGGAAAATGCTATCAATGCACAGAGATCAGAATGAGCACAACAATCTCGCCAAGAAAGCCTCCTCTCTCATCCTATCGCTACTAATAGATTGGACAAGCAGACGCAGCTTCGTATCTTGGGAGGGCTGTGATCTACCAGACGTCTTCAACAAAAAAATGATTTTGCTCGTGGTCATGTAACGAGTTCAAAAATTCCTACTAGAAATTATGAAGAGGTATTTGAAAATATTCATCACTTCAAGCCTGATGACGTGATGACAGATGATGGATTGGTAGCAAAGTTAGAAGCGAGTAACAGTAGTACCATCAAAAATCTTGAAAATTTTGCACCAGGTTCTGTAATGCGTTGGAAATCGAAAAAACCTGATGGAACCGATATGATAGGATATTATGCTATCGATCGAACACTCTGAAACACACTGAGTGATGAGGGCGAACCAGGTGATATCAAGCTCCGATTTCTGGGTAATAATCAAGATGGATGACGTCTCTCACCAGCAGGTATTCCACAGACAAAATCTGGACCACAATTTTTTGAATATTTGGATAGCTGTGCTGATGGAGGTGAGATTGATTTTATTAATGGTGGCGACTCTCTTGAAAGTGAAGAGTTTAAAAAAGTAATGACCGCGGATAGAGTGAGTTTTTATACAGATAGGGAAGCAAAACAAGAACTCAAATCTCGATATGGGTCGGTAGAAATACAGGATGAAAATACCTTCAATGAAGAAGTCGATAAAATCCTACAGGGTAATAGAGGAAATGAACTTGAATCACCAGATGCAGCTGCCAGAAAGCTATGTGCTGGTATGATCTTTGCACTCTGTAAAGGTGATAGTGAATTGGACACATTTGAAATCGAAGAAATTGTTGGACCAGAAGAGGGGACTCCAGGATATGTCAAAATATGGGATGGTTGGTGAAATGGACCAGATGCTAGACGTGAATTAAGTTTTAGTGAATTTGTGAACCACCTCAAACATTTTCAGGCTTCCTATAGGCCTTTTTATCGTATTCCATTTGGAAATCCAGGAGAACGTATGGGGGAAAAACAATTTAATTTTTTGATGAAGAGTGAACAGCACGCTTTGGAAGGCAAGGTGAAAAAAAATAAACAAGTTGCTATTAAAGATGGAGTTTTTGGCTCGTATGATAAAAATGGGAATTTCTCAGAAAAGACGATAGTCAAAGTTGGTGATGATAAGGATCTGCATATCACAAAAATTGATGGGAACAAGGTCACGGTCAGTCGCGGAACTTTTAAGCAGACGGAATTTGATAAAGTGAAATGAGTTTATACACAAAAACCTGAGTTTACAGGTAGTCATCCGTATCAAATACCTCTGACATTACTATGGTCGTATCTACAGACGAATAGTTATGATCTCACTAAAGAAGATGTATCCCCACAGTACAAAACCGAAAAAGAGAAGCAAGGTAAGATGGGGTGGATGAATATCTTGCTGCACTCGCATAGTCTCTGAGTCCTCCTGCATGGAGATCTATGGAAAGCCCCATTTAAAGCATGGGAAGAGCAACATCACAAAGACCATGCATTTCATGGGAAGCTCACCGCAGCTCTCGCAATAGAAAAACTCCAAAATAATCGCGGTCCTATAAGTGGAATGATGAATTGGGCAGAGTGGCCATCTCTGATGGTTGCCGACTCGAATGGGAGTTTTCAATCCTATCTCGATGAATTGGTTAATAAGATAGATGGCATGGGAAGTGTCCACCGTACTCGGTTAATCAAAAAGTGGGCAAGATCAGAGCACTTTCCTTCGCCAAAATTTATGGCAGCCATGTTTGCTTCCATGAAAATTTTTGGACAACTCTACCCGTACAATAAAGATAAGGATGACCCTAGGAATCAGGAGTGGTTCTGGTACAATGGGATACGTCACGCTGCTGGTATTTATGTAGAGTGATTTCCTGCCCATATGCCTGCACATCCACCAGAAAAGCCACCATGTAATAAAGAGGGTGCCCCTCTGACGGAGATTCAGGCATGTCAAGAGCTTTTTCAAAATTTCAAACATCCTATTTTTCAAAATCTAGGAAGACGATTTCAAAAATATATGAATGGGGGGCACAAAGAACTTATTGATGGATGAGTGTGAAACTTGGAACAGCGAGATACTATGGAAGAAAAATTAAAGTGGATGATGACTACTATTATCTCAGGGAAGCCGACAGAAGCTTTTGGCTGAGCGACTGATCTCTGGCTCGGAGAATGATATCCAACAGCGATTTCGACGATGCCCTATGCAGCGATGCTCTTCGGAAATCGTGAACAGCAGCTTCTCCCAGCAACACAAGAGCACCTTCGAACAGCATTTCTGGAAACGACAAAGGTTCCTATGTTTGCTTTTGCTCAAAACAAGGATCTTTGAGATACATTTCGTGAGACAGGAGTTGCCTTTGCTTACACTATTGATCCAAAAGAGTGAGACATAGAGAGTCCATGAAGTCAGCTTGAGAAACTCATAAAAAGCGCTACGCCACGTATTAGCGGTGAAAATATAAATAAATGGTCAGGACAATTTCAAAAATTCTGGAAAAAATATGGTACTGAATTGATGAATAAGATGACTGGAATGCGTGATCCTATGCTGAATCTTATGATCAACGATCGTCCGTTATTTGACGAACTTCTTGAGAGTGTTCCGGAACATAAAAAAGACCAATATAATGAACTCAAAAAACGATCAGGAAAAATAGAGGCTTATTACAGTAGGCTTTTCGATATGCAGTCTTCTCCTGACCATTCTGCTATTCGTGGAAAAGGAAAATTTTATGATGGAGACCAGTTTCGTTTCAGGAAGAGTTTTGACATTGGTTATCCTATGTTTTGGATTGACTGGGATGGGTATGTTGATGCCAATCTCGATGCTGCATTTGTTGGCGGAGACGGCACGAAATGAGATGGTATTTTTAATGAAATGCGTGGATTTTTTGATGCTATGCCAGATATGGCAAAAGATATGGCAAAACAAATGGGGATGGAGGGGAATACGTCGTATATTGATCGTATTTGTCGATCGCTGTATGAAAAAAATGTAAAAAATATTAAGCCAATTCTCCAGAAACGAAAATTCAATAATGATGTCAAAGCAGCCTATTTCAATGTATCATCCATGATCCTTGGTTTTGCAGATGTACGACAACTTACTCAAACTGCTGCCGGACCAGAAGCACAAGAACGGTTCAAGGATTACAAAAACAAAATGGATGAGATCAATATTCGTGCTACACAGATTACTAACACTGACGGATTTGCTGCGAGTATGAAATATAGAACGGAAATGTGGCAAAAATTTGAAGAAATCGTAGAAGCAGAAATACCTACCAAAAATTTGACACTTGATCAAATTAGAAATGGAGAGTTTGGAGTATGATGAAAAAGTTCTGGATTATCAGCGGTGAAGCAGGTGACAGGACAAACTCTCTCTGACACCGAATCTGTGCTGCGGAATAAACATCATAGAGAACGCCAAAGATGACCAGAAGGTATAAGAGAATCACCCTTGCAGGGTGAGCAAGACACACAACAATGACTAGATGATGAGAATGAAGAACAGTAAAATCCTCATGCAACCCTGAATACTAAGTATTATTTCTTTGGAAACACATATTTCTCTGCAGCAATGAGCTGAGTATCGAGTTTGTTTTTCTTCCAAGCATCTTGGTCAAAAGAGAGCGTAATATCGGGCTTAATCCCTACTTTGTTGATTGAGAGTTTTTCTCTTGGTGTGATCCATTCTGCTACAGTATATTTGAGAAGAGAATCATCATCAAAGGATACGAGCTCTTGTACGACACCTTTCCCATAGGTTTTTTCTCCTATTATGACGAGATTACTTGGCATATATTCACGCAACACTGCAGCGATAACTTCAGCAGCAGAAGCAGTATTTTTGTTAACCAAAATAATGATTTCATATTGTGACCAGTCAGTGATACTTGGAAGTGTCGCAGAATAGGTATTTTGTTTTTTCTGGTATTTGAGACTGACAAGAGGCTTGCCTTTATCGATGAAGAAATTGAGAATATTCCTTGTCTCGAGCATTGATCCGCCAGGATTATCTCGAAGGTCTAGGATGAGCCGCTTCTTGCCACTTTCTAGAAATTTTTCAAGGAGTTTTTTAACGATTTTATCTGTACCAAATGCGACTTCTCGATAAGTGATAACCTGTGCAGATGGGAGATCGTTGATTTCGGCAAGAGGTATTGATATGACAGCCCGTATGATTGTCACTACTTTTGTTACATTATTGGAAATAATGGTAATTGTGACGGATGTTTTTTCTTTTCCTCGGAGTCGTAATATTTCGTCTTCTATACCATTTGTTGTATCGACATTGATTCAGTCTATCTTGATAATAGTATCTTGTGATTGGAGTCATGCCTTTTCAGCCGGACTTTTTTCTATGACTTCTCGGATAGTGAGTCCATCCTTACTATTCGCATCCAGGAGAACACCGATTCCCGCTATTTTCCCTTCGAGATTTTGTTGAAAAGTATGAGATGACTCTGGCGGAAAAAACTGTGTATATTCATCTCCACTTCCTGCGGCAAGTCACTCTGCAGCACCATAAATGAGTTCATCATCAGAGAGCTTATCAGACTCCAGATGGTTGTCCTTGAGTGTACTATATATTTCATCAAGAATGTAGTATTTTTTGGTTGCACCAAGTCGTGAAACAGCAGGGATTTCTGTGACAAAGGTTTTGTTTGGATTATTTGGTGAAGCATTGAGCTGTTGGAGCAAGGTATAGGCGAAGGAGAGACGTATACTCTTCATGAAATTTTGATAATCATTGAGCGTCAGATAGGAATCATCTGTCTGTATTTTAACTCAAAAATGTTGTTTCAATATGGTCGAGAATATCCGGTCTGTCATGAGCTTATCTGGTTGTAGGGAAGAACTACTATTAGTAGTCATGCCATAATAAATGCCTCGCTGTAAAGCCGATCGTAATCATGGCTTATTCCCAACATCTGTATATTTGAGAACAATATCATTGTGGCTTGTATACACTACAGGGAAGAGCTCGCTAAAATACACCGTTAGTGCCTCTCCGACTGTGAGATCTTGGGCAAGAGCAAATCAGCTGCTAAGCAAGACACAGAGAGAAATAAGTATTTTTTTCATAGAACTATAGTCTATACCTGCTTTGGAATATGCAAGCGGTAAGAGGTTTCTTTTTTTCTTTTTGCATTACAATAATATCTATGTCTTTTCTTCTCTACTTCCTATACTGCCCCTGTGGTTATGTGTTTGGAATCGGTATACGAAAATTATTTTCAATAATGAATTGGTGAAAATCCTCTTGTAATATACAAAAGAAATGAGTTATCTGACGGGCATTATGAGGTTTTGTAATAGCTTTCCTGAGTATGTATTTCCAATTACCAGTTCTGATGCTCTGTGTATGATTTATGTTCTATGAATCTCATACTCGATGGTGTATCGTTCGAAGTATCCAATCATAAAATATGTCTTCCATTCGTGCTGTACTGCTAGATTTTGATGGAGTTATCGCACATACGGCGCATATAGTGAAGAAAGCATTGTGGCATTTCTTCCGCGTGAAAGAAATAACGATTCTAGAAAAAGATTTCGAAGATGATGGATATGCTACGAAATCACTTGAACAGATATGTGATTTGCTCGCATTGAAATATGATTTTCAGCTCAATGTGGATTATCTCAGGAGTCAAATATGGACTACCCAAACACAGCTTATGAATGAGGGATTGGTTTTTGATCCAGAATTATTTTTCTTGCTGGAGTTTTGTCAAAAAAATAATATTGCTCTTGGGATTGGTTCAAATTCCACATGAATTCGAATAGAGTGGATTATAAATAAAATGAACATCAGCACATATTTTCAAGCAATTGTCTGAGCTCACGATGTTACTCACCACAAGCCAGACCCAGAAGTCTGGATTCAATGTGCTTCTCTTCTTAACGTACCTCATGAATTTTGCCTTGTTATCGATGATGGTTTCCCTGGGCTGATTGGCGCAAAGAAAAGTACCATGAAGACAGCGTACTATCACCGATATACTATCATAAATCAAGAATGTCTCACTATAGCAGATTATCATACAGACAGTTTTACTGATATTATCAAGATTCTTTCAGAGACTTAGTATTGCAACTGTATTTTTTTATTCATAATGATTTCTATGTTTGATTTTCTCGCTAACTCTGTTGATGGGCTTATTATCTTGAGTTACCTAATTGCTCTTGTGCTTTTTTTTCTGTATGGTCCTCAAAAGGTATATGAATCCCTTTTTGGAGCGCTTTTATGACTTGGAATATACCTCTTTCTCTACCAGATTACGTATATCACACCCGATATAACACGTACTCTTATTTTTTGAAGTTGGCTTCTGGAGAGAAGAGATGTATCTCTATGGATAGCACAGTGTCTTTCGGTCTTTCTCTTTTTCTTTGCGCCAATCAGTGTAGGTATTCATGCGGGCGGTATGATTCGTGGATCCCTCTGGTTTTTGCTTAAGATACTTGTACTTTCCGCATTTTTTGTTCTTTTTGGCGTTGTCCTGCTCTCAGCATCGTCAGGGAGATTTGCCTTTATGAGTCAATCTCCTCTTTTTGCGCAGACTTTCTTGCAGACCCCATTCTTTACAAACGCGAGAATATATACCTGGATTATCGGACATTCATATATTATAATATGTGCCGGATTCCTATTAGCTTTTTATAAAATACTTTTTTCTCATTGGATTACAAAACTGACATTTTTTCTCGGAGTCTTATATGTAAAATGAGATGAAATTTTTGGTAAAAAAAGGTTTGATCAATCGTCTACGCCTTTTGTCGGAGATGATTGAGTGTCACATGATGAACATGGGGGATGAGATGCTCATGCTTGACACTAGGCTCGCGGGTCTATCTCGGTAACTTTCAGAGGCGTTGAATATTCTCTATTTTTATTCTTTATATTTATACTGATATATAATATATAAAGTCAATTTTGAGAAAAAGCTGGATATAAAACAAAAAATGTCTTCATATGAAAATCAAGACTTTTTTTCTTTGACTTTGAAACCCAAAATCCAATAATGCCTTAGTATGTTTTCTCTCTCCGACATGACCCGTCTCCAATCTTTCTCTGAGCTTCTCGTTCAGAAAATGAGAAAACAAGACTTTTTGACTTATTTTCAGAAATTAAGTTTAGTCAGTTTCGAAGATTCAAAAATTACATTGGGTGTTGTTTCAGAGTTTATTCGTGACAATATTGCTCATCGTTTTTCAGAAGTTCTCCTCTCTTGTGCTCAAGAAGTTTGGGGCGATGTCCATTCACTCGATATCATTGTTGATTCGCAAATAGAAAATCCAACATATACACAAGTTATTGACTGTCGAAAAATATTTAAAACTTCTCAGACATCTCTCGAAAAAGCAAAAACATATACCGCAAAAGCAAATCCAGGTCGTGAAGATTTTTCATCACGATTTGCTCTTGATCATTTTGTCGTTTGACCAAGTAACCAACTCGCATATTCTGCTTGCGAGGCAGTGGTCAGAAAACCAGGAGCACTCTATAATCCTCTTTTTATCTATTCTGATGTAGGACTCGGGAAGACACATCTCCTCCAAGGAATTGCTCAAGAGATTAAGAAAAAAACTCCGGAAAAAAAAGTTGTGTATATTACATCTGATCAATTTGTCTCAGAATACGTCAATGCTATCAAAGATCGTCGAATAGAGCAGATGCGAGCAAAGTTTCGTTCTATTGATGTTTTGCTAGTCGATGATATACAGTTTTTGGCAGGTAAGAAACAAACACAAGAAGAACTCTATACGCTGTTTAATATTCTCTATGATGCAGGTCGCCAAATAGTTCTCAGTTCTGATCGTCCTCCTCGAGAGCTTTCAGAAATTGAGCCGCGACTTGTGAGTAGGTTTGAGTGGGGCATTATGGTGGATATTGATGCACCAGATTTTGAAACTCGTCTGGCTATTCTTCAGCAAAAAGCTCGAGAAAAAGAATTTATCGTTCCTCAAGAAGTAGCAGAATACATCGCCTACAATATGGGAAAGAATATTCGCGAAATTGAATGAATTCTCAATCAAATGATTGCAGAATATGAGCTCTCTGGTTCTCTTCCAACTATTGAAACCATTACAAACCGCTTTGACAGACTCGGCGTCAAACATAAGATGATGGGGGAGAGCAATGTAAATAATATTCTCCGTAATGTTTCGTACCAAGAAGTCATTCAAGGTGTTGCTGATTTCTTTGGAGTCGAGCTCTCCGCACTTCTCGGAGATAATCGCTCTCGAGATATCATGATTCCTCGACAGGTAGCTATGTATCTTCTCAAAAATAAACTTCGTTACACCTATGAGAGAATCGGTAACATCTTTAACGGTCGCGAACATTCTGCCGTGATGTATTCTTGCAAAAAACTCGACCTTCTCCTCAAAAAAGATCAAAGACTCGCGAGTGATATTTATTCACTTCGTGAAAAGATAGGAGTATAGTCAAAATCTGAAATATTAAAAAATCCGTACTTTTTATAGTACGGATTTTTCATGTTTTGATGATTTAAACAATGAATCCAAAGTAACCTAAAACAAGTCCTAAACCAATAATTAATGCTCCAATCCAGTTATAATGTTTTGTGTGGAGCGAGACTGCATATTGCGACATCATTTTTGGGAATACGATGAACAATACACCTTTAACGGTTGCAATCCATCAGATTATAGTCAGGGCTGTTTTCCATTCTGAATTTCCTATATCCTGAATGTATAGAATTAACATACCAATCATAATGGCAAAGTAACCACTCAACAATACAAATCATGGATTTCCTGGTAACTTTATGAATTCCTTTTTGTAATAGTCTTTACTTACCAGAAATCCGAGACCAATACTAAGATAGCAAATTGACAGCACTTGCACTATAAAGAAAGATGTTTCCATAGAGAAAATAAGAAAATAATGTGT
>Ga0163150_10006836_pt1 | contig 13742 bp, 8 predicted proteins | sample OliLakLV19P2IB_FD_148628 | JGI IMG/M metagenome (GOLD analysis project Ga0163150, IMG submission 148628) | Freshwater microbial mat bacterial communities from Lake Vanda, McMurdo Dry Valleys, Antarctica - Oligotrophic Lake LV.19.P2.IB | ecosystem: Environmental > Aquatic > Freshwater > Lake >...
TGCACGTCGAAATGGCGCAGCTTTACGGTGCGGCGAGCCGACTCGCGAACAGCGGCAAAAGCCTCCGGCAGAATCTCCTCAAGCGTCTCGCCGCCGGCCAGCCGATTGCGGAATTTATGCGTCTTTTCGTAGAGCGCCTCGTCGGAGAGCCCTTCGTACGCAGCCGCAAAGCCGTTGACCGCAGCCACCGTGCCGCGGCTCTTTGCCATGATTTTTTGGGCAGGGTCGCCGAAGATGCCTTTAAGCGAAAACATGCACGGATAGTAGCATATTTCAACAGAAAAAACCGCCGAACGAGTCGGCAGTTTTTTCTTCAAGAGGATCACTGTTGCGGCACGGTGTGCGGCAACAGGGGCGCCTTAGCGCTTCTTCTTCTTAGCAGCTTTCTTTTTCTTTGCCATTGTAGTGCAACTACGAAGTCGCAAATTGGGCTAGGCATCGTTCGACCGTGATTGCTTGTTCGACCTAGGACGATCAAACATCACTTCATCGATGCTCTACACGTAAGTATCGCAACTATTCCTGCAGATACAATGAAAATTATTTTTATACTGTGGATAACTTTGACGCGCGATTACAAAAAGTTTTTAAGAAATTGTTCTTACTTCTTCTTCCAACTCAATCCCAACGTTTTCTTTTACTATTTTTTTTACTGCTTCTGCGAGCGCGTGCACGTCTTTAGCGCTCGCGCCGCGCGCGGCAACAATAACCAGCGGCTGCCGCTCAAAGAGCCGCGCCGCCCCTACCTGTAAGCCTTTTATCTGCAATGCGTTATCCAAAAGCCACGCCAAGGCAATCTTTACTCCTCCCGGCGCCTCGTACTGCGGCAATGCGGGATAGAGCGTCCGGAGCTCACTGGCCTTCTCTTTAGTAACGACCGGATTAAGAAAAAATGAACCGGCGGTGCCCTCGAACGCCAAGTCGGGGAACTTGCGCCCGCGGATAGCCAACAGTGCGCTGCGGATATTGGCAAGACCAGGAGCAGGGTTGCCGGCAAAAGTTTCCGCAAGGTCTTTGTAAGAGAGGTTTGGCTTGGGCTCGGCACTCAATGTAAACGCAGCGCGCAAAAGTACGTAGCGACCGGGCTCTTTTTTAAATCGGCTCGTGCGATACCCAAAACCGCACTCGCTCGCCTGCAAACGCACCACCTTACAACTGTGCGTGTCAAACGCCTCCACCCACACGAGCGTGTCTTTGACCTCAGCTCCGTACGCGCCGATGTTTTGTATCGGGGCGGCTCCTACAGAGCCAGGAATTCCAGAGAGATTCTCTACTCCCCAAAACCCATCGTCGACCGTGCGCGCCACAAAGCTATCCCAACTCTCCCCCGCGCCGACAACATAGGTATCTCCTTCCCGCTCCATACCGACAATGTCTATGCGCAGCACTAGGCCGTCAAAGCCTTTGTCTGCCACCAGCATGTTGGAGCCACCGCCGAGAATCAGGACTCGGAGCGCGCGCTCTTTGGCGAAAGAAAGAGCCTCTTGAAGCTCCTCGAGGTTTTGCACGCGTACAAAATAGCGCGCCGCGCCGCCGAGACGAAACGTGGTATAGGCGGCAAGCAGTACGTTCTCTTCTATAGTCATAGAACCTTGTGCTCCGAGCGGGATGCGGTAGGCGAGCTCCAAACATTGTCCAAATGTGAGTGCCCCGCACCCCGCACGAAGCGCACTCGTTTAGTATAGCCTGCCAGATACGAAAATACCCTCCGAAGAGGATATTTTCGCAGGACGGTGTTTGTTCAAGTCGCTTACACGACACTCACCACATTAGTATACCTCTTACTGCGGGCACTTCAAGGTGCCGTTCTCTATCTGGGTGATAAGCTCCTGCATCTGAGGCGCGGAGACGGGTGCAAGGGCGATAATCTCTTTTAGTGTCGCTACCGTAGCTGGTAGGTTGCAGGAAGCAAACTGTACCGAAGCAAGGCCCAGGCGGATCTCGGCGTTCTGTGGGTCCTTGGTGATGCGCAGGCGCCATATAGACTCTGCACGATCAAACTGCTTAGCATTCATGTAGATCTGGAGCAGCTGGTCGTCGTCCACTACCGTCGTGCCATAGCGCTCAGTCAAGAGGGCGTCCGCTGGTGCATCCTGTCCAGAGAGATAGAGTCCGGCGACGTAGAAGAGGCGCGCGGCGTCGTAACGCTGGTCGAGCTCAAACGCCGTTTTAAGCGCAGCAAGACCCTGCTCGGTGTTGTTGGCCTGCAAAAGGGTGCCACCTAGCTGGATCAATATCTGTTGCTTTTTCGGTGAGAACTTGAGGGCCTCTTGCAAATGTGTGAGCGCCTCGGCTGACTGGCCGAACTGGGCCAGGAATGTCGCGACAAAGAGCTCGAGCCGTGCGTCGCCGGGGCGCTCGGCAAGTTGCTGCATACCGGCAGCATACGAGGCAGTGAAGACCTGCTCTTTGAGTGCCGGATTAATAGATGACGAGGGCGCTACTTGGTTAGAGGCAAATTGCAACATCTGCTCTACGGACTCCTGGCGGCCGAGCGGATTGCCCGGCCATGCGGACGGGCCAGCTGCTTTGACAAATTGATTCAGGTTTTCCTGCGGGTCGCGAGGAGCACCCACCGTAGCGCCCGAAGCATCCTGCACGGCTCGCTGAGTCTGTAGTGCATCTACCAGAGTAGCGGCGCGGGTAAAGCCCGGTGCATTGAGCGCCCACGCGCCGATGAGCACCACGCCGATGACAATGGGTGCAGCGACCGCAATAGAGTGATCCCCCATGGGGCGCGAGAGCGAAAGCGACGGTGCATTCGTGCGTGAGATGGAATGGAGATACGCCAACAACACCCACAAGAAGATGGCGCTCACGAGGTTGTCAAAGACAAACGAGTTGTTGACCGCATATGCCGCCAAGAGCCCGAGTAGTGCTGCCTGCTCGGCCACTGTGAGCCGTGAGCGCACAATCGCCCACGCGCCAAAGAGGTAGAGCCCGAGGTGGAGTAGAAAGGCCGGCACGCCACCAGCCACCAGCCAGTCGAGGAACTGGTTGTGTGCGCGGTCAAACCACTGCTCTTGGCCGTACATGGCAGGGTTGTAGTACTTGTTGAAGATAAAGCTGAAGTTTTCCTGGCCCCAGCCGAAGATCGGACGCTCCATGGCACCTTGGCCAGCCATCTGCCAGATAAGGAAGCGCGACTGCGTAGTATTGTCCTCCAAGGAAATAGCGGCAAGACGCTGAAGTGTGTTGCTGTACTGCACTAACGGCGTGTTGCGGATGGCAAAGAAGACTACTACCAAGAGCGCGATGACGCCCAGGGCGCTGAAGGCGACGCGGCGCAAGGTTCGCAACTCAACCCCTTTGCCGCGGATAGCAACCCACGCGGCTGCGATGATGAGCCCGCCGATAAGGCCTAAAAATGCGCCGCGCGTTTCAGAAAAGTAGAGGCCGCCAAACTGGAGAACCAGCGCCGAGCCGTAGAGCCACATCAATCCGCTACTGCGAGAGGTGCGCGCCATCATATAGAGTGTCAGGAAGACATGCGCAAGCATGTATACAGCAAAGTACGCCGCATTGCCGAAGGTTGTGTCGAGGCGCACGCCTGACTGGGTACTGATAGCCAGGGCGCCCCCGAGCTGCAACAGGGCGTAGAGGCCCTGCACGGCACTCGCGCCGATAGCCACATTGAAGAAGCGGTGCCAGAGATTCTCCGCAGAGAGAACCGCGCCTGCAATGACAAACCACACAAATAGGTGCACGAGCCCGACAAAACCCTCCATGCGCTCAAAGTTGCTCCAGAAGCTCTTGATGGGGTCAACCGAAAAGAAGGTCGCGATACCCATCCAGCCGACGAATGCGAGCGCCGTCCACATAAGCATAGAGCCGCGCGGGCGATACTTGGGCTCACGCATGGCGAGCAGAACGTAACAGAGGACCATCACCGCGATGAGTATGCGGAAGACAAAATTTTTACCCGTAATAAAGGGAAAGAAAAGGTTCGGCAGGAACATCCCGTTGGCGACAATAAAAGGCACGAGCGGCACGAGGAAAATGCTCGCAAGCACCCCCCAGCGCAGATAATCGGTGTACTTCATACGCAAGGCACTATAGCACAAAGAATTGGGCATCACCTCTAGTAAAAAACCCGCGCCTTTGGGCGCGGGTTGTTGTTATGCGACGGCTATCGGTTCCGCTCCAGCCTCTATTTTGTAGAGGCCATAATGGAAGAGATGCCGCCTTGCGATCGTGCCAAGCTGGTCTAGTACCTGCCCGGTGCTGTGCACAGGATTAAAGACCCCTTGTGCAACAGCTTTTTTAGCGAGCCCTCCTCCCTCTGGGAAAGCACAGAAGAAGTGCGGATTCGCGGCAACAGGCGCTGGCAACTCGCGTTCAGACGGAAGGTCCATCTCAAGCGAGAGTTGCCGCATACGACCGGCCAGACGGTCTGCAGATACATGCTTCTGCATGTGCCCGGTCACCTCCTCGCCAAGACGTTCCCAGCTCCACTGCGATTCTGGAATTCCAACGATTGCGCGCCCTGCGGCTTCGGCATCCGGCAAGGTTGCCAGAAAATTCGAAAGCCGCTGCAGCCGCACAACGTCGGAGCAGTACTGCGCATTCTCTGCCTGGTCAAGATACGTAATACTGCCTACCGATCCGTGCTTTTCATGCACGATGTCGGCAACCGCAGGATCGTCCGTCTTCTTGGCTTGCATGGCAAGAAGCGTCCTTTCTTTTGGGCCGCTTCCAAGCTTGGTGACAATGGCTTCTATTTCGCGAGGTCCTTCGGCAACATGCCGCAGGACGCTCCGGTCGAAAAAGCTTTCGGACAGGTCGTCGTTGTTGCCCGAATAAAAGCCGTAGTTGGTCGCTATGGTCCCCATGTCCGTCCCCGCGTACGGGGCAAGAATCGAGGTCCACATCATCGTGGGCCCTATGCGGTTATTGAGGCCGAGTGTTGCGAGGTCGGTGGTGGTGTCAGAAAAGGGGACCGCCAAGATCTGTTCGGTCCGCAACGTCATGCCGCGGTCCATGATCTTTTTACACCCTTCCTCGATAAGCTCTCCCGGCATGTGCCGGAAAAGCACGTGATCGCGCAAGAAGTCGTTGCCCGACTCGATAGCAAGCGAAATTCCGCTGCATCCAGCCTCCACAAACAGATCAAGCCTCCGATCGCCCGCCGCGTGGCGGGTAAGCTCGAGCCGAATCTGTACGTGGAAAGGCACGTCTACCTCCTGCGGCCACCGCTCCGCAAACTCCTCCAACCATCGTTTTTCGTACCCCCAGATATCGTCCTGGAAATAGAACATTTTCGTCGGCCAGTGCTCCATCACGTCCCGTGCTTCGGCAATGATATCGGAGACCGGACGCATGGTGAGCTTGAACCCGCCATGCATTGTGTTGAAGGTCGGCGCGTAGCAGTAGGTGCAGGTAAACGGACATCCAACCGAGGAAAAAATGCTCTTGATAGGGCTCTTCCCCAGTTCTGGATACGCATCGTACACGACTCCTCTATCAGGAAGAGGAAATGCCTCTTCCCTGCCAGACTTGTCAAACCGGATGCCGCTTGGCGAGTGGTCTTCGAGGATCTCCCGAAGGAGTCCAAACCCGCCGCCTTTAACCACGTAGTCGGCATGCAGCGCACAGTCGCTGTCGAAGTACGTTGCATGGGGGCCGCCAATAATGACCGAAAACCCCATAGAGCGCACCCGGTCACAGGCTGCAAATGCCGCCACATGATACCCAGTCCAGATTTGGAACCCCACGAGGTTGGGCTTCCAGTCCGCGACTGCCGCATAGAGCGGTACAAAGTCAGACTCATGGACAAGCACCACTTTACAGTCCCATCCGGTTGCCCGGATGAGTCCCGCAAGGTAGAGAATTCCTAAGGGCTCGATACTGTAGTACCGAGCGACCAGTAGTATGCGTTTACGCATCGGCGCCTCCTATTGGATGAATGGAATCTTCTTATAAAGACCACCTAGAGCGAGAATACCACATTGACTTTCAATATACTATGCATTTTTTATTGCGTTGCGGCGTGGCGGGCAAAATAGGAATCCGGATTCTTTCTTAGCTCAGCGGGGCTTCCTTGTTCGACAATACGGCCGTCTTTAAGCACAAGAATTGAATCTGCGCCTTCAATGGTGCTTAGCCGGTGCGCAATAATAAAGACTGTTACTTTGCCCGAAAGATTGCCTATGGCCTCTTGTATCAGCTGTTCGGACTGGGTATCAAGTGCGCTCGTTGCTTCGTCGAGAATAAGCATAGAAGGTTGGCCGGCAAGTGCGCGTGCAAGTGCGACGCGCTGGCGCTGGCCTCCAGACAGCATCACCCCTCGGTCGCCGGCAAGCGTATCAAACCCTTCAGGCAGGCCGGCTATAAAGTCGTATATGTTTGCCTCCTTGGCAGCGCGAACAACCTCTGCATGGGTAAGGTTGCGATAAAATTTTATATTCTCCGCGATAGTCCCGTTAAACAAAAAAATATCTTGAGACACATACCCTATCTTTTTGCGCCACGCGTCAATGTCTATCTCTCCTACCGGTTCTCCGTCGAGCAGGACCGCGCCTGCTGCGGGTTCGAAGAGACGCAGCAATATGTCTGCGACCGTTGTTTTGCCGGCACCGGATGGCCCAATGAGCGCTACCGTCGTACCCCGCTTTATAGAGAAACGAACATCCTTGAGGATTGGACGTTCCTTATCGTAGTAAAAGGAAACCGCATCAAATGCAAGAGAGTGTTCAAAAACGAAAGGTTGCTCCCCCGTTGCCCGACGCTCTTCATGGTGCGATAGGTTGCGCTTATATTCCGAAAGGTTGCGCGCATAGGGGAGCATTTCTCCAATACCATGCAGGGCGGATTGTCCCGACTCCAAGTAGGTAAATATTTTTTGGATAAGATACAGCGTCGCTGCGAAAGAAATGATACTAAAATCCGGACTTCGGTAGGTGACCGCAAAAAGCACCACTACGAAAACAATACTAAAAGGCTGAAAAAGACTCGAACTCGCGGACTTTATAAATGCCTGCTGGATTGCAAGCGTGCGTAGCGACTGCAACAGTGAGGCGCCGCTCCTTTGCGCGCTTGCTTCGGCGCCGGCAGCCTTGATCGACTTCATGCCGATAATGTGCTCGGTCAGAAATTGCGCAAACCGTTTTTCTGTGCGGGCTGTTTCGTCGCTGGTGCGCACCATGCGGATCAAAAGAGGGCGGGCAAATACGAGCAATATCGCTCCTGCAAAGAGCGTATAAAGAGTCATTCGTGGAGAGATGTTAATAGCCACCAGGAGGTACATGAGAAGCCCACTGAAGGATTGGATGACCTGGCCGAAGGAATTAAGCAATGCACTGGTACATTGGATGTCTCTTACGAGTGTGTTATTGAGCGTGCCTATTTTTTGACGCAGCAAGTACGGCCACGACGCACGCAAAGTGCGCTGGAGCATGTCCGTGCTCTCGTTGCTCATAAAATCCGCATTGATCCAGCCGCGAATATATCCGAACACCACTTGGGATATTGCACGCACGAGAAAAAGAGCGATCACAAAGCCTAGCAGATAGCGGAACGTAAATGGGATTGAAAAAAAAGCGAATAGTCCCGTTATCACCCGGGTGATAAAATCCGGCGCAAGCGATTGTCCTCCGGTAAAAAATGACATCAGAGGCACAATTGCATTGATGCCAATGCCTTCGACAATTGCGCTGACAAAGCCCAATACCACAAGCGCTAGTACATGCCAGCGATACTTGCCGAATGTGCTCCACAATATTTTAATAGCGGAAAGTGTCTTCATAAACCCAAGGTTGACCCCGTTATATCATGCAACTCGCCTTGCAAAAGGAAGGACACAGCGTGGTTTAAGGGCGCTTTTTGAAAATCATACTAAGCATGTTTCCATAGAAGGCCGGCGAAGAGCCTACTTCATACGCTCGATTTCCTGAAAGGTGGGAAGCGTCCTTAATAATCTTGCGGTAATCTTCTAATTCATTACCATAGGGTGTTTCAAGGTAAAAATATGTCGAATCCAGGAGATCCATGCCGAGCTCATTCCCAAGGGAGAGAAGGGTTCTTTTTGGAAAATGTATTTGATGGTCTGCAGTAAAAAGCCTCCACTTTTCTCTATACAATTCCGCACACAAACTTTCTGCATTAGGGGTCGACGTAATATACAGGAGTCCGTTCGGCTTTAACCAAGGAGACAGATGCTTCATCATTGCCTTAGGATCCGCCATATGCTCTATAACGCCGCGCAAGACTATGGCGTCGAAAAAATTCGTCGGATACATATGCTCATTTACTTCTCCTTGTTTTACATCTAAGGCAAATACATTTTTTGCATGCATAGCCGCTTTTTCATCGAACTCAAGGCCGTATTTTTCCCAATGCGGGCCGAAGGCATTGAGCAAAAAACCACCCCCGCAACCGACATCTAGGATTGTGCCCCCGCCGCAGTGCTTTTCTAAAAAGGCAATTTCAATCACATACATTTTTTCCCGTGCAATCGCGTCGGCAGCATTATTTTCCAACTCAAAATATCCGCGAGCATAAAACAAATCCCTCCCCTTTCTGCTCAGCTGGGGGTCATGATAGACCAAACCGCACTCTTCGCATTGATAGGCAACAACCGGATCTGCTTTTGCCCACTCCTTTCTCTTTGCAGATCCGCATAGATTGCAGGATACAGCAGGGACAAAATACTCAGAAAAATCTTTTAAACGCGCAACGTCATTACTCGGTTCCATACAATGTACTATAGCTCAATTTAATTGCCGAAGAATGCTATTGTTTTTTTCAAAATAACCGCTTGCTCTTCTGCCCTATTCCAATCCCAGTAGTTTGTCTTAAAGGCCAATATGCTCTTCTGGAGCTTTTCAGCTACGGGGCATAGTCCCGGCTTCCAGCTCTGGAACGAGCCGGAGTATGCGGCCTCTAACACCGTTTCCTTGCCGGAAAAATTCCTATTCTGAAACATCGGTTCCTGGTATGAGAGCTTCCATGTTGCATATATGCCATCGCCTCCGAGCTCCATGAATTTCTTGCGGAATTCAGACCAGGTGACCGTTTTGTGCTCTATCCGCACAGCAAAAGCCCAACATGAGTTGGTGCGATCAGAGGGAGTTACCTGCGGACGAAGCCATGAACAGCCCTGTATGGCTTCTGAAAAAAGCTTGGCAACATCGATACGGCGCTCTGCTAGCTCACTCAGCCGCTCTAATTGGCCGAGCGATACCGCTGCACACAACTCCGGCATGCGGTAATTGTACCCGAGCGATATGTGCCGGTCGTACTCCGGATTTTGGATGTCGTCCTTGGTTACTTTGCCTGTCTTGCGGGACACCCCTGCGTACCCCAATACTGAAAAGCGTCGTACGGCATCCGCGTACTCTGGATTGTCGGTTAACACCATGCCGCCCTCTCCGGCAGTCATATGCTTGCTCGATTGGAAGCTAAAACTGGAAAGATGCCCGATAGTGCCCACCATCCTGCCTTTGTACGTTGCAAGAAAACACTGCGCGTCATCCTCAATTACCACTAGGTCATGCCGCTCTGCCAATGCCATTATGGGGTCCATATCAGGAGAAAGGCCGTAAAGCGCAACTGTCATGATTGCTTTCGTTCGCGGAGTGATAAGCTTTTCAATGCACTTCGGATCTATTTGGAACGTCTCTTCATCAACGTCTGCAAATACCGGCACTGCGTCGGCCTGCAAGACGGCCATTGCCGTCGCCGCCATTGTAAGCGGAGGCACAATGACTTCATCTCCAGCACGAACCCCCGCGGCTATAAGCGACGAGTGCAGCGTAGCAGTGCCGTTAATGTGCGCAATGGCGTATGCGCTGCCAAACTTTTCTGCAAAGCATTTTTCCAACCTGCCGACCATGTCGACACCGCGCGAACCGCTAAAGCCAGTCGCCAAAACTTCCTGAACATAGGCGGACTCGGCATCTCCAATGCGTTTGATGTTTTCTTTCATAGAAGTGATTCTAGAGTATATCAAAAAGCCTCCAATTATGTACTGCTTTCAGCAACATCTTCATCTTTCTTCAGTGCACTCTTCCATCCCGCATTGCGAACCACCCGGCCGTCCAGCGTCATGATGTCCGGATTCTTCTCCAGGAAAACAATGATCTCCTCGAGACTGAAGTCTGTGCGGGGTGAAAAATGGCTATATATATTCTTAAGGATTTCATAATCGGCAGCATAATCAAGCGTCATGCGATACTGCGAAAGGTCCCGCCCGCTCTTTACATAGCTGACGCGAAATAGCTTCGGATTCCGCCAGAAATAAAAAGTAACGTGTTCCCGGTGCGAAGGGAGCACTGCCTCGTGCGCGGCGCGCTCAAGCAATGCATATGAAAATACCTCTACATCCATACCGTCAGGATACGTATAGGGCTCAAGCGAGTTCGATACAAAATCGAACCCGCCTTCTTGAAACGATCGAATAACTGTATCAATTACCCGAGCATCTATAACCGGACAATCCGAAGTAAGCCGGACAATCGTGTCCCCCGGTTCGGCGAATTGCTGTGCGGCTTGCCAATATCTGTCCAAAACATCATCTTCGCTTCCACGCACATAGGGCTGCTCCAGCGTATCGAGCAAAGCAGCGATAGTATCATCTGCAGGGAGACTTGTCGTTGCAACCACTATGGTATCAATGAGCGAGCTCTGTTTTACGCGGAAAAGCATGCATTCAAGCGCTGTGTGACTGCCTTCAAGTGGCAGCATAACCTTGCCCGGCAGCCGCGTAGAGCCCATGCGCGCCTGAATAATTGCAATAACAGACATACTGATATAAACAGTTACTTTTTTCTCATGAATACTCTCAGTGCCTCAATTTTCTTCTGTACCGTGAGGGTATTTTTAACCAACACCCCTCCGCCCGCGGCAATGCCTATAATAGCCGAGGGTGCTTCAATATCGTCGACAATCACCTCTCCTTTCCTCGCGGCAAGTCCCATAGATATAAGCGTAATGCCAAGCTCCGGGATAGTTCGGCGGCCGAGTTTTTTTTGAAAATGGGTATGTACTTTAATTAGCCCGGAAAAAAGATACTTTTGCAATATTGACACATCCAGCCGGTAGAGCAGCCGAGCGGGGTCGTCCGCCACATCCTCAGCAAAACATCCCTTGCCCACGTCAATGAGCATGGCATCTTGTGAAGCCGATGCAAGCATGCTCTTGGTTATGACCGATTTTTCATTTGTAGCGCCGATAACTATATCTGCATGCCGGCAGGCTGAAGCTACATTTTTTGCCCTAAATGCTTTTGCTTTTGTATATTCCGACTTAATGGCATTGATGCCCCCTACAATAGTAGTAAGTTTCTTTTGATTCCGACGGTATCCAACAACATATGCCCCTCGCTCTACTAAGCGCAAAGCTATTTTAGACCCAAGATTTCCCATCCCGATCACCGCGATAGTTAGTCCCCCTACTTCCAGCTTACTATTTCCAATGAGGGCGTCCACCGCTTCCAGCGCGAGATCATTGCCCTTGTAAGTCAGCAGCGTAGATTTTTTTATTATTTTTCGAACTTCTTGCTCAATATTTCCGATATCATTCTTGCCGTAGTAAATCTTTCGAATCTTCTTCTCGTCATCAACAAAGACGTAATCTATTTTTCCGTCGATGGCGCGGGCTATAGCCTCCGCAGTCTCTACATCGCGCACCACAACGCCGCTGTATATGAGCTCCGAAGTATGGCGCAGCGGAGTTTCGTAGTAGCGTCCATGAGTGAAAAGATCGGAGGTGTTTCCAATGGCAAACCCCGTAACGCGCCCGCGCGCGTCTTTTTTTATTTTTTTTATTGCTGCATCAAGGTTCTCTTTCATGCGATATGCTCCCACAAGACGGGGTAATCTGCAGGAATAGCCGCCTTAGCTTTTTTTCCCACTACCAGATCAATGAATTTGGGCATAATGGCGCCTCCGGGACCCTTGATGGCAAGCATGTCAGCGGTTATGTGCTGTCCCCGTTTTATAGCAACTTTAGCGTACAGGCCTTTTTTAAATTTGTTTATGGTCTCCACTTCGCTTCCTATAATCGTCTTCTGGGAGCTGCCCTTAATAAGAGGAATGGTTCTGCTGAGTCGGACGAGTTCTTGTAATTCTGTCGGATCGGACGAGAGCACATGGTCTGGGCCTTCCATAAAACGGTCGAGGGTGAAATGCCTCTCTATTACTACAGCCCCGAGCGAAAGGGCAACCGTGGCCGCAGTAAGTCCGATGGTGTGGTCCGAAAAACCGACAGGCACTCCGAACGCTTTATGGAGGGTCTTCAGTACGTTAAGATTCATATCCTCAGCAGCGGCTGGATATGAAGAAACGCATTGCAGCAAAATAAGATTCAGATTTCCTGCAGCGCGCATCACCTCAACAGCTTCGTCTATTTGAGAAAGGGTGGACATGCCTGTAGAAATGATTACCGGCTTCCCTGTCGCGGCTACCCGCTTAATGAGCGGGAGGTTTACTACGTCCATCGAAGCAATTTTATAAAAGGGCGCGCCCATTGTCTCTAGAAGTTCGACGTTTTCAATATCAAAAGGAGTTGAAAAGATCGGGATGCCCGCCTTGCGGGCGTACGCAAAAAGCTCCCGATGTTCTTTGAGACCGAACTCAAGCCGTTTAAGCATCGAAAAAGTCGACTCCTCGGTATCCACCAGCTCTTCGGCATAACGGTTTTCTTTGACCTTGGTTGAGAGGCGGCTTTCGGCCCTGTAGCTTTGGAATTTCACCGCCGACGCTCCCGCTTTTTTCGCAGCATCTATCAGTTTTTTGGCAAGTACTACTGAACCGTTATGGTTAAGACCCACTTCCGCAATAATAAAAGCCGGTGCGCCAAACGCGACAGCATGGGAACCCATCTGCACTTCTTGATTAAACGAAAAAGCGGTAGTTTCTTTGCGCAGCTCTTTGCCTTCAGCCTCATCGGCGCCTGCTATACGTTCGCCGAGATCGCGGCCTTTGACCGCCAGTATCTGTAAGTCCGCGTAATGATAGTCTCCGCCGGTGCCGATGAGATATAGCTGACGGTATGCTGCTATTTTTGCACGCACCAGAGTCAGCTCCTTCTCAACTCCTTTTACCATAAGCGGATATACATACGGAAGCGACACTACTTTGCCGTCATACGCCTCGCCGGCTTTGAGCAGGCCTACGGTTATCAAGTCTTGTATGGATTGATCTATCAGTGTCTTGTCGGGAAGGAGATCACGCTCGTCGCCCTTGGTATAGGCTATCTCGAGCGTCAGTACGGTCTCGTTCTTTGGAAAGCCGTTAGGGCAAAATTTCTTCTGTTCGCTGACTCGATGAAAAATAATATCCGGATTGTCGTAATACAAAAAGCTTGGCACACCAGGCATGGCAATGCTTTTTTTTGCAGCAATAAAAACCAATTTAGCTCCTCGATAGCGCAAGGTATTGGGAACTCCCAAAAACTCACCCAGTACAGGAAGCGGCATGGTAGAAACGATTCGATCCTGCCCCCCTACAGAAACTTTTTCTTTACCAAACACTAGAGCCGTAATTCGACCGTCCTTTTTTTCAATGGCAGTGAGTTTTTTGTTAAGCCGAAGCTCGCCGCCATGCGCTATAAATTTTTGCGCCATGCGCTCTAAAACGGCTCCTGCGCCTTTTTTTCCTACCGCACTCCACTGTCCCGCATGAAAATGCCCTTTGCTTCTTTGAAAGTTAACCCGCTTAGGCGCCCAATTTGCGGTCATGTCGTCGACAGACACGCCCCATAATTTTTGAGGATAGGTAATAAAAAAAAGGTCGGTCAATGTC